>JACCDS010023923.1_pt1 | contig 38630 bp, 63 predicted proteins | sample 7446441 | NCBI WGS metagenome assembly JACCDS01 (sample SAMN15323445, study PRJNA562643) | freshwater metagenome | isolation source: river surface water | place: USA:Blue River Watershed | collected 2017-08-17
CATATTTGATGCTGAAAAAACGCAACGCTCCAAGTTGCAATCGATAAATTCCGACATTTCAAAACTAATTCCATGAAAGTCCAGCCCAGAAAGGTCAAGGTTCACAAAACGGTTTTGCCCTTTTTTGAGAAGTTCCAAAACCTCATCTTTTGTCATTTTTTTCATTTTAAAATAAATTTAAGGTTAATGAATAAAAAAATAAAGCCACAAATTTAAAAAAATATGTGACCTTACAATTGTCATATTTTTGTTTTTACAATTGAAATAATTGGTTATCAACGCTGGAGGGAATCTCTGAGGTCACACAGTTGTTTGTATGCGTTATCTGCCTTTTCTGTGTTTTCATTATTTTCTTCCTTATTTGCAAAATCTTCCCGTACAAGTTCGTTAAGACCTTCGATTTTTGACAAACCTTCCAGAAGTTCCCTTTGGGTTTTCACATAAGGAAACCTAAAGAGGGGTTCAGAGTCCGATACGGATGGAAGGAACACCTCCGCAGAATAGCGATAATTTGAAAAATAACCCTTTTTGGAAAAGATAACCAAAAGGCCATTCCCGGAATGGCTTCCATCTTTGTTTCTTTTGAAGTTTTTCATAATGCAAGTTTTTTTGAGTTTTTCAATGGGACAAAGATAATGCAAAGTTTTGAAATATGCAAGGGATAAGAAAAAAAAATCCCCACATCTTAAAAAAAAATGTGGGGAACAATTTAATCAAACCATTCATCAATTTCATCTTTGCAAGCCTCATTAAGCGAGCCAATCAGGTTTAACCTATCCTCTTTTAATTTATATTTGTCATAACGGTTCCCTTGGTTTTCCATTGCCCTAACGCCTTGGGTATATTCTTTCATAAACCTTCTCATTTTTGCGAGAATGCTTTTCCCCTTAAATTCAAAACCGATGGTCAGGTCATGTGAACCGGAGCCCGCGAGCGAATAATTGTTTTCAAATTTATCCAGAACGTCTTGTGGAAGCCCGCCAATGCGGTTGGTTTTAATCATATCGAGAAAACGTTTTATAAAATTTGCCGAAGATTCGCTATGAAACCTATCCAAAAATTCGTCGGTAAACTGTTTTATGCTTATCCCGGGTTTAAGTTGATAGCCGACATTATCAATATCCCCTTCTTCATCAACTTCTTCAAACCAAACCAATGTTCCACCCGGATAAAGGTTTTGCTCCTGAACCGTTTTTCCATATAAATAAATCATAACAAAATATTTTAAATATAAATATTAAAAAACAATGTTATTTAAAAGAAACCGCAACAAAAAAGGTTTTCACGTCAGCATCAACACCCCAATTAACAAAATCATAATCGCTAATGCTAATGGCAGATAAACCTTTCTTATACCAAACATGGTCGTTAAAGGTATCAACATAGATATCCCCTTTCATCTCTAACAACTCAGCCATCTTTTTGCAATATTGGGCAGCACTCTCCCAAACATTAGGTTTAAACGCAAAACCCTTCTTATAGGCAACAGCCTCAAAAGCAATCCTAAACTCATCAGGAATCTTTGCCCAACTATCCAAAAAACTTTTAACAATGCAAGCATCAGAACCCTCAATAATGGAAACAAAACACTCATTGTAAAAGGAAGCAAAAGAAAAGGAAAGCCCTTGCTTTTCCATAAATAATTCAACCTCCCTCAATGCGGATTCTTCATCCACATGCCCCAAACGCAGAATATGGTCAATAGGGTTCTCAAAAGTATAACCGGATTCATCATAACTGCAAAACCTAATAAGATGTTCGGGCAAATCAACACCATGCCCAGAAAACTTAGATAGGTTAGACCAACCAGAAGTGCCCAAAGAAGTAAAGTAAAAACCAAGCATCTCAACAATACGGTCAATCTTCTTAATCTTGATATGTTCATCCCCCCTAAAGAGGTTCACATAGTTTTCACCCACAATAAGCGTAATATCAAAAATGCAATAAACGCCTTCCTTAATCTTTTTCATAAACGTATGGTTTTTATCAAATAAACAATAATAGGACAAATATACAAACAACTAATGAAATATGCAAGTGTATAACACAAAAAAAATTTTTTACTGTAAAATATACATAGAAAATGGTTATATAATAGACTGATTATCAATAAGTAAATAAATGATTGAAAATCAGTTAATTATGTAATAAATAACAAAAACCCGCAATCCGGGCTAAAATGGCCTTGAAAGCCCATAAAATAAGGGGTTTTAAAGGTATAAGGCAATACGTAAAATAAGCCCATATATAAAGGAAAACCCGCCAACACGCAAAGGGGGCATCTTATGGGTTAAATGCCCCGAATTCGGGGTATTTGAACTAACTGTAAAGGGATAAAACATAATAAAATTAACCCTTTTAAGAGGGATAAATACTAAAAGATATTAAAGGAAATGGGTAAATAATATGTGGTAAAATGGCTTTGGGAATGGGTAGTAAAACTGGTAATATATGGCTGTGGGAAATGGGTAGTAAATGGGGTTAAAATGGTTAGGAAATGGTCTTGGGAATGGGAGTAAAATGGCTGTGGAAATGGTCTTGAAAATGGGGTTAAAATGGTTAGGAAATGGTCTTGAAAATGGGGTTAAAATGGTTAGGAAATGGTCTTGAAAATGGGGTTAAAATGACTGTGGGGATTGTCCCCACCCCAACCCCCAACCATATATTTACGTTTTTTTTTAATAATATCTGCTTAAAGGCATAAAATTGGAATAATATTTTGGCTATACTCTATAACTCAGAACATCGTCGGAATTTTTATATATGGCCATAAGAATAATATTTGGTTTGGGGTTATATTTGGTGTATTTTGGGTAAAATATGGGGTATTTGGAATAATATTTTGCAAATTGATTATTATTCAGAACATCGTCGGAATTTTCATATATGGCCATAAGAATAATATTTTGTGTTTGAATATTTAATTAATTTTTTTGATAAAAAACTTGCATATTTCGGAAAGTGTTTGTATATTTGTGGAAAATAAAGGATATATGACAACAGAAAGAAGGTTTGTATCGGATTATTTTCTTATTGATTTTCTAAATCAGTCAAGGGTGGACGTCATAGATGAAAGTGGGAAGATTCCTTATTATGAGAAGGTACAGAAGATAAAGGATAAGGGTAGGTGCGAATACCTTTTAATATTTGATTCGGATAAAAATTATTGTTACATATGTGACAAATAGATATACGTTTTCTCATTGGTTTTTTGTGAGGAGGGGCATTTTGCCCCTCTTTTTTTTTGTTACATATTTATCTGTAAATTATTTTTAATATGGATTTATTGATAACGGAGGCTCAGCTTAATGATTTGATAAATGAGGGGAAAGGGGGTTATTTATATTATTACAGGTCTCCCACTTCTTTACTGGATATACTAAGGACAAATAGGATTAGGGGTTCTTTTAATAGTAATACCTTTACAAATAAGTCATATAATAGGGGAAGGTTGTTTTTCATACCAACAACTAGGAATAAATCATATAGATTTTTGGGTAGGAATTGTAGGATTTATCTGGATGAAAATAAATTAAGGCAGAGGTATAAGATTGTCCCCATTGAGACATTGTTAGGTATGAAAGAATTTGAAGAAAGGGTTTTATTAAATAAAAGTTATATTGTGGCTTCTGATTATGTATCAAGGATTGATTTTTTTGTTTCAAATGAACATAAGGAATTTGTTGGTGAAGTTTATAGGTTATGTAATGAAATGGGGGTACCAGTATATTTTTTTAACAATGAATCCGCATTTAATAAAGGTGATGAAAGGGGAAGTATTGATTTGAAAGATATAGTTAAAATGCAATATAAAAACTTCCCACCCAAAGAATATGAAAAAATAAATGAATCTGATTTGCAATTATTTTTATTCATTTTGTCGATGGGGGGTGATAAAAGTGGTATTGTTGGTTATTTGGATGATGATGTAATAAATAAGTTTTCATACGCTTTTAGGTCTAAGACATTATTGTATGACACATTTAAAAAAATTGTGGGTAGAATGTTGGAGAATCCAGATTACCATTTTCTTTTGCAAATCTTGGCTGATAGAATGAAAAGGGACAAGGTTGAAAATATTAGTGATTTCTTTTTTATTCAAGAATCAAGATTTACAATCCAAGATTACATCTCCAATGACTCCAAAGGTGATTTAAAATTAATGGGAACAAAATTAAAATCTTTGAAACCCCTTGTTAAGGTTGGCGGTTCCTTTGATTGTTCTTCTTCTCAAAATCTATATGTTTTAGATAGCATTAAAGAAGTAGAAGGTAGATGCGATTTTGATAAGTGCATTAACCTTAAAAGTCTTGGAACTCTTTCAAGGGTTGAAGACACCTTATATTTATGGGGTTGCAGTTCACTTAAAGATTTGGGTAGCCTTAAAGTTGTTATTGGTGATTTGGATTTGAGGCTTTGTGAAAAACTGGATAACTTGGGTAATATACAATATGTGGGAGGCAATATATACTTATCTGATAGCGGTCTTATGTTAGATGCTGATTCTGGTGAACTACAAAAGAAATATCCACACCTAGCAGATAAATTCTATTTTTAATGGTTTCCTCCTTATTTTGGAATTATATTATTCTTTATAGAATAATAAAATGTTACCAATCAGTGTAGATGGTATATATAGAATTATATTATACTGATTGGTAACACTTTTAATCCTTGCTGGGTATTTTGGAATTATATTATTCTTTATGATAATTCCCTTCCGTATTTGGAATTATATTATTCCACAAAAAAAGGGGGTCTGAGAATTTAATCCCAGCCCCCTCGAACATGATTGCAAAAAACTCGTTTTCTTTTTAATACCAGCCTTCTCCTATTTTGTAGAGGCGCTTATCAACCGTTACATATTTCTCAAACCATTGCCCCCATTCACCCCTCCTTGCCCGGGTAACGGTTACAGAATAATACTTTAATGCGTACTTTTTTAATTCCCTTTTAATCTCCTTGTAGGTGTTGAAAGTTTTTTCTTCTACGATGTTCTTGTTTTCATCATAGCAGGTAATCCATGGTTTCTTGTTCATTTTGAAGTTATTTTATTATGCAATTAATTCCTTTTGATTCAACATAAGCGCACAGCTCCTCTTTAAACTCATCAACAGATTTATAGTTCTCATAGTTGAAACCGTCCAAACATTTTCTATAAGAAGGATACCATTTGAGATAGTTCAATATTTCCTCTTCGCTTGCACCCCCGTCGTTGTGGTACAGTTCAATTCTTTTTATATACCTAATAACTTTATTTATTGACCTATTTGTTCTTTCCTCCATTTCGTCGGCTTCCTTTTTCTTTGGTTTTTTTATTCCGTCGAAAAAGTCATTGTAGGGGAATAGTTTGTAGTTATTTGATAATTTATCCCTATCGAAAACAATACACACTTCCATCGGATAATGCCTATTCTTCCAGCCATGGAAAAACTTATCCCTTGTGAACGATACCCCGTACATATCATCAAAATTCATTGTTCTGGAATCATCCCGTGCTGGGTGTCCACCCTTTAAATAATTTTGATGTAAAATAAACCAAACATTAATGAATGAAGTCCAGTGATATAGTTCCGGGGCTCCCACACCTTCGTTTAAAAATCTTTTAATAATTTCTCTCATCGATTTTACTTGTTCCAATTTATTATTTATTTAGTAAATATCTATCAAAGAAAACTATTCGTTAAGTTACTAACTAAGAATAAATAAAAGGGTTAATCCGGGTGTTTATTGAATCTATCATAAACGATTCCAACAACCGCTCAAATTTGCCCTTGTTAAGATAGCAGTTTGGTTTCATGGAATCCATCCCTGATGTATGGGGTTCATCAACTCTGGCAATGTCAACCACATAGAAAGCATTCTTATTTAACAATACCTTGATATGGGAAATGTCGCGCAAATCGGGACCTAATTGATAGCTCTTCTTATCCTTAGATAACAATACACTATAATCCCCATAAGAAGATGATTTTATGTTAAAGGCATTATCCTTTCCATTAGAGTCATATTCTTTTCTGGGGACGCTCTTTATGAACGCCTGAACATCGAAATCGTTCATGCCGGCCACAATTGATTTTGACAATTCCCCAATAACGTTCTTTATTAACGATTTGGCATAAAACACCATATCTTCTTTCTCATGTGATAATTCTGCCAAGGTGGGGTTATGCTCCCTCAAGATGTTCAACATAAAATCTTCAATGTCACTCCCGCATTCTTTAATTATTCTTGCAATATCCCCAATCATGTATAAGATTTCAATGTCTTTTTCACCATAAAATAGGAGTTTAAATTCTCTATCAATAATAGAAGGTTGGTTTTTTTCGTCATTGCCAATATTAAAAGTGATGCTAATAATTTTTTGACCTTCTTTGAAACCATGCAGAACTACCTCCTGAGAAATTATATTATTCCCTGAAGAAAAAAATTCGTGCTGACAATCCATATGGAGTTTGTCAATATTGATAAAGTAGCTGGCGACAAAATTTTTTAAGTCGAACAACATGGAAGATTTAACTTGCTCAAGTTTTTCGGAATTTGATTCCAGTTTCTGGATTATTTTTTCTATTGATTCAAACATAATATTTTAATTTTTAAGCGTGAATATATTCCAATTGATTCATGAAAGAAGCAAAGATATACTTTTCAATGCAAAGTTTCAACTCCTCTCTGGTTACACAACCAACACGCAAATCTTCCCCGAAGTTAAGGGTTATATTAATATAATTCTTTCCCTCGAATACTTTGCCAATCTCAGAAATATCTTTCATGTTGTGTACGGAACTTACTTGCATCTCGTCCCTACTATTTCGGTAATAAAGCACCAAGAAATGGTGTTGTGGTTGCGAAGGCAGGTTAGCCCTAAAACCTTCCAAGTTAAATTTGGAATGGTTAATATCTTCCATTGCACCATTTGACCATATTTCTGCAAAGTGCTTCGCTTTCACAGTTATTTCAGAAGATATGTTTTGTTCTTCCAGTAACAGGGTACAAAGCCTCTGGTCGCTTTCTTTAAGGATATTCATTACAACCTCCTCTATTGTTTCCTTTTTTGCTTTGTATAAGTTGAAAATATCATCCATGGGGCTTTGGTTAGGTTTAATGATATAATAATCAATTTCTGTCCGGGCGTCAGAGTGAACATTAAGGATATTTGATTCTGTATCCCTGATGGGAATAAATTCAATTTCGCAAGTGTTCTCACCTTCCTTTATGGTGCATATTATTTTTTGCAAAGTGATGCTGCCATTTGAGGAATATATCTTATGGGATATTTCTAGTTGGTAGGAATCTTTTAAACCAAGGGATTCTTTGATATAGCCCTTGAGCAATTGTTTCAACGATTCCACCACAAAGATGATATCAGAATCAACCGACTTCTTATTTTCAAATAATTTGTCAAACACGCCTTTCATATTTTTTTTATTTTGAATTTGGATAAACGAATAAAGGGGGAACAGCAGTGCCGTTCCCCCAGATGTTTTATATTCCGTTATAGACAATTCCTTTCAGCCCTGCCAGCAGGTCTTTTTGCTTTACAAAATAAGAGTTAATGACCTCACCGGAAGTTAATTTAAACTCCAGTTTAAAGAATCCATCTATTTTATCTATGATTTTGATATAAACCAAATCAGAAACATTTTTCAAACAAACTCTATCAATGCGGTTTTTTTCGTTCAAATAATACATTCGTAATATACCATAATCTCCAAACTTGCTTGGAAATTGGTCAGTGAAATCTTTAATTATAAAAGGCAAATTTCCCATATATTCAATTGCATGATTGGCAAGCATATCGGAAACCGATTCCTTTTCCACATCCAATTCAGCCTTAACAAGATGTAATTCTTTCAGCAAAGAGTTGCGCTCAGGATAATATTTTTGCAATATTTCCAGTACCCGTTCTTCGTTTTCTTTTTCAAAATATGCGAAATTGTTTGCAATGCCCCCAATATATTTCAAACCCAGAAATTCCTCTTCTTTTTCGGCAGATATTCCGCCCATATTAATCCTGAAACGGATTTCAACGGGATAGTCGTTTTCATTTAAAAAAACCCTGAAGTTCAAAGAACCCAAGATTTTATTCCCGCTGTATAATTTGGCTTCAAAGTTTTCGGATAGGCTGACTTCAAACCTGCAACCCGGAACATTAGGGAATATGACAGATAAATAAGAAACCAGTTCTTCCTTATTGGTATTGGAAAGGGATAGGATTTTATCCAAAAGTTCAAACTGCTTGGTTTTGAGTTGGTCAAGTTTTTCGCTCATGTTGTTTTTATTTTTTGGTGGGTAAAACATTATGTACTCAGTTGTGATAGACCTTATAGCGAGATACGCACCCTTAAACACTATTTGCATCTTACGTCTTTTCAAACGTCTATGTTAGCATCTATCACAACTGCCCGCCCTAAAGCGGGTTCGTACACAAAGAATAACACATGCTGGCTTTTCGGGGGGCTACAAAGAAACCAACAACGTTCGCCCCCTCTTATAATGTGTTATGAATAACACATGCTGGCTTTTCGGGGGGCTACAAAGAAACCAACAACGTTCGCCCCCTCTTATAATATGTTATCTTCTGCAAAGATAATTCATTTTTTTAATCTTGTCAAGTTTTTTCAAAAAAAATGAGGAGAAATATATTCCCCCCATAAAAAAATTATAACGCAAAATAAACATTCCGGGAAATTTCGCGAACGAGGTCTTCCTCTTTCACGTACATATCGTCAAAGTAAGCACCAGATACCGCTTTAAGTTCCAAACGGTATGCTTTTGACCTTGACTCAATAATTTTTGCTTCCAGAAAAGACTCCATAGTATATTTCAAATGTTCTTGAAGCCTATTTGTCCGTGTGTTCAGCTTAAACGTTTTGAGTGTGAAATGGGGGTTTTCAAATTTGCTGCACCACTTTTCCATAAAATCCTTAACGATAAGCGGTTCGGATTTCATTCCCTTGATGATTTCCGATGCTACTTTTTTGGAGATTTCGGTTCTTTCCCTGTCAATTTGGGAATGAAGGGAATTGCTTTTTCCCCTAAATTCGCTAATCCCATCGTAATGTTTTAGCAAAATTTGGTAAACGTCCGATTCAATTGTGTTTTTATACTCAAAAATCGTTTTTGAAATTCTACCAATGTAGTACAAACCCATGAACTCAAAATACTTTTCCGGGTTTATGCTGGAAACAGAAAAGGAAAGTTCCACACCTTTAGGTGTTTCTCCGTAAAGCACTTTTGTGGTCAGGTTAACAGTTCCCATTTCCCGACCAACCATGAGGCCAACATTTGAGCTAAGGCGGATATCCACCTTATACTGGTTTGCGGATATGTCAAACCTGCACCCGTCCACTTTTGGGAAAATAATATCAAAGTAGGAATTTAATTCCTCACTGTAGGCTTTAAGCAAAGCCTTAGCCTGTTCGTTTACAGAGAGGTATTCTTTTTTAATTTCTTCGAGTTTCTCTTTCATGTCCTTTTTTTTACAAATATAAAGAAATAATTTCAATGCCGCAAGTTTTTTTTTAAAAAAAACATGAGGGGAAAATATTCCCCCCATGAAAAAACCAAGAAGCATTAATGAAATTTTTTTGCGAGTTCAATCAATTCATTTTTATCCATTTCGGATAGTTTGGCCTCATACCAATCGAATTCTTCAACTGTTACAGGTTCGTAGGGACATTCCTCTTTTATTTGTTTTATAAATTCAAAAGTTTCTTCCCCCTCAAACCAATCCAAATCTTTAAACAAGATGTTCCTGATTATTTTGTTGAAGGCTTTGTTATAAAGTGAAAGGTGGGAAAATTCTTTCACTTCGTCTTCTTTACCTTCTGTTTTAAAGGAAACAGAAAAGAAACCAGATTTATGTTCCTCATCCAAAATGCTTTTGCACCACTTTAGGGCTTCGTTGCTGTTGTTGAAATGGCCTGAAGCCAAGATTCTGCCCACACTGTCAAATAAAATTGCTTTCATTTTTTTCGTTTTAAAATAAACAATCGGTTTCAAAAGGGGCTTCCTGTTCTACCCAAGTAATCAAACCCTTTGAAAGGTCGTCCAAGTTCAGCCTGTAACTGCATGATTCGGTTGGTGTGGTATGAACATCAATCTCTTCAGTCCAACTATGTTCAATACCATATGGATATAATGTAATGGTTTCTATTTTCGCGTTTTCAGGTTTTCTGCTCTCCGCATATGTCCCAATAAAAATTGGTTCTTTCCCCGGTATAATCAAGTATTCTGCTCCAGATGAATGGAAACCAATTTTTGCACTTTTGTATTCCTCTGGGGTTAATTTAATCGGATTTGTGTGATATCGAGCCATTGTTTTTTTATTTTATGAGGGGATTTTAACCCCCCCCTGATATGTGATTTATTTCAGATGTTCAACAAGTTCCGGTCGGTAAAGTTCAACCTCTTCGCGTGTGGCGAAGCGTTCCTTCTCATCATAAAAATAACCGTTACCCCATTGGTCGGTACGGTATTCGCCATTCCCATGTGTTTGGATAACAACACCGATTTCGGGTTTTTCGTCATCATAATCAAATTTAAACAGAACATCCCCCAGTTGCACCCCCTCTTGGGTGTGGTTAACGTATTTGAAACATGCGAACGCTTTGTGGTTTTTTACTTTTAGCTTTTCCATATTAAGGGATATTTAACCATTGAACAGATTTGTTACGGCCATTCACAACGAAATTTCCGTTGTAGATTAGTTCATCTTCAAACGGAATAACGTCAGGGTCAACCCCTATTCCCTCAACCAGTTTGGTCATCCTTTCATAGGCTTGCCTTATAAGCCATTTGTTTTGCTTGTCCGGGTCTAACGGAAAAGGGTGAAACTCCCTGATTTCGTTTTGACTAATTTCAAAGATAACGATTTGCATGGTAATATTTTTTGAGTGTTATTTAATAAGACAAATATACACCTTTTAACCGAAATTTCCAAGCATATAAAGGGTATGTTTTTCATTTTTTCTCAAAAATTCAACCATAAAATTCAAAGCATCTGATACGGCTTCTTTGCCCTTGCTTTCTTTAAGCATGTTCGCCCAAATCATTAGGTAGGGATAAGAAAACACTTTATTTGAAAAATAACCCGGAATGTCAGCTTTAAACATTTTAAATGCTTTCAAATAATTTTGAAACTCATATTGCTTATTATCAGAACGGACGGATTTTTGTTGAAAAGACATGCGCAAATAAAAATTATCGTCGTATTCAATGTTACCCATCATTCTAACATCTTTTTTACCCTCATTCCTTGACACAGAATAATAGTTTTCAAACGTATGAAAAATATCTTGCTCTATCATTACATGGTGGTCAGATGTTTGATACCTTTTTTTTGGCACAATTTGACCAGAACCCACTTCTATTTTATAACGCGGGGGCAAATTTTCAAGATTATGGCTTCTGCATATTTTCAAACATTCGTTACCCCCCAGATTGATAATAATAGAATAATCCTTATTGAATTCAACAACAGAACTATTTTCGTCGGTACATTTCCCCAAGTTTATGCAAGTAAACTTTGAAACAAATTTATCCAGACCCGGTTCCTTTATGGCGGATATTAATATATTTGCCTCAGAGTTTTTCCGGTCAATCTTTTCATTCAGGGAAATAAATTGGTCAATATAGGCCGGGACATCGTATGTGTATATTTTGATATCATTCCTTACATTGCTCATGCAAATACGGTTGATACGCCCTTCGCGTTGGATTGTTTTGGACGGGTTCCACTTTGAATCGTAGTGAACCAAATGGTTCGCATAGTGCAAAGAAACCCCTTCTGCCAAAACATCACTGCAAAACAATACTTTGTATTTATTGCTTTTATGCTGGTTTGCATCAAATTCGGCGCTTATTGTCTCCAGAACATTTTCGTTTGTCTCGCTGTTATAGGAAATAAAAGGTATTTGTCTTTTTTCGGCCTCATTCACAAGCATGGAAAGCGTTTCACTATATTCAGTGAACACAACGATTTTACCCGTTTCCCTTTCAATCAGGTCAAACAAGATTTCCATTTTATCGGAGTCTTCTTTTCCCTCCCATATGGAAATAATATTTTTATAACGGGAACAATCATTTTCCAAATCCGATTTAAATTTATCGGTTAATGTATGTTCATCGTCCCCTATTTTAATAATATTCTTATTCAGGCAATTTTCTATGTTCGCAATGCTTTTACTTATGGAAGCCAAAAAAGCGTTCAAAGAAGATTCAAACAGTTTGAACAATGTGGTTTTGTAAACCGTGCCAAAACGGGAATCGCTGTTTGGCATGAAATAATTTATTTGCTCCTGCCATGCAAAAGTTATTTTGTCAATTTGCCTAAACGTCTCGACAAATGCTTCTTTGTTTTTATGGTTGTATTTCAGGTCAACCCGCTCGGTTTTGGGGAACTTTTCCAACAAGTGTTCGGTCGGCAATATCTCGATTGTGGAACGCTCATCCCGTATGGAGAAAGTGCCCACAACGTTCCCGATAAATGCTATATGTTTGCCCAGTTCGTTATTTAAAAATGCTTTTTCCGTTATTTTGGTGTGGTGCATACCAGTAATTTCGTCCCCGTAAAAACGACGGATAACCCCCAAGTTGTAATTTATTTCATTTATTTGCGTCCCCAAAAACCCAATCAAAGTTTTTTCTTTTTCCGGCAAATTGAAAAGCGTCATCAAATCCAAAAAGGATTCCATGGTATTGTTATATGGAGTTGCACTTATGGCAATTAACTTTGAATTGTTTTGCCGGGATAACATAAACAAATCCAGAAAGGTTTTTGAGGTTGCGGTACCCACATGGTGAACCTCATCGATTATAATAAAATCGTATGGTTCGGTGTACGTTGGGATTTTGCGGTTTCCTGATACAGTGAAATTTAAATCCGTCTTTGACAAAATCTCATCCCATCCCTTTTTATGTACCTTTTTGCTAATAACCAAAACACGTTTAGGGCTTAGGTTATAAGCAATTGTGGCAGCCACAATCGTTTTACCTAATCCCGTTTCGCTCATAAGCAAAAGCGAATTTTTGGTTTCCATGATTTCCAGACCTTTCAATATTGACTTGTGCTGGAAATGAAACGGTTTAAAATTTTCAATTGTCTTCATTGGTTTTTTTGCAAAGATATAATAATGGGATTTAAAAAGCAAATTTAATCGTAAATAATTGGCAAACCTTTACAGTTTGTGAGGGTTGCCCAACTTATGTAAACCTCAGTCAGGTTAGCCCCAGTTAGGTCAGCGTTGCTTAAGTTTGCCCCAGTCAGAAAAGCTCGGGTTAAGTTAGTTCCGCTTAGATTCGTACCTATTAAAGTGGCGTGGATAAGGCTTGCCTCACTTAGGTTTGTGTTGCTTAGATTTGCCCAACCTAGGTCCGCACTATAAAGATTTGCTCCAGTTAGGTCAGCTCCGATTAAGTTGATCCCGCTAAGGTTGGCCCAACTCAAGTCAACTCCCCGAAAATTTCTTTCACCAATAGTGTAGAGAGTTATTAAATCTTCTCCTGTCATTTTGCTTTCATTTTTAAAATGATTAACCCATAATAGGTAAACCTTTACAGTTTGTGAGGATTGCCCCGCTCAGGTTGGTATTACTAAGGTCAGCCCTTCTAAAGTCTGCATTGGTAAGGTCACTCCCGCTCAGGTCGGCATAGGCGAGATTAGCTTCGCTCAGGTCAGCATTGGTAAGGTTAGCTTCGCTCAGGTCAGCATTGGTAAGGTCGGCATAGGCAAGATTAGCTTCGCTCAGGTCAGCATTGGTAAGGTCGGTCGAGTTCAAGTCGGCACCAATCAGGTTTACCCCCTTCAGGTTTGCTTCATGTAGATTAACAAAAATCATTTTTACGTCACTAAGATTAGCCCCTCTCAAGTTAGCTAAGGTGAGGTCGGCAAGGCTCATGTCAACCCCCGAAAAATTTCTTTCTCCAGATTCGTAAAGTCCCAATAATTCCTCCCTTGTCATTTTGTTTTTATTTTGTTGATTCAAAGATATAACAATCGGTTTTAAAAAGCAAATTTATTTAATAAAAATTAACCCATAACAGACAATCCTTTACAGTCTTTTAGGATTACCCCAGTAAGGTTTGCATTAGTTAAATTAGCATCGGTAAAGTCGACCCCAGTTAGGTCAGCCCCAGTTAGGTCAGCCCCAGTTAGGTCAGTCTCCATCAAGTAAGCCCATCTAAGGTGAGTACCAGTTAGGTCTGCTTCGCTCATATTTGCTCCGGTTAGGTTTGCGTGTCTAAGCCTTGACCTACTCAGGTTTGCACTGCTCATATTGGCTTTGTACAAGTCTGCTAAACTAAAGTCGGTTCCATTAAGGTTTGCCCCGCTCAGGTTAGCATCTATAAAGATAGCCCATTTTAGGTTGGATTGACTTAGGTCAGCATCGGTCAAATTCGCACCGCTTAGGTTAATACAATTCAAATTTACCCATCTAAGGTCAACACCGCTCAAGTCAACCCCCGAAAAATCCCTTTTCCCAGCAGCGTAACGCTCCAAAAACTCTTCTCTTGTCATGTCTTTATTTTTTTATTGTTACAAAGATATAATAATATAATGTAAAAAGCAAATTTAATCGTAAATAATTGGCAAACCTTTACAATTTTCCATAATAACCCCACTAAGGTCAGTTGAAAAAAAAGAAGTTTCGCCTATGTTCGCCCCAATCAGGTTTGCGTTGGTTAAGTTTGCAAAACTAAAATCCGCACAACTAAGGTCGGCTTCGCTAATATTAGCCTCGGTAAGATTTCCTTTATATAAAGTCGCCCCGCTTAGGTCTGCACCTATTAGGTTGGCTTTTGTAAAGTTTATACCCGTTAGGTTAACATCCATTAGGTCAACACCGCTCAGGTCAAACCCAGAAAAATCCCTTTCCCCGTTGGCATACCTTTCCAATAATTCCTCTCTTGTCATTTCATTTTTATTTAAGAATAATTAACCCATAACAGGCAATCCTTTGCAATTTGTGAGGATTGCCCCGGTAAAGTTTGTCTCGGTCAGGATTGCACCTGTGAAGTTTGCCCCAGTCAAGTCAAAACCGCTCATATTTAACCCTGTTAGGTCAGCCCCGGTCAGGTTAGCACCATTCAGTTTTACTCCCAAAAGGTTTGCTCCGGTCAGGTCGGCATTCGTCAGGTCGACTCTGCTCAAGTCAACTCCTGTTAGGTTTGCTCTGATAAGGTTAGCCCCGGTTATTTCAGCATTTTTCAGGTTTGCTTCACTTAGGTCAGATTCCGTTAAATCCGCTCTGATTAAGTCTGCCCAGTTAAGGTCAGCACCTCTCAAGTTTGCCCCGCTTAGGTCGGCATCGCACAGGAAGGTAATGCGAAGTTTAGCCTTTTCCAGATTAACTCCTTTCATGTTTGCTCCTCTTAGGTAAGCCTTACACAGGTAAGCCTCATATAGATTAGTATTACTCAGGTTAGCATTATCAAGATTAGCCTCTTGCAGCCTAGCGTTACTCAGATTTGCACCACTTAGGTTAGCATCTCTAAGGATAGTACAGTTTAGTTTTACCTTGCTAAGGTCAACCCCGCTGAGGTCAACCCCGCTGAGGTCAACACCCGAAAAATTCCTTTCCCCGGCTGCATAGCTTTCCAATAGTTCTTCTCTTGTCATGTTTTTTTTTGATAAGTCAAAGATAAAGAATATTATCCAAATAAACAAAAAATAAACGTTAAATTTTTAAAAAAAGGGGGCAACACCTTTTTGATGTTACCCCTGAAAAAAATGCTAGTACATATATTTAGTGTTCCATGATGTATATTGGTTTCCCCTTACTTTTTGTATTGCACATTTTGCAAATGGAACATACCGTCATCTTTCCTGATTCCTTTGAAGCGGGGCAGTTTATAAAGTTTTTTTCGTTCCCTTCAATCTGTTTTTTGTCCTTAATTGCGGTATATGTTTTCCAACCTTCTGCCATTGCCTCAAACGTTTCCATTATGTTATCGCATGAGGCCAAGAGGTGTTTTTTATATTCGGGGTATTGCTTCCATGCGTGTGTATATCCGGTGTATGTGCAAGCATTGGATATCAGAACACCCATATTTTCAACGGGAACAAATATAGGTTCACCATAAACCCCAAACCTGATATACAAAGATTTTGAAACAGAATAAAGTTTATCCCAGTTAAAGTCTTTGATTTCAGGGATTTCTCCCAGTTCTTCCTTTGCCTTTTTGATGTGGTTGACAAACGATAAGAACTGATGATATTTCCGGGTATAGCACTTATTTTCTTTTCCCCGGCGAACGCAGTTTAGACAATTTGCCGCGTCTGCTGCAAAGAAGTCTGAGAAGTTTAAATCCCCCTCCCATTGCTTTTTGGAAAAAGAAAATTGGTTCAAAATTAATTGCCCGGTCAAAGCAATTTTTTTGTTGTAGTTCGTCTGAACCGAAAACAGAACGACAACTTCTTGGTCTTTGTAAGCGAAATACATAGTTTATTTGAGTTTTGTTGATACAAAGATAAACCAATGTTATTTAAAAACCAAATTTAATCGTAAATAATTGGCAAACCTTTACAGTTTGTGAGGGTTGCTCCAGTAAGGTTTGCTTTATATAACTCACAATCAGTAAGTTGAGCATGGCTTAAATCCGCATAAGTTAAATCTGCCCATACCAGACAGGCTTTACTGAGGTTGGTACCAATTAGTTTTGCACCGGCAAGGTTCGCATTATAGAGATATACCTCAAACAGGTATGCTCCACTCAAGTTAACCCCACTCAAGTTAACCCCGCTTAGGTTAACCCCTTGAAAATCCCTTTCCCCATTGGCATAACGTTCCAATAATTGCTCTCTTGTCATGTCTTTAATTTTTTATTGACACAAATATAAACCAATGTTATTTAAAAACCAAATTTATTAAAAAGAGCGTAAAACCCAACCATCTTCAGTGGTTGAGATGTAAGCGAAAAATAAATTAATTTTTTTACAAAAAATATTTACTTTTTGTAAAATTTAAGTATTTATAGTATAATGAAAGAAATAATTAGAGCATATAAATTTGAATTGCAACCAACACAAGAGCAAAAAGTGTTGCTGGACAAGCATTTGGGTTGTGTAAGATATATCTATAATTATTTTTTGAATGAGAGAAAAGAACAATATCAGACAAAGAAAAAATCAGATAGTTACTACAAACAAGCAGCTACGCTCACCGAATTAAAGAAAAAAGAAGAAAACATTTGGCTTAAAGAAGTTAATAGTCAATCCCTACAGTTTGCGCTAAGGTGTTTAGATACTGCTTATGTTAACTTCTTCAAGGGAAGAGCTAAATTCCCAAGATTTAAGTCTAAAAAGAGGAAAAATGGTTTTACGATTCCGCAATTCGCTAAACTTGAAAATGGAAGATTTTACGCACCAAAATTTAAAGAGGGTATAAAAGTAAATGTTCATCGTGAAGTAAAAGGTAAAATTGGTAAATGCACCATAAGCAAAACCCCTACAGGAAAGTATTTTGTATCAATTGTATCTGAAGAGCAATATAAACCAAAAGAAAAAACTGGTGCTGTCTGTGGTGTTGACTTAGGGCTAAAAGATTTCGTAATTACTTCCGATGGGGCTAAATTTAAAAATAATAGATATACAAAAAAATATGAAAAAAATTTAACGAAAGCTCAAAGACATCTTTCTCGTAAGAAAAAAGGTAGCAATTCGTATGAAAAACAAAGACGAAAAGTTGCTTCCATTTATGAAAAAATAACTAACTCACGACTGGATAACTTACACAAAGTTTCCCATAAACTAATATCAGATTATGATTTGATTGTATTGGAAGATTTAAATGTGAAGGGTATGGTTAAAAATCATAAATTAGCCAAACACATTTCTGATGCAAGTTGGGGTACTTTTGTTAGGTTGCTTGAATATAAAGCAGATTGGAACGATAAAAAAATTGTGAAAATTGGCCGCTTTTATCCGAGTTCAAAAACCTGTTGTGAGTGTGGCTGGATAAATCAAGACTTAAATCTTTCCATAAGAGAATGGACTTGTAAAAATGGGCATATATTAGACAGAGATTTAAATGCCGCAAAAAACATTCTCAAAGAAGGATTAAGAATAATATCGGAGGGAACATCCGATTACACGAGTGGAGACCCAAATAAGACTTTGGTAACAAAGCATAAGTCTATGAAACTCGAAGCCCAACCATCTTCAGTGGTTGGGTAGTTCACTTGAGAAAAAAATTCCCCTCACATTAAAAAATATGAAGGGAATTATAAGTTATTTCAACCCTTTAACATCTGTAAGGTTCGCTCCGGTAAGGTTGGCCGTACTGAAATAGGCATTGGTCAAGTCGGCTCCGGTCAATTCGGCTCCGGTCAGGTTGGCTCTGGTAAGGTCGGCGTTGCGAAGGTTGGCGTCGCGAAGGTTGGCTCCGCTAAGGTTGGCTTTGCGAAGGCAGGCTCCAGTAAGGTCAGCCCCGGACAAGTCGGCTCCGGTAAGGTTGACTGAGAAAAGGTCTAGTAGTCTTAGATTTGCCCCTCTCAGTGGGGTAAATCTGAGGTCTAAACCACTCAGGTCAGCCCCGCTCAGGTTGGAATGACTAAGGTTTGCCCCTCTCAGTGGGGTAAATCTGAGGTCTAAACCACTCAGGTCAGCCCCGCTCAGGTTGGAATGACTAAGGTTTGTCCAATTAAGGTCGGCACCCGTAAGGTTTACACCCTCCAAATACTGATAACTAAGGTTTAGTTGCCGTAGGTTCGCCCCTCTGAAATCCCTTTCCCCGGAATTATATCTTTCTAAGAAAAGCCCTGATTCCGCTTCGACGTCGTTTTCAATCGAGGTAATGAAAGAGGCCATTCCACCATTTTGTAATTGGTTTATGGCTTTTCCCTGCACTTCATTTAGGAAATTCACATCCTCATAAGGCATTTCAGAATCACATTCAACAGAAACCAAAATGGTAACTTCAACCAATTTATTTTTTCCCATTGTTAAATTTTTTTTATTTGAAAATAAGAGGGGGGATTTTAACCCCCCCCCGTTCTTTAGTTGCAGTAGCTTTCGGCCATTTCCCAGAGCTTGAGGTTAACCTCGTTCTCGAGGGAGAAATTTTTGATTGGCCGGGCTTTGCGGGTTTTTCCGTCCTTTTGCATTTCAACTTTGCCCCGGACAAGTTTTTCCTGAGCGATGTTGAAGATGTTCCAGACGGTCGGATTTTCGTCCTCTGTCCGTTCTGCCTGAATGTAGTCGTCGAAGTTGACATTTACATTCCCTTCCCACCGGATTGCAACCGATTTGCGGAAAAAGTCCAGCGCGTCGGTTTCCTCTATCCGGGTTTCCTGCATCCGCTTAACGCGGTCGGAAACGGAAGGTAGGAAAGCTGCAAAACGCTCCATGAGTTCCTTCAGTTCGGCGGAGTCGATGTTGGTGTGGCGAATGCGCAGCGATTCGTTGAACCCTTGCACCGGAACGGTAAGGCCGTTTTCACAAGCCAGACGGAACAAGCCCATGTTGAAGGAAAGGGGTTTTAACCCGTTGTGGCTGTTGATGATAGCGATTTCGGGCGCGGTGTCGCCCAAAGCGATAAGTTTTCCGTTTGTCATTCGCACCTCGTGCTTATCGAAGGCGCGGTTTTCGGTGGAACGGCTTCGCGATTGCCGGGCATTACGAACAGACCAGCCAAGGTCCTCGAGGCCCCGCACCAGTTGGTGCGTTGAAACGAAAGAGTAGCGGTCGGACATTTTCGGCGCAGGTTGGTTTGCGAACACAGCCGGGCAGTTGATTAAATTTTCCATGGCTTTTTGTTTTTAGTGGTTAAATTTATAGTACAAAGATAATGCGATTCATTTTAATTTGCAAGTTTTTGTCAAACTTTTTTTAAAATATTTTTGAATCGCTTTTTATTTGTTAATGCAAAGATAAAAGTTATTTTTGGAATAATAACCCAATAACCCCGTCCAGATAAACCCCTTTCAACTTAGCACCAGTCAGGTTTGCCCCGGTCAGGTCAGCATTGCACAAATAAGTTCCGGTAAGATTTGCATTGTTCAGGTTTACACCTCTAAGGTTTGCGCCAGTCAAGTCGGCCTTACTCAAGTCAGCCCCAGTCAGGTTGGCCTCTCGCAAGTCAGCGCCGCACAGGTCAGCCCCAGTCAGGTCAGCCCCGAAAAGGTTTGCATCTTTCAGGTTTGAATCTTCCAAGGCAGCACCACTCAGGTTCGCCCCATTTAGGAAAGACCAGCTAAGGTCGGCACCACTCAGGTTAGCCCCGCTCAGGTTCGCCTTGAATAAGTCAGAAACTTTTAGATTAGCCCCGCTTAGTTCCAACCCTTTTAGGTCAGTTTCCCTAAAATCCCGCCTTCCGGCAGCGTAATGTCCCAATAGTTGTTCTGCTGTCATATATTTTTTTATTTAGTGATTTAATAAGGTAAAGATAATGGTTATTTTTCAAATAAGCAAATTTATTTTAAAATAAAAAACCCCATACCTTTATTTAGATATGGGGTTTTCATAGAGACAAATGGGTTTACGAACCCCCATAATAAGTTTTAAAACCTGTAAGGTTTAACCCCCCAGAAACATTTTCAAGATTCCCGACCCAACCCATTCTAACCCGGGAATGAAGGCCGCTTTCAATGATTTCAACATACCACCATTCAGGATAACCGCCGTTATGGGCGGCTTTCACCTTGTCGCAGTTTTCATTCCACTCTTCTTTGCTCTTTGAAGAGGTCATGAGGTCAATAACAACTTGCTTTTCCATGATTAATTTATTTGTTAATTTAAAAAAGAAAGGCCAGAATGAAAACCTTCATCACTGACCTTACCAAAAACCTGAGAAAATTTGATAATCCGGCCAGAATCGAACTAGCTACCTCCCCAATGTCTGGAATAGGGCGCTCTACCAATGAGCTACGGATTAAGTAGAGTAAGCAGGACTCGAACCTGCAACCACCAGAACCCAAATCTGGTACGCTAGCCAATTGCGCCATTACTCTATATTTCAAAAAAAGTGGGGGAGACCTAAACTCGCTGAACTCATATGCGTACATACAAGCGCGAAAGCGGAAATGGACGTAATTGCAGCGGATAACGCAACCGCCGGGCGTCCTGAAGGTCAGCCCCCACAGCTTCTTTTCACCCAACAAAGATAAGAACTTTTTCAAATCTTGTCAAGTGTTTTTGAATGTTTTTTTTAAAAAAGTGGGGGCGACCCTCTTTGCGGCGGAACCATCCGATTGTCTCGGTAGGCGGGGCCGTAAGACTATCTGCTGCGTTACGCTCTGGCCCCTTGAGACCAGCACAACAGGTTAAAGTAAAGTCAACCCCCACAGTTTCTTTTCACTCAACAAAGATAAGAACTTTTTCAAATCTTGTCAAGTTTTTTGTGATATTTTTTTTTGTACTCCCTACGGGATTCGAACCCGTGTTACCAGATAGAAAGTCCGGTGTCTTAACCACTTGACCAAAGGAGCAATTTGATAGAACAAAGATAAGAGGTTTTTCCGATTTTGTCAAGTTTTTTTTGACTTTTTTTTGTGGGGGCAACATTTTTTTTGTTACCCCCACAGTTATCGGTTAATCTTCAGAAAGGCGTTTGATGAGTTCTTCTTTTGGAAGATTCAACAGTTCGGCCTGTTCTTTTTGGTAAAGGATATCCCGAAGGATTTTCTTCTCCTCAGCTTTTTCCCTTTTTGTTTTAGCCTCATCAGCTTCAGCAAGCCGGGTGTCGATGACATAGGTAACGATTTCCTTCATAAGAAGGGTTTTTTCGGTTTCCTTCGTTTGAGCTTGAGCGCGTCGCCCGCCTGTTTTGTTGACCTGTTCGGTCAGGGACTCTTCTAACCCATACAGGGATTCGAGTTTTGCGTCCCACAAGTCCTCAGCCGGTACATTCCCATTCAAAGGAAATCGCAATTTAAGCCGAGAAGCCTTTTCAAAAATGTTGGTTTTTTCCATGTTCTTTAGGTTTTTTTTGTGGGGGCTATCATTAGCGTTTTGACAACCCCCGGTTAATGATTAATTGCCTCAAATTTACCTTACAAAGATAAGAACTTTTTCCAATATTGTCAAGTCTTTTTAGAAATTTATTTTCATAAATCTCGTATGTGTTCCCACAACCTTGACAACCAGAGAGTTCCGCATGGTGGCGTTGAATCCAAGGCCAGCCAAACATTTCTCAGAAGGCTTTATTTTCCTTATGTCGGACAGAATTTGCAGGGGCTTTCGGAACTCCAAAAGTTCCCCGGTCAAAAATTCGTTATGGAAGCTAGAAAGCGGCGCGTCCGGTTTGCAGTTATCCAACATAAAGAAGTAGTGTTTGTTCCCCAACCTGTTTTCACCCCAGTAGTTAGGGGAAAGCGAAACCAATTTCACGGTATGAAAATCGTTCACGTTCACCCCCCAGACTTCGCGAGAGGTTTTATCCTCTTTGAGGTGGCCTTGAACGTTGACAAACTCCCCGTTCTTAAATTCGACCGTTGCGACCGTAACAGTATCGGTAAGTTTGCCCTCATACACATACGTGTATGTTTCCCCGTTCAGGTACAGTTCGGCACGGAACCCGTTGTGGTTTCCAGAATCGTAGTTTTTAACCTTGAATTGGTACGTACCGTTTTCAAGTTTTTTCATAGATTCCCAGTAGATGTTTTCAACCCCCACAGTAGAAGGACGTATCATATCAATATCCAATTGACCGCCCATGGAAGTTTTGCCGTTATTTTTGTCTTTGCGGAAAGAAGAACCGTAATAGATATGCGTACCCCCCGGCTCTATTGCGTGTGCGTCCAAGTCAACACTATCTTTTCCGTTTTCGTTCCAGATGATAGAGAATCGGAAAGGTGCATCTACAACCCCGCCAGCCTTTTTGACCTCTTCTTTGATGGTTGATACCCCGGTCAGGCCATTGATATACGTCCAACCAAAGTTATTGTTCCATTTGAAGATACCCTTTTCAGCGTCAGAGGTATGCAAGGCCACAAAGTTTTCGACGTGTTTATGTTCGACCAGCGCCTCAATTTTGGTGGCTTTCGGCAATACGTCGGACATAAATTTTTCAATTCCGATTTCCACAACACCGTCAATTTCGGCTTTTCGATGTGCGGTTTTTTTCGTTGGAACGTCGGCAAACAGCCCAGCGTTTTTTGCCTTTCCGTCAACATTTTTATGATATACCTCAGAGATGTTGATATCGGAAATAACGGCAAAACGACGGTTGAAAGCCTCTAGGTAGCCCTTTTCTTCAATGAATTTTTCGGTCTCTACCTTCATTTTTTCAGTGAAAATGGGTGTTTTTGGACGCATGTAGTTCGCGGAATCCACCATAACATTATAAGAATGTACGGCGTCATCCAAATTCATGCCTTGAGAAAGGTTCACCAAAAGCGTACCAATGGATTCGTTGCGCAACTTCGCATAGGGCAGCGATTCGGCCACTTTCCAACAGAAGTTGGTTTTTTGGCTTTCGGAAAGTTTCTCATATTCAGTTTTCAACTCCGAAATTTTGACCAGCTTTTCTACTTGGTGTGCGGAGTTTTTAACCGAGTCCTGCTCAATCAGTTCGATAACCAATTCGATGGTATCAACATAAACCTCTTCCATTAGGCGTTGGAATACCTCCGCAGCGGCAAGTTTTTCGCCCATGATGGATTCCGGGGACTTGTTCGAAAAGTACAGGTTTTCCCGGTTCAGCATCACATGGAAATGATTGAATTCGTATGTTTTCCCCGCTGTTACCATGCCATACACAGCAGCTTCTTCTGGTGTGTACACCTTCAACGTTCGTTCGTGGCCAAGTTGGAACAAGTTGTCCGTCTTTTTTATTTTGCTATAAGGCATAGCATTCAGTACGTCAAACGTCTCAACAAAGACATTGACAACTTTTGCACCCTTAAAAATGGCTTTGACCGCGTTTACAGCGTCGGAATACGGTTCGGGCGCGTCAAAATCGAAGAGGTGGACAATTTCATTCGTTTGGTCATCGATTGCTACAACGTTGCCGTACCGACGAATGAAGTTGCGGTCGTGGTTGCAGTTGTGGTAGCTAGAGTCCGGGTGTCGGAACACCGGGTTCTGTTCGGAAGTGAATCCGTTGATGTAGGCATCCCAGATTTGGTCGCCCGTTACATCAACTCGGTAAAGTTTGCCAACCCCCTGCATATGCGAGAATTGGTCTTTAATCAATGCGTTAAATTCCTTAAATGTTATCATTTTTGTGGTTTTTTTTAGTTTTCAAAATATACGGGCGCGTATTTGGGTTTCCTGTTCTTTTTGCTAACATGGACCATTTTAGCCCTTTTGGGTCCATGTTCCCCAGTTGCCCGGGCTTTCGCTACGGGATTTCCCCGGTGGCGAATTTCCTTTTTGTTTCTTTTTGCAGTTCGGCTCATTGGTTTTTGTTTTTTTGATGATGCAAAGATACTAGGGTTTAGTTTAAAATGCAAGTTTTTTCAGTCCAAACTATCAGGAAAATACAACAAAGTTGGATTGTTTTTTTGAATCTCAATGTTCGGGAATTTTTCCTTGAACTTCAAAACATCAAACCTTTCTGTTATTAAATGATAACCTGATTTCGTTGGTACGGTAAGCAAAACTTTTTTGTTGGGTGACAAAGTTGGGATAAAATCCCTTACCTCATTCAGAAGTTCAGGTTCGTCCAAATCAACAACCCATCTTGGGGTTTTGCTCTTGATTGCCCCGTGTGCCGATTCGTACAAACCATGCATACCGGAAATTTGACCACTCCTGATTCTTTTTATAAGCATTTCCATCATTTCAAAGGAAACGTCCCAATCATTTTTGGGGGAAACACCTATGTAAGCCCTCGCTTTGAACGTCTCGCAAAGGGTTACAATATCCTCAAACCTATTATCCAAAGATAACTGGTCGTATATCGTATAGGTTTTGATTACCCTAACAGACTTGCGGTTGTCTGGGTTATCCTTTTTCCTCGCTATTATTTGAACATGGTAGGAATCCCCTTTGTTCGCAAAAGTAAGGATATTTTTGATTAATTCTTTGTTGTCTATCATGGCTATATGATTTCATCCTCCTTTTTGGGGAGAACCATTGGGTAATCTTTTTTTGCTTCTTTTTTTGCACCCACAGTTCTGATAGGGTGAAAACCCACTGGGGGCAGTTCCACCTTCCAAATGGAAGTGGAATCTAATAACGCAATAATCAAGATAAGTTTCATTTTTTTTTATTTTATTGATACAAAGATAATGCTTATTTTTCAATTATCCAAATCTTTAACAAAAAAAAATCCCTCATACCTTATTCAGATGTGAGGGATTTTTTTGGTTGTGAGGCATTACTCTTCTACATTAACTGTTTTTACCCCAGTCAGGTTTGCCCCGGTCAGGTTCACCCCAGAAAGGATTGCTCCATTCAAGTCGACCTCGGTTAAACAAGCATCGGTTAGGTTTGCGCCACTCAGGTTAGCCCCGCTTAGGTTTGCTTGAAACAGGTTCACCCCGATAAAATTCGCGCTGCTCAGATTGGTGTCGCTTAGATTAGCAAAGGTTAAATTTGCCTCGCTAAGGTTTGCCCCGGTCAAGTCAGCATCGGTAAGGTCAGCATAACTAAAGAGAGTTTCACTCAGGTTTGCCCCGCGTAGTTTTGCGCTGCTCAGGTTGATACCATTCAGATTCGCCTTCTCTATGTTGGCGTTACTCAGGTTAGCCTTTGTCAGGTTCACCCCAGTCAGGTTTGCCCCGCGTAGGTTCGCTCCGCTCAGGTTTACCCCGTTCAGGATAGCCCCGCTAAGGTTTACCCCGTTCATGTCAGCCCCGGTAAAATTTGCCCCCTTAAAATCCCGCTGCCCAGCAGCGTAGCGAGTCAATAGTTCTTCTGTTGTCATAGCTTTTTTATTTGTGATTTAATAGTACAAAGATAATGCTTATTTTTCAATTATCCAAAACTTTAACAAAAAAAATTCCCTCATACCTTATTCAGATGTGAGGGAATTTTTTGTGGTTGAGGGTAATTAATCCAATTTTTGTTCTGGAAAGACTGGTGTCAACCCGTATGAACACAATATCGCCCCGGTAAGGTTTGCTCCACTAAACTCAGCCCCCTTCCAGTCAGCCTCTCGCAAGTCAGCCCCGGTCAAGTTTGCCCATCTAAGGTTAGCCCCGGTCAGGTTTGTCCAGATAAGGTTTGCCCCGCTCAGGTTGGCATGGCTAAGGTCGGCCTCACTCAGGTCAGCCCCGGTCAGGTTGGCACCGCTTAGGTCAGCTCTCCATAGGTCGGCCTCACTCAGGTTTGCCTCGGTCAGGTTGGCACCGCTTAGGTTTGCCCTGCGCAGGTCAAACCCTTTAAAATCCCGCTGCCCGTTGGTATAGCTTTCCAATAATTCTTCTGCTGTCATTTGTTTTTATTTTGTTAAGGCAAAGATAAGGTTTATTTTTGAATTATACAATGGTTGAATAAATTTTAACAAAAAAAAATCCCTCATACCTTATTCAGATGTGAGGGAATTTTTTGGTGGTGAGACATATTACTCAAACCATATAATGTCCGTCATTTCAGCCCCATTCAGGTTCGCCTCGCTTAGGTCGGCTCCGGTAATATTTGCCCCTGTAAGTTTAGCATCGAACAGTGTGGCATACTTTAGGTTCGCCCGGGTCAGGTTAGCCACGCTTAGGTTTGCCCATCTAAGATTTGCTTCACCTACATTTGCATCGGTTAAGTTTGCTTCGCTAAGGTTTGCCCTTGTTAGGTTAGCTTTGCTTAGGTTGACACCAGTCAAATTTGCCCCGGTCAGGTTTGAGCAAATCATGTTAGATTCAGCCATATTTGCCCCATTCAAGTTTGCCTCCGTAAGGTTTGAGCAAGTCATGTTTGCCAAGCGAAGGGTAGCCCAAATCAGTTCAGCCCCGGTAAAATTTGCCCCGGTTAGGTTGGCCATATATAGGTTGGTTTCAAACAGGTTAGCCCCTTTCAAATTCGCCCCAATCAGGTCGGCGTTGCTTAGGTCTGCTCCGCTTAGGTCGACCCCGCTTAGGTCAACTCCGATAAGGTTAACCCCCCAGAAATGCCGCTGCCCGGCGGCGTAACGTTCCAATAGTTCTTCTGCTGTCATACTGTTTTTTTTTTATTGATACAAAGATACAAAATAATTTCCAAATAAACAAAAAATGGGGCAAATTTTTTTACCCAAAACCCGGACGCCAAAAACCGTGATACCACATTTCTATAAAGCCCTCATATTCTGAAGGTTCTAAAGAATGGCAACCCTTTAAAGACCATTCATTGCCAGATAAACCTTTATTAAGGCTTACACATTTTTGCATGGCCTTAATTTCGTCGCCCGGAATTTCCAAAGTTTTTCCTGTTTTATCTACAATAGTTGTCATAATTTTATTTTTGACAAAGATATAAAATAATGTGCAAATAAACAAAAAATGGGACAACTTTTTTGTCGCCCCATCAAAATAAATTGCTAATCAAAAGTATGTTTTCATTCTGGGTTATGGTCGGATTGAATTTCTGTTTTCGACCCAATAGAAGTCGATATTTCGCAATCCCTGATAAAACCAGTGGTCGGCATAACATACATATTGAGGGAATATGGTTTTTTGGAAAAAAAATCAGCATAAAGGATTAAATCTTCTACCTTTAAAGGCCAACTAAACCAAAGTGCTTTCCTTCGATTATCCTCCACAAATGAAATCCCTCTCAAAACATTATCCACCAGATAATATTCCCAACCCTGTTGGTTGAAACGAAGTTCTTGCGCCCGGCCTTCATGGGCAGCAATTTCGAGCATAGTTTGGAGTTGCTCAATAGTTGTTTTGTGTACCATATTCTATATTTTTGACAAAGATACAAACTAATCCCAAATAAACAAAAAAAAATTGCTAATCAAAAGTATGTTTTCATTCTGGGTTATGGTCGGAATATTTCAAATTTTTATTTTATGTCATAAACATAAATCTTTTAACGTACTCTATTGTGACTTTCTTGTAAGTAAATGCAAACAACTCTAAAGCATAAAGAATGTCAAACATTTCTTCATCTCCTTCTTCTATGTTGCTTGACTTTTTTATCGGCTCTGCTGGTATTATTGTTGACATTACTTCTAAAAGTACTTCGGTGTTTTCACAAGGAAATGTTTCATTCTTTTCTTTCACTGTGTTGAAAATGAACATTTCTTGAAATACCTTTCGTAAATGGTCATCAGACAAACTTGATATTAGCTTGTTTACTTTTTCGTTTTGTTCTTGTGGCATCATCTTTTTTCTTTTTGACAAAGATAAGTAATAATTTTGAAAGTGGAAAATTTTTTAATCAAATTTGTATCCAATCTGCCTTAATTCTTTTTCCAGTTCGGCATACTCATCTGGGGTAGCCTTTTCGCATTCGGCAACATAAGCGATATGCGCCATTGAATGTTGGCCAATATGCGCATAGGATTGAACGTAAAGGCCAATTGCAGTATCAGGGAATACGGCGAAAACGTCCCCTTCTTTGTCTTTGCGAAATTCAACTTTTACCATCGTTTTATTTTTTATTGATACAAAGATAATAAGTAATTCTCAAATAAACAAAAAATGGGGCAACTTTTTCACCCCATTTTCACATTACATTTCAAAAACCTCTCCAATTGTTTCTTTCTCAATGAACCTGTATTTTACACAGTCTAAACCGCTGAAGTACCGAGCGTTTGGGTAGAAATTCAGAAGCCAAAAACCTATGAACATACCAACTTCTTTTGCGATTATTTCTGGTGTGTTATACCCTTTTGGGTAAAAGACATAAACAATCCCAGACAATTCTGTATTGGTCACAAAATTGAAATGGTCTGTGTGGTGAACCAGTTTTTCTTGTTGAGTCATAAAATATTTTTGAATTTTACAAATATTTCACATTGTATAGTTTTGCCATTCTAACAAAAGATTCTTTATCAAAGATACAAACTAATATTCAAATAAACAAAAAGGGGTGAAACAAAGTTCACCCCAAATAAACAAAAAATCGCTATGAAAGTTTTTTCTTAAAGTATTTGTACACCTCTGGGATGTACCGCTTGTAGTACGGTTGGTTGTCCATGCACCAACGCTTTAGGTCATGGGTTTTGAAGTAGTCCCTGTCTTGCGATACCAGCAGGTTAAATATGGGTTCAAGCTCATAGATAAAGTCCCTTACTCTCCAGCCTTCCCAGATTACTTTTTCCATCGTTTTTGTTTTTTTGGTTATTTAATAGGACAAAGATAAAAGTTATTTTTGAATTATGCAATAGCCAGATAAAACTTTAACAAAAAAAAATCCCTCATACCTTATTCAGATGTGAGGGAATTTTTTGTTAAAGAAACTTTTTGAGTTCGTCAATAAAAGACAAAAGGTCATGTTTGTTTTCCGGGTTCAACAAATAAACGGGCACATTCACACCCATGATTGTTTTGAACTCGGGTAACATTAAGTTATAAAACACATCGTTGCGATTGAGGTGATAATGTATGCCTTGGGCTACATGTTCAACCCCTATGCTTTGACATTTTTCAAGTTGCGCAATAGTTTTCGCAACCTCGATGATTTTCAAAACAGTTGTTTCGGATACGTTATGCCTTCTTTGAGCAACTTTCAAAAGTATTTCAGACGAGGAGCCTATTTCGCAATTTTCAACGATGAACCCCCTTACGGCTTCAACCCTCTCTCGGGATTCGTTCAGAGAAAAAACAGGGATTCCATTTTCTCGGTTTAAGGGGTCTAACTCAACGAATAGACCATTTTCAGCGGCTAAAATATCTTCGCCCATTTCGGGTATTGCAATAGCCCTAAAATCCTCGAACATTGGTTCAGGGGATAGAGGGGTGATTTTATAGCCTCCCAGAAGGGCTATTTCGTAGGCCATTTGAAGGTTAACCCAAGCGCCCGTGTATTGTGGGGCTTCTATTTTCTTTTTTGCCATAGCAATTTTTTTTGGTTGTTTAATGATACAAAGATAGGTTTTATTTTTGAAATAAACAATAGGTAGATAAATTTTAACAAAAAAAAATCCCCCACAACTTATCCAGATGTGAGGGAATTTTTTGTTGTTTTTATATCAAACCTTCGTCGGCGAAACTGAAGTATCCACTTTCTCCAATTATCAAATGGTCTAAAGTACTGATGCTAAATAAATTCAAACCCTCTTTTATTGTGTTGGTTAGGGTCAAATCCGCGTTACTGGGTTTCAAAGCCCCAGAAGGGTGATTGTGGGCGAGTATCACGGCTTTGCTCAAAGTATCTATAGCATACTTTGCGACAATAATAGGGTCAACAACCGTTGCCGTAATACCTCCGGTTGATATTTTTGCCCAAGCGGTTACGAAATGTCCTTGATTTAAAAATAAAACCACAAAGGACTCAAGTATAACCAAGTCGCCAGCCATTATTTGCCTGACTATTTTTTCAGAATCCTCTGAACTTCTTATTTTAACATCAGAAAACTCAAACTCTGAATTAACCTCAATGGCCTTGATTTCGTATTTCTTTATCACTGTTTTATGTTTAAGTTAACAATAAAACAAAGATATAAAATAACTTTGAAATAAACAATACCCCACATAAAATTTAACAAAAAAAAATTCCCCCACACCTTTGCAAGATATGAGGGAATTTTTTTAGTGAATCCAACCCCGGGTGTAACGCTCTACCTTGGTCGGAATGGGGTATTCGGGGTCTTTTTTGAAGTTAGCCCTCCATTCACGCCACACCGCGCGGGCAGCACGGTTGGCAGATTTCTTATAGGGTTTGCGGATACCAGCCCGCTCGGGCAGAAGGTGACGCCCCTTAACTTTCAAAGATTCAGGTTTTGCAGCCATTTTATATACAATTTAGCAGTTACAATTCATACATACAACCCGGTAACGGTCTTCACCAGTTACCAAATCGTAGTGTTCAATAAGCACTTTAAAGCGCATGATTTTACAGACGCTTTTGAGTACTGCCATTTCTGTTTTACGGTCGCCCCTTTCGCCAGCGTGTTTGACTTCACCCAGCATTGAGCGCCTTTGTTGCGGGGTGAAACTTTCTCGGTATTCGGTTATGATTTCCCGTACCAAAGCCCCAGCGCAGTGTGAGTAGAATTTTGTCATGGCTATTATTTTTTAACACCACAAAGATATGAAATAAATATGAAACGACCAAATTAATTTACCGAAATATCAAGAAAAGGTAAATAATTTTCGCCTTTCCAAGTTACGGTCAAAATCCCCTTGCAGGTTGAAATTTCCATTTCGGCGGAACAATCGGGAAAGTTAGAAAATTCAATCCCTTCCAAATTTGCCCCGACAATTTGGGTATTGTCATCTGTTATCTCCGAGTCATAATTGGAGTCAAATACAAAAATTTCCTTTCCGTTTGAAAACTCCAAGAAATACCCAGATGAACATTTAATCTCACAATAGGTTGTTTTAGCTGTCAATATTTGAAAGCCAACGCAACCCATAATAGATTGGTTTATCTCTTCTATTTCATATGGATATTGCATTTTTCTGTATTTTTAACAAAGGTAGGTTTTATTTTTGAAATAAACAATAGGTAGATAAATTTTAACAAAAAAAAATGGGGTATTATTTCAACCCCATTTTTATTTAGTCTTCTTCTTCAAGGGAATCCACCTCAATTTCCCTTATTTCACAGAAATATTTGAGGTCTTTCAAGGCTATTCTGCCTCTATTTGAGGAGTAATACCCTTGGGATTCATACCTTTTCATCCACTCTGAAAGGGCTTTTTTAGCTTCTTTTTTAGACTTATATGCCCAATGTTCAAAGGAAATGGTGAATCCGTCGGGGCTTAAAACCTGAAATGCCTTCATTTTGTTATGTTTAATGATTTAACAATGGTATAAAGATAGATTTTATTTTTGAAATAAACAATAGGTAGATAAATTTTAACAAAAAAAAAAATCCCCCACAGCTTATCCAGATGTGAGGGATTTTTTGGGTAGTGAGGCTTTACTATTCTACCTTATTGGTTTTCACCCCGGTAAGGTTTGCCCCAGTTATGTTGACCCCGGTCAGTTTCGCCCCGGTCAGGTCGGCCTCGGTTAGGTCCGCATCGCTTAGGTTGGTTCCGTTTAATGTTGTGTTACTTAGGTTCGCCCCTTTCAGGTTTGCACCATTCAGGTTTGCACCATTCAGGTTTGCACCGCTAAGGTTTGTATCATGAAGGTCGGTATTGGTCAGGTTGGCACCGCTTAGGCTGGCCTCGCTAAGGGTTGCTCCATACAGGTTCGCCCCGGTCAGGTTCGTTGAAGATAAGTTTGCACCATATAGGTTTGCCCCACTCAGGTTTATTTCGCTTAGGTTTACCCCGCTTAGGTTGGCCCCGGTAAGGTCAGCACCCGAAAAATCCCGCTCTCCGTATGCATAGCTTTCCAATAACAATAATTCTTCTGCTGTCATTTGTTTTTATTTTATTGATACAAAGATAAAAGTTATTTTTCAATTTAGCAACCATTTGGCCGAAAAATTTTCAAGCCATTGGATATAATCCTTAACAAAACTTTCAGCGTCCTTTTTCTCAAGCACCTTTACAAGATGTTCATACGCTGTTTTTATATCAACCGGGATTCCTGATTCATCGGTTAAAACGACATACACAATATCGTCATTCATCAGGATACCGACGATGTTTTGAATTGTAACAAAGTCAGAACCCTTTTCCATAAGGTTTCTGTGGTCGGTATAGTCAAAAAACCCTTTGGATTCCAAACACTCCCTGAAATGGTTTAGAACGGTTAACCATTCCTCCATTCCTTTGATGTTTAAATACCGCTTCTGGATATACTCTTCCCAGTTCATTTGTTTACTATTTTGTTTAGTTTGTCAATTATCGGGTTGTAAAACCCCGATTCGTTTTCTGAAAACCCTTTTTCCAACCCTTCTTTTTCTTTTGTTTCCTCATCGGTTAACCCAGAACCAAATTCTTTGTCAACCAAATCGGAGAACCTGTCAACCCGCTGTTTTTGTTGCCACTTAACCGGGTTATTGTGAAAAAGAATGATATCTTCTATTACTTCCAATGATACCTTTTTGATTTTGTTAAGCCCATAATCTTGGGGTTTTTCGGTTGAATGTAGTTCTATTCCCATGTTGGTATACAGAACCACTTTATCAACCCCTTTTATGCGGGCACTGAAAACCATTTCCTCCAAATCCTTTTTTGTAATCAGATAACTTTCATTATCCGATGTCGAACAAAAAAGGTCGGCTGTTTTTCCATCCCAGCCAATTTTGAAAGAAATAGCGTTTTCAGTTACGTAATCAGAAAGTTTCATATATTATATTTTTGATAAGTCAAAGATACAAACTATTTTTGACATAAACAAAAAAGGGGGCAACTTTTTTTGTTGCACCCCTTAAAAATATTGTCAATCAAAAATTTATTCCACAGGATAAATATGAAAAATAAGAACATAACCTTCAAAGTCATCTCCAAAATTTTCATCATCCAAATATTCGTATCGAGGGTTTAAAGTGCCTATGTATTCCCCCCATCCACCCCATCTCCAACCTCCGCCTTGTCCTGCATTTTCCTTATCTTGAAAAACAGGTGTTATCAAGATAAAATATTTACGGGTCGAATCGTCAATCTCTTCTTTGAAATATTGTTTAACTTGTTCAATATTGTCGGCAATTCCCTGTTGACTTTTAACATAATAAGGTTTATATAAACCATTTTCCATATCGATTACGCGCAAAGGGTTATTGTAAAACCCCTCAAACTCTTCAAATTCATCGAAAGGAAAGTTTAAAGATTTATTCATATAAATACCCACTTCTGGGTTCAATTTCTCATCGCATTGGGGTATGTAGTCCCAACCGTGTTGGTTATATATTTCCCTGTTTTTTTCTATTTCCCTCAAATTGGGTGTTAAATTTATAAGCATGGTAACAAGTTTTTTTTTAAAAGTCAAAGATACAAACTATTTCTGATATAAACAAAAAACCCCCATACTTTTTTAAGGCATGAGGGTTATTTTTTTTTTTGGGGGGGGGGTTAGGGTTTTATCCCTATAGCCCCGGTCATGCAAGCCTCGCTCAGGTTCGCCCCTGTCAGGTCAGCCCCGGTCAGGTCGGCCTTGCTCAAGTCGGCCCCGCTAAGGTTTGCCCCTGTCAGGTTTCCCCCACTCAGGTTTACCCCTGAAAAATCCCGCTGCCCGGCGGCATAGCGGGCTAGTAGTTCTTTTGTTGTCATATCTTTTTTTTTAATAAGTCAAAGATAAATCAATTTTATTTGATTTTCAAAAAAATTTTGTAAGTAGCGATTGTTTTTTCTTTATTAACTTTCCCAGCCTTTAGGCATCTCTTACAAAAATGGTCTATATTTTCAGGCCACCATTTACCCATACGGGAATTATAAAGAATCCCGTCTTCGGTTATTGAACTGTCATCTACTCTCGTCTCAAGGCCGGGGGCTTTAATGCCGCAAAGGGTTAAATCCCTGTCATCGTCGTACAAATGGCAAGGACCTGTATAATTAAAAACTACACCATATTCTTTCACATCTTTTTTTTTGATAAGTCAAAGATAATGAATATTTTTCAATTATCCAAATCTTTAACAAATCTTTTTGAATAATAGGAAACAAGCCCATCAAAATCTTTGGAAATGTACATTTCGTATATCTCCGAATCTTTTTTCAATTGACTGCTGTCAACCCCAACCCTCTTATATCCATTTGGGGTAAGGGCTTTGTATACTTTGTTATACGCGGTACTCGCGAAGCGTTCTTTGATGTATTTCAATTTTTCCTCATCGGTTGCGGGTACGAGTCTTTGCCACTCCAATACAAACCCACTATAACCGTCATACCCATTATCCACACCCGCGAAATAGGCATCATCTGGGACGTTATTCTCTTTCATAAAAGAACCCAAATCAATTGGGTTCACATCAAAGACATCTATGCTGTAAGTAGCGAACCTATTTCTAGGTGCGCCATTTTGAACCGTATTAAAAGCATCGTCTAATGCTGAAATTATTAAATTTTTCATATCTTTTTTTTTGTTAATACAAAGATAAAGGTTATTTTTCAAATAAACAAAAAAGGGGGCAACTTTTTTGCTGTCCCCCTTAAAAAAATATTGTTAATCCTATTAAATTACCATTTTTCTACTGACCCCTTGGGTAGTTGGTCAATGGTTAGCTTTTTAGGTACGCAATTTTCAGAATGCATACGTGCCTGACGTGCCATTTGAATTGTAGGTGTTTCTATACCCCTAAATTCTGTGCAAGAGTCACCCAATGGCTCAGGTGTTTCACCGATAAAAGTAAAATGGGGTTTAAAGCAATACCCGACCGCTGGCTCCCATTTGCTTTTGGCGGCTATTCTAAACCATGCCTCATCATCTGGTCGCCCCAAAAGATTAGGTGCCACACATTTAAAATTGCGCCACTTGGTGACGCTTATTTTTTTGAAACTAAACCCCTCTGACTGGTCTCTAAAACGACCCCCGCCCACATAACCCTTTGCCTCTTCTTCTGTCCATTCAGAGGGAAAAGATACGACAAACTCAATCGCCTCAAAAGTTATCTGGTTCATGATTTTTTTTTGATTAACAATAATACAAATATAAGGTTTATTTTTGAAATAAACAACATACCACATAAAATTTAACAAAAAAAAATTCCCCCACACCTTTGCAAGATGTGAGGGAAATTTTTGTAGTGAGGGGGTTAAAGAAATTTAGTTCCGGTTATGTTTGCCCTATGCATTTTAGAATCGGTAATCTTACACTTTTTGAAGTTTGTCCCAGTCAAGTCAGCATTCGTAAGGTCGGCACCGGTCAGGTTTACCCCGATTAGGTTTGCTCCGGTTAGGTTTGCCCCTGTCAATATTGCACCACTAAAAATAACCCCTATTAGTTCGGCCTCAACAAGGTTTGCATCTGCGAGATTTATCCCGCTCAAGTCTATTCCCGATAAAGATAGACCGGATAGGTCGGCACCCCTAAAATCCCGCTCTCCGGCGTCGTAGAGTTCCAGTAGTTCTTCTGCTGTCATGTTTTTATCTTTTTGATTATTTAATGATACAAATATAAGGTTTATTTTTGAAACAAACAATACCCCACATAAAATTTAACAAAAAAAAATCCCTCATACCTTATTCAGATATGAGGGAATTTTTTGTTGGTAGGGTATTGTTATCAGGTTATCAAACCCCCGAGTTTTGCCCCGGTAAGTTTTATCCTATCAAGGTTCGCCCCTTTCAGGATAGCCCCTGTCAGGTCTGCCTTGCTTAGGTTGCTCCCGTCTAGGTTTGCCTTTTTCAGGATAGCCCCAGTCAGGTTCGCCCGTTTCAGGAAAGCCCCAGTAATGTTTGCCCCGGTCATGTCGGACTCGCTTAGGTTTGCACCGTTTAAGTTTGCACCCCCCAGCTTTGCCCCAGCCAACTTTGCACCCCCCAGCTTTGCCCCGCTCAGGTTGATATCCCAAAGCACGGCGTTTCTCAGGTCAGCCCCGGTCAAGTCAAAGCCGCGAAAATCCCGCCTCCCGGCAGCGTACCGGGATAATAGATATTCAACGTCCATATCAATATTTTTTTTTGATTAACAATAAGACAAATTTACAAAAGATATTTCAAATATGCAATACTGAATGCAAAATTTTTTTTAAGCCATTTTAAGGCGTTTTAACGGGGTTTTTTTAGGGGGAAAGGGAAAGCCCCACAATAAATGGAATCTTTTATTGTGGGGCAAATATATAGCCTATTCTTTTACTCCTAATATGTGGTTTACGGCCTTTTGTGCGGCGGCTGCTGCCTTAATTACAAAGGACGTATCGTTTTTTAGAGGTTTCAACCAGCCAGCCATATAAGCCGCTGAATTTTCCTCAAGTTCGTTTGAGATATTCAGGTGTGAACAAAGGAACGCCGCACCAAGTTCGGCGACAAGTTCCTCAAATGAATAGCGCTCAGTGCCAAACATATCAAAGTTTGCCACGCCTTCACGGTTTAGGCGACTAGCATGTCCGGTGCTATGTACCAACTCATGAAAAGTAGTCTTTGCATGGCGTTCTGGAGACAGCATGTTCTGAATTAAGGGAACGTTTACCAAGTCTTTAGAAGGCATGTAATACGCCCCCGTTTGGTCGTTGGAGACGATTTGCGGCGGGTTCTTATACCCGTCTATAATTTCCTGCAAACCCTCAACGCCTTTGCCTTCATTCGTTGGGATTTGGTATTCAATACCCGTCGTGTCTTCCAAGGAAAAGACATAGTATTGTTTGTACAAAAAATATTTGGATACTTCAAGATTATTTTTAAGGGCTTCTAAATATGCCTCTAATGTTACTGTTTTATTTCCCTGTTTGTAAATCATGGAACCCAATACAATAACATTGCCTTTAGTTCCTTTTTTTACGGCACCGCCAGCAGCTTTTATTTGGTTAAAAGTGCCCCACAACGGCAATTTGCCGCTATGGTTCAAAAGAAGGTAGTTAATCCCGCTATAAGCTCTTTTGCTTACAAAATTGCGGGCTATCCCTTTTTCAGTATATGGGCTTTCCCAAGAGCCCATTTTCCCTGATTCAATGGATTCTATAATCCGCTCAGTAATGGCAGCATAAATGTCTTTGTTGTTCATTTTATTCTTTTTTTGATTAACAATAAAACAAAGATATAAAATAAATTTGAAACAAACAAGCATTCAGATAAAAATATTTTTCCCCATGCCATAAAAATAAAAAACCCATACCTTATTCAGATATGGGTTTTTTCTCTTAATGATTCTACTATCCTTTAAAGATAAAATAAAGAACCAATAAGAAGAGGGATATATAAGCGATACCCCAAAATACGATTAAAGGCCAGTACGGATTTTCTTTTTTCATAATTATTTTTTTTGATTAACAATACACAAATATACAAAGGATATTTGAATAATGCAATACCCTTTTAAAAATTTAACAAAAAAAAATTCCCCCACACCTTTTCAGATGTGAGGGCTTTTTTTGCGGTTGTGAGGGGGGGGGGTTATTCTATTTCGTATTTTACCCCCCGGATTGTTAAAGTTTTGATGTTGTTTAATTTTACGTCCTGCTGTATGATTAGGTTTTTAGGATAGTCGCCCGAATCCGACGGGCGTTTATATTGTTTATAAATGGATTCTGAATCAGAAGAGCCGTTAGACGTGAATACTTGCGAACGGATACTATTTCGGAGACGGCGAACCGTCAGGTAGTACGAACCCTTATGTTCTACAAGCGAGTTGGAAAGGCGGGTCCCCCAAGTCCTTTCCATAACTTCAAAGGTTGTGGTTAGGTCTTTGCGCTTTTTGAGCGCATTCTGAATACCTTTTCGGTAGGTCGACCCAATAAGAAAAACTGCTTTCTCGGTTTTTTGGATTATTTCGACGGGGCAGTCCTTTTGAAGGTGTTTACCTTTTTTGTATTCCGTCGTATATTCGACGGAAATAAAAGTTGGGGTGTTAATACCCCAAAGAAGTTGGGCAATTGTCTCGATGCTTGTCTTAATCATGGTTTGTTCTTTTGATTAACAATACCCAAATTTACAACGTTTCCAGCTAACAAACAAATTTTTATTCAATTATTTTCAAATTATTTTTAACCCCAGTTACATAACAAAAATATAAATGTGTTAAAGTTTTGCATATAAGAAAAAGTATTTGTATATTTGATAAAAAAAAGCCCACCCCCCACGGATGCTGCCCCCAGCGTCCCCCAC
>JACCDS012341501.1_pt1 | contig 38625 bp, 37 predicted proteins | sample 7446441 | NCBI WGS metagenome assembly JACCDS01 (sample SAMN15323445, study PRJNA562643) | freshwater metagenome | isolation source: river surface water | place: USA:Blue River Watershed | collected 2017-08-17
CAAGATCACCCAGATCCAGGACGTGACGCCGGTCCCGCACAACGGCTGCCGCCCGCCGAATCGCCGTCGCATGTGATCTAGCTGTTTGGCAGTACCTGTAAGCGACCCGCCGCGAACCGGCGGGTTTTGTTCTAAGACCACCGTTCGGTATCAGGCAGACCGGACTAGCGCATTGCGGCATGTCGCCCGTGCGTCAATTAAAAAAAGGAAATAACGTGGCACGTTACATCGGACCCAAAGCAAAACTTTCCCGCCGTGAAGGCACCGACCTGTTCCTGAAGAGCGCGCGTCGCTCGCTGGATTCCAAGTGCAAGCTGGACTCGAAGCCGGGTCAGCATGGCCGCACCTCCGGCGCACGTACGTCGGACTACGGCAACCAGCTGCGTGAAAAGCAGAAGGTCAAGCGCATGTACGGCGTGCTCGAGCGCCAGTTCCGTCGCTACTTCGCCGAGGCTGATCGCCGCAAGGGCAACACCGGCGAAACGCTGCTGCAGCTGCTGGAATCGCGTCTGGATAACGTCGTCTACCGTCTCGGCTTCGCTTCTACCCGCGCTGAAGCGCGCCAGCTAGTTTCGCACAAGGCGATCGTCGTGAACGGCAACGTCGTGAACATCCCGTCGTATTCGGTCAAGGTCGGCGAAGTCGTGGCTATCCGCGAAAAGGCAAAGAAGCAGGTTCGTATCGCCGAAGCGCTGTCGCTGGCTGAGCAGTCGGGCTTCCCGATGTGGGTTGCAGTTGAAGCCAAGAAGATGGAAGGTTCGCTGAAGACCCTGCCGGATCGCGGCGACTACAACCAGGAAGTCAACGAGTCGCTGATCGTCGAACTGTACTCGCGCTAATCCGTTTCCCCGGCTGTCCGTCTTGTGGCGGGCAGCTTTTCGATATGCCATCAGCCTTATCGGTGTAACGAGCCGAGGGTATTGAAAGGACATTCATGCAAAACAATCTTCTGAAGCCTCGCATCATCGAGGTCGAACAACTTGGCCCCGGCCATGCCAAAGTCGTGATGGAGCCGTTCGAGCGTGGCTATGGCCATACGCTGGGCAATGCGCTGCGCCGTGTGCTGCTGTCGTCGATGGTGGGCTACGCGCCTACCGAAGTGACGATCGCCGGTGTCGTTCATGAATACTCGTCGATCGACGGCGTGCAGGAAGACGTGGTCGACATCCTGCTGAACCTCAAGGGCGTGGTGTTCAAGCTGCACAACCGCGACGAAGTCACGCTGACCCTGAAGAAGGAAGGCGAAGGCCCCGTGCTGGCGTCGGACATCGACCTGCCGCATGACGTCGAACTCATCAATCCCGACCATGTGATCGGCCAGCTGACCGCCGGCGGCAAGATCGACATGCAAGTGAAGGTCGAAAAGGGCCGTGGCTACGTGCCGGGCAACGTGCGCCGTCTGTCGGAAGACGCGAACAAGACCATCGGCCGCATCATTCTCGACGCCTCGTTCTCGCCGGTGCGCCGCGTGTCGTACACCGTTGAATCGGCGCGTGTCGAACAGCGTACCGACCTCGACAAGCTGGTAATGAACATCGAGACCAACGGCGTGATTTCGCCTGAAGAAGCGATCCGCCAGTCGGCTCGCGTGCTGGTTGACCAGCTGACGGTTTTTGCAGCGCTCGAAGGTACCGAGGCAGCGGCAGAGGCGCCGTCGCGCGCACCGACCGTCGATCCTATCCTGCTGCGTCCGGTCGACGATCTGGAGCTTACCGTCCGTTCGGCAAACTGCCTGAAGGCCGAGAACATCTATTACATCGGCGATCTGATCCAGCGCAGCGAGAACGAACTGCTGAAAACCCCGAATCTGGGCCGCAAGTCGCTCAACGAAATCAAGGAAGTCCTTGCTTCGCGCGGCCTGACCCTGGGCATGAAGCTCGAGGACTGGCCGCCGGCCGGCCTCGACAAGTAATCAGGCATTTATTTAACCGTTACCGGCCCGCGCCAGTCCCCGACGGGACTGGCGATAGAAGAGCTGGATTTAATACTCTTTAAAGGAAATCACTATGCGTCATCGTCACGGACTTCGCAAACTCAATCGCACCTCGTCGCACCGCCTCGCAATGCTGCGCAACATGACCGTTTCGCTGCTGAAGCACGAAGCGATCAAGACCACGCTGCCGAAGGCAAAGGAACTGCGCCGCGTCATCGAGCCGATCATCACGCTGGGCAAGGTCGACACGCTGGCCAACAAGCGCCTCGCGTTCTCGCGCCTGCGCGATCGTGAAATCGTCGGCAAGCTGTTCGCCGAGATCGGCCCGCGTTACAAGGCTCGCAACGGCGGCTACCTGCGCATCCTGAAGATGGGCTTCCGCGTTGGCGATAATGCACCGATGGCCTTCGTAGAACTGGTCGATCGTCCGGAACCGACCGAAGCGGTTGAAGTCTCCGAGTAAATCACGCGGCGTAATACAGCGCTTCAAACATAAAGCCAGGCCGAGCGCCTGGCTTTCGTTATTTGGCGGCCGTGTTGTGGCAAGATCGCCGCTGGTAATGAAAGCTGTGAAAACATGTCCATCCTGAGCGTTGAAAACCTGCGAAAGTCTTATGGGGAGGGCGCGGCTCGGCACACCGTGATCGATTGCCTGTCTTTCGCGTTGCGGCCCGGCGAGTGCTATGGGCTGCTGGGCCCGAATGGCGCCGGCAAGACGACGACGCTGAAACTCTGCCTCGGCCTCACGGCACCCGACAGCGGTGAAATCCGGCTGGTCGGACACGCGGTGCCGGACGATGCACGCACGGCCCGCCTGCGCATCGGCGTCGTTCCGCAGATCGATAGCCTCGATCCCGATTTCACGGTCGAAGAAAACCTGCTGGTCTACGGTCGCTACTTCGGCATGCGGCATGCCGACATCCTTGCGCGGCTCGACTGGCTGCTTGAATTCTCTAACCTGACGAGCAAGCGCAATGCACGTATCGGTGAGCTTTCCGGTGGAATGAAGCGCCGACTGACGCTGGCGCGCGCGCTGGTCAATGACCCGGATCTGATCTTCATGGACGAGCCGACGACGGGCCTCGACCCGCAGGCACGTCACATGATCTGGGAGCGCCTCAAGACGCTGCTAGCAGCCGGCAAGACTATTCTGCTGACCACGCATTTCATGGATGAAGCGGAGCGCTTGTGCCATCGTCTTGCCGTCATTGATCACGGCCGGATGATTGCCGAGGGCGACCCGCGCGAGCTGATTGCACGTCACATCGAATCGCAGGTGGTCGAAGTTTATGGTGATAACGCAGCGTCATGGGCGCAGGGCGCGACCGGACTGGCCGAGCGCATTGAAGTCAGCGGAGAGACCGTGTTCTGCTACACGAATCAGGTTGAACCCTTGCTGCAGAGTCTGTCGCATGCAGCAGGATTGCGCTATCTGCACCGGCCGGCGAACCTCGAAGACCTGTTCCTGAAGCTGACCGGCCGCGAGATGAGGGATTGAGATGAGCGCATCAAGTTATCGCCTGCCAAGCCTGAGCGCGCGCTTCGTGCCGGTCTGGCGCCGCAATCTGCTGGTGTGGCGCAAGCTCGCCATCGCCAGCGTGATCGGCAATATCGCCGAACCGATGATCACGCTGGTCGCGTTTGGCTACGGCCTAGGCAGCCTGCTGCAGAACATTGATGGCGTGCCGTATATCGAGTTCCTTGCCAGCGGCTCGATCTGCATGTCCGTCATGATGGCTTCTTCTTTCGAGGCGCTGTACTCGGCCTTCTCACGCATGCATGTGCAGAAGACCTGGGAGTCCTTGCTGAACACCCCGCTGGATCTCGATGACATCGTGCTGGCCGAGATGTTGTGGGCCGCGAGCAAGGCGATGATCTCCGGACTGGCGATCCTGCTCGTGCTTTTCGGTCTCGGCATCGGCCTGCATCCGACCGCGCTGCTGGTGCCGCCGTTGTTGTTCCTGACCGGCATGACCTTCGCATCGATCGCGCTGATCATGAATGCGGTCGCCCGGGCCTACGATTTCTTCACCTACTATTTCACGCTGGTGCTGACGCCGATGATCTTCATGTCCGGCGTGTATTACCCGATGGCCCAGCTGCCGGGCTGGCTGCAGGCTGTCGCCGGCTTGCTGCCGCTCGGCGCGGCGGTCCGTCTTGTGCGACCATTATTGCTGGGGCGCCTGCCCGAGGATCCGGTGCGCAATGTGCTGATCCTGCTGGCCTATGGCGCTGTTGCGTTCTATGTCGCCACCGTGCTGACGCGCAGGCGCCTATTGAAGTGAGTGCGAAGGCGGCAATGTCAGATGAATCGATCCTGCTGGTGATGTCGAATGCGCCCGACCACGCGACGGCGCACGCGCTGGCACGTTCGCTGGTCGAAGCGAAGCTCGCAGCCTGCGTGAACATCCTGCCGGGCGTGCAATCGGTTTACCGCTGGCAGGGCCAAGTCGAAGAAGCGACCGAGGTCACGCTGATGATCAAAACCACGCGCCGGCGTTACCCGCAGCTGCAGCAAGTGTTGCTTGCCGCCCATCCTTACGACCTGCCGGAAGTGGTCGCCTGGCCACTCACCGACGGCTACCCGCCCTACTTGCAATGGGTGGCTGCCGAGACGAAGCCCGACACGTATGCGTGACATGCTTATCCGCTGGTTCAGGTTCCTGCTTGCCGGACTGCTGGTGTCTGGCTTCGCCGGCGCCGTTGCGGACGATTTCCTGCCGCCGGAAAAAGCCTTCGCTTTCAGCACGCGCATGGTCGACGCATCGACCCTGGAGATCACTTACACCATCGCCGACAGCTACTACCTGTACCGGGACAAGTTCGCTTTTTCGGCCGACGGTGCGACGCTGGGCGAGGCCGACATCCCGCGTGGCAAGGTGAAGTTCGACCCGAACTTCGACAAGGAGGTCGAGACCCTCCGGCAGCAGCTGACACTGCGCATTCCTGTGCAGGCGTCCGGTGAATTCACGCTTAGGGCGATCAGTCAGGGCTGCTCGGACAAAGGACTTTGCTACCCGCCGATGACGTCGCAGGCTAGGCTGAGCGTGGCCGGCGCCGCCGCTGCGCCCGTGGTCGCCGGTGGCGAGCTGGGTCGCATCGAAGCATCGCTTGCCAGCGGCCGTCTCGTACTGATCCTGCCGCTGTTCCTGCTGCTGGGCCTGGGCTTGTCTTTCACGCCTTGCGTGCTGCCGATGGTGCCCATCCTGTCCTTCATCATCGCCGGCGAGGGGGCGCAGACCAGTCGGCGGCGTGGTTTCCTGCTGTCGGTGGCGTACTCGCTTGGCATGGCGCTGGTCTACACCGCGCTCGGCATCACCGCCGGGCTGATAGGCGAAGGACTGGCTGCCGCGCTGCAAAGTCCGCCGATACTGGCCGCATTCGCGCTTCTGATGGCGGGGATGGCGCTGTCGATGTTTGACGTCTACCAGTTGCAGCTGCCGGCGTCACTGCAGCTCGCATTGACGCAACTCTCCGAGCGGCAGCGTGGCGGCAAGCTGCTCGGCGTGTTCGCGATGGGCGCAATCTCGGCGCTGATCGTCGGCCCCTGCGTGGCTGCACCGCTGGCCGGCGCGCTGGTGTACATCAGCCAGACGCGCAATGTGTTCATCGGCGGCAGCGCGCTGTTCGCGATGGCTGTCGGCATGAGCGTTCCGCTGCTGCTGGTGGGCATTTCCGCCGGCTCGCTGCTGCCGCGCGCCGGCGCGTGGATGCAGACCGTGAAGCATTTCTTCGGCGTGCTGATGCTGGCACTCGCCTTGTGGATGGTGTCGTCGCTGATACCGGCCTGGCTGCTGATGCTGGGCTGGGGCTTGCTCGGCGCGGGCTATGGCGGATTCCTGCTGCGCGCAAAATCGCTGGGCTGGCGCGCGCGCGTGCTGGGTGCCGTGTTTGTCGCGCTAGGTGTCGTGCAACTGGTGGGCGCGGCAACGGGGGGGCATGATGCCTGGTCGCCGCTGGCCCATCTGCGCGGGCAGCCGCATCAGAAGACCGCCTTCACGCGCGTGCACAACGCGGCCGAACTCGATGCCGCGCTGGCAAACACCGGCGGCCGGCGCGTGCTGCTCGATTTCTACGCCGACTGGTGCGTGTCCTGCATCGAGATGGAAAAGCTCACTTTCACTGACGCAGCCGTCAAGGCAAAACTGGATCAGATGCTGTTGCTGCAGGCTGACGTGACAGCCAACAGCGACGAGGACAAGGCCTTGCTGAAACGCTTCGGCCTGTTTGGCCCGCCAGGCATCCTCCTGTTCGACGCGAACGGTAACGAGATCCGGAGTGCGCGCGTCATCGGCTACCAGCCTGCTGCGCAATTCCTGCAATCACTGCAAAGCGCCGAATAGATCTTTATCTGTCCTCGCTATTTGCAAACAGCGAGATTGTCTTTGCCCCCTGCATCAGAAGCCCCTATATTGTCAGCCCGTCCACATTATTCAATCAAGGAGGCTGACACTATGGCATTGCATCTCGGCGATACCGCACCCGATTTCGAGCAGGATTCCTCGACAGGGCGCATCCGTTTCCACGAATGGGCAGGCGACGCGTGGGTCGTGCTGTTCTCGCATCCGGCAGACTTCACGCCAGTCTGCACCACCGAGCTGGGCCTGACCGCGAAGCTGAAGCCTGAATTCGACAAGCGCAACGTGAAGGCGATCGCGCTGTCGGTCGACCCGGCCGATCAGCACCAGAAATGGATCAAGGACATCGAGGAAACACAGAAGACCGTGGTCGGGTTCCCGATCATCGCCGATGCAGACAAGAAGGTGTCGGCGCTGTACGACATGATTCATCCGAACCAGTCGGAAACCGCCACAGTGCGTTCGTTGTTCATCATCGATCCGAAGAAGAAGGTGAGACTGATGATCACCTATCCGATGAGCACTGGCCGCAATTTCGATGAAGTGCTGCGCGTGATTGACGCGCTGCAGCTGACCGATGGCTATACGGTGGCGACGCCCGGCAACTGGAAAGATGGCGACGACGTGATCATTCCGCTGTCGGTGCAGGACGAGGCGGTAATCCGTCAGAAATATCCAAAGGGATTCACTTCGCCCAGGCCTTACCTGCGCATCACGCCGCAGCCGAACAAATAAGCGCTTCCAACAAAAATGCCCGCAAGTGATTGCGGGCATTTTTCATTCCCCATTCGTCATTCGTCCGGCGGCAGCTCGGGCAGGATCACTTCTTTGGGAAGTGCCTGTGCAGGCCTGTCTTTCATTGGTATCTCCGTCGTGGTCGCATCGATGAAGCGAACTTGCTTCTGCACAGGTATGCGGAATCCCGACTGGTTGACCGTATGAAAGGCATCCGCTGAAAAAAACTCCTTCGATGAATTCTTGATATCGCCCTTGATTTGCGCTCCCATCAGATCCAGCATGCGCTGCTTTTTTTCAGTGGGAGCCTTCAGCCTCGCGATCGCCTGACCGATCATGAACCGGGCTTTTTTCGCGCCGGCTTTCAGCACACCCGACTTGTCGTCCTTGATTTGTTCGGGACTGACTCGGGCAAAAATACGTGTCCTGCCTTTTTTCCCGTCGGGCGTGACGAATTTCTCGTCTTTCACGATAACGACATCGTAGGCGCCTTTGAGACCCTCCGTGCGCGCTGCGCTCAGATTTGGATGAGCGACTATCGAAGATAAGCTGTTTTTACTCATGGTCCGGCTCGCATCGATAGGCACGGAGGAATGGGGAAACTTGGCGGCGTCCTTTCGAGGTTGGGTGTCGATTATCGAAAATAAGTTCGATTTTGTGGTGTTTTTGCTAGATCATTTCCCAGAGACAATGCGTGCAATATCCCGGGCGAAGTAAGTCAGCACGCCATCCGCGCCAGCCCGCTTGAAAGACAACATCGCTTCCATCATTGTCTTGTCATGATCGAGCCAGCCGTTCTGAGCCGCCGCCTTGATCATCGCGTACTCGCCGCTGACCTGGTACGCGAAGGTGGGTGCCTTGAACTCGTCCTTCACGCGGCGCACGATGTCGAGATAGGGCATGCCGGGTTTGACCATCACCATGTCGGCGCCCTCAGCCAGATCGAGCGCGACTTCGCGCAGCGCCTCGTCGCTGTTGGCCGGATCCATCTGGTAAGTCGCCTTGCTGCCCTTGCCGAGGTTCGCCGCCGAACCGACCGCGTCACGGAACGGGCCGTAGAAAGCCGATGCATACTTTGCCGAGTAGGCCATGATGCGGGTGTGGATATGGCCATTCGCTTCCAGTGCAGCGCGAATTGCGCCGATGCGGCCGTCCATCATGTCGGATGGCGCGACAATATCGACGCCGGCCGACGCCTGCACCAGTGCCTGCTGTACCAGGATCGCGGAAGTCTCGTCGTTCAGCACATAGCCGTCCTCGTTCAGCACGCCGTCCTGGCCGTGGCTGGTGTACGGATCGAGCGCGACATCGGTCAGGATGCCCAGGTCGGGACAGCGTTCCTTCAGCGCGCGCACCGCGCGCGGCACCAGGCCTTCGGGGTTCGTCGCCTCGATGCCGTCGGGCGTCTTCAGCGAGGCGTCGATCACCGGGAACAGTGCCATTACCGGTATGCCCAGCGCCACGCATTCTTCCGCAATGGGCAGCAGCAGATCGACCGACACGCGCTCGACGCCCGGCATCGACGGCACCGCTTCACGGCGGTTCTTGCCATCGAGGATGAAGACCGGATAAATCAGGTCAGCAGCAGTGACAAGGTTTTCTCGCATCATTGCGCGTGAAAACGCATCCTTGCGCATGCGACGCATGCGGATGGCCGGAAACTTGGACAGGGAGTCGATCGTCATGGGCGTCTCAATGGTTCGGGTACAGGGTTGTCGAATACGAGCTTAAGAACGAAAAGCGGGTCGCTGGGGCAAGGCTGAACTTTTGGCGGTCCGGCCCCTCAGACAAACGGGTGATTGCTCACCTCCCGCTTCTCCTCCCTGAGCGGGGCTGACTCGTTTGAAGGCGAGGCAGCGTTGAACCCTGGAGACTTTCCCCTTTCTCCAGGGTTTTTTTATTCTTCTTCAGGCGCAGCTTCATCGGGGCGGTCCAGCCCCAGTAGCGTCTGTATCGTGCGGTCAGCCTCGTCGAGTCCGGTGCGTTTCAATGCCGAAAACAGCTGCACCGAGAATGGCAGAGGCTGGCCGGACTCGTCAACATAGCTGTCCAGCACACTGCGCGCCAGGCGCATCGCGTCGGCTTGTTCGCTGCGGTTCAGCTTGTCTGCCTTGCTGAGCAGGCAATGGATGGGCTTGCCGGTCGGCGCGAACCATTCGAGCATTTCGGTATCAAGCTCGGTGAACGGGCGACGTGCATCCATGATCAGCACCAGTGCGACCAGCTGATCGCGTGCCTGCACATAGCGGCCGAGCAGCAGTTGCCAGTGGTCCTTCGCGGAGCCCGATACTTCGGCGTAGCCATAGCCCGGCAAGTCGACCAGAAAAGCGCGGATCTCCTCGGTGCGGGTCGCATCCTTGCGATGCTGTCCGACATGCGCGCCGCCGATCGAAAAAAAGTTGATGTGCTGCGTGCGGCCCGGCGTCTTCGATGCGAATGCGAGCTTCTTCTGGTTGCACAGCAGGTTGATCGCAGTCGATTTGCCCGCATTCGAGCGTCCGGCGAAAGCGATCTCCGGGACTTTGTAATTTGGCAAATCCTGCAGCCGGTTGACGGTCGTGAAAAAACGGGCTTGCCAGAGAACGGACATGGATAATCGAGGGGGGAGGTAAGGGGAAATCAGCAGGCCGAGGCGGAGCTTCAGGTCGCCATTGTAGTACAATGCGTGGCTGTAATTCGGCGTAAACCAAATCAATAAATCCCCGGGTGTTTGAATGAATCGTGCTCTTTCGTCGTTCGTGAAATTCGTCTCCATCGCGCTGCTGGTCTCTTCTGCCAGCGCCTTTGCCAATGAGCAGAAGGCGCCTGTTGCTGCCGATCCGGCCAAAGGCGCTGCGCTGTACGCCAACGGTGATGCAGCGCGCGGCATCATGGCCTGCGTCGCCTGCCATGGCGCCGAAGGCAACTCCGGCATCACGCAGAACCCCAAGCTGGGCGGTCAGCATGAGGCCTACCTGAAGAAGCAGCTGCATGAATTCCAGGGGCCGACGCGCAACAATGCGGTCATGACGATGATCGCCAAGGCGCTGTCCGAAGACGACATCAACAATCTCTCTGCCTACCTCGCCGCGCAAAGGCCGGTGCCGACTACGGCCAAGGGCGCGGAAACGATCGATCTGGGCAAGAAGATCTATCGCGCCGGCATCGCCGAAAAGAACGTGCCGGCCTGCGCAGGCTGTCACAGCCCGAACGGCGCAGGCATTCCGGCGCAATATCCGCGCGTCGCCGGCCAGCATCAGGACTATTCGGTGGCGCAGCTGACCAACTTCCGTACCGGCGCACGCGCCAACTCGGCGCAGATGACGGCCATCGGCAAGCGCCTGTCCGACGAAGAAATGAAAGCCGTGGCAGACTACATCGCCGGCCTGAAGTAATCGTCGCTTCCTGAAAAAACCAATCAGCAGAAGCGATAGCAACTGACCTGGGGGTGGCCATGCGCCGCCCCTTTTTTCTTTGTCGAGCCTGAATGGACAATCTGGAAAATATCGATTCGCCTATGGCCGCCGCGCAGGGCGCGGTGCCGGCCAAACGCACTAGCTTCAGCACGGAGCTGACCGAGCTGGTGTCGTCGATGCGCTTCGCGATCAGCTTGCTGACCGTGATTGCGATCGCGTCCATCATCGGCACCGTGGTGCTGCAAAACGAGCCTGCGCCGAACTATGTCAACCAGTTCGGCCCGTTCTGGTTCGAGGTGTTCGCGCGCTTTTCGGTCTACTCGGTTTATTCGGCCTGGTGGTTCCTGCTGATCATGGCCTTCCTGGTCGTGTCGACCTCGCTGTGCATCCTGCGCAATGCGCCGAAGATGCTGGCCGACATGAAGAGCTGGCGCGATAACGTGCGCGAACAGTCGCTGCGCAATTTCCATCATCGCACCGAGTGGACCAGCGCTCGCGGCGTCGACCAGCTCGCGCAGGAAGCCGCGCGGCGCGTGGCGGCGGCCGGCTACAAGGTCAAGCTGGTGGCCAAGGATGGCGCGACGCTGCTGACCGCCAAGCAGGGCGCCGCCAACAAGCTAGGCTACATCTTCGCGCACGCGGCGATCGTCATCATCTGCGTCGGCGGCCTGCTCGACTCCAACCTGCCGATCCGCGCACAGCAATGGCTGTTCGACAAGGAGCCGTTCAAGGGCAATGCGGTGATCTCCGAGATCCCGGCCCGGCACCGGCTCGGCACCGGCAACATCACCTTCCGTGGCAATACGCTGATACCGGAAGGGCAGACCAGCGACACCACGATCCTGCAGGCCGGCGAAGGCGTACTGATCCAGGACCTGCCTTTCACGCTGCAGCTGGAAAAATTCATCGTCGACTTCTACTCGACCGGCATGCCCAAGCTGTTTGCCAGCAAGGTGATCGTGACCGACAAGGAAACCGGCAAGCAATTCCCCGCGACCATCAAGGTCAATGAGCCGCTGATCTACAAAGGGCTGGCGGTCTACCAGTCCAGCTTCGAAGATGGCGGCAGCCGGCTGCAGCTGGTCGGTTACCCGATGGCTGGCGCCAGCCATGCGCCGTTCAAGCTCGAAGGCCAGGTCGGCAAGGCGTCGAAGCTGGCTGGCGGCGATGCCGAATACTCCATCGAATGGTCGGGCTTCCGGCCTTTCAACGTCGAGAACATGTCCGGCGATGCGCGCGCAGTGAAACAGCCGAAGGGCCTGGACCAGCACCTCGGTTCGGCCGCGAACCCCGAGAAGAGCAAGGATCTGAAAAACATTGGCCCCAGCGTGCAGTACAAGCTGCGTGACCAGAACGGGCAGGCGCGCGAGTTCAGCAACTACATGCTGCCGGTGAAGATTGATGGCGCCGAATATTTCCTGGCCGGCGTGCGCGAGAACCCTTCCGAGGGTTTCCGCTACCTGCGCATTCCGGCGGATGACAAGGATAGCGTCGGCGAATGGATGCGATTGCGTGCGGCGCTGCTGGATCCGGCACTGCGCGACAAGGCCGCTCGCCGCTATGCAGCCAATGTCCCGCTCGGCGCTACCGCCACTGCCCAGCTGCGCGAGCAATTGCAGGCGTCGGCATTGCGCAGCCTGACAGTCTTTGCCGGCAATGCGCAAGCATCGGGCTATATTGCTATCGCGCGCTTCATTGAGCGCTTGCCGAAAGAGCAGCAGGAAAAAACTGCCGATATCTTCATGAAGATCCTGAACGGCGCGATGTGGGAGCTGTGGCAGGCGGCGCACGAGAAAGACGGTCTGCCGTCGCTCGCGATGAACGAGGCCAATGGCCGTTTCCTGCGCCTGGCGACCGATGCGCTCGCGGACTCCTTCTTCTACGGCGCGCCGGTCTACCTGCAGCTGAAGGGCTTCGATGAGGTGAAGGCTTCAGTGTTCCAGGTGACGCGCTCGCCCGGCAAGAACGTGGTTTACCTCGGCTGCCTGCTGCTGGTGCTGGGCGTGTTCTCGATGATCTACATCCGCGAGCGCCGCTTGTGGATCTGGATCCGGCCTGAGCCCGGCGGCGCGCACGCGCTGATGGCGATGAGCACGCAGCGCCGCAGCCTCGATTTCGACAAGGAATTCGAGAAGCTGAAAGGCCAGCTACCCGCTGCGTAAGCGTCTGTACCGGCGTCCGGCAAGTCGCCGGGCGCTGCACTATACTTTGCGTCGCGTCGCCTTTTCGCGCGGCGCACGGAGACAAACATGGAACTCACCGAAAATTCCGCCTACACGGGTAATGCAGGCCTGCTGAAAGGCCGCAGCGCGCTCGACTGGATCTTCGCCGCGCTCTTGCTGGCCGGCGCGCTGTTCGCGCTGAACCGCTACGGCGAGTTCATGGACATTTACGAGAAGGGTATCCTGCTCGCGGCCGTGCCGACCTTCGCCGGTCTTGGCTGGTACTGGAAATCGGCGCGCACGCTGACCGTTCTGATCGCCGTGCTGTCGCTATCCGGCATCTACTTCTACGCCGGCAATCTCGACGCCGCACAGAATCGCTTCTTCCTGAAGTACATGCTGTCCAGCCAGTCTGCAATCCTGTGGATGAGCACGCTGTTCTTCCTGTCCACGCTGTTCCACTGGGGCGGCCTGATAGCGCGCTCGAGCTTTGGCGGCACAGTCGGCAGCAAGCTGTGCTGGGCTGCGATCCTGCTCGGCTTCACCGGCCTGATGGTGCGCTGGTACGAGTCCTATCTGCTGGGCGCCGACATCGGCCACATTCCGGTATCGAACCTGTACGAAGTATTTGTGCTGTTCTGCCTGATCACGGCCCTGTTCCTGACTTTCTACGAGCAGAAATACGCCACGCTGGCAGTCAGCCCGTTCGTCATGCTGATCATCTCTGCCGCCGTCGGTTTCCTGCTGTGGTACATGGTCAGCCGCGGCGCGCAGGAAATCCAGCCGCTGGTGCCAGCTTTGCAGAGCTGGTGGATGAAGATCCATGTGCCGGCGAATTTCATCGGCTATGGCACCTTCGCGCTGGCCGCGATGGTGGGCGTCGCCTACCTGCTGAAGTCCAACGGCAAACTCGCCGACCGGCTGCCGTCGCTCGAGGTACTGGACGACATCATGTACAAGGCGATTGCGGTCGGTTTTGCCTTCTTCACGATCGCGACCATACTCGGCGCGCTGTGGGCGGCTGAGGCCTGGGGCGGCTACTGGTCCTGGGATCCGAAGGAAACCTGGGCACTGATCGTCTGGCTGAACTACGCCGCCTGGCTGCACATGCGCATGATGAAGGGCCTGCGCGGACAGATCGCCGCCTGGTGGGCCGTGACGGGCTTGCTGGTGACGACCTTCGCCTTCCTGGGCGTGAACATGTTCCTGTCGGGTTTGCACTCTTACGGCGAACTCTGATCCAAGCAAGGCTGCCTCGGCAGCCTTGTTCATTTGAGCCCTTTCGTGAGTAAACCATGCTGATCAGGATTCCTAGCCATCACGAACCGCTGCCTTCCGAGATCACGCCGCGCGAAATCGCGGCATCGCGCCGCCTGTTCATGCAGCAGCTGGCGGCGGGAACGATCGCCGCGTCCGGCCTGGCCGATGCCGCATTCGCAGCGGAGGCAGCGCAGCGGCAGCAACTGCCCGCGCAGCGCAACACAAAATACCTCGCGCCCGACAAGCCGACCGCGTATGCGGATGCGAGCACCTACAACAACTTCTACGAATTCGGCACCGACAAGGGCGATCCGGCCCTGTATGCCGGCACGCTGAAGACGCGGCCGTGGACTGTGCGCATCGACGGCGAAGTGAAGAAGCCGATGACGCTCGACATCGACAGCCTGCTGAAGATGGCGCCGATGGAAGAGCGGCTGTACCGGCTGCGCTGCGTCGAAGGCTGGTCGATGGCTATTCCGTGGATCGGCTTTCCGCTGGCCGAGCTGATCCGCAAGGTCGAGCCGACCGGCAATGCGAAGTTCGTCGAGTTCACCACGCTGGCCGACCGAGCGCAGATGCCCGGCATCGGCAGCCGCGTGCTGAACTGGCCGTATGTCGAGGGCTTGCGCATCGATGAGGCGAACCATCCACTGACCTTGCTGAGCTTCGGCATGTACGGTCAGGTGCTGCCTAACCAGAACGGCGCACCAGTGCGCCTCATCGTGCCGTGGAAATACGGCTTCAAGTCGGCCAAATCCATCGTCCGCATACGCTTTACCGAAACGCAGCCGAAGACGGCGTGGAATCAGGCGGCGCCGGATGAATATGGGTTTTATTCCAACGTGAATCCCGAGGTCGACCATCCGCGCTGGTCGCAGGCCAGCGAGCGCCGCATCGGCGAGGATGGCTTTTTCACAAAGAAGCGCAAGACGCTGATGTTCAATGGCTATCCGGAAGTGGCGTCGCTGTACGCCGGCATTGACCTGAAGAAGCTGTATTGAGCGATGGTGCCGGGCGCTGCGCAACTGAGCCTGCTGAAGCGCGCACTGTTCGTGCTGGCGCTGCTGCCCCTGCTGCGCGTGGTGCTGATGGGTTTTCAGGACAGGCTGGGCGCCAACCCGATTGAGACCATCACCCGCGCCAGCGGAGACTGGACGCTGTACTTCCTTTGCCTGACGCTGGCCATCACGCCGCTGCGCCACCTGAGCGGCCAGAACTGGCTGCTCCGGCTGCGCCGCATGCTGGGCCTGTTCGCGTTCTTTTACGCCTGCCTGCACTTCACGACTTTTCTCTGGTTCGACCATTTCTTTGATCTGTCCGAGATGTGGAAGGACGTCACGAAGCGGCCTTTCATTACGGTGGGATTTGCTGCGTTCGTGCTGCTGATTCCGCTGGCGCTCACCAGCACGAATGCGATGCAGCGGCGGCTGGGCCGTCACTGGGCGCAGTTGCATCGCCTGATCTATCTGATTGCCGCGCTTGCGATCTTGCACTTCTGGTGGATGCGGGCGGGCAAGAACAACTTCGGTGAACCGCTGCTGATGGGGGTGATTGTTGCGGTGCTGCTGGGGATTCGGGTGGTGTATCGCTGGCGTGCGGCGTGACAGCGCCGGGGGTAACGGTGGGTTTGGCGAAACCCACCGTTACAAATCTTATTCGGGAATCGATTCCAGCGCGAACAGCTGCGCCGGATTTTCCCGCTGCCGTATCACCGCAAACGTATCCCCGTCGACCAGCACTTCCGCCGCACGGCCGCGCGTGTTGTAGTTCGACGCCATCGTCATGCCATAAGCCCCGGCCGACATGATCGCCAGCAGGTCGCCTGGTTCCAGTGCCAGCTTGCGGCCACGTGCGAGCCAGTCGCCGGATTCGCACACCGGGCCGACGACATCGTATTCCCGCACTTCCGCATTGCGACGCTGCAGCGGCTGCACGCCGTGCCACGCCTCATACATGGCCGGACGCATCAGGTCATTCATCGCCGCATCGACCACCGCGAAATTTTTCGTCGCGCCATGCTTCAGGTACTGCACCTCGGTCAGCAGCACGCCGGCATTGCCGACGATGGAGCGGCCCGGCTCGAACATCACGCTGATCGGCTGGCCGTCGTATTTCTCCTTGCGCCAGCGATCCACACGCGCAAACAGCCGCGACAGATAGTCCGCGACCGCGACCGGCTTTTCGTCGTCGTAAGTGATGCCGATGCCACCGCCGATGTCGAGGTGATGAAGCCGGATGCCGTTCGCCTGCAGCCGGTCGGCCAGTTCGATCACCTTGTCCAGCGCCTCCAGCAGCGGCGCGTCGTCCAGCAGCTGCGAGCCGATATGGCAGTCGATGCCAGTTACCTCGATATGCGGCAAGCCGGCGGCGACCAGGTAAGTGTCGAGCGCATCTTCGAAGGCGATGCCGAACTTGTTTTCCTTCAGCCCGGTCGAGATGTACGGGTGCGTCTTCGGATCGACGTCCGGGTTCACGCGCAGCAGCTCGCCGCCGGATACGATGTCGAAGCCGGACCCCAGCTGCCCCAGCACATTCAGCACCGCGAGGTTGGAGTTCGACTTTACCGAGTAGCAGACCAGCGCGCCGCCGTCGCCGCGGCCGTTGTCGCGGCACGCATTCGCGTACGCGAGGAAGTTTGCGGTCAGGGCCGCGCGCGAATACACATAGGTCGGCGTGCCCAGTTCCCGGGCGATTTTTGCGAGCGGCACGGCTTCGGCGTGCAGCGCATCGCCACGATATTCAAAATGCGACATGGTCAGGGCGTGCTGAATTGTTCAGAAGGATCGGCCGGCCGCGGGTCGGCCTTGCCTGCGGGCGCCGGTGCCTTCAGGGGCTCGGGCAGGTACAGCGGACCGACTTGTCCGCAGGCCGTCAAGCCGGCCACGGCGAAGGTCGCTAGAATGCAGAGAATTGTTCGCATCGAGAATCTTGTCTTGCGGGCGGGACGCGCCGCCTGAGGTGCGACGCGCATCGAATTTCCATTGGAGTTTAGCATGACCGAAACCGAATTCCTGACCGTCGCCGGGCGCGTGCTTGACGATGTCGAGGCCGCCTTCGAGCGCGCCGGCGACGCGGCCGACGTCGACGTCGAATGCAGCCGCAGCGGCAATGTGCTGGAGATCGAGTTTGTCGACAACGGCAGCAAGATCATCGTCAACACGCAGGCGCCGATGCAGGAGATCTGGGTCGCCGCGCGCGCCGGCGGCTTCCACTACCGGCTCAATGACGGGCGCTGGCTCGATACCCGCGACGGCTCCGAGCTGTATACCACGCTGTCGCGGCTGGCCAGCGGCCAGGGCGGCGCGCCGCTGACGATCGCCGCGTGATCAGAAGATCTCGCTCTTCGTTCCTTCCTTCGGCGCTTCTTTTGCCGGCTCCTTCGGCGCGTCCGGCGAGGGCGGGGCGCCGACAGGCTTGTCGTCGCCGCCCTGACCGACCGAATTCACGCTCCCGCCATCGACATACTCGGTGTACATCAGGTCGCCGTTGTGGGTGGTCACGCCGGCCGGCACTTCGCGTTCCGTGACGGGCAGCGCAGGCAGCGCCTTGGCCATGTAACTGATCCATATCGGCAGTGCGAGGCCGCCGCCGGTTTCCTTGTTGCCGAGATTCCTGGGCTTGTCGAAGCCTATCCACGCGACGCCAACCAGATTAGGGTGGTAACCGGCGAACCAGGCATCGATGGAGTCATTCGTGGTGCCCGTCTTGCCGGCGATGTCGGCCCGCTTCAGGGACAGCGCGCGGGTCGCGGTACCGTGTCTCACCACATCCTTCAGCATGCTGTCGACCACGTACGCATTGCGCGCATCGATCACGCGCAGCGACTCATCGCCGGCCTTGTCCGGGGTGACCTGGAACAGCGGCTTGCCGTCGTTGCTGGTGATTTTGGAGATCAGGTAAGGGTTGACCTTATAGCCGCCATTGGCGAATACCGCGTACGCGCCGGCCAGCTGCAGCGGCGTGACTGAACCGGCGCCGAGGGCCAGCGTCAGGTAGGGCGGATTCTTGTCGGCTTCGAAGCCGAAGCGCGTCACATATTCCTGCGCATACGCCGGCCCGATCTTGTCCAGGATGCGGATCGAGACCATATTCTTCGATTTCGTCAGGCCCTTGCGCAGCGACATCGGGCCTTCGTACTTGCCGTCATAGTTCTTCGGCTCCCACGCCTGCGAGCCGGTTTGCGAAGCGTCGAAACTCAGCGGCGCATCATTGACAACGGTGCCCGGCCAGAAGCCTTTCTCCATCGCTGCCGAATAGATGAAGGGCTTGAACGACGAACCTGGCTGGCGCCAGGCCTGCGTTACATGGTTGAACTTGTTGCGGTTGAAGTCGAAGCCGCCGACCAGCGCGCGGATGCCGCCGGTTTCAGAGTTCACTGCAACGAAGGCCGACTCTACTTCCGGCAGCTGTATTACCGACCAGCTGCTGCCTTCTTGCATCACGCGAATGATCGCGCCGCGACGAATGCGCTTGTTGGACGCCGCCTTGTCAGTCAGTGCGCTGGCCGCCATGCCAAGAGCGGCGTCGGCAATCGTGATCTCCTCGCCGGAGGCAAGCACCGCACGCAGCGTCTTGGCGCCCGTCGTCAGCACGACTGCGGCGACGATGCCGTCGCTGTCCGGATGTTCCGCCAGCTCGTTTTCTATCGCTGTTTCGGCCTCGCCCTTGTCGGACGGGATGTTCATGTAGCCTTCGGGGCCGCGATACGGCTGGCGCTTCTCGTAATCGAGCACGCCGCGGCGCAACGCGAGATAGGCCGCGTCCTGATCCGCTTTCGTGATCGTGGTGAATACGTTCAGGCCGCGCGTGTACGCGTCTTCCTTGAATTGTTCGACCACCATCTGGCGCGCCATTTCGGACACGTATTCCGCATGCACGCCGAAATCATTGCTGTCCATCTTGATCTTCAGCTTCTCGTCGCGCGCCTGCTCGTACTGCGCGGTGGTGATGTAGCCAAGATCATGCATGCGCTGCAGGATGTACTGCTGCCGCCCCTTCGCGCGCTTCGGATTGACCACCGGATTGTTCGCCGACGGTGCCTTCGGCAGGCCGGCCAGCATCGCCGCTTCGGCCACGGTGATTTCCGACAGCTTCTTGCCGAAGTAGATTTGCGCGGCGGATGCGAAGCCATACGCGCGCTGCCCCAGATAGATCTGGTTCATGTACAGCTCGAGAATCTGGTCCTTGGTCAGGGTCTTCTCGATCTTCCACGCCAGCAGTACCTCGTACAGCTTGCGCTTGATCGTCTGCTCGCTCGACAGGAAGAAATTGCGCGCGACCTGCTGCGTGATGGTCGATGCGCCCTGGCGGCTGCCGCCCAGCGCGTTGTGCACGGCCGCGCGCAGGATGCCCCAGTAATCGACGCCGTGGTGCTGGTAGAAGCGGTCATCCTCGATCGCCAGCACCGCCTGTTTCATCACTTTCGGGATGTCCTTGTAGCGAACCAGGCTGCGCCGCTCCTCGCCGAATTCGCCGATCAGCACATTGTCCGCAGAGAACACGCGTAACGGCATCTTCGGTTGATAAGTGGCCAGTGAGTCGATATCGGGCAGGTTCGGATACGCCATCATCAGCATGAAGCTGAGCAGTAAAAAACCGATTACCGCAAGACCGGTAAGAACACCGAACACGCTAAGTGCCAACTTCGCAGGGGCGGACAATCTGCCGCGGCGCTTGCCTTCTTCCGCATCATCGGCGGGGGACTTGGTATTCATTCAGCAGCAGGGGAAAAGCGAGGGTGATTGATGGCCATCATTATAGCGGCTGCCCACCGCCCAACGTGTCCGTCATTGCCGGTGACAAAGCGCCGGGCGAGCGCGAATTCGTGTTATTGCGACAGGATTCGCGTCGGCATTTGACAACGTGCAACCTTCATCGCTTTACATCACGGAAATCCGCTTGCTAGCATCGCCACTCGTTTCGAAATTGACAATGCGGGGTGGTCGCGGATGCTGTCTTTCGGTCGCTGGTGGGGGCAGGCGCAGATGCCGGTGCTGGGCGTCGATATCGGCGCCGGCGGCGTGCGCGTGGTCGAATTCGCGCGCGGCCACCAGCCCACGGTCGCGCATTACGCGCACCGGCCCTTGCCGCAGGGCGCCATCCGCGATGGCGGCATCATGATGCGCGACGCCGTGTATGACGCGCTGTGCGCTGCGCTGCGCGACAGCGGCAGCCGCTTGCGTCAGGCCGCGCTGGCGCTGCCCGCAGGCAGCGTGATTACGAAAACCCTGAGCTTACCCGGCAACCTGTCGGACGATGAACTCGAAATGCAGGTCGAAGCCGAAGCCGATGCGTCGCTACCGTTCGCACGCGACGAGATCGGCATTGATTTCGAGCGCATCGGCCCGAGCGCCAGCCAGCCCGACTGCATGGACGTGATGCTGGTGGCGGCGCGCAGGGAAAGGATAGATGAACGCACCGAACTGGCCGAAGCAGCCGGACTCAAGCCGCTGATCGTCGACGTCGAATCGCATGCACTGATGTCGGCGGTAGCGCTGTTCGATGCAACGCGCGGCGCGCCGGCGCCGCAACTGATCGCGGTGCTGCAACTCGATCCGGACCGCAGCCATTGCTTCTTCATGCGCGATGCTGTCCTGTTGTACGAGCGCGAGCTGGGGCCGGCGCTACTGAAAAACGAGGCCGCGGCCATCGACGCCATCGGCCAGGAATTCAATCGCGCATTCCACCTGTTTCAGACCGCAACCGGACAAACGGAAGTTCATCATCTCTACCTGCTTGGTTCGGTGCCGGCCGGTATGCCCGTCGAGCTGTCAAAGCGCATCGGCGTGCCGGTCAGCCTGCCGGATCCTGTGCGTCACTGGTCGGGTGGCGCACGGCATGACGACCAGCATCCGTCGGCCTGCATGCTCGCCTGCGGCCTCGCCTTGCGCAGCTTTGATTCATGATGAAGCTGAACCTGCTGCCATGGCGCGAGGAGCGACGGCGCGAGCGCAAGCGGCAGTTCACGCGCCTGATGGGCCTGGCCGGCGCACTCGGGCTCGCGGTCGTGCTGGCGATGTTCGCGATCAATGGCGGACGGCTGGCGCTGCAGGACGACCGCAATCAAGCGCTGCGGTCGGAAAATGCCCTGCTCGATACCAGCCTGCGCGAAATCCGCGACCTGCGGGAGCAGATCGATGCGCTGCAGGCGCGCCGCGCATCGGTCGAGCGCTTGCAGACCCGCCGCAAGGAGCCGGTGCATCTGCTCGATGAGCTCGTCACTCGCCTGCCGCAGGGCGTGATGCTGAAATCGGTAAAGCAGGCCGAACGCCTGTTGCTGACCGGCTATGCGCAGTCGAACGGACGCGTGTCCGAGCTGTTGCGCTCGCTGGACGCCGGCGCCGAATGGCTGGGCCAGCCCGAACTGCTTGAGATCAAGTCAGCCAGCCTCGGGCAGGGGCGCGATGCGAGACGCGTATTTGAATTCTCGATCGCGATCGATGCGCGCAGCCTTGCAGACGCGAAGCTGCCGGAGAAAATGCCTTGACTGCGATCGCCGTCCGCATGGAGATGCTGCGCGCGCAGTTCGCCGGACTCGACAGCCGGCCGCCGGGCTTATGGCCGCCGCTGCCGCGCGCGCTGTGCGCGATTGCGCTTTCCGCCGTCGTCGTCATGGCTGCCGGCTGGGTTGTGTGGATGCCCCAGTGGGAGGCGCTTGATCGCGGGCGTGACACCGAGCGCCAGCTGCGCGGCGAGTTCGAAAGCAAGGTCGCGCAGGTGAAGAACCTCGACAGCCTGCGGCGGCAGAAAGCCGAGGCGCAGGCGCAGGTGGGCAGAATGGAGCGACAGCTGCCCGGCAAGGCGGAAATGGATGCGCTGCTGGCCGAGATCAGCCAGGCCGGCGTCGCGCGCGGATTACAGTTCGAGTTGTTCAAGCCGGGCCAGCTGCAATTCGGCGACTACTACGCGGAGCTGCCGATAGAAATGCGGCTATCCGGCAATTTTCATGCGCTGGCTGGTTTCGTCAGCGATGTCGCCAACATGCCCCGCATCGTCACCCTCGACAAACTCGCGATATCGCAACAGCGTGAGGGCAGTTTGTCTTTCGACTGCGTCGCCCACGCCTTTCGCTATCTCGACCCGGCGGAAGCTGAGCAGCGAAAGCAGCAGGCGGCCGATCGAAGGAAGCAGGTGAAGAAGTGAGGCACAGGCACTGGCTGGCATGGCTCGTTCTGCTGCTGACGGGGTGCGACGAGCAGCGCGACGGCGACCTGCGCGCATGGATGGCCGAGGTCAGGCAGCGTCATCACGCGCAGCCGATATCCGTGCCGCCGGCAGCGGCGGTCCCGGAATTCCGCTACCTGCCCGCAGCGCGCGTCGATCCGTTCGACCTGGCCAAGCTGACGGCTCACGACGAGATGCCAATCGCGAACGCGCTGCAGCCCGACCTGCGCCGCACGCGCGAGCCGCTCGAATCCTTTCCGCTGGACAGCCTGCGCCTGATCGGCAGCCTGCGCCGCGGACGTGACGCGCTGGCGCTGATCGAGGCCGACAAGCAGGTCTATCCGCTGAGGGTCGGGGCTCATCTCGGGCAGGACTTCGGCACCGTGATCGCGATCGGTGAGAAGAGCGTCGACATCGACGAACTGATACCGGAAGGCAGTGGCCGCTGGGTGCAGCGACGCACGCAACTCGTTTTGCAGGAGAAAAAATGATGAAGGCTTTCCGGCGCTGCTTGCAGGCCGTCTGGCTGGCACTGGCAATGCTGTCGGCCGACTGCGTCGCCGAGCCGAATGCGGTGCGCGCGATCGACGCGGGCCGCGACGGCGCGCAGCAAGTCCTGCGCGTGCAGCTGCGCCACTCGCTGGCTGCGCCGCCATCCGGCTTTGCTACCGTGGATCCGCCGCGCATCGTGATCGACCTGCCGGACACCGTGAACGCGACCACGCAGGCGCGCAAGCTGATCGACAGCGGCGACATCCGCCATGTCGATATCGTGCAGTCCGGCGCGCGCACGCGTCTGGTGCTGAACCTGAAGCGCGCGATGACCCATGTCACGCGCGTACGCGAAGGCGAGCTGCAGGTCGTGCTCGGCGATGCGGCCAGCGGCGCTTCGTCGGCCGCCCGTTCGGCGTCGGTCGCGACCGAGCGCAATGCAGTCGTCGACATCGATTTCCGTCGCGGCGACGGCGGCGCCGGCCGCGTCATCATCGACCTGTCGCGCGAACAGTCTGCTGCGGATGTGCGGCGCCAGGGAAATTCGGTGGTGATCGATCTGATGAAAAGCAGCCTGCCCGAGATGCTGCGACGCCGTCTCGACGTGAAGGACTTCGGCACGCCGGTGCAGGAGGTCAGCGCGAACCTGAATGGCGACATGGTCAGGGTCAGCATCGCTGCCGGCGGGCAGTGGGACCATGTGGCATGGCAGACCGACCGCCGGCTGGTGGTCGAAGTGCGTCCGCAGAAGGCGGACGAGCGCGGCAACGGACGCGGCTACCATGGCGATAAGCTGTCGCTGAATTTTCAGAACATCGAAGTACGTGCGCTGCTGCAGGTGATTGCCGATTTCACCGGGCTCAACGTGGTCGCCAGCGACAGCGTTGGCGGCAGCCTGACGCTGCGCCTGAAGGATGTGCCGTGGGATCAGGCGCTGGACATCGTGATGCAGGCGCGCGGGCTGGATATGCGCAAGAGCGGTAACGTGCTGTGGATCGCGCCTAAGGATGAATTGCTGACCAAGGAGCGGCTGGAGCTTGAGCAGCGCGCACAGATCTCCGAACTGGAGCCTTTGCTGACTGAAACCTTCCAGCTGAACTACCAGAAGGCCGAAGCCTTCCAGAAGGTGTTCGGGCTCGACGGCCAGCCGGGGCGTGGCAGCATCCTGTCGCGGCGCGGCAGCGCGTCAGCCGAGCCGCGCAGCAACAAGCTGTTCGTGACCGACACGCCCGCCAAACTTGAGGAAGTGCGGCGGCTGATCCGGCTGACCGATGTGCCGCAGCGGCAGGTGATGATCGAAGCGCGCATCGTCGAGGCTGACGACAGCTTCAACAAGAACCTGGGCGCGCGTTTGGGTTACCTGGATCTGAACACGGCAAGGGGCGGTACGGCCGGCATCAGCCTGCCCGGCGGCGCGCGCGGCGCTGTGACCGGAAGTTATCTCGGGATTGGCGAGCAGACCGGGCAGGCCGTCGTGACCGGTGGCAGCTATATGCCGAATACGCAATTCGTCGACCTGCCGGCCGGCAAGATCGGTACCGCGTCTGCTGGCAGCATAGGCTTCAGCCTGTTTTCCGCCGGCGCGAACCGCTTCCTGAACCTCGAATTGTCCGCGCTACAGGCCGACGGCAAAGGCAAGATCATCTCCAGTCCGCGCGTGGTGACCGCCGACCAGCAGCCCGCGATCATCGAGCAGGGTGAGGAGATACCGTACCAGCAGGCGACATCCAGCGGTGCGACCTCGATCCAGTTCAAGAAAGCCAACCTGAAGCTCGAGGTCACGCCGCAGATCACGCCGGACGGCAACATCATCCTGACCGTCGATGTCGCGAAGGATTCACGCGGCATCGCCGTGGGCAACAGCTATGCGATTGACACCAAGCACGTGAAGACCAATGTGCAGGTGGAGAACGGCGGCACCGTGGTGCTGGGGGGCATATTCACGCAGGAAGAGCGGAACAATATCTACAAGGTGCCCTTCTTCGGCGACATTCCGCTGCTGGGTTATCTTTTTCGCCAGACCACGCAGCTGCGCAGCCAGAAGGAGCTGCTGATCTTCATTACGCCACGCATCGTGACCGATATCGCGTCCGCTGCGGGCGCCGGCCTGCCGCTGCGCTGACGGAGCGACGCGGCCGGATCGGCTAAACTGTTGCCTTTCCGGGGAAACACCCGCAGCAACGGCAACCATGTCGACTCCGAATTCCAATATCTTCCTGGTCGGCCTGATGGGCTCGGGCAAGACAACGATAGGCAAGGCGCTCGCAAAGCGGCTCAATCTGCGCTTTGTCGACGCCGACCACGAGATCGAGGCGCGCACCGGCGCGTCGATACCGCTGATCTTCGAAATCGAGGGCGAGGCCAGCTTCCGCCAGCGCGAAGCCGACGTGATCCGCGACCTGAGCGCACAGCAAGGCATTGTGCTGGCGACCGGCGGCGGCGCGGTGCTGAACGAGCAGAGCCGGCGTTACCTGCGCGAGCGCGGCACCGTGGTCTACCTGAAAGCCTCGGTCGCCAGCATCCTGCAAAGAACCAGCCACGACCGTAACCGGCCGTTGCTGCAGACTGCCGATCCGAAGGCGAAGCTCGAAGAGCTGTCGCGCCAGCGCGCGCCGCTATATCAGGAAGTCGCGCACATCACCATCGAGACCGGCCGCCCGAACGTTGCCTCGGTGGTGCAAAACATCCTCGGTCAGCTCGAGCCGTTCAACAAGCCGGCCGCCGAGGCCCTACCTACCGATTCCGAATGAGCCGCATGACGCCGTCCCCGTCCGTATTCGCTAGCCTGAGCGTCGATCTCGGCGAGCGCAGCTACCCCATCATCATCGGCAGCGAACTGCTGCATCACGCTGAGTTCGCGCGCCATGTGCCGGGCAAGCGCATCGCCATCGTCACCAACACGACGGTCGCGCCGCTCTACCTCGACCGGCTTTCCGCCATGCTGCGGGCCGCCGGCAAGGAGTGCATACCCGTAGTGCTGCCGGACGGCGAGGAAGAGAAGAACGTCGACAACCTGATGGCGATCTTCACTGCGCTGCTCGAGCACAAATGCGACCGCAAGACCACGCTGGTCGCGCTCGGTGGCGGCGTGATCGGCGACATGACCGGTTTTGCGGCCGCGACCTACATGCGCGGCGTGCCTTTCGTGCAGGTGCCGACGACCTTGTTGGCACAGGTCGATTCGTCGGTCGGCGGCAAGACCGCGATCAATCATCCGTTCGGCAAGAACATGATAGGCGCGTTCTACCAGCCGCAGGCCGTGCTGGCCGACACCGCGACGCTGGCGACGCTGCCCGATCGCGAGTTGTCCGCCGGGCTTGCGGAAGTGATCAAGCATGGCGCGATCATCGACGCCGACTTTTTCCGCTGGCAGGAGCAGAACATCGACAAGCTGGTCGCGCGTGACGACGCAGCGCTGGCGCATGCGATACAGCGCTCCTGCGAGATCAAGGCCGACGTCGTGCGGCAGGACGAGCGCGAAGGCGGGCTGCGCGCGATCCTGAATTTCGGCCACACCTTCGGCCACGCGATCGAGGTAGGCCTGGGCTATGGCGAATGGCTGCACGGCGAGGCGGTTGGCTGCGGCATAGTGATGGCGGCCGATTTGTCGGTACGCCTCGGCTACCTGTCGGCGCAAGACCAGGCGCGCATCGTGGCGCTGGTGAAGGCGGCGAAGCTGCCGACCGTCGCGCCGGACCTCGGCGAAGGCCGCTGGCTGGAGCTGATGGAAGTCGACAAGAAGAACGAGGGCGGCCAGATCAAGTTCATCCTATTGAAGCCGCTGGGCAGTGCGACCATCACCGGCGTGCCGTCCGACCTGCTGAAGGCCACGCTGGCTGACTGTGTGAAGGGCTGACATGATCGACCAGTACGAAGCGCGACTCGCGCCCTATGCGGCACGCTCCGGTAACTCGGTCGGTCGGCGCATTCCCGAAGCGAGGCCGGACACGCGCGGCGAGTTCCAGCGCGACCGCGACCGCATCATTCACTCGACCGCGTTTCGCCGTCTGGAATACAAGACCCAGGTCTTCGTCAATCATGAGGGCGACCTGTTTCGCACCCGGCTCACGCACAGCATCGAGGTCGCACAGATCGCGCGCTCGCTGGCGCGCAACCTGCAGCTGAATGAAGACCTGGTCGAGGCCATCTCGCTGGCACACGATCTGGGCCACACGCCGTTCGGCCATGCCGGGCAGGATGCATTGAACGCGTGCATGAAGGACTATGGCGGCTTCGAGCACAACCTGCAGAGCTTGCGCGTGGTGGATACGCTGGAGCAGCGTTATGGCGCGTTCGACGGGCTGAACCTGAGCTTCGAGACGCGCGAGGGCATACTGAAGCATTGCTCGTTGCCGAATGCGCAGCAGCTGGGCGAGGTCGGCCGCCGTTTCATCGAAAAAAAGCAGCCCAGCCTGGAGGCGCAGCTGACCAACCTCGCCGATGAGATCGCGTACAACAACCACGACATCGACGACGGTCTGCGGTCCGGTTTGCTGACGGCGGCGCAGTTGCAGGAAGTCGGCCTGTATGCGCGCTACTCGGCCGAGGTGCAGCAGCAGTTTCCCGGCATTAGCGGACGGCGCGCGATCAATGAAACCGTGCGGCGCATGATCAATGCACTGGTGGTGGACCTGATTGACACGTCGCGCGCCAACATTGCCGCGGCTGACCTGAAGACGATCGATGATGTGCGCAATGCGCCGCCGCTGATCGCGTTCTCGGCGCCGATGAAGGCCGATGCGCAGGCGCTGAAGCGCTTCTTGCGCACCAACCTTTACCAGCACTATCAGGTGAACCGTATGACCAGCAAGGCGCGCCGCATCGTGACCGACCTGTTCGGCATTTTCCTGTCGGGGCCGCAGCTGCTGCCGCCGGATTATCAGGGCGGCGGCGACGACATCATCGAGCAGGCGCGTCAGGTGGCCGATTACATTGCAGGGATGACGGATCGGTATGCGATGCGCGAGTATCGGCGCCTGTTCGCGGTTGACGAGATTTGATCTTGTTGGTGGGTAGAGCGACGCGAAACCCACCTGATTCAGTCGAGGTCTTTCAGCGGATGCGCGTAGTCCGGCCACGCACTGTCGAAAAACCTCTGCACCATCTCCGGCGTGACTTCATCGAGCGTCGAAGGCTTCCACCGTGGCGCATGATCCTTGTCGATCGCCAGCGCGCGCACGCCCTCGATCACCTCGCCATGCTCGAAACAGCGACGTACCATCGTGCGCTCCATCCGCAGGCAGTCGGCAATGTCGAGCGTCGCTGCGCGCCTCAGTTGCGCCAGCGTGACGCTCATCATCAGTGGTGAACGCTTGTTCATCGTCGCCAGCGTCGCGAGCGCGAACTCGCTGTCATCGTTCGCCAGCGACGCCATGATCGCAGGCACGGTATCCCGTGCGAAGTGGCGATCGATCGCAGCACGGTTTGGTGCCAGCCGTCCATCCGAAGCATGGACCGGCGTCGCGAATGCCTGTGCTACCGCGCGCGCATCTCGGCCTTCCACCATCGCCGTCTCCAGTGCGGCCAGTGCCGAGACCGGCACGAACACGTCAGCCAGACCCGCATACAGCGCGTCAGCCGCGCCTATCACTTCACCCGTCACGCCCAGATACGTGCCGAGCTGACCCGGCGCGCGCGACAGGAACCAGCCGCCGCCGACATCGGGAAATAAACCGATGCCGGTCTCCGGCATGGCCATCTTCGTGCGCTCGGTCACGATACGCACGCGTGCCTGCGGACCGGCCTGCGCGATCCCCATGCCGCCACCCATGACCACACCATTCATCAGCGCGAGGTAGGGTTTCGGATAGGTGTGAACCAGATGGTTCAGCGCATATTCCTCGGTGAAGAAATCCTCAATCAGCGCCGCACCGCCGGTCGCGGTGGCGCTGCCCTTGTGGTGAAAGAAGCGGATGTCGCCGCCGGCACAGTACGCGCGCTCGCTGCTGCTTTTGACCAGCACCGCTGAGACGCGGGCATCGTCGCGCCACGCGCGCAGCGCCGCGGTCAGCGCGCGCACCATGTCCAGGTTCAGCGAATTTAGCGCAGCCGGGCGGTCCAGCGTGATGATGCCGGTGGCGTTTCGGATCTCGGTCTTGATCAGGTCGGTCATGCGGGAAAAGTGGCAGAAAAATGAAGCAGTGTAGCGAATGAAGGGCGGAAAATGCAGGCAACAAAAAAGGGCGCAGTTCGCGCCCTTCGTGGTTCCGGATCCTGTGCGATCAGGCTGCTTCCGCTTCCCCGTCGTAGCCGCGGATGCCCGCGTGCTGGTGATCCTGAATCTTGTCCTTGTGCTTGAGGACCTGACGATCAAGCTTGTCCATCAGCAGGTCGATCGCCGCATACATGTCCGCCGCTTCGCTTTCCACATGCAGGTCCTTGCCGCGCATGTGCAGGTTGATTTCCGCACGCTGACGCTTGTCCTTTTCGGTGTTGGTGTCGACTGCGAGGATGACCGTGACGTCGATCACATTGTCGAAGTGTCGCTTGATGCGTTCGAGCTTGTTTTGCACATACTCCCTGAGCGCGGGAGTCAGTTCCAGATGATGACCGCTGATCTTGAGATTCATACACAGCACTCCTTGGTATGGCGTCGCTGGAGGTTCCGGGCGCTCCGTCCGGGGAACGCAGCAACGGTTGAAAACTCTGGAATCTTTATCAGAGGGACTTGCGGAGGTTGACGGGCGGGATCTTCAGCGCCTCGCGGTATTTGGCCACCGTGCGGCGCGCGACGACCATTCCCTGTTCAGCCAGCATGTCCGTGATCTTGCTATCGGAAAACGGGTGCTTCGGATCCTCCGCTCCTATCAATTGCCTGATCAATGCCCGTATCGCCGTCGAGGACGCTTCACCGCCGGCCTCGGTGGCCACATGGCTGCCAAAGAAGAATTTCAGCTCGAACATGCCATGCGGTGTCAGCATGTATTTCTGCGTTGTTACGCGGGAAATAGTGCTCTCATGCAGGCCCAGTGTATCAGCAATTTCACGCAGCACAAGAGGACGCATCGCGACTTCGCCATGCGAGAAAAAATTGCGCTGCCGCTCGACGATAGCTTGTGCGACGCGCAAAATCGTGTCGAAGCGCTGCCGCATATTCTTGATCAGCCACTTGGCTTCCTGCAATTGCGACGACATCGAGCCCTCGCCCTTGTTCTGCTTCAGGATATTCGCGTACATCGCATTGACCCGCAGCTTCGGCATCACATCCCGGTTCAGGCTGACCTGCCAGCCATTCTTTGCGCGTTTGACAATCACGTCTGGCACCACATAGTCCGATGCATCGCCAGCGTAGGGCGCGCCCGGATGGGGGTTGCAGCGCCGGATCACGACCTGCGCTTCGCGCAGGTCTTCGTCATCGCAATCAAGCAGCTTTTTCAGTTTGTTGAACTCGCGCTGCGCGAATAGTTCAAGGTGGTTTTCCACCAGAATCAGCGCCATCCGGCGCGTGACAAACGGCACCTTGTCCATGCGCCGGATCTGCAGGGCCAGACACTCGGACGCATTGCGCGCGCCGACGCCGGACGGATCGAAACTTTGCAGCAGCTTCAACGCGACCTGCAGGTCGTCCATCTCTATTTCGAGCTCTTCCGGCAGCCGCGAGAAGATCTCGTCGAGCGATTCCTCAAGATAACCATTGTCATCCAGCGCATCGATCAGCAATTCGACCAGTGCCCGGTCGCGCCGGCTGTCCACGGTGACGGCCAGCTGCTCCAGTAGGTGCTCGCGCAGCGTTGTTTCGTGCGCCTCAAGCTGCGGACGTGCATTGTCGTCTTCAGGCGCCTTCGATGAGCGAGCAACATCGTCAAAGCTCCATTCGCCGCCGCCTTCCTCACCGCCTTCGCTGCCAGCGGCGCCTTCATGGGCCGGCTCGCCGCTGCCATCGCCCTGGCCTTCCGAAGCGGTCGAGGCCGGCGAAGTCAGCGCCGAGCTGATCGCGCCATCGCCGAGCAGCCGGACCGAGTGGTCGAGCGGATCGTCGAGTCGCTCCAGCAGCGGGTTGTCGCTCAGCATCTGCTCCAGTTCCTGGTGCAGTTCCAGCGTCGACAGCTGCAGCAACCGTATCGATTGCTGCAGTTGCGGGGTGAGCGCCAGATGCTGTGAAACCCGGAGTTGGAGGGTCTGTTTCATGGGCGATCGCGTTTACATGCGGAAATGTTCGCCGAGATACACGCGGCGAACAGATTCATTGCCGATGATTTCATCCGGGCTGCCCGAAGCCAGCACCGAACCCTGATTGATGATGTAAGCACGGTCACAGATGCCGAGCGTTTCGCGCACGTTATGGTCCGTGATCAGCACGCCGATGCCACGCTCTTTCAGGAAGCGGACGATGCGCTGGATTTCGATCACTGCGATCGGATCGACGCCGGCGAACGGTTCGTCGAGCAGGATGAAGCGCGGGCTGGTCGCCAGCGCGCGTGCGATCTCGACCCGGCGCCGCTCGCCGCCGGACAGCGACAGTGCCGGATTGCCGCGCAGCTTTTCGATCTGCAGTTCGGCCAGCAAAGTGTCAAGCCGGCGCTCGATCTCGTCGCGCGACAGCGGCTTGCCGTCGGCTTTCTGCAGCTCCAGCACGGCGCGGATATTGTCTTCGACCGACAGTTTGCGGAATACCGACGCTTCCTGCGGCAGGTAGGACAGTCCGCGCTCGGCGCGGCGATGAATCGGCAGGGTCGAGATGTGCTCGTCATCGAGCAGGATCTCGCCGCCCTCCGACGGCACCAGTCCGACGATCATGTAGAACGACGTGGTCTTGCCGGCACCGTTCGGTCCGAGCAGCCCGACCACCTCGCCGCTGGCGACATCGAGCGAGACATCGTGCACGACCTGTCGCGAGCCGTAGCTCTTCTGCAGGCCGCGCACCTGCAGCGTGCTGATCGCCTTACTTGCCATCGCTGTCGGCCTCCTTTTCGCGTGGCTGCATGGTCACGCGCACGCGGCCGCCCTCCGGCTTGCTCTCGCCGGGCGCAGTGTTGTTTACCGTGTAGAACTCGGCGCGGGTGTCGTAAGCAATGTAATCGCCTTCGACTTCGTCGGTCACCTTGCTGGTGTCGAGCATTTTCACCTTCGAGCGCTTGAACAGCTTCGCGATTTCAGTCTTCGTGTCGTACTCGATGCGGTCGGCCGCCTGGCCTTCCATCCACAGATCCTTGCCGCCGTCACGCTTCTGCCGGAATGTGGCCAGGCCACCCGGCCCTGCGTACACCGTCGCGAACTGGTAGCCCGCCGCATCCTGCCGGATCACCATTTTTTCGGCGCGCATGATCAGCGTGCCGCGCGTGAGCACGACGTTGCCGGTGAAGGTGTTGACGCGTTTGCTCTCGTCGTAAAGCATCTGGTTGGCCTCGACATTGGTCGGCTTGTCGCGGTCAGCTTTTTCAGCCAGCGCGGCGCTGCTGGCCACGCAAGCGCAGATGCCCAGCATCAGCGAGGCGAGTGTCGATCGAAGGCTCTTGTTCATGGTTTTGCCTTTGGTGGTGGGTCGAAAGTCGCGATGACCTGGTTATTCAGTGTTAGCGTGCGCTGCGCATTGTCGGCCACCATGCCGGTGCCGTTCAGTGTCGAAGTGCCCTGTTGCCCGCGTACCGGGCGATCGGATTTGACGATGTCCTTTTGTGTCAGCACCAGCATGTAGTCGGAATTGACCGTCAGTTCGCCTGCGCCGTTGGCCTGCGGGCGGCGCAGCAGCACCTTGTCATGCAAATGGACCTGGCTGTGGTCGCTATTGATGCGCGCCGTTTCCGCGCGCAAGGTCATCGGCGGACGTTCTGGGTAGTAGCTGGTCAGTCGCGGTTGACGCACGACGCTGTCGTCGCTGTCCGGGTAATGCGACAGCCGTTCGCCCTCAACGAGGTAGCTGACCTTGCCGTCCTGCGCGACGCTGGTGTAGCGGAAATCGTCCATGGTGTAGTCCGGCTCGCCGGCGAGCGCCTGCGCCGTTCCGCCGCCGTCGGTCTGCTGGAATTTCCTGAGCATCCAGAAACTGCCGCCGGCCAGCAGCAGCATGAAGCCCAGCGTCAGTAGCGTCGGCCAGCGACTGCGTGGGGTGTCGCTCATCCCAGGTACGGCGCGAGCGCCGTCTCGTAGTTGCCTTGCGCGCGCAGGATGAAGTCGCAGACCTCGCGTGCCGCACCGCGCCCGCCGCCGGCGTCGCTGACGAAGTGCGCGCGGGCGCGCACTTCTGGGTGTCCGTTGGGCACGCTGGCCGCGAATGCCACGCGCGTCATCACCGGCAGGTCGATCACGTCATCGCCCATGAAGCCGCAGTTGGGTGCCGTCAGGCCCAGTTCGGCCAGCACCTGTTCGAAGGCGGCGCGCTTGTCATGCACGCCTTGCCTGAGCACGGCGATGCCCAGATCGGCAGCGCGCTTTGCGACGATCGCCGATTCACGCGCGCTGATGATCGCCACTTTCACGCCTGACTGCTGCAGCAGCTTGATGCCGTGGCCGTCGAGCACGTTGAAGGTCTTGAACGCCTCGCCATCAGCGCCATAGCGCAGGCCGCCGTCAGTCAGCACGCCGTCGACGTCGAAGATCATCAGTTTCACGCGCATTGCGCGTTCGCTGGCGGCTTGCTGGGCTGGTGCGTTCATCAGATCACCTTGGCCCGGGTCAGGTCATGAATATGCAGCGCGCCGACCAGCGTGCCGTCAGCCTCGGTCACCAGCACCTGATTGATGCGGAAGGCTTCCATCAGCTCGACCGCCTCGACCGCGAGCTGGTCGGGGCCGACTACGCGCGGATTGGCATGCATTACGTCGCGAATCGCGCTGCGGGAAAAATCCTTGCCGAGCTCGATCAGGCGGCGCAGGTCACCGTCGGTGAAGATGCCGAGCACGCGCTGCGCGTCGTCGACGATGGCCGTCATCGCCATGCCCTTGCGCGTGATCTCAAGCAGGGCTTGCGGCAGCGACACGTCAGGCGTGACCATTGGCAGTGCATCGCCGTCGCGCATGATGTCGCGCACATGGGTCAGCAGCCGGCGACCGAGCGCGCCGCCCGGATGCGAGCGCGCGAAATCTTCCTCGCGAAAGCCGCGCGCGTCCAGCAGGGCCACAGCCAGCGCATCGCCCATGGCCAGCGTGGCGGTGGTGCTGGCGGTCGGCGCCAGGTTCAGCGGGCAGGCTTCGCGCGCGACGCCGACATCGAGATGCACGTCGGCCAGCTTGGCCAGCGTCGATTGCGGACGGCCTGTCATCGAGATCAGCTTCGCGCCCAGCCGTTTGATCACCGGCACGATGGCCAGCAGTTCCTCGGATTCGCCGGAGTTCGATATTGCGATGACCGCGTCGGCTTCGGTCACCATGCCGAGGTCGCCATGCGCCGCTTCCGCCGGATGCACGAATAACGCCGGCGTGCCGGTGGAGGCAAGGGTGGCGGCGATCTTGCGCGCGATGTGGCCGGATTTCCCCATGCCCGACACCACGACCCGGCCGCTGCAGCCCATCAGCAGCGCGGTCGCGCGGGCGAATGCATCGTCCGGACTGGATGTCAGCCGCCCTTTGAGCGCAAGAATGGCCTCGGCTTCGATCTCGAGAGTTTGCTGCGCCAGCTGCAACGCACGCAGGGCGGCTGCGTTATCAAAATGCTTCGGGGAATTTTTTTCATGCGTTACACTCATGGGCAGAGTATAGCCCAATAGCTAAAGCAAAAAACCTGCCAGACGCAAGAATTCTTGCTGTTGACTGGCCGCTTCCCCGGATTCCCAAAGCGCCCCTTGCCCATGTATTCCGCCCTAGAAATCACGCTGATCCTGCTCGTCGCTGCGGTGGCCGGCGTGGTGGTGTTCCGCATGATGCACCTGCCGCCGATGCTGGGTTATCTGTCGGTCGGCGTGCTGATCGGCCCGCACGCGCTGGGACTGGTATCCAACAGCGCCGCCACGCACACGCTGGCCGAGTTCGGCGTGGTGTTCCTGATGTTCTCGATCGGCCTCGAATTCTCGCTGCCGAAGCTGAAATCGATGCGACGCAACGTGTTCGGCCTCGGCATGGCGCAGGTGGTGCTGACGGTCGCGATGACCATGGCCGGCGGCGCGCTGCTGGCAAAGTTGCTGCCGCAGCATGTTCAGATGAACTGGACTGCTGCCTTTGCGCTCGGCGGCGCGCTGGCGATGTCATCAACAGCGATCGTGCTGAAACTGCTGACCGAGAAGCTTGAACTGGAGAGCGAACACGGGCGTCGCATCACCGCGATCCTGTTGTTCCAGGACATCGCGGTGGTGCCGCTGCTGATCCTGATTCCTGCGCTCGGCCACCCGGGCGCCGACCTTGCCGAGGATCTGGGCATGGCGGCGCTCAAGGCGGTGTTCGTGCTGGCGCTGCTGCTGTCGTTCGGGCAGGTACTGGTGCGCCGCTGGTTCAAGATCGTCGTGCAGCGCCGCTCACATGAATTGTTCATGCTGAACCTGCTGCTGGTCACGCTGGGTGCCGCGTGGATCACCGAGATCGCCGGATTGTCGCTGGCGCTGGGCGCGTTCATCGCAGGCATGCTGATTTCCGAAACCGAATACCGCTTGCAGGTCGAAGAGGACATCAAGCCTTTCCGCGATGTGCTGCTCGGCTTGTTCTTCATTACGGTCGGCATGATGCTCGACATGGAGCTGGTGTATCACAACCTGCTGCTGGTACTGGCGCTGCTGCTGATTCCGTTCTCGCTGAAGTTCGGACTGATCGCGCTGTTGACGCGGGTCTTCGGCGCTTCGCCCGGCATTGCGATCCGTACTGGCCTGGCGCTCGCGCAAGGCGGCGAATTCGGCTTCGTGCTGCTGAGCGAGGCCGGCGCCCTGAACCTGGTCGATCCGGAGTTCGTACAGCTGATTCTGGCATCCATGGTGTTGTCGATGCTGGCCACGCCGTTCGTGATTGCGAATGCCGACCGCATCGTGATGCGCCTGTCCCGCAACGAGTGGATGCAGCAATCGCTGGCGCTGACCAGCCTTGCGACGCGCACGATGACCGAGGAAAAGCACGTGATCATCGCCGGCTTCGGCCGCACCGGCCAGAGCATTGCACGCCTGCTGGAAGAAGAGAACATCTCTTATTACGCGCTCGACCTTGATCCGCAGCGCGTGCAGGAGGCGCAGGCCGCGGGTGCCAAAGTATCTTATGGCGACACATCGCGCCGCGAAAGCCTGATCGCTGCCGGCATCCATCGCGCGGCGGCGCTGGTGATCACCTATGCCGACACTCAGGCGGCATTGAGGACGCTGCACTTCGCCAACGAGCTGGCGCCGACGCTGCCGGCGATCGTTCGCAGCCTGGATGACACCGACCTCGAAAAGCTGCGTGCCGGCGGCGCTGACGAAGTGGTGCCCGAGACCATCGAGAGCAGCCTGATGCTGGCCTCGCATGCGCTGCTGATACTGGGCGTGCCCCTGCGGCGCGTGGTGCAGCGGGTGCAGCGCGTGCGCGGCGAGCGCTATGCGTCGATGCGCGGCTATTTTCACGGCGTGGGCGATGCTGCTGATGACGACGATCGCCTGCAGGTCAGGCTGCACTCGGTGCCGCTGCGCGATCGTGCGGCAGCGATCGGCCAGCAGTTTTCCCAGCTCGGCTTGTCCGAACTCGGCGCCGAGGTGACCGCGGTGCGGCGCGGCAAAAACCGGCTGGCATTTTCTGCCGACATGCGCCTCGAGGCCGGCGATGTCGTCGTGGTGCGCGGCACCGCCGAGGCGGTCGAGCGCGCCGAGAAGCGTCTGCTCTGATCAGGGATTCCATGGAAGTTTTCAGCCGCATCGCGGGCATCATCCTGCCCGTGTTCATGATCATCGCCGCCGGCTACCTGTATACACGCGTGCGCGGCGCATCGGCCAAGGCCGAGATGGTGCATGTGAACCGGATCAGCAGCGAGCTGCTCTGCCCGCTGCTGCTGTTCTCGGCGCTGGCGTCAAAAGATTTCGACGCGGCCGCAAACTTTCCGCTGCTGCTGGCTGGCATGCTGATCGCGCTGGGTTCAGGCCTCATCGCGTGGCCAGTCGCGCGGCTGTTTGGGTTCGACATGCGCACCTTCGTGCCGCCGATGATCTATAACAATTGCGGCAATATGGGGCTGCCGCTGGCGGTACTCGCTTTCGGGCCGACCGGCCTGCCGCAGGCGGTCGCGTTGTTCATGGCCTGCAGTCTCGCGTATTTCACGGTCGGCATACGCTTGCTCGAGCACGGGCGCGCCAGTCATAGCAGTGCGCTACGCCGAATGATGAGCAACCCGATGATGCAGGCGATGACAGCCGGCATGTTGTTCGCGCTACTGAAAATCAGCCTGCCCGATGTGCTGATGCAGGCCTTGCGCATGCTGGGCGAGGCGAGCATACCGCTGATGTTGCTGGCGCTCGGCGTACGGATGAGCAATGTGGATTTCCGGAGCTGGCGTATTGGCGTGATCGGTGCCGTCGTCTGCCCGCTGGCCGGTATCGCCACCGCGATGATGCTCGATCCCTTCCTGTCGCTGACCGACGTGCAGCGCGGCCAGATGTACTTGTTCGCGTCGCTGCCGCCGTCGGTGATGAGTTTCATGGTGGCGGAAAGCTACGAGCAGGAGCCGGACAAGGTGGCCGCGATTGTATTGCTCGGAAATCTGGCGGCACTGGGGTTTGTGCCGCTCGGGCTGTGGATGGGGTTGTGATGGTGGGTTTCGCTTCGCGGGCGAAACCCACCGTTGTCCCCGTAATCAAGCTCGCTTTTTTTCCTTCTTCTGCACCAGCATCGGCGCGAGGTAGCGGCCGGTGAAGCTCTCCGGATGCTTCGCCACGTCTTCCGGCGTGCCGCTGGCAATGATCAGCCCGCCGCCGGCGCCACCCTCGGGACCGAGGTCGACGATCCAGTCAGCGGTTTTGATCACGTCCAGGTTGTGCTCGATGATCACGACCGTATTGCCCTGGTCGCGCAGACGATGGATGACCTTCAGCAGTAGCGCGATGTCGTGGAAGTGCAGGCCGGTGGTCGGCTCGTCGAGGATGTACAGCGTGCGTCCGGTATCGCGCTTTGACAGCTCCAGCGACAGCTTCACGCGCTGCGCCTCGCCACCGGACAGCGTGGTTGCGCTCTGGCCAAGACGAATATAGCCCAGACCCACATCAAGCAGGGTCTGCAGCTTGCGCGCGATCAGCGGTACCGGCTTGAAGAATTCGAAAGCATCTTCGACCGTCATCTCGAGCACATTGGAAATGTTCTTGCCCTTGTACTGCACCTCGAGCGTTTCGCGGTTATAGCGCTTGCCGTGGCAGACGTCGCAGGGGACATATACATCCGGCAGAAAGTGCATCTCGACTTTCAGCACGCCGTCGCCCTGGCAAGCCTCGCAGCGTCCGCCTTTCACGTTAAAAGAGAAACGACCGGCCGAATAGCCGCGCTCCTTCGCCTGCGGCACTGTCGAGAACAGTTCGCGGATCGGCGTGAACAGGCCGGTGTAGGTCGCCGGGTTCGAGCGCGGGGTGCGGCCGATCGGCGCCTGGTCGACTGCGATCACCTTGTCGAAGTGCTCGAGCCCGGCAATGGCGTCATGCTCGGCAGGCTCGGTCTGCGAGCCGTACAGGTGGCGCGCCAGCGCGTGATACAAGGTGTCATTGACCAGCGTCGACTTGCCCGAACCGGACACGCCGGTCACGCAGGTCAAGAGGCCCACCGGCAGTTCGAGCGTGACCTTCTTCAGGTTGTTGCCGCGCGCGCCGTGGATGAACAGTTTTTTCTTCGGATCGACCGCGGTGCGCTGTTGCGGCACTTCGATGGCCAGTGAGCCGTTCAGGTATTGCGCGGTGAGCGAGTTCGGGTTCTTCAGGATGTCCTGCAGCGTGCCATGTGCGATTACCTCGCCGCCGTGCACGCCGGCGCCCGGGCCCATGTCGACCACATGGTCTGCGCAGCGGATCGCATCTTCGTCATGCTCGACCACCAGTACGGTGTTGCCGAGGTCGCGCAGGTGCTTCAGCGTGGCGATCAGGCGGTCGTTGTCGCGCTGGTGCAGGCCGATCGATGGCTCGTCCAGCACGTACATCACGCCGGTCAGGCCCGAGCCGATCTGCGACGCGAGGCGGATGCGCTGGGCTTCGCCGCCGGACAGGGTATCGGCGCTGCGGTCGAGGCTCAGGTAGTCCAGGCCGACGTCGTTCAGGAACTTCAGCCGCGATGCGA
>JACCDS011496273.1_pt1 | contig 38622 bp, 39 predicted proteins | sample 7446441 | NCBI WGS metagenome assembly JACCDS01 (sample SAMN15323445, study PRJNA562643) | freshwater metagenome | isolation source: river surface water | place: USA:Blue River Watershed | collected 2017-08-17
AGCGGGATCCCAGCAATTTTTCTTATTTTCCTTCTCAATGCGATCGTTATGGCAAGCAGAAGAACTTTTCTCCATCACCTTGGGCTAGGATTAAGCCTTCCTGGATTGGCGGCATTTGCCCTTCCCAATACCTCAAGAACTCCCTTTCCAAGCCCAAATTTGGAGGAAGAAGCCTACTGGAAAGCCATTCGACAGCAGTTTCCGCTGCAGAGCAACCGCACCTACCTCAACAACGGTACCTTTGGTCCTGCACCCTTTTCGGTGCTCGATGCACTTCAGAAAAGCAGTTTGGATATCAATACCAGCGGAGAGTACGGCAACTCGGATGCAGAACGCGTGCAGTTGGCTCATTTTTTCGGCATCAAAACCACCGAATTCTCCATCACACATAATACGACAGAGGGTATCAATATTATGGCTTGGGGCATTCCCCTACAGGCAGGTGATGAAGTGATCCTCACCACCCACGAACATGCGGGCAATGCCCTCCCTTGGCTCAATCGGGCCAAATATGACGGAATCGTCCTCCGAACCTTTGAGCCCAAAGCAACCCAAATTGAAAATTTGAACGAGATTCAAAAATTAATCAATTCGAAAACCAAGGTGATCGCCATCCCCCATGTGACCTGCACAACGGGATTGGTATTTCCCATTCAGGAGATTTGTAGCCTAGCCAAATCGCGAGGGATACTCACCGCCATCGACGGGGCGCATGGAGCAGGTACCTTTAACTTGGACCTAACTGCCATGGGTTGTGATTTTTATGCCGGCTGCTTCCACAAATGGATGTTGGGCCCTAGTGGAACCGCCTTTCTCTATGTACGCGAAGAATCCTTGGAAAAACTGCGTCCAGTCATGATAGGTGGGCATTCGGATACGGGCTGGGACATGACCTCCACTCCCCCTACCCTTGCAGGTTATGTCCCGGCTGCTCGACGATTTGATTACGGTACCCAGAGCAAAGCACTTGCAGTAGGCATGGTGGCTGCTACGGAGTTTCATACACAGATCGGCAAGGAGCGCATAGAAACTCGCCTTCAAACCCTCAATCAGTACTTGATGGATGGTCTTTTGGAATTGAACAGCAAACTAGAGATCCTTTCTCCGCTGGAAAAGGAATCCCGAATATCACTCCTCAGCTTCCGTCCCAAAAATATGAGTTACCAGGTTTGTGGAAATGAACTGGGAAAAGCCGGATTTCGGATTCGACAAGTCCCTGAAGGAAAAGTAAATGCCATTCGCGTGTCCACCCACGTTTACAACACCCAAGAGGAATTAGACGCGTTCCTAGCCGCCTTAACTCGAATGCTTACTTGAGTTTCTTTTTCTTCTTTGTAGCGGCCCGTTCTACGGCTTCCTGGGCACGAAACTGCGCAATGTCACGTATAAGTTGCTCCGGCAAATCTTCCCCATACGGAAATTGAATGGCTCCCTTTGAAGTCAGGTAGCCAGCCAACTCCTCCTTAAAATTAATCACTCCTGAAGAGGTAGGGTAATACCCCAAATGGCTTTTGGCGGATGCATAGTACACCAGTACTTCTGTGGTCTTGAAGGCTGGCATGTGGTAACTAATGACCTCCTCCGCTTCAGGCAAGGCCTGTTGAAGGATTTCGCGCATTTGCTGTAACTTGGCTTGGATTTCAGGAGGAAACCAAGAAAAGTACTCTTGGATTGAATTAGGTTTGGGATTCATACACTATGCCGCTCAATAGTTAAAAGTGGATTGAACTTATGGAAAAAAATGAACTTACGCTCAATGAAGCGCAAAAATTAGTAGACGACTGGATCAAAACGGTGGGCGTACGCTACTTCAATGAACTCACCAACATGACCTTATTGACGGAAGAAGTAGGTGAATTGGCTCGAATCATGGCCCGAACCTACGGGGAGCAATCCTTCAAGGAGTCGGACAAAGGCCGCGCACTTGATGACGAAATGGCCGATGTGCTTTGGGTGCTGATTTGCCTTGCCAACCAAACGGGCGTGAATCTGACTGAAGCTTTGGTCAAGAATCTGGAAAAGAAAAATAGCCGAGATTCAACTCGCCATCGAGACAACGAAAAGTTGCAGTAAGTGTGACGTCAACGGATGACAGTCCACGGTCCACAGCACAATTCTTACACTACAAATCCTATTTCAAATAGGAACAAAGCAGGTAAGCGCTCAGAAGTTAAAACAACCTTTATTCTAGCGTGTTATTTTCAAGAATACGCATTAAAGCGGTATTCAAGTATAACTTCTCCTTTCCTACTTTTTTTGCAGTCAAAAACCCAGCCTTCTCCAAGGCAATGAGGTAATTTCCCACCGTTTTGGAAGTACCCAAACCCACATCAGTCAATGATTTTCTTTTGGTGTACGGCAAACGGAAAATCAATTCTACCAACTCCTTAGAATACACCTTAGGCAAACGCATTCGGATGCTTTCTGTCGTTTCCTCCAGTAGGCTCATTACCTGATCGATACGACTCAGTCCGTGGTTTGCAGTTTGTTCCACCATTTCTAGGATGTACAAAATAAAACTTTCCCAATCCCCCCCTTCGGTTACGGCACGGAGATGGCGGTAATACTCGCTTTTGTGCTGGATAATGTATTCACTCAAGTAGATCGCCGGCAACTCCAAGAGTCCAGTCTGCTTTAGAAAAAGGAAAAGCAGGATGCGCCCAGTGCGTCCGTTTCCATCCGCAAAGGGATGTATGGCTTCAAACTGATAGTGCATCAAGGCCATCTTAATCAAAGGATCAAGACTAGACTCCTCATTGGTGAATTTTTCCCATGCGGCCAGTTTCTCTCGAATCACTTCTTCACCACTGGGAGGGGTGTAGATGACTTCACCCAATGGATTGGCCAAGGTAGTACCCATCCCATTCCGAATCCCGGCGGTGTTTCCCTTGATCGTCTGCACCAATTCAATGCAAAGGTTGGTGGTCAAGAATGGCCGAGATTTCATCCGCTCCAATCCCAACCAAAGGGCCTCCTTGTACCGAAGAACCTCCTTGGCTTCTGGATTTTCGAAGGTATTGTCCGAGATCAGTGCTTGGTACAGGTCATCATGCGTGGTCAAGATGTTTTCGATGGCCGAACTCGCCTTCGCTTCCTGCAAATGAATCGTGTCAATAAACAGGGTCGGATTAGGCATCTTTCGAATGACCCCGTTCAATTTAGCCAAAGCCCTACTGGCTGAGATGATCTTCAGCAAGACTGCTTTCGTCTCCAAATCCACCTTGGGTGGAAGAGACGGGAGCTCGTTGTAAGGAAGCAAACGGTTTAATCGGTTCATGACAGGAGTAAGTACTACACTCGTAAACTTAACGAAGGTAAATTTATCATTATTTTACCTTTGAAAAATATAACGAGAGTAAATTTTATCATTTTTTACCTTCGTTTTGAATACGAGGGTAAATTTCACCCACGTTATTTATAAAAATTTGACTGCTGCTTCAAAAAAATTTAGCGAAGGAAAATAGCCAAGAATCCAAACGGTGGTAAGGGAACAAAATTTGGGTCAAATCCCTTTTTGGCTCGTCCGCTCTTTCGCTTCTTTGGTAAGTGCGAAGCTTTCTTTTCGGGTGATATTTTTGATGTGATTGACCCTCCTGAATCTTAGTGCACTCCAATCTTCATCAATGGCTACCTGCCTAACCCCTTCAAACCCATATTCACCCAGAATTCCAAAACCAGTATCCCGATTAAAGGCACAGGTGTACTTCTTGGAACTTGCTTTTGGATAGGCTATCCAAACAATTGGATCAGCCGCTAATTTGGGTTGAATCGAATGGATAAAATTCTCGATAGCTACCTGGTCTAGTACAAAAACCAAGGTAAATTCAATTTCCCCTGCCTTGTTTATGGATTGGATAACCTGGGTTGATTCTTCCATTGCCGCTAACTCCTCTCCAAAGGACTGTGGAGCGTTAAGCACTAGAATTTGTTTGTGCGCTTTAAAATTGAGTTTTTTGAATAATGCCGTCATCTTGAAAAAAGTAATACGAATTGAACTCAACCGAAATTAACTAATTCAAACAAAAAAACTGATTTCAAACTATTCGTAATTCTCCTTTCTGGAATACTCCAACCACCTGCTCATAAAGATTAAGACTCAAACAAAAGTCAATATCAGCCTCAATGCCATGATTTTGAAGTCGCTTCGCATGAGCTGCCTGCGATAAGTAAGTTGCCAAGTTCCCACCGACTTGAGCAAACAAGGACCCCATAGCAAGCGCCCCATCTTCTCGGTTGGCATGACTTTCTCCAAGCGCTTGCACCAAGGCACCCGCATAGAGCGAATCCTCCAGATTGAATCTTCCCTTCCAGCCCGCACAATGAATCAACACATCCAAATCTCGCGATTGAATGTAGGTTACTGTGGCTTGAAGATTGGGAAAAGCCCCAATCAAAATTTCTGCTGCACCTTTGGATTTTTCAATGGCTACCGTGCCATTGGTAGTTGTCATCGCCAGTTTACGGCCTGCATAGGCACCACCGATGTAGGCCACAGGTGAATTTCCCAGTTCAAAGCCTGGAGCCGTCAAGCCATCTCGCTCCGCTGCAATCAGGTATCCTTCGCTTTGCATCGCTCTGCAGGCTTCCAAGTCTGCGAAAGGCAAAATCTCCGTTACCCCATGCGCCAAAGCGGCCACCATGGTGGAAGTTGCTCGAAAAATATCCACCACCACGACCAACTTACCCGTAACCTCGTGTAAGTGAATCAGCTCTGGACTAAAGCAAACTTCAATGGATCGCATTATCCCTTGTATAGCGGAAGTTTTTCTACCTGGGCCTTTAGGTTTTTATTTCGAATCTGGATGTAAATCTCAGTTCCCACCTTGCTGTAGGCAGTTTGTACATACCCCATCCCGATGCCAAGACCCATGCTTGGAGACTGTGTGCCGGAAGTAACTTCGCCAATCACCTCCCCAGCAGCATCCACAATCGGATAATGTCCTCTAGGAATACCTCGCTCTTGCATGATGAATCCGACCAACTTGCGACTTACCCCTGCTTCTTTTTGTTGCTTCAAGGCTTCGGAATTGGTGAAGTCTTTGGTGAATTTGGTAATCCAACCCAATCCTGCCTCAATAGGAGAAGTGGTATCCGTAATGTCGTTACCATACAAGCAATAACCCATCTCTAGACGCAAGGTGTCTCGAGCACCTAATCCAATCGGTTGAATGCCATACGATGCACCTGCTTCAAAAATCTTTTTCCAAACCAGCTCCGCGTCTGCATTTTTCACATAAATCTCAAATCCTCCCGCTCCCGTATAGCCTGTTCCTGAGATAATCACGTCCGCGATGCCCGCAAAGTCGCCGATTGCAAAATGGTAAAACTTAATGTCTGCTAGCGACACCGAGGTCAGCGACTGCATCGCTGCAGCAGCTTTAGGCCCCTGCACTGCAAAAAGACAATACTCATCAGAGGCATTACGCAGACTTGCACCCATGGTATTGTGTGCGTTGATCCAAGCCCAGTCCTTGTCGATATTGGAGGCATTGACCACCAACATGTACTTCTCCTCTGCCATTTTGTAGACGATCAAATCGTCTACAATTCCACCGTCTGCATTGGGGTAGCAGGAATACTGCGCCTGACCGATCACCAAAGTAGATGCATCGTTGGAGGTCACTTTCTGGATCAGTGCCAAAGCCTGAGGCCCCTCCACAAAAAATTCACCCATGTGAGAAACATCAAAAACACCTACTCCTTGACGAACGCAAAGATGTTCTTCGATGTCTGAACTGTAGCGTACAGGCATCATGTAACCTGCAAAAGGAACCATTTTGCCTCCTAAAGTCACGTGAAGATCATTTAAAGGGATGGTTTTGATGGGTGTTTCCATGGGGATGTGTCGAATTATTCGGGAACAAAGGTAAACAATGCCCTAAAAAATGGGGTCGCCAATCAGATATATTTTGAGTCCAAACACAAAAAAAGCAGCTCGTTGGAGCTGCTTTTCTTTTTAGGTTATGAATTGCTTAGACGGAGAAACTTTCTCCGCATCCACAGGTGCGGCTTGCATTGGGATTTACAAATTGAAATCCCTTTCCATTAAGCCCATCAGAAAATTCCAAGGTCGTGCCCACTAAATACAAGAGGCTTTTTTTGTCCACCAAGATTTTGACGCCTTTGTCTTCAAACACATGGTCGCTTTCTGCCAATTGCGCATCAAAGCCCAATTCGTACATCAAACCCGAACAGCCTCCTCCTTTCACGGAAACGCGAATGTTTTCTTGCTCCATTCTCCCCTCTTCTTTCTTCAATTCAAGAATTCTCTCTTTGGCTTTGTCAGAAACGGTGATCATATCTTTATATCTTTACACTTTGGTTGGTCACTTCTCCCCCTTTTAAACTACTTCGAGAAGAAAAAGATTCAGGCAAAGATACAAATTAATGGCATGAGGAAAATCGAACATCTTGGAATTGCGGTTGCCGACCTAAAAAAATCCAATGAACTCTTTCAAAGGCTGCTAGGCAAGGCCCCTTACAAATCAGAAAGCGTTGCGTCCGAGGCGGTTGAAACAAGCTTTTTTCAGGTAGGAGACACCAAAATTGAATTGCTTCAAGCCAGTTCACCGGATTCTCCCATCTCCAAATTCATCGAAAAAAAATCAGAAGGCATCCACCACATCGCTTTTGATGTGGAAGACATCTATGCCGAGATGTCCCGACTGAAGGCCGAAGGTTTTGAGATATTAAATGAGGTTCCCAAAAAAGGAGCCGACAACAAAATCGTAGTATTCCTCCATCCCAAGAGCACAAATGGGGTTTTGGTGGAATTGTGTCAGACAGATTCCAACTCAACGAATCCTTAAAAATCATCCCCAACTAACTAATAGCTTTTAGCGCTACAAATCCAAAAAGCATGTCCGAGAAAAGAACTGAAATCAGTGAATTAGGAGAATTCGGCTTAATTGACCAGCTCGCGAAAGGTGCACTAATCAAAAATCCATCCACTCTGAAAGGAATTGGTGACGATGGGGCAGTACTCGATGCGGGGGATCAGGTATCTGTCGTAAGCACCGACTTACTTTTGGAAGGGGTACATTTTGACCTTGCCTACACCCCTCTCCCTCACCTAGGTTTCAAGGCCGTAGCAGTAAATGTCTCCGACATAGCCGCAATGAATGCCATTCCTACTCAGATTACAGTAAGTCTTGCCCTGTCCAACCGATTTTCGGTAGAAGCGGTACAAGCGCTTTACGAAGGGATCTATGCAGCATGCGAGCAGTACGGGGTGGATTTGGTGGGTGGAGACACCACCGCATCCCGTTCGGGACTTGTGATTTCTGTGACTGCTATGGGTCAAGCCAAAAAAGAGCAACTTTCCTACCGCTCAGGTGCACAAGTGAATGACATCCTCTGCGTCACAGGTGACCTCGGTGCGGCACTGGTAGGACTGCAGATCTTGGAAAGAGAAAAGCAAGTTTACCTCTCCAATCCAGACATGAAGCCCGAACTGGAAAAATACACCGTAGTGACCAGTCGTCAACTCCGTCCCGATGCCCGGATGGACATCATCCATGAACTCCGAGAACTTGAAGTGGTCCCCACGAGCATGATCGATATTTCGGATGGACTAGCCTCTGAGATCTTTCACCTTTGCAAGGCCTCAGGCGTGGGTGCGACCATCTATGAAGACAAACTCCCTATCGACAAGCAAACCTTTGACACGGCCGTAGAACTCAACCTAGATCCCATTACCTGTGTACTGAATGGAGGAGAGGATTACGAATTGCTGTTTACGATTGATCAGAAAGATTTTGCCAAACTGGAAAAGCATCCCGATGTGCATTTTATAGGGCACATCACCAAAGCAGAGGAAGGAAAATTCCTAGTGACCAAAAGTGGCACAGCAGTGCAAATCAAAGCCCAAGGCTGGAAGCACTTCTAAGCCAAAATCTCTAATTTGTTTACCTTTGAACGCATCCCTTTAAAAAATCACCAAAGGGGAGAAGCATTTTTTTAGTAGTAGAATTTGCTGTGGTCCGTGGTCTGTCGACCGTTGACCAAGTGACCTTGCCTAAATTTGGTTGTCACTAATCTGAAGAGATTAAACCTTGTTTTTGGTATCCATGTGGATGGTAACAGGCCCATCGTTGATCAAACTTACTTTCATGTCTGCACCAAAGGTTCCTGTGCCGATTGGCTTCCCTAATTCTACCTCCAGAATCTTGATTGCTTCCTCGTAAAGAGGCAGTGCAATCTCAGGCCGTGCTGCTTTGATGTAAGAAGGCCGATTGCCCTTTTTGGTACTTGCATGAAGGGTAAACTGTGAGACTAACAACATCTCTCCTCCAACATCGAGTAGGCTCTTGTTCATCACTTCCTGTTCATCAGGAAAAATCCGAAGGTTGACAATTTTCTTGGCTAGCCATTCGATGTCTTCTCTCCCATCCGCCTCTTCGATTCCCAAAAGCACCAACAAACCCGTTCCAATTTCAGATTTAACTTTTCCATCAATCCTCACCGAGGACTCTGAAACTCGTTGAATGACTGCAATCATGCGCCTAATTCTTGCATTTTACCAGATAGAAAGCAGTCCACACTGCTTTTTGAATCGCTTAGCGCCACATTCACCAAGGCTTTGGCTACCACATGATCTCGAATGGGACGAATGTTTTTTCCAAGTTTGAGCCAAGTCAAGGGCATCATAAAAAAGGTAGCTACTTGCTCACCAAAACGAAATTCATGGCGAGCTCCCAATAGCAAGGAAGGACGAAATAGGCCTAAATAGGTGAATCCTAGTGCCTTTAAATCCTCTTCCGTCTTGCCTTTTACTTGGTTGTAAAAAATGGAAGATTGGGAATTTGCTCCCATCGCAGAGACATACAGAAACTTGGACGCCCCTAGTTTTTTGGACCAAGAGGCAAACTCAAGCACCAAATCGTGGTCTACTGCGTAAAATTTATCCTTGGACCCAACCTGCTTGATGGTCGTGCCCAAGCTACAAAAAGCATGTAGCTCCACCTTTTTTTCTTGCAAGGCAAGGACCAAAGACTGATATGCACCTCCCAAAGACTGTGCATTGAGTTGATCTTCCCAGGCCCAAGAAGTCAATTTACTGATGTCCCCATCGATTTGTATCAGTTTTTCGTGCTTCAAGGCCAGGGTCCTTCGCCCCACACTGATCACATAGCTGTAGGCTGCATTACGAAGGAGTTGATGCAGCAGCTGCATCCCTACTAATCCCGAGGTTCCAGAAATCAAAGCAATCGTCATGGGATCAAAGTTGAAGAAATTAAGGGATAGATTTCACTTTCGAGGTCTTTCTGTTTGTTTTTGGCATACCAGAGATGCGCCTCTTCCAAAAAATCCGAATAGGATCGGCCTTCCGAATTTTGCTTAAATGCAGCAAGCCGATCGAGCAGGTACTTAGGTTTGGGGCCCCAAGTAAATAGTTCGTGCTGCAGATCTGCAGTGATTGCAATCAACTTTGGGATAGATCGATTTCCATGTGTCAGGTAGGCATCCATCAACTCCGGATACTCATCTCGAAGCAAAATCTTGAGTGTGAGGAGGGGGTTTAGATCCGCGAGCTTCGCCAAGTGTGGGATGGATTGGGCACCATCTCCGCACCAAGCCTCCGTAATTACTAGCCAAACTTGTGGACGATTGATTGTTCGCATCAACTGCTCTAGTTCCTCCGACACCTTGCTGGTTTTGTTCCATCGAATCATCCGCTGCAAACACATGCGCGTATAGGCGAGGTATTCTTCGCTTTGATTGGTACCCGTGGTACGATTTTCTCCAACTAACTTTTCGGTAAATTGAACAAATTCAGGATAGGAAAACCCTCCGTCTACTAAGGCTGATGTGATGGGGTAACTCACGGATTTCATGCATTCCAATTTGAGTAGCAACCTTTGCCAGGGGAATTTGGTTCAGGAAGCAAGGATTTGTATTGAAAAAGTGCCGCTAGTTTTAGGCAAACTGAAAGACTTTTGCTGGATCAAAAGTAGAGACTCACCTCTGCTTTTACTTTACGAATAGCCAAAGCAATGGGGTCGTTTTGCCGGTCAAAAGATTGGGACAAGATCACTTTTGCCAAGTCTATCCCCGTAGCCGAATCATTGAGTTGCTGCCGGCTTACATTGATTCGGGAAATGACCTCCTCCACTGCGATTCGAACAGCATCCCAGGTATCCTCAGACACGTATACTTGCTGACTGGCATTGTGGTTAAACTCTTCTCGGATTTCTGAAATCAGGTGTTGATGGAGTTCATCTGCAGAAAACTGACCTGGAGTAGCTCTACGAATCACTTGCGCTGGGGTAATGCGCTCCAGCAACAAGCAAATGCGTTCTGCAGCCTGCAAACGAATGGGAAGTACTACTTGCTGATTTTGGGTTTTCAATTCAAATTTCAACTTCTCTTGTTCTTTGGAAAGAAAAGAAACCACCACCAAGTACATGCCATACAAAACTGCGGCGGCTGGAAGCAAAATTTTCAAAAGTTCAAGTAGGTAGTCCATGTCCAAATTTTAATTCGAATATCTGTAATTCTCAGTTGCTATAAAACTGCGTAATCGGCTAATTTTGTATACCACATTCAAATTTATTCTTTACTAGTTGCTTCCTGCCCCATGTTGATCCCTATTGATATTACCCTCAAAGCAGCGAGTGAAATCAAGCATATCTTGGCCACAAAAAACATCCCAGCCGATTATTTTCTTCGGGTGGGGGTCAAAGGCGGGGGCTGTGGCGGCATGTCTTACTCCCTTGGGTTTGATAGATTAAATCCTGAAGATCAGCAATTTGACATTCAAGGCATTCCCGTGCTGATTGAGAAAAAACACTACATGTTCTTGATGGGAATGCAGATTGATTTTTTTGAGGGAGATGAGGCAAGGGGCTTTACCTTTATCAATCCGGATATTCCCAAGCGGCACGACCAATAAGTTACTTTGATTAAGTCCTGGGAATCCCCGGTCTCAAAAATCCTCAAATCCGGGTTTGACCTGATCCCAGAAGGCATCTAGCGCGATTATTCGAGGCTTGAGAAAAGAGATGATTTTTGGCCAATCATTCGAATCAAGCACATTTACCCCTTCCAAGACACATTCTATTTTGGAGATGGGTTGCCCCATCTCATTTTCCACATGCAGCTTCCAGGTCCACTGCTCTTTCAGGCATCCTTCTAGGATCTTTTTGAGTTGCCCAAACTGATCGAGTAACAATTCTTGCATTTCCAAGTCTGCATGCCCCAATTCGATCCCAATGGAGGCAAACTCACGCTCAGCACGCATGCGAAAATAAATATCCTTTACCCCCGTCTTGTAATTGGGCCAATTGGTTCTCCGCCCATAGGCGTTTGGAACAGGCTTCATGTACTGTCCAAAAGCAATCCAAAAATCAGTTCGAATTTTGGAGAGTTCCGCTCGGGTATACATGACTTACTCAGGAAAAATCTTCTGGATAGGAAACGGTCACACCCGAAAAGTCCACCAACCCCCCAATAGCAGGTTGGTGTTTTTTGAGGGTAATGCGGATTTGACTTACTTGAGGATAAGCAGCACGAATGTCTTGAATGATACCGTAGCCCAAATGTTCGAGTAATTGCACCCGATTTCCCATTCGTAACTTCACCAATTGGTAAAGTTGTGCGTAATCAACCGTTCCTTCGAGTCGATCCGTAAGCATCGCGTCTTCAAAGTCGGTATGAAGCTCCAAATTTACCAGAAATCGGTTGCCGAGCACACGTTCTTCCGGATACATGCCATGGTATCCAAAAAACTCCATGCCTTCCAACAGTACTTTTCCCATTAGTTAAATTGGTCAAAAAACGATCCTGAACCATTTTCACCCTTCTCTTCCTCCTTTTTATCAGCTCCTTCAGAAATGGAAGATTCTTGACTAGGTTCAGCAGCAGCTTGGATTTCCTCCGGTTGACTTTCTTGGACTTCCTCTTCTTCCACAAGTTCTTCTTCCTCGATATATTCCTCTTCTTGTTCCTGGTACTCCTCCTCTTCGAATTCTGATTCTTCTTCCAGCGAATTTTCTTGAACCTCCTCCTGTTCCTCTTCTCTTAATAAAGGCATTTCCTCCTCATGGAAATTGGTGCTTTCCTCCCCTGAAACAAACTCCTCCTCGCTTACTTTCACAGAAGAACTGTGGATTTCTTCTTCTTCAGCGGGTACGGGTTGGGGTTCTACCTGTATCGGTTTTTCAATGGCCACTTCCTGCTGAGCTGGTACCGACTGAATTGTTGGTGCAAGGTTGGCGGCATTAGCAGCGGAAAAATGATTGGAGCGACTCAGCTCCTCTACCGCACGCTGGTATGCTTTGGCATCAATTCGAGCGAAGTGGGTTTCGGATAGATCGATTTGATTTAAAGCATCTTGAGACAATCGACGTAAACTCTTGACTAAGGCTTCACGCTGTTCTACCAATCCCTCATAACTCTTGACCAATCCTTTGATATTCTCTGACAGAGAGCGCATGGTTTCTTTTGCACTTTCTTCGGCCGCTGCTGTAATGATTCGTGCTTGCTCTGCTGAATACGCACCTAATTCCTCCGCATAGCGCTGCGCTTGTTTGGTGGTCTCCTCCGCAATTTGATTGGCTTCACCGATGATTTGATCCGCGGCCTCTGTAGCTTCGGTAATGATCGCCGCCCCAGTATCTTCAGCCGTCTTTAAGGTTCTAAATAAAGAATCTTCCACATCCTTGAGGCGCTTGGCTTCCCCTTCCACTTGTTGCAAGCGACTTCTCAACTCCAAGTTTTCCTGATTAATCTGCTCCATCACCACGCTCATCTCTTCCAAGAAATCGGTGACTTGTTTTTTTTCATAGCCTCTAAAAGAGGTTTCAAATGCTTTTTGCCGAATGGCGGTAGGGGAAATTTTCATAAGTTTTGCGCTTCAATTTGCCAAATAGCTATCGTTCGGTCGTCTGAAACCGATACAATAACTCCAGAATAGTTACTCCAAAAGACTTTATTAATAGAAGTTCCATGACCTGCATTCCGAGCCTTATCAATGACTTTAACCAAGCTTCGGTTGCTCGTGTCCCATATTTTGAGTGATTTATCCATGGAACAAGTCACTAGAAACTGACCGTCTTCACGGAAAGATAAATAATTAATGGCATACAAATGCGCCACTACATTTTCTTCAAGCAAAAAGGTGTTTGAGTTCCAAAATTTTAAGCAGGCGTCTCTTGCCCCCGAAGCCAGCACTTCTTCATCTGGACTGTAGCCCAAGGCAAAAACAGAGTTGGTATGTCCCTCCAATCGTGCGAAAGGAGCCATCGCTTTTGCAAGGTCCAAGACCTGAATGCTATGATCACTGAATCCCAATGCCAACTGTTTTTTTGAAGGCGCAAGGGCTAGTACTCGAATGGACTTGGAAGAGAGTTTGATGTGGCGTTTTATGGCTCTCATTTCCAAATCCACAACAAAAAGAACACCGTCACCTGTTGCAACAAATAGCTCGTCCCCAAAGACTTTTAAATCAAAAATGGCCGATGAGCCTAATTTCAAGTTCCAACTTTCCTTCTTTTCTTCTAAGTCAATCACGTGAATTCCCTCGTAATTGTGCCCAACGATCAAGGTGTTTCGTTTGGAATCTACTTCTAAGGCATAGACCGAATGGGGAAGGCGCGCCAGCAAGGTTCCGTCCTTCGGGTGATCCAAATCCCACTCCACGACCATCCCATCTCCCGCTCCGGTATAAAAATAACGTGGATTAACCCCTTCTTTTAAGGCATAAATGCAGTCATTGTGTCCAGTAAGGGTATGTAATTTTTTTACTTGGATTTTTGACATATCTTCGAACTCACTCTTAGCTGCGCCTTTAAGGCCTATGCAAACAAAAATAGGAAAAATTGATTCTTCCTCCGCCCTGGCAGTGAAGATAATCGAGACCCTGTCTGAAAAGGATTTAGAATTTTTAAGCTTCCGAGAAAAACTTTCCTTCGCCAATATTTCTCACCCAGAAAAAAAGAAGGAATGGGGGACCGCTAGACTTGCCCTCCATGAAGCTTTGGAACTCCTTCAAATCCCCTATCCAGGCTTTTTTAAGGATGAGCATGGCAAGTCTCACTCGATGAACGGTCAAGGATTTGTCTCGCTGACGCATACGCGCGGCTATGCTGCAGCCATTTACCATCGAGAACTTCCAGTAGGAATTGATCTAGAAGTAATTCGGGAAAAGATCCTTCAGATTGGCACACGCTTTTTGGCAGAACAAGAATTAAACTTTCTTCAACCTCAGCCAGCACACTACACCATGGCCTGGTCAGCAAAGGAATCCATCTTCAAATGCCATGGAAAAAAAGGGGTTTCCTTACGCGAAAACATTTTGTTGGAGCCTTTTGAACCGGATGCTACCCTGATCAAAGGGAAAATTCATGGGACAAATTTTGAAGACCACCACTACCAAGTGCAGGTAGAACAAAGCGAAAACCTTATCTTAACCTATTCCATTTGGTAAACTTGTTTTTTATCGCTGCTTATGAAGTTTGTTACTGCCTGCCTGCTGCTCTTTCTGGGATTAAGCTCCCACACCTATAGCCAAAGTTACAAACAACTTTCAGCTACAGATGCGGTGAGCAATAGCCTCAAAACCCTACCCAGTCTCGCCAAGGAGAAAGGCATCGTGCTGATTTTTCATGACCCCTCCTGCCCTTTTGCCAAACTCTATGAAAGCCGAATCAAAGCACTTCGTGCCAAATTTGAGTCACAAGGAATCGGCTTTGCACTGATCAATCCACAGGCCCAAAACAACGAGTCTGAATTAAACCGATTCCGTGCCTACATCGATGAAAGTGGCTTGAATATGCCTTACTTGATCGATGAAAAACAGCAGTGGACCCAAGCTTTTCAAGCGAGCAAAATTCCCGAGGTATTTGTACTGATTCCCGGAAAAACAGAGCTGGAATTGGTATTCAAAGGAGCTTTAGACAACAATGCTCAGGTAGAAAGTGTAGTAACTGAAAAATACTTGGAAACCGCACTCGCTCAGATCCTTCGCGGAGGAAAGCCAGCAATTTCCCAGGCAAGGGCGGTTGGATGCACCATCCGTCACTACTAATCTTCCAAGAGTTGCATCAATTCTTGAACTTCCTCTACTTTGTTCGTTTCGCCTAACTTTTCAAAGGCCGTAGCGAGGTTTTTCAAAAAGCGCATCACAATCGCCAAATGGCTGCAAGGGTCAAAAAAAGTGGGCTGAGGTTCTATTTTTAGTTGCTCCAAGTAATTGGAAAGATCCGCTCGGGAAAAAATCACTCCCTTATTGAACGTATTGATGTAAAAACTACTTTCACCTTGGCTGTAAATGAGCACAAATAGGTTCGGAAGATTTACACCATACATGGGCAACCCTAATTTCTTCCCTACCAAGAGGTAAAGACTGCACAAGCTGATGGGATTCCCTTTTTTGGATTCCAATACCATGGATAGCATGCTGTTACTTGGAGAATGGAAATTTTTGGTATTCCCTGAAAACTGGTGTTGTTTAAAAAAGACATGGTTCAGGATTTTCACCTGATCCAACGCCTGCAAATCCGGCGCAAAATAGGTCCAAGCCTCCACGTAAAGCTGATGAATTGCTGCCTGTAAGGTTTCCAATTCCAAATCAGGATACTGGTAGGTATTCAAGATCCAGAGTCCTTCCAACAAGTCTTGCTTTTCGGAATCTTTCCAATCCTTCAATCGCTGTTTGACCAAGCCAAACTGTAGGTCATGCACCAAGTCCTCCAATTCCTTCTGAAGGACCGGGTTGAAACTCTCCTCCCATTTTTGTTCCAGGACCGGAATCACGGCTGCACCCAGCTCAACTAATTTACCCCGCACGTGCTGTTTGACTTCCCAATCGGAGTCGTCTAGGAGGGATATCAAGGCGTCCAATTGAGCAGGGGAAAGCATGGGTAGAAATCCGAATTAATTTAAATAATAGCAATCGTATACGTCAGCCAATGGCTTCGGTTCAAGTTATAAAAAAAACCTTCCTGAATCCAAGAAGGTTTTCCTTGAGGTTCAAGAAAAAATCAATTCAGTTCAATTTCACTTTTGTAGTCTTTGATGGATCGGTAAATCGCAGAAGCCATGTACTCTTGCCCTTCTTTGGTCATCAAAAATCGTTCTTCCTCCGTATTGGATAAAAACCCGAGTTCTACCAATACACTAGGCATGGAAGGTGTCCACAACACATAGAATGGGCCTTGCTTCACCCCTCTGCTTTTACGACCCACTTTCTCTCTAAACTGTGTTTCAATGCGATCTGCCAAAGAGATGCTATTGCCTACGTATGCCTTTTGCATCAAGTTAAACATCATGTAGGACTCCGGAGAAGTTGGATCAAACCCTTCGTATTCTTCCTTGTAGTTTTCTTCTAGAAGAATTACCGAGTTTTCTTTTTTAACAATATCAAAATTGGCTTCAAAATGCTTGTTCCCCATTACGAATGTCTCCGTACCATAGGCTGTTTTATTTGGCGCTGAATTGGAGTGGATGGAAACGAATAGATCCGCTTTGTTGACATTGGCAATGTTGGGTCGCTGCTTTAGCGTAGGAAAGCTATCGTCTGATCTGGTATAAATGACCTCTACATCCGGCATATTCTCCTTGATGTACTTTCCTACCAATAGGGTGACTGCTAAGTTGATGTCTTTTTCTCTTGCTTTGGAACCAATATTTCCTGGATCACTTCCACCATGGCCTGCATCCAAAACGATTTTTTTCATCCGAAAAGCAGGCATCATTGTTTCATTCGGAATAAATCCACCGAATAAAAAAGGAACTAAAATTAGAAACCTTAACAGATTTTTTTTGGTAGTAAACCTTTCCATGAGGGCAATCGAGTTAACTTTACACGAAATTAATTTCAAAAATACTAAAAGCGAAAGCACGGGTGGCGAGTTTTAGAGTTCTTTTTTTAGTCCTGATTGCAAGTTGGTGTATACACCTCAGTGCTTCAGCACAGCAAACTACTCGTCCTCAGCGAGAAAGGAGGGGGGTCTCCCCGATCCCGACTACCGCATTGAGAGGTGATTCCACGCTCACCAAGCAAGATACACTCGCTTTGCTCGATTCGGCAAAAAATGTGCCTAAAAGTGATATTGAAACTGAAATTCTATACTTCGCGGAGGACAGTATCATTACAGACTTCTCAGAGAACAAAGTTTACCTCTACAAAAAAGCCTGGTTTGAATACGGAAAAATGCGACTCGACGCCGACCGCATCGTGATCGACTGGAAAAATTCAGAACTCTACGCCTACGGAATCGCAGATAGTTTGGGCGTGGTATCAGGCAATCCCTTCTTCAAAGACGGCAACTCCGTTTACGAGATCCGCAAAGAGATGCGCTACAATTTCAAAACCCAAAAGGCAATCATCAAGGATGTGGTCACCGAGCAGCAAGATGGAGTACTTCGAGGCACCACCATCAAGAAAACTGAAGATGGGAGCGTGTACCTGGATCATGGCTACTACACCACTTGCAAACTAACCAAGCCCCACTGGCACATCTCCTCTTCCAAAATCAAATCCATTTCAGGAAAGCAAGTCGTATCTGGACCGTTCAATCTGTACTTCAATGGCATCCCCACTCCACTTGGTTTGCCCTTTGGGCTAATTCCAGATACTCCTGAGGAAAAGGCTTCTGGAGTCATCTTTCCATCCTATGGACGAGAGCAGGTTCGTGGGTTGAGTTTACGGGATCTCGGCTACTACTTTGCTTTTAACGACTATATCCACCTCCGTGTCACGGGCGATGTGTATTCCAAAGGAGGCTGGGGCCTCAAATCTCAAGCGATGTATACCAAAAAATATCGGTATAGCGGAGGCTTCAATGTGGATTTTCAAAAATTTGTCAGCCCAGAAACAGAACTCACCCCCCTCAACTACAATACCTTTCGCGTGCAGTGGAACCATAGCCCCATCACACGCGGAACAGGCCGATTCTCCGCTTCAGTGAATGCGGGGTCGACGAGTTATTTCAATAACGTGGTCAACCCAAACAATTTTGCCAATAATGTGACAGGAGATCTAAGCTCGAATATTTCCTACTCCAAAACCTTCGCAGGCACCCCCTTCTCCCTATCGGCCAACCTTCGACACTCCCAAAGTGTGCAAACAGGAGAAGTACGCTTGGACCTGCCGACCATAGGCATCAACATGAATCGGCAGAGCCCCTTTCAAAATGTCAAATTTGAACCCCTCAAAACCCTGAACATTGCCTGGAACTTTAATCTCCAAAATTCAATCTCTAACCGGATCAATACCTTTGGGCAAACCAACCCTACTGATGGTCCCCAAACCATTCCATTCAATTTAGACAACTTTGGCTTGCTCCTTAGAAATGGGAACAATGGAGCACGGAATACCATCCCAATCAGTTCAAATTTTTCCTTATTTAAGTATTTCACCGGAACAGCCTCGGCCAACTATACTGAACTCTGGTACATGCAGCGGTACAATTACAAGTACAATGCGAGTACCAATCAAGTAGACCGGGTGAAAGAAGATGGCTTCAACCGCGTTGGCTTCTACAATACCTCCTTTTCCATGAACACCAACTTCTATGGGTTCTACAACTTTAGCGGCAAAGGAAAACTGCAGACCATTCGCCACCACATGGCACCTACCTTTGGATTCAACTTCAATCCTGATTTTTCTGATCCCACTTACGGATACTTCCAAGAAGTTCAATCCGATAAATCTGGAAGAATTACCCGCTACTCCAGACACCAAGGAATGATTTTTGGAGATGCTCCCTTGGGTGAGTCTAGAGCCTTGAGTTTGGGATTGCGAAATGTGGTAGAAGCCAAACTCAAAACCCAGACGGATAGCACCGAAGGCGAATTCAAGAAAATCCCACTTTTGGAATCCTTCAACATCAATACGGCCTACAATTTTGCGGCAGACTCCTTTCAACTCTCCCCTATCCAACTCTCCGCGCGAACGACTTTATTTGAGCAAAAGTTATCCGTCAACGTGAATAGTACGATTGATCCCTATGCAACCCAGTTCACCCTAGACTCAGATGGTAAACGACGCTACAGCAGCAGCCAAGAATTTGCCTGGAAAAAGGGACAAGGGATAGGAACTATCCGCAATGCCTCCCTAAACTTGAATGCTTCGCTCAATCCTCAAAATGGTCAAAACCCAGGTCAGGTAAGAGATGAACTCACTCAGGATTTTATCCAGCGTGGAGGGGTGATGAATGCTTTTGTGGAAAATGAAATCAACCGAATCGTGGCAGATCCAAGCCAATACATCGATTGGGATATTCCTTGGAATTTGACCGTAGGTTACAACCTGGCCTATGCTCGGCAAGTAAATAATACCACCAACATTACCCAAGCGATGAATGTGAGTGGTGATCTATCCATTTCTGAAAAATGGAAGATCAATTTCAATACCGGCTACAATTTTGACCAAAACGAAATTACCCAAACCATGATCGGTATTGCGCGTGACTTGCACTGCTGGCAGATGAATGTAAACTGGGTTCCCTTTGGTAGATTCACCTCCTACAACATCGACATTCGGGTCAAATCAACCATACTTCAGGACTTGAAAGTATCGAGAAGAAGAACCTTCTTTGATTTTTAAGCTCAGAGATAAACCTTTCGATACCTAATTCTCGTTAGGAATACCACATCCCTAATTTCTACACTACCTGCTATGAATTTTCGCATCCTTTCGATTTGCTTTGGGCTCTTTTTTGCGAGCATTCTCTTCCCAAGTACCGCTTCAGCACAACTCAAAAAGGTGCTCGACAAGGTAAGTCAAGCCACAGGCGGATCATCCAACCCTTCCCCAATTGAAATGGCCAATGGCCTGAAAGAGGCCTTGGAAAAAGGAACTGGTCAAGGCATAGATCGGCTCAACCTAGAAAATGGATTTCTTGGAAATCCCGCCATCAAACTTCCTTTTCCTGAAGAAGCCATCCAGGTGGAGCGCAGCTTACGGAAAATTGGTTTGGGAAATCTCTGTGATCAGCTCATCACCAGCATCAATCGTGCTGCGGAAGATGCAGTAAAGGAGGCCCGGCCCCTGTTCACCCAAGCCATCAAAGAAATGACTTTTAAAGATGTGCAAGGTATTCTTCTAGGCTCAGAGCGTGCAGCTACCGATTACCTACAGCAAAGTACCACGGCAGGATTGAAAGTTAAATTCGCTCCTCCCATTCAAGCAAGTCTACAGAAAGTAGGCGCCACTGCCCATTGGGAATCCCTCATGACACGCTACAATAAAATCCCCTTGGTCAAACCGGTTACGACCGATCTCACCGCTTACGTGACGGAAAAGGCGCTACAAGGATTGTTTGTGGAGATCGCCAAAGAAGAATTAGCCCTGCGAAAAAATAGCAATTTGAGATCTAGCCCCCTGCTTCAAAAAGTTTTTGGGTTTGCAGATGCGCAGAAAAAGTAAATCGTCCTCGGTTGTCAGACCAGGGTCGACAGCTCACCTATTTAAAACTGCGGATATTCGTTGACAGCTGACTGTCCACGGTCCACAGCTCACTTAATTGAACCTCAAAATTTATTTTGCCTGGTTAATGGTGAAAAAGGAGATTATCAGATACTAGAATTAGTCCTATTCAAAAACTGAATTTTTAATGAAAAAAATCTTTTTGCTCCTGTTCGCTTTTTGGATTAGCGGCTATTCAATTGCCCAATCGAATTCGCACAAACTTGTTGTTCAATCATTTCAATTAAATTACAATGAAGAAAATTACGATCTGATTTTTGAGAATTTTTCTCAGGAAATGAAACAAGCCCTACCCCTAGAAAACACAAGGCAATTCCTAAATAATTTAAAAAATCAGGTAGGAAAAATCGAAAAATTAGAATTTGTAACGTTTCAACAAGGAACTTACGCGGTCTATAAAACAAAATTTGAAAGGGTTTTGATGGCTATCAATATTTCCCTTAATGATCAAAATAAAATCAATGGGTTTTTCATCAAACCCTATGAAAACTCAACAAAAACAGGGGAATCAACCCTTGATGAGTTACATGAATTCCCTGAGAAAATTCGTTCAATCATTTTTGCTAAAACGAAAGATTTGCCAAATCAAGCTCGCCTTTCCATTGCCATTATCCAAAATGGAGAAGTGAAAAATTACGGTGTGAAAAAATTTGAGAACAAAATACTCCCGGACGAAAATCACAGCAATCTTTTTGAAATTGGATCGATAACAAAAGTTTTTACTTCGAGTGTATTGGCATCACTTGTTCAAGAAAACGAACTTGGATTGAAAGAGGAAATAAACTCTTATTTCGATTTCCAATTTAATAATGGTAGAAAAATAACCTTTGAAAGCTTAAGTAACCATACCTCTGGCTTACCAAGATTACCTGAAAACTTAGATCTTTCTTTAACTAGAAATCCATATGAATCTTACGGAAAAAAAGAATTAGAAGTGTATTTGAGGGATTTAATGTTTCAAAAAAAAGATACTACTACTACCTATGCTTATTCTAATCTAGGAGCCGGCCTACTTGGCTATACCCTTGGATTATCTCAAAACACTACTTTTCAAATCCTACTACAAAAAAGAATTTTTGATAAATATGGCATGGATCAATCCTACACTAGTTCCGAAAATCTAGGCGATCGCTTGATTAAAGGGCTAGATATTCAAGGCAAAGAGGTGCCTAATTGGGATTTTGATGTGATGTTTGGAGGTGGAGGCATGATTTCTTCAACTGAGGACCTTTCAAAATTCGTTTCAGCTCAATTTAATTCTAAAAATCTAGAACTTAAATTGACTAGACAGGCTACCCATGAACTTAATGAAAATTCTTCCATTGGATTGGGTTGGCATATTTTAAAATCAAAAAATGAAAGTAATGTGTTTTGGCACAATGGTGGAACAGGCGGATATTCTTCTTGTATCGTCTTGAATGCGGATCAGGAAAAAGCAGTAATCGTGTTATCCAATGTTTCTGGAATCAATCAAACAATAGATGAATTAAGCTTTAATCTTTTAAGAGTTACAAAAAATAATAGTTCAGCAAATCCAAACTAAACAGAAAGAGCCCGGTAGTTTACCGAGCTCTTTCACAAATCACAACTTAATCTTCCACCCTCCATATTTTGGAGGAGGCTGTTTTTTTGAAAGGAAGTAAACCCTTATCAATCAATCAAATCCACCAACAGGCTTTCGCCTTCTTTAGTTACTTTGACGAGGCCTTTTTGGGTTAATCCTTTGATGGAGATGTCCCATTTTTTACCACTCAAGCCAGTTTCCGCCTTTAATTCAGGCAAGGAAGCGGGATGCTTGGCTTTCAAGAGCTCCACAATGATTTTCTCCTCCTCTGTCAACTCCACTGCTTTCTTTTCCGGACGCATTTGCGGGAAAAACAAGACCTCTTGGATGGTGGAATTATCCGTCAACAACATGGTCAAACGGTCGATTCCAATTCCTAGACCCGAGGTAGGCGGCATGCCGTATTCCAAGGCACGAAGGAAATCCTCGTCCATGGCCATCGCTTCATCATCTCCACGAGCTGCGAGCTTCAACTGCTCCTCAAAGCGCTCCCGCTGATCAATCGGATCATTGAGCTCGGAGTAGGCATTGGCGATTTCTTTTCCATTGACAAACAGCTCAAAGCGCTCCACCAATCCTGGTTTGCTTCGGTGTTTTTTGGCCAAAGGCGTCATTTCGATCGGGTAATCCGTGATGTAAGTCGGTTGAATCAAATTGGCCTCTACCTTGGCACCAAAGATCTCATCGATCAATTTGCCTTTGCCCATGGAGGCATCTACTTCAATGCCTAATTTGGCGCATACATCTCGCAGTCCTTGTTCATCCAATTCGCTGACATCAATTCCTGCATATTCTTTGATGGAATCAAACATGGTGAGTCTTCGGTAAGGACCCGCAAAATCAATCGTCTTGCCTCCTACTTGTACCGCAGTCACTCCATGAATGGTCTGGGTCACTTTTTCCAGCAACTGCTCCACCATCTCCATCATCCAGATGTAATCCTTGTAGGCTACGTAGATCTCCATGGAGGTAAACTCTGGGTTGTGGGTACGGTCCATGCCTTCGTTGCGGAACATCTTGCCAAACTCATACACCCCATCAAATCCACCCACGATCAATCGCTTCAGGTAGAGTTCATTGGCAATGCGCAAGTAAAGTGGCATGTCCAGGGTATTGTGGTGGGTCTGGAAAGGACGCGCCGCTGCTCCCCCATGTACCGCCTGTAAGATCGGCGTCTCCACTTCTAGCCAACCATGATCGTCAAAGTAGCGACGCATGTTGGAGATAATTTTGGTACGGGTGACAAAGGTTTTTTTCACCTCTGGATTTACGGTCAAGTCCACATAGCGCTGTCTGTAGCGCTGTTCTGGATCGGTAAATCCGTCGAAAACGGTTCCATCCTCATCTCTTTTTACAATAGGAAGTGGTTTTACTGCTTTTGATAGGACCGTCAGTTTGGTTACATGCAGGGAAATCTCACCTGTTTGGGTAGTGAAGATGTATCCTGTGACACCGATAAAATCACCGATCCCTAAGAGCTTTTTGAAAACGGTATTGTAAAATTCTGGATTCGCATCGGTAGAGATGTCATCTCTACGAACATAGATCTGCAACCTCCCAGTGGAATCTTGGATCTCCGCAAAGGAGGCAGACCCCATAATTCTACGGCTCATCAATCGTCCTGCAATGGAAATATCCTTGTAATCCGTTTTGTTGTTTTCGTAATTGGCATGAATATCAGCCGCAGTGGCATTGATTACAAAAGACTCCGCAGGATAGGGATTGATGCCTAAGGAATAGAGTTCCTCTCGGTCTTTTCTTCGTTCCAGTTCCTGTTCGCTCAATAGTTGCATGATGTAGGGTTGGTCTATTAATTCGTATCTATTTTCTGTTATCCGAGCCTTCTTCGCTTCATTTCCTTTTTCACCAATTCAAACTCCCGGCTGCTTTGACCTGCTATGGAGGAGTTTTCGGCCGCTCTTCGACTGAGGTAAGGCATTACTTTTTCCACCGGGCCATAGGGAACGTACTTCACCACCCGATACCCCGCTTTTGCTAAGTTATAGGAAATCGAATCACTCATTCCGTAGAGTTGCGAAAAGTATACCAAATCTGACTTTGGGTCGATTTGGTACTGAGACATCAATTCAGTAAGCGTAAGTGTACTCTTCTCGTTATGCGTAGCGCATACCAAATGGACACCTTCTTGTGCCGAGTAGGCGATTGCCAAATCGTAATCTCGATCTGTGGCTTCTTTGTTGGGCTGAATGGGATCGAGGTATCCTTCTGCATTTGCACGTGCGCGTTCCTTTTCCATGTAGGCTCCACGAACAGGCTTTGCTCCAAAGAAATAGCCCTGTTCTTTGGCTACCAGGTGTGCTTTCTTCAACCGTGCCAAGGAATCGTGGCGATACATTTGGTAGGTATTGTAGACCACACAGCGTTCCTGGTTGTATTTGGCCATGGCGGCATAGGCAAGGTCGTCGATGACATCTTGAAACCAACTTTCCTCGGCATCCACCAAGATTTTTAGCCCCAAGTCATGGGCTGCCTTACACAAACGATCTACTCGACCTTTTAGGCGGGCAAAAGCCTCTTGCTCAGCAGTGGATAAGGCTTGTTTTGCTTGAATTTTTTCTAAAATATGGTAATCCCCCAATCCAGTAACTTTAAACACTCCAAAAGGCATGTAGTCCGTCTTAGCAGATTCTACCAAGGTTTGATAGATTTCTTCCGTAGTCGCTTCAAAGCTTGCCTCATCTCCTTTTCCTTCCACTGATAAGTCTAAGATCGAATGCACTCCAAAATTGGCCAACTGTTGGCAAGCCGCTACACTTTCGCTGATGTTTTCACCCCCACAAAAATGCCCAAACATGGTTTTCTTTAGGATGCCTTTGATCGGTAAGTGCAATTGAAAAGACAGGTTTGCCAACTTAATTCCAAGGTTTGAAATCCAATTTTTATTGAGGGTGGCAAAAATCAGATACATCTTTCGAAGTTCTGCATTACTCTTGGAAGCAAAGGCAACCTCCAAATTCTCAAAAGAAATAGTGGGTTTGACGGGCATAGCGCGCATTTAATGGGGCAAATATAGTAGAAAAACAGCGTCTCTTGGGTTTTGTTTGGGAATTCAAACAAGTAAAAAGTTTGGATTTTTTACCTTCATGGAAACTTTGGGTGCATCCCCTTGGTTTCTCCGACATGAACCCAAGTATCAAACAACTTTTCCCCTTCCTAGAAGATTCCAAGTTGGGATCTCCTTTCCTTATTGCTGGTCCATGCAGTGTGGAAACCCCCGAGCAATTGGATTCCACGCTGAGTCAACTGGCCGCCAATGGAATATCCCTCATCCGAGCTGGAGTCTGGAAGCCACGCACACGTCCCAATGGTTTTGAAGGACTGGGAAGCCTCGCATTGCCTTGGCTTCAGGAAGCAAAGAAAAAGTACGGGGTAAAGGTGGCGGTAGAAGTTGCGACCGCCTACCATGTGGAGGAGGCGCTAAAGGCTGAAATGGATGTACTTTGGATCGGGGCACGTTCCACTGTAAATCCATTTACCGTAACCGAGATTGCGGAAAGTTTGCGGGGAGTAGACATTCCTGTTTTGGTCAAAAACCCCATCAACCCCGATTTAGGACTTTGGCTTGGGGCCATTGAGCGACTGGAGCAAGTAGGTTTGCGTAGAATCGGAGCTATTCACCGTGGATTTTCGAATTTTAGAGATACGACACATCGAAATTCACCCATGTGGGAGTTACCCATTGAGTTTAGAACTCTTCGCCCCGAACTGGTTCTTATCAATGATCCTAGTCATATCTCAGGAAAGCGAGCCCTAGTAAAGGGTATTGCGCAGCATGCCTTGGACCTCAACTTTGATGGACTGATGATCGAATCTCATTGCCATCCCGATCAAGCTTGGACAGATGCTGCTCAGCAATTAAGTCCAGCAGATTTAAATCAACTGATGCATGAATTGGTATCTAGAAATGGGGATTTAAAGCCTAAAGATGGGCTAAACCCGCTGGATGAAATTCGAAAACAAATCGATGAAGTAGACCGGGCTCTCCTTGAGGTATTGAGTAGAAGAATGCACTTGGTTGAAAATATCGGAACGTATAAAAAAGAAAACAATGTAGCCGCCTTTCAATTGGAGCGTTGGCAAGAAATCTTGCACAGTCGACCCGATTGGGCAAAAGCCTTTCAATTAAATCCAGAGGTAGTGGCGGAACTGTTTCGAATCATCCATCAAGAATCCATCCGTAAGCAAACAGAATGGATCGCGAAATAAGCCTTTGGAGGAGGCACGACTGAAGGGGAATTTGTAACCTTAGTGCGCACTTACCATAGGCTATTTCTTTTTAAAAATTAAATACCAACTATTATTTTTAATTATAAATAAATATAAAAATTTTATTTTGATTTAGAGATTCCTGCTAGTCCAAATTAGAATATTGTAAAAGTTATACCCAATCTATTGTGGAAATGATAATTTATTGCGGAAAAAATAATTTTGCTTTTAAAAAATAGCCGATTACATTTACAGCATGTCTAACACAACAGCGATCTATTTTAGCTTTTTTTACTTTTACTTTCGACCTGAAAATCGAATCGGAGCTGTGTATTGTCTAGCCAAAAACTAAAAACACCTAACAACAGAAAGCCCGATTCGAAAGAGTCGGGCTTTTTTTTATTTAACCGTAGTACTATGAAGCCGCACAAGCAAATTAAAGACTGGGGACTTGGTCTCAGCAACCCAATGATCATCGGAGGCCCTTGTTCCGCCGAAACCCCAGAGCAGATTGCACAAATCTGTTCCGAGATGAAGGAAAACCAAATCATTCCTCAGGTGTTTCGTGCAGGTATCTGGAAACCACGCACTCGACCTGGATCTTTCGAAGGCGTCGGTGAAGAAGGATTAAAGTGGATGGAGATTGTGCGCAACGAACTCAACATCCCCATCACGGTAGAAGTGGGCAATGCGGCACACGTGGAAATGGCCCTCAAGCATCAGATCGACATCCTTTGGATTGGTGCTCGTACCACGGTCAACCCATTTGCTGTTCAGGAAATTGCAGAAGCGCTTCGCGGGGTAGACATCCCCGTGATGATCAAAAACCCCATGAATCCAGACTTGGAACTTTGGATGGGTGCTCTGGAGCGAATGTATGCCGTGGGCATTACCAAACTAGCAGCCATACACCGCGGATTTTCAGATGCCTACGATAAGCGTTACCGCAACAAGCCCAATTGGTCTATGCCTATCCACCTGAAGCGCGAGTGGACTGGTATGGAAGTGATCAACGACCCATCGCACATCGTAGGTCGCAGAGATGGATTGCTGGAAGTGGCACAAAGCGCCATGAACTTCGGTTTGGATGGCTTAATGATCGAAACACACCACGATCCTGACAAGGCCTGGTCTGACGCAAAACAGCAGGTGACACCTCGTCGTTTGAAGGAAATGATTGATTCGATCGAATTCAAGCAGTCCTTGGAAAACATGCGTCCTGACGAAAAATTATTTGATTTACGTCGAGCCGTAGATCATTTGGACGACCAGTTACTGGATATTTTGCAAGAGCGATTTTCCGTAATTGATCAAATTGGTGCTCACAAACGTGAACATAACCTAACTGTATTTCAATCGGATCGATGGAAAGATGTAATGGACTCCCGAACTGAAAAGGGGGTCAAAAAACACCTCAGTGAAAAATTCATGAAAGAGTTGCTCTATTGCATTCATGAAGAGTCGGTAAAGCGACAAGAAAGACAACTCCGAGAAGCGGAGCCAATCAAGAAATAAATAGAAAGCGCTTCCTGCTATTCCACCAATAGCAGGAAGGTTTCTTACCTTTAACTCCTAGACCAAAGCGATCTGTGGAAACGGTACACTTCACAACTGACATTCGCCATACCTTGAAAGAGGTGTTGCATACACGCAAGTATTCCAAATTGGTAGTGCTCACAGATGTGAACACGAAGCAACATTGCCTTCCATTGATTCAGGAAGTGCTGCCTACGGATGCGGTCCTGATTACAGTTCCCTCAGGGGAGCAACACAAAACACTGGAAACTTGCTCCAGCATTTGGACTCAAATGACAGAAGCGGTACTTGATCGACAGGCTTTGCTACTCAACTTAGGTGGTGGGGTGATTGGTGACATGGGAGGATTTTGCGCCAGCGTTTACAAAAGAGGGATTCCTTTCCTCACTATACCTACTACCCTACTCTCCCAAGTGGACGCCAGTGTAGGTGGCAAATTGGGGATCGATTTCATGGGGTTCAAAAACCACCTAGGAGTTTTCCAATTGCCTGAAGCCGTCTTGATTGATCCTGTTTTTCTCTCCACACTACCTCAGAGAGAACTGCGTTCGGGATATGCTGAGGTGCTCAAGCATGGTCTTATTCGGGACATTGCATTTTTTCGTTCCTTACCCAGCACCCATTGGGAGCAACAAGACTGGGCGCGGGTCATTCGGCATTCGGTAGGCATCAAAAAAGCAGTGGTGGAAGTAGATCCCAAAGAAAATGGGGTGCGGAAAATCTTGAATTTCGGCCACAGCATAGGGCATGCAGTAGAATCCTTTTACTTGAACAGTCAAGAGCCCTTGCTCCATGGAGAAGCAATCGCACTAGGGATGATCGCAGAAGGGTATTTATCGTTTCAGAAAATCGGATTGAGCTTTGAGGAATTGAAGGAACTCGGCTCCAAATTGCTGACCATCTTCGGCAAGGTGAATTTGGAAACCAAAGACCTCAATGCTGTTTTGGATCTATGTGCCCAGGACAAAAAGAACGAAGGGACTACTCAACTTTTTACTTTACTCCCTTCCCTTGGAGACTGCAACTTCAACATCCCGGTGACCCGAGAGGAAATCAAGCAGGCCATGCTGTATTACCAGCAACTGCCTCAAGTCTAACCTTAGCCATTTTAACGCATGCAACTCCTTAGGCTTACGCAAAAAACTGAATTTCAAAGGGTAACCATCCCTCTCCCTTCCTCCAAAAGTGAATCGAATCGGGCTTTGGTTATCGATGCTTTGACAACAGGAAAAAACACATTGACTAATCTAGCAGAGGCTCGGGATACGCAAACCATGATTCGGCTGCTGCAAACTAATCCAGCTGTATTTGATGTGCTGGATGCAGGGACGACCATGCGATTTTTGACAGCATTCGTGGCCGTGACCAATCAGCAAAAAGTAATGACGGGCACTGCACGCATGTGTCAGCGTCCCATCGGTATTTTGGTAGATGCTTTACGAAGTTTAGGCGCAGAGATCCATTACTTGGGTACCGAAGGCTATCCACCTCTTGCAGTGCAAGGTCTTGCCCGGCAACTCACCGAAAAAATCCAGATCCGAGGGGATGTTTCTAGCCAGTACATTTCGGCAATCTTGATGATTGCTCCGCTTCTACCGCTAGGATTGAAACTCGAATTGGAAGGCAAAGTCGGAAGCCGAACCTACATCGAAATGACCCTAGAACTGATGGCACAATTTGGTATTGTATACAGTTGGGAAGGAAATACCATTCAAATCCACCCCCAATCCTATCAGCCCAGCCACTTTGCTGTGGAGAGCGATTGGTCGGGAGCGAGTTATTGGTTTAGTTTGCTCGCCTGTGCCGATTCAGGTTCCTTTTTTCTAAAAGGGCTGAAAGCAAAAAGTTTGCAAGGAGACGCTGCCATCGTAGAAATCATGGCACATTTGGGCATCCGAAGCACTTTTCAGGAAGGAGGATTATTGCTCGAAAAGCAAGTGGTCACGGGCCTAAAGCGTTGGGATTTTACCCATTGTCCTGATTTGGCGCAGACCGTGGCAGTGACCTGTGCCATTTTGGGACAAAATGCCCTTTTCACAGGATTGGAGAGCCTACGCATTAAGGAAACCGACCGGATTCTCGCTTTGCAACAGGAATTGGCAAAGTTTCATGCCGAGTTACGGGAAATTTCTCCCGATACCTTCCAAGTAATCCCTTCTGTTACCATGCCGCGACGGGTGCAAATTCACACCTATGAAGATCACCGAATGGCCATGGCCTTTATGCCTTTGGTAACCAAAACCGAATTATGGATCGAAGATCCAGAGGTGGTCAATAAATCCTACCCTAGTTTTTGGAAGCAGGTAGATCAGGCTGGTATTTGCCAGGAAATTCTTTCTCCCAGTACACTATGAACGTCGCGATTCAAGGAATTCCCGGATCTTTTCACCACCAAGTAGCCCTATTAAATTTTGGAGAGCAGGCCCAAGTCCTCCCCTTTCTCACCTTTGAAGAGGTAGCCAAATCTGTTGCCTCTGGTACAGCAGACGTGGGGGTGATGGCTATCGAAAACTCCATCGCAGGTGCGATATTACCTAATTACGACCTGATCGACCGCTACGAGCTCTCCATTTATGAAGAATACTACTTGCCCATCTCACATCAGTTGATGGCCTTGCCTGGACAAACTATTGCCGAACTGATTGAGGTTCGCTCCCACCCCATGGCTTTGCTGCAGTGCAAGGCTTTCCTCTCGAAGCATCCTCAAATCCAACTGATCGATGACCTAGACACTGCTTCGGTGGCGAAGCGCATCCAAGAAGAGAAACTCCGAGGTGTCGCTGCCATTGCCAGTGAGATCGCTGCTGAAACCTATGGATTAGAGATTCTAGCACCACAAATTCAAACGGTAAAGGACAATTTCACTCGATTTATCTTCCTTACTCGAGAAAAAACAAAAATCCAGGAAATTGCCAACAAGGTCTCTTTCAAAATCACCATTCGAAACGAAGCCGGAGGATTGGCGAAACTCCTCACGATGCTTGCTGAAAAAAACTTGAATTTGAGTAAAATCCAATCCATTCCTTTAATGGATACCCCCTGGGATTATGCCTTTTTCATCGACGCAGAATTCAAAGATCCCACTTCCTACCAGGAAGCCGTAGCACAGATGAGCAGGGAGTTTGGAGAATTGAAAATTTTTGGGGAATACCGAAGTAGAAAAGGATGAAGGGATTTGCAAAACGTATTGAAGGCGTAGAAGAATACTATTTTTCCGCCAAACTTCGAGAAGTCAACAGGCTCCTTGCCGAAGGAAAGCCTGTATTGAACTTGGGGATAGGTTCGCCCGATTTAAGTCCACATCGCAGCGTAATCGATGCCTTAAAGAGTACCGCAGAAAACGAACAAGCGCATGGCTACCAGGGCTACCAAGGCATCCCCGAATTGCGGGCAGCGATGGCCCACTATTACGCGAGCGAATTTGGGATGCAGTTGGATCCAAACCGGGAAATACTCCCGCTCATGGGGTCGAAGGAAGGTATTTTTCACCTGAGCATGGCCTTTTTGAATCCGGGTGACCAAGTACTGATTCCCAATCCAGGATATCCGACATACACAGCCGTTACCCAACTGCTTGGAGCAAACCCTATTTATTACAGCTTGGATTTGAGCAAGCAGGGTCGACCTAACTTGGAGGAACTCGAACTACTGGACTTGAGTCGCGTCAAATTGATGTGGATCAATTACCCACACATGCCTACTGGAGCCCCTGGTTCAGAGAAGGTTTTGGCAGAGCTAATTGCCTTTGCGCAGCGGCATGACATCCTACTTGTGCATGACAATCCCTACAGCCATATTTTAAATCCAAATCCCAAGAGTTTGCTGGCCCTTCCGGATGGAAAAGAAGTAGGACTTGAACTCAATTCGCTTAGCAAAACCTTCAACATCCCGGGCTGGCGTGTGGGCATGCTTTGTGGAAAAGCGGAATGGGTGTCCGCTGTACTCAAAGTCAAGTCCAACATGGACTCGGGCATGTTTCTGGGCCTTCAAAAGGGAGCTACCGCAGCACTTTTACTTGGAAAACCCTGGTTTGAGCAGCAAAATGAAGTTTACGCCAGCCGAAGAAAACTGGTTTGGAAGCTAGCCGAGCAACTGGGATTGACCTATGATCGAGAGGCGGCAGGACTATTTGTTTGGTGCCGCGTGCCTGCTGGAAGCTCTGCTGAAGCATTGGTTGACCAGTTGCTTTACGAAAAACACATTTTCATTACGCCTGGAAAAATTTTCGGTTCTCAGGGAAATGACTACGTCCGCATATCCCTTTGCCTCCAAGAATTCAAAATCCTAGAAGCCATCAACCGCATCAAACCTAGCCACTAACATGAAAAAAATACACCTTGTAGGATTGGGGCTCTTGGGAGGATCCTTTGCCCTTGCTGCCAAACAAAAATTTCCCCAACTAGTACTCACGGGACAGGATACCAATCCGCAACACCTCCAAGATTCACTTGCCTTGGGCATCATTTCGGAAGAGGCTTCCGGACCCAATGCCGATACAGATCTGGTGATTTTGGCAACCCCAGCAGACACCTTGGGTGATTTATTAATTCAAACTTTGGGTCAGATTGGTCCCGATACACTTGTTTTTGACTTAGGTTCAACGAAGTCCAAGCTCTGCAGTTTGGTAGCCTCACACCCCAAAAGATCTCAGTACCTCGCAGCACATCCCATTGCAGGCACCGAGTATTCAGGGCCTAAGGCGGCTTCTGCCACCCTGCTAGACCGGAAAGTGATGATCCTCTGCGAACTGGAAAAGACGGATTTGCACCTGAAAGAAAAAGCCTATCGCCTCTTTGATGCCCTGAATTTGAAACTTCGGTTTATGAATCCCGAAGAACACGATCGTCATTTGGCCTATGTGTCCCACCTCTCCCACCTGACTTCTTTTATGTTGGGAAAAACCGTCCTCCAAAAAATGGAAGACGAAAAAAATATTTTTGACATGGCGGGTTCTGGGTTCTCCTCAACCGTACGCCTAGCCAAGTCAAGTCCAGCCATGTGGGCACCTATTTTTATTGAAAACAAGGAGAATATTTTAGCCTCTTTGGATGGATACATTGCGAATCTCAGCGCATTTCGTGAAAAAATCGCAGCTGGTGATGGTGAGGGATTGAAAAAAGAAATGGAAGAAATCAACGCCATACGTGAGATTTTAGATTTCGGGAAGTAGAACTCCTTCTTGATACAGGTTCAAATTAGGTTTACTTAGGCGGTAAGGTCTCAAATCTTTTCTGATTATCCATTTTTCACCACTAACCAGAGAAAAAAAGGTTTGATGTTCAATTAGGTGAGCTGTGGACCGTTGACTGCCTGTGGGCCGCGGCTCATAGTCTGCCAACGATTATCCGCAGTTTTAATAGGCGAGCTTAGCTACTGGCATTATTGCGGATAATCATAAAATCTTTTCCTAACTTGATTACTTATCCTACGTTAACGCCATGCTACGATACCTTTTAATATTCCTAGTGCTCGCCTCCTTTCAAGCGGAAGCGCAAGAGTTATGGACTGCTGTCACTCCCAGTACTGCCGCCACTGCCCGTCATGAAAGTTCATTTGTTGCCTCTGGCGGCAAATTGTATGCAGTTGGAGGTCGGGGAGTTCGTCCGGTCGAGGAATATGATCCCCAAACGAATACCTGGGTAAAATTGGCAGATGCTCCAATGGAAATTCACCATTTTCAGGCAGTCTCCTTTCAAGATGAACTCTGGATTGTAGGCGCAATGACGGGTAAGTATCCGCACGAAACCCCCATTCCAAACATTCTAATTTTCAATCCCAAAACAAAAGCCTGGAGAGAAGGTCCTGCTTTGCCTAAAAATCGAGAAAGAGGTTCTGCAGGAGTAGTTGTTCATCAAAATAAAATTTACCTGGTGTGCGGCATTCAGGATGGACATTTCGATGGATTTGTACGCTGGTTTGATGAGCTAGACCCGAAAACAGGAACTTGGAAATCCCTACCGAGTGCACCAAGAGCCCGCGATCACGTCAGTGCAGCTCTGGTAGATGGCAAACTGTACCTCGCAGGGGGACGCACCTCCTATGCCAAGATTGGCAAGGTGCTCGAGTTGACCAACAAAGAGGTGGATGTGTATGATTTTAAGAAAGGAACCTGGTCTACTTTGGAAACCGAGCTCCCTACGCAGCGTGCAGGAAACTCCAATTTGGGAATTGGTCCTTATTTGGTGGTTATGAATGGAGAGAGCTCCGCTCAAGGAACTGCACATGCCGAAGTGGAAGTCCTCGATACACGAACTACTACTTGGAGCAAACTCCCCAATTTACTACAGGGACGACACGGAACAGGTACAGCCTTCTTGAATGGAAAAATATGGGTTCATGCCGGTTCCGCCAACCGTGGGGGTGGCCCGGAACTTTCTACGATGGAAGTGCTCGAATGGAAAAAATAAGCAGGCTTGAAGGACAGCATACGCTTTTCGGTTCAATTTTTCTTTAATTTCCATGCGTTAAAACCAGTTTAAGTGACCCCAACCCCACCTGCATCGCCTAGCACTGAAGAAAAGCTCCCTCGAAATCTTGGACTTTGGGGGATTTGGATGCTGGTAGTCAATGGCTTGATTGGGGCTGGAATTTTTGGTTTACCCAGTGGTGCTGCAGCCTTGGCTGGAGAATACAGCGTACTCGTCTATGCCTTTTGCGCACTCCTAATCCTACCCATCATTTTGTGTTTTGCCGAACTGGGAAGCTATTTCCGAGGTACAGGTGGACCAATTCGGTACGGCACCTTGGCATTTGGCTCTTTTGTAGGGTTTCAAGGAGGTTGGTTGTATTACTTGGCACGATTGATTTCCTTCTCAGCCAATACGGTGTTGCTCACCGATTCCATCGCCTATTTTATTGAAGGGGCTGGCACGGGTACAGGGAGGATTATCTCTTTAGCGGTCATTTGCATTGGCTTGAGTGTGATTAATGTTCTTGGGTCGGTGGAATCAATCCGCTCCATGACCTTATTTACGGTGATTAAGTTTGCAGTATTGATTCTCCTTCCACTTGGAGGTTTTATTCTTTTAGGTTCGGAGGTGATCCCGAGTTTTGAAAGCCCTATTCCTCCTGCCCAGGATTTGGGAGCGGCTGCCTTACTCTTGATTTATGCTTTTGTTGGGTTTGAGGGTGCGGTAGTTCCAGCGGGTGAAGCCAAACGCCCGGAGCGGGACATGCCGCTGGGATTGTTGCTGGGATTGGCCGTAGTGGCAGCCTTGTACATCGTCATCCAATTGGTATCGCAAGCTGCTGTGCCTGACCTTGCCAACTCCAAAACCCCCTTGTTGGATGTTTCCGCGACCCTTTTTGGTACCACTGGAGCCATCCTCTTGATGGTAGGTGTAGCTGCTTCCGTACTAGCCAACTTGGTCAGTTCGATGTTTTCGGCTACCCGAGTGACCTATGCCCTTTCCTTGGAAAAATCGCTGCCGCGCTGGTTTGGAGAGGTACATTCCCGGTATTTGACTCCGGCCAACTCGGTCGTGTTTTTTGGAGTTGCTGCCTTTTTATTGGCTGCTTTTGGTTCGTTTACCGTGTTGGCAGCGATGACCGTGCTATCGAGACTCTTTTTGTATGGAATGAGTTGTGCTGCTATCCCTAGGCTGAGGCCCCAATTCCGTGGGGAAGGACGATTTATCTTGAGAGGAGGCTACAGTATTCCTATTTTGGGAATCGCCGCTTGTGTGTGGCTTATGCTGCAGGTGAGCGAGCGGTCGATTTGGATGACCGCGATTTTTGTAGGTATCGGATCCTTGCTGTTCTGGATCGGCAAAAAGCAAGCCTAATCCTTACTTAGCATGTACCCTCGCTATCGATTATAGTCGTTTATAAACGGTTTTAAGTGCTTATCTCCCGATTTTTGTTTTTACTTTTTTTCAAGTTTGGGATACTATTTTTTCAATCTTTTTCAGCGGGTCAAGACCTGCTTCACCTCAATTTTTATTCGTATGAACGCATTAAAAAACAAAGTTCAACTTATTGGACACCTCGGCAGCAAGCTTGACCTTAAAAGCTTGGATTCTGGAAAATCGGTAGGCAATGTTAGCCTTGCCACCTCAGAAGTTTACAAAAATCAAAAAGGCGAACGCGTCGAAGAAACCATTTGGCACAATCTGGTAGTTTGGGACAAGACTGCCGAAAACCTAGCCAAATTTACCGACAAGGGTTCAGAAATAGCAGTAGAGGGCAAATTGACCAATCGAAGCTATACCGACAAAAACGGAGACAAGAAAATGGTGACCGAGATCGTAGTCAATGAATTTCTCCTTCTAGATAAAAAAGTAAAAGAAGGATAGGATGGATCCATAGGGATTGGGGTAGTAAACTTGAAGGGATTTAAACCCCTTCAAGTCAACTAGCATAGTGGATCACAGCTTAAGAGCCATGCAACAGTTGAGCCCTCTTTAACTGGAAATGAAAGCTTTTTGTGCAACCCTAGTTAATTGCCTTTTTCCCCAAGGACCCAAGGTAGCGCTTGCGCGGCCTGGGCTTCTGGGTACTCCAGTCCCAACAAGCGGAAAATAGTGCGCGGCAGCATGGCAGAATGCCATTGCCCTTCCTCCTTGATTTCGCCTAATGGGGGTGTATCTGGGCCAATAGCCATCAGCCAAACCTGCCCTGCTCCTGGAACATCTGCACCGTGGCTCTTCCAACTTTCTTTGGTTGTTCCCCGGCCATGATCTACTGTAATGAGCATCGTGGTTTTACCTCGGTAAAACGAATCTGCTTGCAAGGTTTCCCAGATTTCCTTCAAATAAGCATCCGTCTGCTTGGCAGATCTCAGGTATTCGTCATATTCCCCATCGTGGGCCCAATCGTCCGTTTCGCCATAGGCAATGTAAAGGATCCGTGGCTTTCGATTTTTGAGCGCTTCCAAGGCATAGTGGTGGGTAAATGGATCCAAGCGAACCGATCCCCAGGGTCCGCGAATCTCCTCTTGCAAGCGGTTGAGGAGTTTTTCAGATTCTGATAGTGAATTTCCCTTTGCAGGCACAAAGCCTGCATTTACAGGAATACCACTCCGGGTTTCGTTGATGATAAAAGGGAACACGTCCCAGCCTCCAACAGCTAGAACCTGGTTTTGGTAGGCAGGTAGCTCGTTCAAGTGTTCCAGAAAAGTTTTGTTGGGGTTGTTTACCTTGTCATTGGATCGGATGTGAGCATCGTCAGCACTTCCGGTGAGCAGCTCGTTGTAGCCCGGATACGAAAACCAGAGTTTATTTTGGGTATCCACCTTGGCACCAAAAGATCGGTTCCCATACACTTGTCCTTGCTGGACAAGCGTGCCCCAGACAAATGGAAAAAGTTTTGTCCTACGAACCAGGGGATCGGCATGCCAAAAATCATCCAGCAAGGAACCTGCTTTAGCTACCATTCCTGTGTCGTCCACCAACAAGGAATCAGCACCATGAAACAATTCTTGCCAGCGCAGACCATCCAAAGTAACCAGCACCACATGTTCTGTTTTGGTGGTTTTAGATTGGGCAAAAAGCTCCAAAGAAAAAAGCATAAGCCCCAGAAAAATGAATTTGAATGGATTCATAATCAGCAATGAGTTCGTTAGTGACCTAAAAATGAATTTGGAAATGAAATATAGGGATTTTCGGCACAGCCTAAGTTGTCCTCCACATGAGGAATGATAGATAATTTCCCCTTTCACACCTATTCTTCCATGGGAAAGCTTTTCACAAGACGCCATGAAGAATCGCGTCCCACAGACTCCTTACTTTTCCAAGGAATAGACGCGCAAATTCGCTCGCTCCACAAATCCCAACCGTTGGTACAATCGGTACGCGGGGATGTTGTCGGGATAGAGTTGGAGGTAAGGGATTTGACCTTGTTGCTGAATGTAGTTGAGTACATAAGGCAATACCCGTGGCGCCAATCCCTGCCCCACAAAATCGGGATGCGTGCATACTGCACTCACCTCGGTATAGGGACCTGCCGCCAGTCGGGTTCCTGCCATGGAAACTAGCCTTCCATCCACAAAAAAGCCGAAATAACCTCCGAAATCAATCGTATTTTCTAAAAATGGCCCCGGCTTGGCCAACTGGGTTAATGCCAGCATCTCGGGGACATCTGCCGCAGCAAGTGCCCGAATGGATGCATCCAGAGACAAATTGATGGAAGGTTTTTCGAAGACCATTTGCAACAGGGCATTGTCATTGCGCACTTTCCATTTGACATCCAGTTCCAAATATCCAGGGGGAAATACAATCACCCGCATGCCCGGATCCATCGCTTCATACAACTGATTCAAGTGTTCGGTATCGTAAAGGGGAATTCCTGCAAAAAACCCAATCCTTCGATCTATAAACCGAACGACTCCCTTGCCATAAGCAAAGGAAGCGGAGCCTGAATTTAAAGCGGTCCAAATGGGATTGTCTAAAGGATGGTGCATGCTTGAAATGGAAAATCAAATCCGATTAAAAAGCCAACTTAGTAAAGAAAACCGAGCTGATTTACTTCTATTGAAATTTTTAAGGAGCTCAAAACCTCTTTTACAGCAAATTAAATCCTCCTTTTACCAACACCACTACGGTAGAATCTAAAGCCGTCTCCGTGGAAATTGCCCGGTAATGCTTGCCTTTTGCTCCTGGAGTTACCTTGATCTTTTGTAAGGTAAAGGCGCCAGCACTTTTTGATTTCTGAACCAAAATGTAATGGTCCTCCCCTACTTCAATAATTGACTCTTCGGGCACAGCCAAAGACCGCTGGGGATCCAACTGAATGCGTGCTTGCAAAAACATGCCTGGAGTCAATTTCGCTTCCTCCTTTTCATCCAGCAGGTCTGCATGCACGTTGATCTGTCGCTGGGCATTGATGGACTTGCCCACAACTTTTATCTTTGCCTTGAGCACCT
>JACCDS011357516.1_pt1 | contig 38564 bp, 34 predicted proteins | sample 7446441 | NCBI WGS metagenome assembly JACCDS01 (sample SAMN15323445, study PRJNA562643) | freshwater metagenome | isolation source: river surface water | place: USA:Blue River Watershed | collected 2017-08-17
AGACGGGCTCGGCCCGGTAGGCCGGCTAAATCAGCGATTTGGCCATAACTGGCCACTTTGCCGGCAGGGATTTGTTGCACTGTCTGCCAGATCCGGCTGTAATGTGGGTTCATCTGCACCTGATACCAGTAAAGTTTTCGGAGTCTTTATGCCTGCAGCCACTATTCCTGTCAAATTGCTTGAGCAGCCGGAACCGCCCGGCAGTAACGAATGTTGTGGCAGCGGTAGCTGCTGTCCTTGTGTCTGGGATTATTACCGCGAGCAACTGGCGTTGTGGCAGCAACAACAAAAAGAATGTGCTGGATCAAAAACAGTAACAGAATAAGCCGCTTTACTTGCCCAAATGGGGTTTCCTGATTAGTGTTCATCAAGTGCCGGTTGGTTGCCGGTCTTGAGGATGTTGTCGTATGGCGGGAGCTGACATCGGATCTTTGCAAAGCAGCATATTGTTCAGTGTGCTGGTGTTGTTTATCGCGACCACCGCCTATCTGCTGTTTATCCGTTCGCTGCCTGGTCAGCCGAATGCGCATCAACGCCGTGCTTTAAAGCTGTTCAGCTGGTTTTTCCTGACTGAATTTCTGGCGTATCTGGTGTATTGCATGCGTTTTATCGACCTGTATTTATTCTCTGTTGTTTTCAATAACATGTTGTATTTATGTGGCGTCTATCTGTTTTATTGCGGCATCCGGCTGCGCTACCAACTCGAGATAAGCCTGCGGGTCATTGGCTGGATCGCCCTACATGTGTTGGGGTTAGCTGCAGCGATGTTCTGGTTTACGGCGGTGTATAACGAAATCTTTATTCGTTTACCACTGGCGCTAGGCTCGTTCTGCATTCCGGTATTGATCACGTTTTCACTGATCCGGCAGCACCAAAGACCCGGTAATCTCGGCGACCGTGTTTTATTATTGTGCACTGTAGCCGCATTGTTATTGATCCCGCTGTTGTATCCAATCTTCGGTTATTTACTCAAACCCGACCAGCAAGGCCAGCTGATGGTGATGACACTGGTGACCCTGACGTTGGAAACCTTGTGCATTGGTGGGCTCGCAATATCTTATATTTATGATTTGATTGATAAACTTCGAAGTGACGCCAATACCGATAAACTGACGCAAAGCAGCAATAGGCGCTACTTTTTTAAAGTTGCGCCACTGTTTCAACAGCGGGTGGGGGCGGGAGAAAACATCAGTCTGGTGCTGCTGGATATCGATCATTTTAAACAACTGAATGACCGTTATGGCCATCAGGCCGGCGATGCGGTATTGCGTCACTTTGCCGCTTTATTACGCCAGTTGCTGAGTAAAACAGACCTGATGGTGCGTTATGGCGGTGAAGAGTTTTTGCTGGTGTTACCGGGATATACACCGGTACAGACACTGCCACTGCTCCAACAGTTTCAGGCGCTGTTACGCCAGTCGCCGCTGCTGTATGAGGGCGAAGATCTGGCCGTGCGCGCAAGTTATGGCGTGGCGGCATTACATGCCGGTCAGGACATTGATCACTGCGTACACCGGGCTGATTTAGCTTTGTATCAGGCCAAAGCGAATGGCCGCGACATGGTCGTTTTAGACAGTCTGGGCGCCACTTCCTAAATCATTTCAGCATGGTATAGTACAGCGCATGCCGCATCCGGCGGTACATAATGATAACAATCAATTCCGGGATCCCTATGACCTCAACACATGACGTGCTGGCTGGCCAAAAACAATGGCTGGGCCATCCGGTCGGACTCTTTGTCTGTTTTTTTACTGAAATGTGGGAGCGTTTTGCCTTTTATGGCTTAAAAGCGCTGCTATTTCTCTATCTGACACAACATCATTTATTCAGCGATAAAAATGGTTATCTGCTGCTCGGAACTTACGCCGGGCTTGCCTATGCGCTGCCGGTCGTCGGTGGTTTGCTGGCGGATAAATACCTCGGGATGCGAAAAGCGGTGACCTTTGGCGGCGCGCTGATGGCTGTCGGCATGTTAGGTATGGCGTACAAAGGCACTCAGGCCAGCGCCGAAAACGGTGCCGATTTAGTTGCATTGCAGGTGATGTACGCATCGCTGGCATTGGTTGCAGTAGGGGTTGGTTTCCTTAAACCGAATATCTCTACAATCGTCGGCCGACTTTATATCGATAGTGATCCCCGCCGTGACTCTGCCTTTACGCTGTTTTATATGGGCATCAACTTAGGCGCAATTTTCTCCAGTTTATTTGTCGGTTGGATTGGTATTGCTTATGGCTGGGAATATGGCTTTGGCTCGGCCGGTATCGGTTTATCACTCGGTCTGGTGGTGTTTTTAAAAGGCTCAAAACATTTCCACGGCCAGGCAGAGCCGGCAAACCCAGCGCTGTTGACGGAAAAAGTAGGTGGTGTTCGCCGTGAAACGCTGATTTATCTGCTGGCATTAGTTGGCGTGGCTGCTGTACAGCAGATCCTGCAGATCAGTATCGACTTTGGCGCTTTAGGCACTTTGCTCGGCATGGCGCCTGGTGCTGAAATCACCGCAACTGAAGTAGTTGCGGTGGCATTGACGCTGGTGCTGATGGTCTGGTGGTTTAAGTTTATTTTCATCCAGTGCAACGCGCTGGAACGCGCCAACATGATCATGCTGATGGTGTTAACCGCCATTTCTGCGGTGTTCTGGGGCCTGTATGAACAAACTTATGGCAGCTGGCTGGCGTATTCAGATCGGGTGATGGAAAGTCCGACCTTCGATTTAGGCTTGTTCAGCTTTGCGTTTAATTCGTCACAACTGACCTTTGTTGCGTCGTTTTTTATTGTATTGCTGGCGTTCCCATTTGCCTGGTTATGGCCATGGCTGGACCGCAAAGGTTGGAATCCGTCCGCGCCGAATAAGTTTGGCGTGGCGTTGTTATGTGCAGGCCTGGCCCATTTTATTCTGCAATATGCTGCGCTGAATCCGCTGGAGAGCGGACTGGCTGGCTTCTGGTGGTTTATTCTGGCGTATTTTGTCTTGGTAATCGGTGAGATGGCGTTATCGCCGATTGGCCTATCGGCGGTGACGGCGTTATCCGTGGCGCGGGTGGTCAGTCTGATGATGGGCGTCTGGTTCCTGGCATCGGCCTTTGGTGAAATGATCGCCGGCCGTTTTGGTGCCTTAGCGTCAATGCCGGCAGGCACCGCTGTGCCGGATGCACTGAATATCTACGCCAGTGTATTTGCCACTTTAGGCTGGGTGGGTCTTGGCTCGGCGTTATTGATGTTTGTGTTGTCACCAGTACTGACCGGTTTGATCCGCCGCGCCCAGCAAGCACAGGGCTAAACCGATGCAGCAGCTAATCATCTGGCAGGGCAAAGCTGTGCAGCAGCTGTTAGGTTGGCGCAGTCGATGTGCACATATTTGGCAGCAGCTGGACCTGGCGCAGCGCTGTTATCTGGTGTCGACGCTGCTGGTGCTCGGCTGGATGCTGAGCTTCGGCACCCAGCCATGGTTGCTTGGATTTCTTGGTGTCAGCCTGTTCGGCGCTGTGATTAGTGATATCTGGCAAGGCTTTGTGCGCATTTGGCACAGCCTGCCGGGTAAAGCTTTTATTCTGGTTTGTTATGCCGTGTTGGCTAATTTTTGTTTTGCGCTGGCGGATAGTTCGGTGAATAACCTGATCGGGGTGCGACCGGACGTGGTGCCTTTTAGCGTCAACCTGACTTTGATGCTGCTGGCACCATTCTGGAGTTTCATTCTCGCCTTCGCTTTGCTGACGGTTTATTTGTTACTTCACACACTGAAGTTTTGTTTATTGCTTTTTCTAAGGCCGCTTGGGGTGCGCAGTTACCACCTGCAAAATGGCACTTATCCGAAGTTGTCGCTGGCAATTCGTGTGGCATTTTTGCCGGTTATTTTTATGTACCTGACTGCTGTGATGACTGGCTATCTGACCGGCGATACCACCGCTTTGGACATGTTTCAAGCGGATGATTCATCTGTTCAGGCTACATCATCTGTGGAGCACAAAACTTCAGACATCGACATTGATCTGTTTAAAACTGAGCCGGAGCCATATGATCTCAGTGGCATTAATCCACAAGTTGGTTGGATCAACCGCAGTGTTGCAAGATTTTTATACTCAGTCGAAAGTCTGAGCAAATCACAATGTCTGATGCAGGGGGCAGAACATCTGGTGCATCTGAATGACTATGAAGTCCTGGTCATCACCCCGGACAGCAAACAGCCGTATGGCTACCGTTATCAGGTGCGGGCTTGTGGTTCGCCGTCGCTACCGGATTTCACCCGCAAACAGGCGCCTGCCGGCCAATAATCGCAGTGTGATCGGCTTCAAAACTAGCCCGTTCGATAGACCCTGAATCCAGATATGTCCAGAGAAAAACCGGTGAAAGCCGGTTTTTGTTTTTTCTATCAGTACTTTGACAGAGTGCATTCACCTTCCTATACCTTTGTGAAAAGCGGGACATGGAGGGCGCAAATTGACACGCAAATCCTATCTGGCATGGAGCTGTTGGTTGGTATCCTGCACTTCTGTGGCGGCTGACTTTAATCAGCAATTCAGCATCATTAACGACAATTCTTGGTTATCTGGCTTTGAGGACCAACAATCTCAGGCCTCCCGCGCACTCTTTACCTGGGACTGGCAGCTCGAAGCTGGGCCTCAGTGGTTGGTTGCCGGCAATCTAAAAGCATTTCGTGGCCACAACGGTGAATTACTCACCGGCAATGTGCAGGGCATCTCTAATATCGATGCCGAACATTTCAGCAAGATTTACGAACTCTATCTGCAGTACAAATTTACTGATGAAACCCGATTGAAGTGCGGACAAGTAGACGCCAATCTGGAGTTTGCCTTTGTCCCCGTCGCCGGCGGCTTTATTTCACCGCCTTTGGGCATTACACCAACAGCCATAGCGCTGCCAACTTATTACGACCCAGCCGCATCCTGCAGTGTGTTTTACGAACCTGCACAGGGGTTTCAGTGGATGGCGGGGTTATTCGCTGGGCAAGACCATACCAATTTTTCTTCGCAGTTTATGGTGGCCGAAGGTCGTTATGTGACGGCTCAAAGCCGCACTTCGTACGGTTATTGGCACCACCACGGTGACTGGACCACCCTCAATGATCTGCAGTTAAGAGCCATTTCTGGTTGGTATCTGAATCATCAGCAGCAGGTTAGTGATCAAATCACGCTGTTTGCGGTCTGGTCCGGGCTCAATGACGATGTCGATGTATTGCATCAACACCGCATGTTGGGTGTGGTGTGGGAGTTGCCGGTTGCCGGACACCAGTTAGGCCTGATGCACAGTACTGTGACTGCACAGGACCGGCAATCTGAGCAGATGATTGAAGGGTATTGGCAGTGGGCTGTGACGCCGCAAGTACAACTGCAGCCAGTGCTGCAATGGGTACATCATATCGATCCAGCGCTCGACCATAGCCTGGTCGCGACGCTGCGACTGATGACGCAATTCTGAAGGGAGATAGACATGACGTTGCGGGACAAAGCGAATTGGGGGCTATGGCTGATTTTTGGCCTGTTTGTCGCGGTTGCCGGTGTTGGCTGGTGGGGCAATCAGCAGCAAGGACAAGTGCTGACACGCACCGTTCAACAGGCTTGGCCGGCGATGGAACAATCAGGCAATGCAGTCACTTTGGTCGATGAACAACTCTTTGCCATGGAGCAAATGTTACAAGGTCTGCCGATTGATAACACCGCGGTTGGACAAAGAGAAAAAGACCTGTCTGAGGTGATCGATACGTTGGCTGCAAATCCGCTCCCGGAGCCTGGGCGGCTAAAAACGCTGCAAACGACACTCGCGCAATTTATTGCGGCGCAACAGCAACTGAGTCAGCGCTTTGCCAGTTATTTACAGCAGTCGAATGGTCTGGATAAAACTGTGGCGCAAATTGTTGATATCGGCGAAATCGTCGAAGAAGTCGGCGATAGTCAGGTTGAAACGCTGATAAAAGCACCACGCCAGCCCATCAGCTGGGAGGGCGGGCTACAACGTAAATGGGACGCCGCAGATGGCGGGATGGAAGCCAATATCGGCTTTTTCCGGCAGTTGTATTTTCTGGAGCAAATCAAACGGCGGGGGCCAAAAGCCGAACTGGTTAAAGAGCTGGATGACTCCATTGCTTTCCAGCAAGAAGCGGTGGATGGTCTGGTCGCGACCGGTTTATTTGCCATTCCGGCGCCACCACGTTTTGGCGACGGCACCTTGGGCGATACCTATCTGCAGTTATTTGAACAACACAAACAGCAGATCAAATTGACATTGGATGCCTTAGTACAGATGCAGAAACAGCAGGCAGAGTACCGACAGCACAGCGCGTCGTTAGTCAACGCTTTACACAATCTGCAACAGTCGCTGGACGCCAGTACGTCAAAAATTGTGGCGCAGGGGCCTGAAACGGCCGGTTATGTCGCCAAACTCCTGCTGACTACTGGTGGTGTGACACTCATCCTGCTGATCCTGATTGGGACCTACGTGCGTCGTGGCATGCTAGCGCAGTTACATCAGGTCGCGAAAAATCTGCACGATGTCGCTAGTGGGGATGGTGATCTGACCCGGCGGCTGGAAGTCAAAAGCGATGACGAGCTGGGCCGGATCGCCGAGAACTTTAATGTGTTCGCCAGCAAAATTCAGCACATAGTGCAGGATATCCACCAAAGTGCACAGGTACTCATTGATGCCAGTGCGCAAAGCCAGCATCTGTCCCAGCACTTGAAGCAGGAGGCTGAAGATACTGAGCATCATAGTGCCGGCCTTGCCAGTGCGATGCAGCAACTTGATCATTCGGCACAGGATATTGCGAACAGTTGTGGCATCGTCGTGAAACAGTCAGAACAAACCTCAAGTGCGGTATTGCAGGGCAATGCCGCCATTCACGGCACTATCAGTCAAATGCAGCAAATGAGTGACACCGTGCATCAGTCTGCTAATGCGTTGCAGCAACTGACCGCCAAAGCGGAGAAAATTGACCAGATAGTCGGTGTGATCCGCGGGATCGCCGAGCAAACCAACTTGCTGGCATTGAATGCGGCGATTGAAGCGGCACGCGCGGGTGAACAAGGTCGTGGTTTTGCCGTGGTCGCTGAAGAGGTGCGCAACCTGGCGCAGCGGGCCGAATCGTCTTCGCGCGAGATCTCTGCTGTGATTGCTGAAATTCAGCAGGAAACCCGTTTGTCACATCAGCAAATGCAGCAATCGGTCGTGCTGGCCGACCAGAGTATGCAGGCCTGTGAAGAATCTGGCACCGCATTGGCTTCGGTACAGGACCAGATTAAATCGGTTGTTGAGCAAATCAACCGGATGTTTAATGCCACGACTGAGCAAGCACAAACGCTCAGTCAGATGCTTGGCCAAATCCGTGAAGTGGCGTCGCTGGCATCTAACTCCAGTCATGAGGCGGGGAGCGCATTACAGCTCATTGATGGAATGCAAGGCCGGGCGCAGGATTTAAACCGCCTGGTGGCACAGTTCCGCTTCTGAGAAAAAGGTACAGCAGATTGTGCGGTAGAACGCTTTTGCTGGTCAGTTCAGCGCGCCAGTCTCAGTCGTTGCTTGCAGGGTGGAGGTCAGAGTTATAGGCTAGACGTTTTTCCAGTCACGGATATTTCTGATGTATAAGTACACGCTGTTTCCGGCGGCACTGCTTTGCAGTGTCGCGGCTATTGCTGACGAAGGGCAATGGCAACCATATCAACTGCCACAACTCCAACAACAACTCAGCGCCCGCGGTATCTCAGTACCTGCCGCCGATTTAGCCGATTTAAGCAAATATCCGATGAATGCCATTGTTAGCCTCGGATATTGTTCGGCGTCTTTTGTCTCGCCGCAAGGCTTGGTCGTGACCAATCACCATTGTGCTTATGGCGCTATCCAGCAGAATTCCACCGCCGAAAACAATCTGATTGCCAATGGTTTTCTGGCGAAAACGCAGGCTGAAGAGCTATCGGCTGGTCCGTCTGAACGTTTGTATGTGACAGAGCTTGTCGAGGATGTCACAGCGAAAGTCAGCGGTGCTTTACCGGCAAAACTGACCGATCTGGCTCGTTTTGAAGCGATTGAAAATAACCGCAAACAGTTGATTCAAGCCTGTGAAAGCGATGCCAACTATCGCTGCAACGTGGTCAGTTTTCATCATGGCCTGCAATTTTTTCTGATTAAACAGCTGATGATCCAAGATGTGCGCCTGGTCTATGCGCCGTCTGAATCTGTCGGTAACTTTGGTGGTGATATCGACAACTACGAATATCCGCGCCACACCGGTGATTATTCGTTTTTACGTGGATATGTTGGTAAGGATGGCAAACCAGCACCTTTTGCGAAAGACAATGTGCCATACCAACCGAAGTTTCACTTAAAAATCAATGCCTCTGGGGTGAAAGCCGGCGATGGCATTTTACTGGCCGGCTATCCGGGCCAGACTAGTCGTTACCGTCTGGCGGAGGAGATTGCCTTTGCCCGCGATTGGCAATACCCGGCGAGCGTAACCACTTTCTCGCAGATGATCCAAACCATCGATGCGTTCGGTGCCAAAGATCCAGCGCTACAGGTGCGGTATGCCTCAGTGGTCAAAGGCTACAACAACCGGATGAAAAAAATGCAGGGCCTGCTCGATGGCTTTAAAGTCACCGATATTCATGCCATCAAAAAACAACAGCAGCAGGAACTGGCGGCCTGGATCGCGGCAGACAGCAGCCGTAAAGTTCATCAAAAAGCGCTGGCAGCACTGCAAGAAGTGGTCGGTGCTGAGCAACAGTACCAGCAGCAGACCTGGTATTTTGACAATGCTAAACGCAGCGATTTATTGAAAGCTGCGCAGGATCTGTATCGGTTAGCGCAAGAGCGGCAAAAACCAGATGCCGAACGCGAGCTCGGGTATCAGCAACGCGACCTGAAGATGTGGCAAGGTCGGCTGAAACGTTTGGATACCAGCTTTGCTCCAAGCGTCGATTTAGCGCTATGGAGTCAGCAGCTAGCGGTTTATCTGCAGCAAAAACCTGTGCTGCGGATCAAAACATTGGATGATGCTTTAGGCTTAGTGCCGGGCATGACCGCAGCACAAATTAGTGCCACGCTGCAACCTTGGTATGACAAGACAACATTGGGCACTGGTGCAGGCCGCCTGGCCTGGCTCGACAAAACACCGGCTGAATTTGCGGCAAGTAACGACCCCTTTATCAAAGCAGCGGTGGCAGTCTATCCGCAGCAAATTGCGCTGGAGCAGCAACAAAAAGCTATTCAGGGCGCGTTGTTAAACACCCGTCCGGCTTATATGCAGGCAGTAATTGCCTTTAACCAGAGCAAAGGCAAGCCGGTGTACCCGGATGCCAACAGCACACTGCGGATCACTTATGGCCATGTCGACGGTTATCCGGCGGCCGATGGTGTCTATAAAACGCCATTTACATCGGTGCGCGGCATGATCGCCAAACAGCAGCCAACAGGAGTGTTTCAGTTACCAGCGAAGTTGGTGCAGGCTTATCAGGCCAAACAGTATGACGGTTATTATTATGCCGATTTAGGCGCTACGCCGGCCCTGCCGTTTAACTCAGTCCCGCTGAATTTCCTGTCGAGCGCTGATACCACCGGCGGCAACTCAGGTTCTGCGGTGATGAATGGCAAAGGTGAGCTGATCGGGCTGAATTTTGATTCGACTTACGAATCCATCAGTAAAGACTGGTACTTCAACCCGGCGATCACCCGGGCTATCCATGTGGATATCCGCTTTGTGTTGTGGATGATGCAATATGTGGATGGCGCACAAAATCTGCTGGATGAAATGACAATCGTACGCGACTGACATCGTCGTTAACTGAGCATGACACAACGGGCAGCATTAACGCTGCCCGCTGTGTTTAATCAAAAAATACTGAATAAGGCCGGATTGAGCAGGCTCAGGATCGACATACCTTCTAAGAAGGCAAAACTGCTGGCGTCATGTAAATCGTCTTTGCTAAGTCCCAACACTTCCATGATTTGTTTATCGACCAGATCATGCAGCTGGAAAACATCGGGATTGGCTTCACTCAGTGCCAAACAGCTGGACAGATGTAAAATCAGGCTCACTTTGTTCGCTGCGGAGTATTCGGGCTGATTCAGTTGTTTTAGCGGCTGAATGATCCGCTCCGGTAACTGCCAATGTTTCAGCAGCTCAACAGTGCAGTCGACGTAGCTGAACCCCAACAATGCCTGCTGTTTCGTCCAGGGTTTGACGCCTTTTTTATACTGACCGCAGATTTGGGCGACCTCTGGTTTCACCTGTACGACGATCAGCTCGCCAAGGTTATGTAACAAACCGGACAAATAAATGGGTTCATCCTTTTTCACGCCCAAATGAAACGCCAGATGTTTGGCAATCAAAGCGGTATTGATGCTGTGCTCCCAGAACTTGTCTAGTGCAATCACATCAGGCTTTAGCGTCGCAAATGCTTCGGCTGCACCACTGGCAACGACCAGGTTATACACCTGGGTTTCCCCCAGCACCTGCACCGCTTTTTGTACCGACTCGACTTGTTTTGGAAAATTATACAGTGCGCTGTTCGCCAGACGCAGTAACTTGGAAGACAACACCGGATCGTAGGATACTAACTCGGCAATTTCATCGATATCGCTGATCTCGTCATCGATTATTTCTTTAATTTTCAGGCAGGTATCAGGCAATGCAAAGATGTCACCGACCTGAAGAGCACATTCGGCAGCGTTCAAGTTCCACTCCGTTTTTTTATTAACAATGACCATTGACTAGTGTTGCCTTCTGGCGCTGATTTACAAGGGGGAAAAACGTATTTCCCGGTTTTTTTTTCGCCGGCCGACAAAGTAGCCGCTTGCTGATACTGCTGTCATCAGATTGCCATGCCATTTTCACACCGCTGTCATCCCAAATCGCTAACGTCTTGTTTTTTTAAGTCTCTGGAGTAAAAACATGAAGGCGTTAAAAGTTTCTGTAGCGGCGTTGCTGGTATCAGTGGCGCTGAGCGGCTGTGATCTGGACGGTAAAAATGGTGTGGATGGGGCCGCTGGCGCTGCCGGCCAAACTGGCCAAACCGGCGCGACAGGCCCATCTGGCGCGAATGGCAGTAATGGTCAGAATGCACCGATCGGCATGCAATTGCTACCTGTTGCCCGTTATGTCACTGGCAGTTATGGCGCCGGCGCTGCGGAAATTACCGCGTTTCATGCACCTTCCAAGCGGATATTTGTTGTGAACGGTGCCGCCAACCGCATCGAAGTGCTGGATGGCGCCAATATAAAAAGCCAGGCGTTGTCAGATCCACTGACCGCGAGCAATCTGACCAGTCAACCACTGACCTTGCCAGCGACTGCCACTGTGCGTAACAGTGCGGATCAGGATGAGACGGTGACGCTGGGTTTTGCCAATTCCATCAGTATTCAGGGCCAGTTGCTGGCCGTGGCGGTCGAAAATAAAAACCGCACTGAAGCCGGTGTGGCGCTGATTTATGACCTGAGCCAAGGCGCTCCGTTGTTAAAACAGGCGATCCGGGTCGGTGCCCAGCCTGATATGCTGACGTTCAGCAGCGACGGTAAATGGTTATTAGTAGCCAATGAAGGTGAACCTGCCAGTGACTACAGCGCGGATCCTGAAGGGTCAGTCTCACTGATCAGCCTCACGAATGCCGTTGCAGCAACACAAGCTAAAACGGTTAGCTTCAGTGCACTGAATGGCGACAAAGCCAGTCTGGCAGCAAAAGGCGTGAAATTTGCCGGTCCGGCCAGCACCACAGTGGCGCAGGATTTGGAACCGGAATATATCGCTTTTAGCCCTGACCTGAAAAAAGCCTGGGTGGTATTGCAGGAAAACAACGCGGTAGCGGTGGTTGACCTGGCTGCTGCCAAGCTCGATAAAATTCTGCCACTGGGCTTTAAAGACTATAGCCTGGCGAAAAACAGCCTGGACGTCAGTAATAAAGATGGCGTGAACATGCAGACTGTTCCTGGATTATTTGGTATGTATCAGCCAGATACCTTACAAAGTTACGGCTGGCAGGGCGGCGCTTTTTATGTCAGCGCCAATGAAGGGGATGCGCGGGATTGGGCTGGTTTTTCTGAGCAAAAACGGGTATCGGCGTTAAAACGTTCTGCAGCGCTGAGTGCTCGTCAGCCGTACAATGCCGATGTATTAGGCCGGCTGAACGTCACGACCGCGCTTGGGCTGAACGCTTCTGGTGAATATGATGCTTTGTACGCCTATGGCGCCCGTTCTTTTAGTATCTGGGATCAAAATGGTCAGCAGGTATTTGACAGTGGCAATGATTTGGAACGCATTGCTGCCGGTGTGCATGGCGATAAATTTAATTCGAACCACCTGACAGTCGAAGGTGACAACCGTTCCGACGATAAAGGTCCTGAACCTGAAGCCTTGGCGCTGGGTCAGATCAATGGCCGCACTTATGCATTTGTCGGTACTGAACGGATGAGTGGCATCTATGTCTATGATATTTCGAATCCGTATGCACCACAGTTTGTCGATTACAGCTATAACCGTGATCTGAATGCGGTCTATAACATCAATGATGACAAAGTCCCGGCCGTGCTGACCGGCAACGTGGCACAGGCTGGTGATTTAGGCCCGGAATCGCTGGCTTTTGTACCTGCAGCCAATAGCCCGACGGGCAAACCATTGCTGCTGATGGCCAATGAAGTCAGTGGTACCTTAACTGTATTTGAACTGACCCCTAAAGTCTGATCTTGATCTTTGCTTGAATTCAGGCCGGCATTGCCGGCCTGAATTATTTTCAGCACCAAGCAACTTCCGTAAATGATAATTTTGTGTAAACTATTGTTTTTCTGGCATTCTTTTTTGCTTTTTAAACAGGTCGGCTATACTCGGCTGTATTGCCTTTCGTTAGCGGACTCAACCTGAACTGCCGATCCGTTCAGCACAGAAGGACATTGTGAAAAGGTTATTTCTGGTTTTTTGCATGTTGTTGTGTCTGCCTGGGGTGTCTGCTGACCCGCTGACGCCACAAGTTCAGGTCATTGCCCATCCTTCAGTGCAGGTGGACGCATTGTCTCAGGCGCAATTGCGCAGTATTTATCTGATGCGTCAGGTGGTTTGGCCTGATGGTGTCGCCATCCGTGTGTTTACATTAGCGCCGCGTTCTGCGGCTAATCTGCAATTCTGTCGTGACCAGCTCCAGCTGTTCCCTTATCAGCTGGAACGGGTATGGCAAAAACTGACGTATTCCGGGACAGGAACTCCCCCAACCGAATTACAGGATCAACAGGCGATGCTGCAGGCGATTGCCGCGACGCCCGGTGCCATAGGTTATATCGAGAAACAGGATGAAACTCAGGGTGTTAAAGTCATTCCAATTAAGCCTTAGCAGCGGCCTGCTGGCACTGTGCGGCGCTTTTTCTGCATCTGCTGCGGATAGCTGGCAGTGGCATGGTTTTGTCGCACAAGGGCTGATGCAAGCCGAACAAAGCAACTTTGTGAATGACGACGGCGGCATCAGCACCGATCTGACCGAACTGGGTCTGAACGGCAGTTATAAACTCAGTCCGGATTGGCGTTTGTCGGGTCAGGTGATGTATCTGGATGGGGGGAATCGCTATGCCACGGGTTGGCGCCTCGACTATCTGTTTCTGAACTGGACCGCTGTTAATAGCCTCGACTGGCAGATGAATCTGTACGCTGGTCGGTTTAAAAACATGCACTGGTTGTATTCCAGCACCCGCGACGTTGCGCTGACGCGGCCCATGATCGTATTGCCGCAGTCGGTGTATTTTGATGCCTTTCGCGATATCGCTGTTGGCTCGGATGGTCTGGCGCTGCAATCGACCAACAGCACCACGTTCGGGGAGCTGGAATTTATCTGGAGTTATGGCGCCACTCCAATTAACCGCGAGATGAGCCAGCGCGTGATAGCCACGCAAATTCAGGGCGACACCAAGCAAAAATTCGTTCATCAGGCCACAGTGTTTTTTCGCCCGGCTGACAGTCAGATGCAGTGGGGGATTTCGTTACTGGATTCTGATTTCAGCTATCGCCGGGCGCCGGTTGATATGTTTTTTGACGGAGATTTTACCGTCCAAAGGGTGATGGCAAATTGGCGTTATAGTGCTGAATTGTGGGAATTGTCCAGTGAGTTAGTGCAAGAGCGGGTGCACGCCAGAGGCTTTTATCTGCCAGTGTATGAGCGCAATCAATTTGCACAAGGTGCATTTTTACTTGGTAGCTACAACTGGTCGGATAGTACCCGTCTGTATGCCAGTTACGACTGGTATACCGCGAATAAAGACGACCGCGGTGGCGCCTTGCTCCCGTTGCAATCAGGCGGGCTGATCCCGCGCTATTTTGGTTATCAGCGCGACTGGGGCTTAGGTTTGACACAGGATCTGGCCAAACAGTTACGGCTGAAACTGGAATATCACTGGATCACCGGTACCGGGCGGCTTGGACCCAATGTGGTGCCTGCTATTGAGATTAACCAGAGCCGGAACCACGATTTGTGGGCGGTCCAACTGATGTATTGGTTCTGATCCTATGCGGCCATTTTTAAGTCTACCGTGGAAAATTCTTGCGCTGACGTTAAGCGCTTTGTTGTTGATGACCGTGGTACTGACCAGTTTTGCGATTGTGAAAATGGAGCAGGACTTCCACCTGCAACAGCAAAAACAACTACAACTGCGTCAGCAGCAATTTGAACATCTGAACATGTTGCTGGAAAACCAGCTACGCAGTTGGCTGGAATCCTTCACCGATATGGCCAATATTCGCGAGCAGGCTGATTTCAGTGAATTTGCTAAAGCCTTAGCACGTCACTACGACACTATTGCCCTGCATCTGAACGTGGAGCATCAATGGCTGTTTAATCAGGAAGGCGTGCTGCTATATGCCTCTACCCCGGAAGTGCCGGGGCGGGTGCGGCAAGCGGTACAACAAGTGTTGATGGAGCTACAACCATTTAGCGAGATTGTTTGCGCTGAACATTGCTCTAAGCTGGTGCTGGTGCCGGTACAGAATCAACGCGGTGATGTGGCGGTCGTGGCGTTATCAACCACATTATTGGATGTGCTGGCGTCACTAAAACAAGGCGTCGGCTCGGAAGTCGCTATTGTGCGGATTGAAGGTGACTTGGAACGACCGGCGCGTGAGCTGCAGTTGTTAAGCTTGTCCAATGCCAGCCGGATGGCGTCGGTATTCTCAGCTTTACCGGCAGCGGCGACAGTAAAACAAGCGATTGAAAACGGACTGCCGGTGCAGATTGGCGCCGAGCATTATCTGATTAGTTTCTTGCCGTTAGTCGGCAACGGTCAGGGCTATTATCTGGCGTTGGTGGATGACACCAATAAATTCGCCCGGACCAAGGCAGAATATCAATTTCAGATGGTGATTTTCGCCGGCGCCTGTTTTGCTTTTCTGGCAGTACTGATCTATTTCAGCACCCAGCGTCTGAGTTTACGGCTATTGAAAATGGCGCAACATCTGCCGTTACTGGCGCAACGGCAGTTCCGAGAATTTCGCGAACGTGGCCGAAACACTCCGTTGTTATTTCAGGACGAATTAGATGTACTGGATACCGCGGCCAACCAGCTCAGTCTGGAGTTGGAACAGCTACATCAGCAAATTGAGCAAAATACCCGTGAGCTGGAAAACATCGCGATGTACGATTTGCTGACCGGGCTGCCAAATCGCAACATGCTATTGTTTCAGTTGAAAAAATATCTGGCAGCACTGGAGCGTCACCCAGGTCGTATCGCTGTGTTGTTCCTTGACCTGGATAATTTTAAGCTGGTCAATGATACACAGGGCCATGCGGCTGGTGATCTGCTATTGGTTGAAGCTGCGAGCCGGCTGCGTGCTTGTATCCGGCCCTCTGATCTGGCATCACGCTTTGGCGGCGACGAATTTGTCTTGGTGCTGACCGATGTCAGTTCTGATGAACATCCAGCCGAAGTGGCGAATCGCATTTTGCAGGCGTTTGAACAGCCGGTGGAGCTCAATGGTCAGCTGTTTTATGTGTCCGGCAGTATTGGCATTGCGATGTCATCGGATCCGCAGTCCATTCCTGATGATCTGATCCGCCAGGCGGATATCGCCATGTACAACGCCAAAGAACAGGGCGGTGCAGCATTTACCGGTTATGACCAACAGATGTATCAGCGCTTATCCAGCCGTATTCAGCTGGAAAGTGATATTAAAGAAGCGATCCGGCTGCAGCAGTTTTATCTGGTACTGCAGCCGCAAGTTGAATTATCGACCGGCCGGTTGGTCGGTTTTGAAGCTCTATTACGCTGGTTACATCCACAACGGGGCATTGTGACGCCGGATGAATTTATCGGCGTACTGGAAAACTCGCCACAAATGGTCGAACTGGGTTACTGGGTGTTCCGCCGCAGCTTTGAATTGGTGCTGCAGTTGATCAATCAGGGGTATCGCCATATCCGTATTTCAATCAACTTATCCGCCGGTCAGTTTCTTGATCCGCTGTTGCCACAGGTGCTGCAGGGCTTATTGGATGAATTCGGTTTACCGGCCAATCATTTCGAGCTGGAGCTGACTGAGCGCACGTTAGTCAAAAACATCGATACCACCTTACAAATGATGCGCCAGCTAAAGGGCATGGGCTTTTGTTTTGCTATCGATGACTTTGGCACTGGGTATTCCAGCTTAAGTTATTTAAAACAAATGCCGGTCGACATTATCAAAATCGATAAGTCCTTTGTGTTTGGTATGCTGGAAAATGACGCTGATTATCAGATCATCGTCTCGACCATTGCGATGGTGCAGAAGCTCGAATTGACGGTGGTGGCCGAAGGTGTGGAAAACCGCGCCCAGCTGCAATTACTGAAAAAACACAAATGTGATGTCGGGCAGGGCTATTATTTTGCCCGACCGCTGAATGATGAGCAGTTGCAGCAATTCCTGACCGAACAGGTGCCGGATGGCTTTTTGCGTCTGACGTAATCTTAGCGAGATAAGCCCGGCTACTCAGCGCAGCGGGCTGTGGATTAACGGACGGCCAGGGTTGGTTTGCATCTGGTCGTAACTTTCCACCCGATTGCGGCCGTTGTATTTAGCCAAATAAAGTGCCTGATCGGCATGGCGCATCAGCTCACTGGCCTGATAACCGCTGATTTGACTGTACGATACGCCAAAGCTGGCAGTTAGTTTCAGTCCACTTTGGATATGACTGCAATCGAGCTGTTCAATCGCATCGCGACAGATCTCGGCGAGCATTAACACTTTGTCCGGCTGACAGTCGGGCAATACAATGGCAAATTCTTCCCCGCCGATCCGACCAAAAATATCGCCGCTGCGGATAAAGTGGTTACAGATCTGCACTGTCGCCTGTAATGCTTTATCACCAATATCATGACCGTGGTTGTCATTGATCAGCTTGAAGAAATCCAGATCAAATACAATAACGCCCATCGATTTCTGCAGTTGTTTGCAGCGTTTGACTTGCTTTTGCAGCTGTAAATCAAAAAAGTGCCGGTTGCTGATGCCGGTCAGACCGTCGTTTTCCGCTGCAAGTTTGTAATAACGATGGCGCCTTACCAACCGGTAGGTGAAATAGATCAGTACCAGACTGGCGAGACTCAGCAGACCAATATACAAACTATCGCGTTGTGCCTGCTGGTTTTTCAGCTGATTTTCCAGCTCTACCACGCGGAATTCTTCTTTAATCAGCTGCAACTGCTGATTTTTTTTCAGTAATTCACCTTTGGCTAGCTGGTACGCCAGCAGTTGCGCAGAACGGTCGTCCCGCATGGCGCGTTCGGCCTCTGAAAATTGTTTAGCGGCCTGATAAGCCTGTCGGAAATCGCCAAGCTGCGCTGTTAGTTCGGCTTTTAATTGCAGCCCGGCCACCAGCGGAGTGCTGTAAGGCAGGTTTTTGGCTGCCAGTTCCAACTCTTTGATTAACTGCAACGCCAATTCAGCTTCACCGAGTTCAGCCTGTGCCTGCGCCATCAGTTGATACAGACCGATTAATAACCGGTTGTAAGCGGTCGCTTCGGCATCGGTTCGTTGTTGCTGTAAGCTTTGTAATGCTTTCTCCGGCTGTTGTTGTTTTAAATAAAACCAGCCACGTTGTAGCGTGATCATATGCATGATCATTTTTTCGCCAGCTTGCCTACACCGTTCGACTGCATTGTCTATAGTCCCGAGATCAACAGGGCTGTGTATAGCTACTTTATTCTGTAAATTAACCTGTCCGGCAATACAAAGATCGCGTTGACTCATGACAGATGTATCCATTAATGCAATAAACTCAATACTTTCTTGATATAACCCAGCTTCGGAATAAATGGCTGCGCCACTGAGCAAACCCTGATTGCGCCACTTCATATCATTGACATCTGCCGATAACAAAATCGCCTGACTCAAATTAGAAAATGCTTCGACAAACTGGCGTCTGACAATTTGCACGTTGGCCAGGGTATAGGCTGCTCTGAATCGCAACAGTGCAGCATGCTTGGGTAACAGTAGGTCCTTTAACAGGATTTCTGCTTCTTGATGCTGACCGGAATAGGCTAGTTGGTAAGCAGTCAGAAAGTCGAGATAACTGCGCTGGTCTGGCGACATCTCGCCTTTAGCCAGCGTCAGTTGATCCAGTAATTTTGAAAACTGCTGTGGCGATGAACTGCGTTGCTCGTCTGCTTCGCTTAACATCAGATCAACGCGGCCCGACGGGCCGTCAGCCTGAGCGAATGCCAGGCCCGAATCCAACAGTAAGAACAGGCAACTCAGCCGGAGCAGGATTTTCAACACAAATGCAGACCTTTAATGCCGAAGGATTTTTGCATCGTCTTCCGGAGAATCTTCATCATCAGGCTGATCTGGTGAATCAGGCGCAACGATGACAAAACAGCCCCGGCCTGGAGCGCCGGCTAACTGGACAAGGCCAGAGAGGTCGGCGTTTTTGATGGTTTCGATTAAAGCTGGCGGTAACTGATGGGCGTCGGCCAAACGGTCAATATTGTTATCGCGTTCAGTTTGCGGTGCCGTACTGACCGCAAGTTGCGTTAACATTTGGACTAACTCTGACATAGCATCTTCCTTTTTTGACAAAATGAACACAGAGATAAAAAGCACTCCTGAGGGAATGGCTGCCGGCCTTTGAACACATCCTTGCCGGCCCTCCAGTAAAACAGGTTATGCCGATGCTGAAAAGGTTTATTGCTGATTTGATGGTGGAATTTTGGTCTGCGTTGTCATTCAGATCAGCATACTTGCGCCGCGATATAAAGCTATGTTAATCATCAGGTTTTAAATACATCAGGCAGGATGGCGTATGCAGCAGGGTAGGATTGTGATCGTCGGGACCGGTATCATGCTGGGCGCCCATCTGACGCCGGCGGCAAAAAGCTATCTACAGGCCGCTGATTTGGTGTTCTCCGCTGTGACTGATGGTCTCAGCGAGCAGTGGCTGCAGACGATGAATGCCGATGTACGGAGTTTTGCGCCTTTATATGCGCTGGGAAAATCCCGCCACGACACTTATCAGCAAATGATCGATTTGATGCTGACCGAGGTGCGGGCCGGCAAGTTTGTCGTTGGTGCTTTTTATGGTCATCCCGGCGTGTTTGCCTATGCGCCGCATAAAGTCATCGAACTGGCGCGGCTGGAAGGCTATGAAGCGCAGATGCTGGCTGGGATCAGCGCGGCGGATTGTCTGCATGCAGATTTGGGTATAGATCCGGGCCGGGTCGGCTGTCAGTATTATGAAGCCAGCCAGTTTATGTTTTATCAGCGCGTGATTGATCCCAGTGCCTATTTGGTGCTGTGGCAAATCTCGCTGGCAGGCGATCGTACTATAGCCCGCTTTGACACTGGCGAGGGCGAGTTACAATTGCTGGTGGAGCTACTCGCGGCCGATTATCCGGTCGACCATCAGGTGGTCATTTACGAGGCGGCCAGCATGCCCTTTGAAACCCCCAGAATGGATTGGCTAACTTTGGCTGAATTACCAACAGCACGGCTGACACTGAAATCTACTTTAGTATTGCCACCAGCTCGCGCTCTGCAAAAAAATGTTCAGCTGCTGGAGCGGCTGAAAGTGTTACAGGCAGGCTGATGCTAAAGCCGGCGCATTTTGCGTTCCATATTGAACTCTGCATAGTGCGGCCACTGTGCATTGCAGATTTACCGGGCCTGACCGGTCTCTACACAGATCCGCGTACCCAGCAATTTGTAGGTCAGTTGTTGACTGAAACTGCAGCCATTGCCAGATTGCAGGCCTGCCTGCGGGCAAACCAACAGTCACCGCTGCAACAAGTCTATCTGGCGGTGGAAAATCAACGACAACAATTGGCTGGAATGGCCGCAGGTTTTGCTTTGCAGCCAGACCGCGCCTGGCTGGAACTCGGCATCATGTTATTGCCGGGATTGCAGGCACCAGGCCTTGCTAAAGCAGCTTATGCCGGCTTGATCCAACAGGCGTTGGACCTGGGTTTTTTGCAGGTCCAGGCCAGTATGCAACCGCAGAATCTGGCCGCGATACGTTTGGTCCGCCAATGCGGCATGCAGTTACTGACTGCAGGGCCGGCTGAACTCCGTTATCAGATCTGTCGTGCTGATGCTCAGCGCGACAGCGGCTGACACATCGGACTGTTTTTTACGACATAAGGCCGCAAAATCGGCGCCATCCCCTTCAACACCTGCAGCGGCAGGGCTGAGGTAAAGCTGAAATCGTCAGCACCTTTGCCAGGCACAAAGGCCGTCAGCGTGCCGAAATAACTGTCACCGAGATAAAACACAAAAGTCGCAGTGCGACTGGTCGCCGTAGACGCCACCGTTTTTCCGCGGATCACTTGTGTCGCAACGCGGTTGTCGCCGGTGCCGGTCTTGCCGCCGACCTGGAACAGCGAGCCATCAGCTTTAACAAAACTGCCGTTTAAACGTCGGGCAGTGCCTTCAGCGACCACCTGACCCAGCGCTTTTTTCAGCGCGCGCGCCACTTCCGGGCGCATCACGCGCTCGCCGGCACTGGCGTTAAAACCAAGCTGTATTTCATACGGCGTATGGGCGGCAAAATGCAAACTGTCGATCCGGATGGTCGGTAAGCGCATACCATCGTTCTGAATGATCCCCATCAGTTCTGCCAATGCGGCAGGACGGTCACCAGAACTACCGAGCGCAGTGCCCAGACTTGGCACCAAGTGATCAAACGGATAACCAAGTTTGGCCCAACGCTGATGGATGTCGGTAAAAGCTTCCACTTCCAGCATGATGCGGATCCGCGCATCACGCGCCTTGCGGTTCGGCGTTTTGAACAACCAGCGATAAACCTGTTGGCGCTGCTCGGCGCTGGCGTCTATCACTTCTTTCATCGTGGCTTGCGGATGGGTGTTCAGGTAATTCAGTACCCACAACTCCAGCGGGTGCGCGCCGGCGATATAACCCTGATCTGGCAGACTGAATTTACCGGGACCATATTGGGCGTACATATCCTGCAGTTTTTTGTTAGTCAGCGTCGCGGCATCTGGCAGCTTGGTGCGCAAAAACGCCGCGAAGTCGGTAAAACTGGCATCTGGCAGTAAATAACGATGCACCGCGGCAAGCCGATCCGGTGTTTGCTTCAGACCATCAAAAAAGGTCTCCAGCCGTTGTTCCATCGGTTTTTGCTGATATTTCCGGAAGAAACGGCGTAAGAACTCGCTGCCTTCTTTGTCGACGAACTTCCGCAGATATTCTTCCCGTTTCGGGTCGTTGTCGGCGCGTAATAATAACGATGTGCTGCCTTGCGTCTGGTAACTGCTGGCAAAACTGACGATGTCACGCAATAACCGCACAAATGGCAGGTTATGCGACTGCTGCAGTGACTGGCGGATAGTTGGTACTTTGCCGTCTTCGTCTTTATTAAAGTTGTTAAACACCTGCAGACCACCGCCGGTAAAGAAGCGCTCCGCCGGTGACGCCGAATAGGTGCGCTCCAGCGACGCTTCTAACATGGCTGGCAAACTGCGGTCGGCGGTCGTTGCCATGTAATTAGCGGCCCAACGCGTAATATGGTCGTTGGGTGCAATGTCCATCGTCAGCAGACTGTCTGGCAGCTCATCAACAAACGCCTGATGCAGCTCGGCGATAATTTCCAGATAGCTGGCTAATACCCGTAGTTTGGCGGTAGAGCCGAGCTCCAGTTTACTGTGCTCGTTTAAATCAAACGGCTGATCGGTACTGTCGGTCTGGACCCGAACCCGGTTACCGTCGGCGGTCTTTTCAAACAGTGTAAAACTATACAGCACATCACCGGTGCGCGTTGGCGCCAGCAAGCGCTCGCCAATCAGACCGTGTTGCGCAGCAGTATTTGGATTGGCCAGACTCTTCAGGTAAGCACTGACTTTTTGCTGAACATCGCCGTGCAACGTACTGTGAGCATTTAAATCAAGCCGGTCTAAATCGTACATTGACTGATTTAGCAGATTCCCCAAACGCAGTCTGGCCGCATTAATGCCTTTGCGACTGTCGGCTTCGTCTTTGGCTTTATTTGGTTGCAGCCGGACAAACGTCAGCCGCTCGTTCAATGCTTGGTCGCGTAAACCAGCATCGATGATGCCGGCGCGCGCCAGCAGGCGGATATGGCTGTCGGTTAGCTCTTCAAGGTCGGCATGGCCCTGCAACAAATAATAAGATGGCCGGCGCTGTGCGATCATCAGTGACAGCATCTGGCGGAAATAGCGTGCCCGTTCCAAAGCGGTATCTGCTTGTTCGGGTTGGCTCAGCAGCTGGTTGGCGCGTTCAAAGTCAGTACCAAACCAGGCATACAACGCATCACCGACACCATGCACTTCGCCATGACCAGGCGCCGAAGACAGCGGGACTGTGTTCAGGTAATCCTGCACAATGCGCGTACGCACGGCCTGGGTATTCGGGCCATGCTGATAAGCGCGGATAGTACCGGAAATAATCTGAATGGCTTTATCTTCGAAATTCTGCGTCAGCCCCATTGGTGAATGACGGAATTTTTCGATTTGGGTGGCAAGCGTCGAGCCACCAGCGGACTGTCCGCCAATCGCCAGAACTTTACCCACTTGACTGACAGCAGCCATGACAAAACGCGGCCAATCCATCACTGGGTTGGCGTGCGGCGGTATAGTCAGCAGATTGCGGTTTTCAATAAACAACAGGCTGTGCGCCACCAACAATGGAATTTGTTGCGGCTGGCGATACACCCGCTGCGGATAGTTAAAATCGAAGATAGTTTCGTTGCGGCAATCTGCCAGAAACAGACCACTTTGCACTTTCTCCCGATACGGCGGGAAAAAGCCTTGGGCGGCAAAACCTTGCATGGCCGGCGAAAATTCAGCCTGGGCACGTACCACAAAACCGCGCTCGGTCAGGCGGGGCAGCAGTGCAGGTAATTTGGTATAACCATGGCGTTCGTCAAACGGCCCGGCGGTTGGGTAGATGACCTGATTCGTCGGTCCATTCTGCACTTGCCAGGTCAGTGTTTTGGCGTATTCGCTGATTGGTTTGGCGCTATACCAGGCCGTACGCATTTCAAATGCAGCCAATACGGCGAGCGCGGCCAGTAACAACAGCAACAGTACCGGAATCAACGAGCGACGCTGTACTGTCACTTCTGGTTCGGCAGTTGACACCACAGCTGGTTGTTCCCGGTAATTATCAAACTGAATGTTTTCTAAAGGAAGTTGCGGTGACAACGGCTGGATCCATGTGCTGAACTCACAAAACAGTCGCAGCTTTTAGCCTGAAGCGGGTTTGATTGCAGCTTATATTTATCCTTTCCTCAGCGGCTTTGTTCTGGTGGATAAGGCGGCAACTCGTCGCCAAACCAAAATTGCAGATTTTGCCGTAATGCCTTGTCTTGTCTGATATTGTTGATGATTGCGTTGACCCGAAGCACGGCAAGCTGCCCCCAGTTACTGTCCGGGCAGCTGACGGCGCCGGCCAGCAAGTCTTCATATCCGGCGATTGGCAGAAAAACCAGAGGTTCAGCCGAGTGCCGGTCGTAATATTGTAAGCTGCTGATGTAATCGAGTGTCGCATCGAGCCGATGCTGGCCGAGCATTTGTAAATGCAGCATGGTGGCGTCTTTACCAGTATCCACACTAACGTGATTGGGGCTGTTGAGCCGGTGTTCATCGAGCAACGGTTGCAATTTGCCATAACCACGCTGCGCCGGAAAACCAAAGCGCAGCTCGCTGGCCAGTAATTTCTGCAGATTGACCGGTACACCAAAACGCTGGCGAATGGTTTTTGCCAAGTCTGGCCGGGTGATTATACCGTGAGGCCGGTAATAATGGGTTGGTTTGCTGAACAAGCGGCCTTTTCGGTCCTGTGAGGCCGGCACATACAGAGCACAGGGATAACACAGCTGTTCTTTGGCGTCTATGCGCTGTCGAATACGGGATTGTGGTTCGGTCAGGGGGTGATGACGAACATCCGGCAGATATACCTGTAATCGCTGGACTAATAAATCACAAAAACCTTGCCCCTGATCCGGCCCTTCCAGAATATGAAATGGAGCCTCCGGAGTCATGCCCCATTGCAAGCGGAATTGGCGGGCGCTGCTTTGTTCGAGTAGTGGTAATTGCTGTTCTGGCTGCAATGCCGGCAACTGCGGTGTAGTTTGTGCTACCGGCGGTTGCAACGTCGCGTCCGAATCTGTGGCGCTTAGTCGGTATAAATTCAGACCGAACAGCACGAGTGTCACCACAATCAATGAGAACAGAATTTTCATAAAGCAGACCGGCTAGGCAGGCGTTTTACAAGCCTAGCATAGTGGCTGCATAATCAGCCACTTGCCAGTTTTTAAAGCTTAATGGTGGTGATGGCCACCAACGCCATGCGCATGTCCGTGTGCGACTTCTTCGGCGGAAGCGGCGCGGACCGAGACGACTTTTAATTCAAATGTCAGGGTTTTGCCGGCCAGCGGATGATTGACATCAACGTCCGCTTTAAACATGCCCATTTTCACGATCTTAACCTGACGCGGACCCTGTTCTGTTTCGATGATTGCTGTCATGCCTGGCGCCCATTTTTTTGCGCCTTTTAAATGTTTGACCTGAACGCTTTGAATAGCGTTTTCATCGCGCTCGCCATAGGCATCTTTTGGTGCAACCACCAGCGTTAACTCGTCTCCAGCGGCTTTACCGGCAAGCGCCTGCTCAATCGCCGGCAGCATATTCTGGTGGCCATGCAGATATAACATCGGTTCGCCACTGGCGGAGTCTTCAATCAGATCCTGGGCCTCTGACACACGGTAATGCAACTGGACGACGCTGTCCTGGGTAATGATCATCAATAATTTCCTGCTTGTCTGTTTCGCGAATGAAAGGCGGCGATTATACCAAGTTCGCCGCCCGGCGAAACCTGCTTAATGATCACAGTCATGGTGATGGACGTGGCCATGGCGTCTTTTGTGGCGTTTTGGTTTGTGCCAGTGGCGTTGTTCCTGATACTCCCGCACTTCGACAAACCTTACGGACTGGTGACAGGCGCCATAGTGATGGCAGTAGCGACCCCAATCACGCTGATGCGCATAAGGCGCTTCGATGACCACAATCCGATCATAGCGCGGATAAGGATCTGCGACTCTGACATGACCATGTACCCCTGGTAGCACCTGGCCATACAAATTGACTTCAACATTTGTTGCGTGGGCAGGAGTCATCAGGCTAATCGCGCTGAACAGGCCGGCCAGCATACCCATAAATTTGAACATAGCGCCTCCAAAGTGACATCAGCAGTTGCTGATATAACCAATATGGCGGGTTCATCTGAATTGATTCTGAATAGCCGGGCAGCAGCACGCTGTCATTAATTTAAATGGCGGGCCGCTCTGGCCGGTAGTTCAGCTTGCTGCAGCGGCCAGCTTTGTGGGTCGAGCTGAAAAAATTGCTGCATCAACTGGTACAGCTTCGGCTGGCATGTGGCCAGGTAGGCTGGCATTTCAAAAAACAGCTCACTAAGTACGGCAAAAAATTCAGCCGGATTGGTGGCCGCATATGGGTCAATCCAAGGTGCGATATCTTGCTGCAGATCTTGTTGCAAGCGGGTGTAAGCTGCTTGCATCTGTAGACTCCAGTCTTGCTGCAGCTGCGTTGTGGCCAGCGGTGGGAAACCGTTCACACTGCCGGTTTGTTGATCTAACTGATGGGCAAATTCATGCACCACCAGATTGCGGCCATCATCAGCGATAGTGGCACCGGCCAGTGTATGACGCCAGGATAAAATCACCTGACCTTGTTGCCAGGATTCGCCTTCGCGCCACTGCATGTTGTTGTGCACCACGCCGGCAACATCGGGTCTATCTTGCTTGACAGCAAATGCGTCCGGGTAGACCAGCACCTGACGCAAGCCCGGGTAATCGTTAACCGGCAGTTTTAATGTCAGCAAACAGGCTTGTGCCGCAATCAACACCTGCATCGGCTCAGTCACACTCAGGCCATCGCAGCCGACAAACTCTACTTCGGCGATAAAACGCTGAATTTGGCGGCGTAGTTCCTGCTGCAAATCTGCCGGTAAGGCGCGATACAATGGCCAGCGCTGTTGCAATAATTTACGCCATGCCTTCGGAAAAGGCTTCTGTCGCAGTAATTGTCGCCTGTGCTTGCGGCGCCAGGTCGGATACAGGATCGCAGCAATCGCCAGTAAAGTGATCAACAGCAGTGACAGCAACTGACTGTTGTTTTGTAAAAATTCCGCTAGCATAGGGAGTTAACAGTTCCGGGGGCTTTTCTTACAGATGGGCGTGCCGGACAACTTTTTCAAGTTCAGTGGCGATAATCCCGTCAGACAGCGCCGTTCTTTTGGAGTACAACTTATGCATCTTTTTGAGTTAAATCAGCAGCTTTCCGTTGCGCAAAGCCTGCTCGCGCAATTGCGTGATCCGGATATCCAGCAAGATCGCTGGCGTTTTCGCCATAATTTGCAGCGCCTCGGCATGTTATTGGCGTATGAACTGTCAAAAACGCTGCAATATCAAAGCTTTCCGCTGCATACGTCGCTCGGCGTCGCCAAAGCTGCTGACCTGGACCAGCAACCGTTGCTGATTTGTGTGATGCGTGCTGGTCTGCCATTTTATCAGGGCTTTTCTGATGTGTTTGATCAGGCCGACAGTGGTTTTATCGGTGCTTACCGTCAGGCCGAACAGGCCGGTATGGATCAGGATATTTTTCTTGGCTACAGTGCCAATCCGGCCATTGACGGCCGGGATTTAGTGTTGATTGACCCAATGCTGGCGACCGGTTCATCGCTGCTCAAAGTCTGGCGTTTGCTGCAACAAAGCGGCACACCACGCAGCCTGCATATTGCTGCTGCCATTGCGGCGCCAGAAGGACTGGCATTGCTGCAGCGTGAACTGGGCAGCGCTGCCCATTTCTGGATTGGCGCTGTCGACGAACGCCTGAACGAACAGGCTTACATAGTGCCGGGACTAGGTGATGCCGGCGACTTATGTTTTGGCGACAAAGGCTGAGCCGGTTATCGACGCCATCACCGGCTCAGTTACTGAGCTGATGATGGCGGTGTAACCGGTACAATAAAAAGCTGACACCCAGTACCACCAGCGGCAGGCTCAAACTGCGACAACTTTCCAGCGGCAACGCCGGCCACCAATAATGCAGTGATTCCAGCGCCTTATCGACCAGCGCTATGGCGTAATAGCTGATCGCAACCACCGATACCCGTTCAACGGCACGTTGCAGACTGAGCTGCAACCGCACTCTCTTGTCCATCGACGCCAGCAAATCAGTATTCTGCCGCTCCAGTTGCAGGTTGATCCGCGTGCGCAGCAGTTCGGTGGAACGACCCAAGCGGTTGGACAAACTGCGCTGGCGGCTCTGTACTGATTGCGCTGTGCGAAAGGCCGGTGTCAGCCGTCGCTCGGAGAAATCCTGTAACGTCATCATGCCGTCAACTTGTTGCTCTCTGAGCGCTTTTAAGCGGTCCAGCGTCAGTTGATAATAAGCCGCGCTGGCGTCGAGCCTGGCGCTGTTATTGGCGATCAAATGTTCGGTCTGCGCGGATAACTGACTGATCTCGCGCAGCAATTGTTCGTCTGAGCCTTGTTGTTGTTCGATGCGCTGGGTGATATCAGACAGCTGTTGTTCCAGTAAATGCAGCTGACTCAGCGTCTGGCGGCTGATTGGCCAGCCGAGCAGACTCAGTTTGCGGTAATTACCGAGGTCAAATAATTGCTGCACCAGCCGCGCCAATGCAGAAGGCGACAGACCGTGATCGAGCAGCAACATGCGACCGGCACCTTCCGGATGTTTGCGAAAATCGGTCCAGACCCGTGCTTTACCATCGGCTAGCAGGCTCGACATACAATGTTCGGCAGCAAACAAAGTACTGGCGGTCTGTTGCTCTGCACCGGTCAGGATTTGCAGCTGGACCACCCGAAATAACTGCCCTGGCAGCGGATTAAACCAATCCAGGCTTGGCAGGAAACTAAGCGGATCTTCAAAACCGCTGGATTGACCCGGTTTAATAAAGCTGTAAGTGGAAAACTCAGAATGCCGCTCCCAGCGCAGCATCACGTTGCCTAAATCCAGATTTAAATCGACATCGCCATCCAGCAGTGCCACACCATATTGATGGGCCAGCTGTTGCAGATGTTGGAATTCGTGGCTGCGCGATGCCGGCGACAATGTCAGCATCCAGTGGCAGATCCGGCAGGGCGCCTGCAGCGCCGGGAAAAAGCGTTGTTGTAGTTCTTTTTCCAGTAAATCGCGTTGCGGATGATTTTTCAGATCCAGCATAAGTCCTCCTCAGCGAATGCTTCAGCCTGACCTGTGTTTGTGTCAGCCTGACGACATCTTGTGGTGCAGCAAGGGGCGTTCCAGAAAAATAATTTTTTATCGTATTGATTTTTAACACTAAAAATTTATCTGTATCAATATTCATTCGCCGCTGGTACCAGTCTGGTGCAGCAACAGCCAAAAAAGGTGCAGGACGCAAAAGCGGCATGTTAGAGTAAAAACTTCGGTTTTTAGCTGCAGTGTGGTGTGCATGGTTCCGGTAGAAGTGATCCTGATTTTGTTGAGCCCGGTGTTTTTCCTGTTTATTGGCTTTGAGTGGTATCACAGTGTGCGCCGCAAGCTGGCGATTTATCAGTGGCGCGATTCACTGGCGAATATGATTCTGGCCGCGATGCATCAGGCCGGTGATGCACTGTCCTTATTGCTGCTGTTACCGCTGTTTTATTGGTTACATCAATTTGCCTGGTTGGATTTACCGTTTACTGCGTTGAATTTGCTGCTGTTATTTGTGCTGCAGGATTTTCTGTATTATTGGTTTCACCGCGCCTCGCACAGGGTGCGTTGGCTCTGGGCGTCGCATGTGGCGCATCACAGCTCCCGGCTGATGAATTTCAGCACCGCTTTTCGTCAGAGCCTGACTTATCCGTTATCCGGGATGTGGCTGTTCTGGGTGCCTTTGGTGTTGCTGGGTTTTGATCCGAAGCTGGTGCTGGCAGTGGTTGCGATTAATCTCGGCTTTCAGTTTTTTGTACATACGCGCTGGGGCAAACACTGGGGCTGGCTCGGTTATGTGCTGAACACGCCGGCTTGGCACCGTGTCCATCATGCCTGCAACGATGTGTATATCGACAAGAATTTCGCCGGCGTGCTGGTGATTTGGGACCGTTTGTTTGGCAGTTTCGAGCCCGAACATGATGCGATCCCGTGTCGTTTTGGGATCACTGAAGATTTTGAATCCGTCAATCCACTGACGATCACTTTCCATGAATGGCGTCGCATGCTGACCGCTGCCCGCGATGCAAGTGGCGTACGCGCTAAAATTCAGGTGTTGTTTGGTCCACCGCGGCCAAACCCACAGCAGGAGTCTGTATCTTGATCAATCTAAGCCTGATGGGCTTGTTTATTCCGACTTTTTTATTTGTTTCCATCACACCGGGCCTATGTATGACGCTGGCTCTGACCGTAGGGATCAGCCAGGGCGTGCGCCGGGCACTGTGGATGATGGGGGGGGAACTGCTTGGGGTTGCGTTGGTGGCAATGGCGGCGGTGCTGGGCGTCTCGGCATTGTTACTCGGGATGCCGGGCTTATTGACCGCATTTAAATGGCTGGGCGGTGCTTACCTCGGCTATCTGGCGCTGCAGATGTGGCAAAGCAAAGGCAAACTGGCGATCCCGGAGCCTGGGCAAGCGCAGCAAAGTTCGCGGCGTGAATTGTTTATGCAGGGTTTTATTACCGCTGTGTCTAACCCCAAAGGCTGGGCTTTTCATATGGCACTGTTGCCGCCATTTATCGACGCCAGTCTGCCGTTCTGGCCTCAGCTGACTGTGTTGCTGGCGATTATTTTACTGCTGGAATTTGCTTCGTTGCTGTTATACGCCAGTGGCGGCAAAGCGCTACGTGTGCTGTTTATGCAAGAAGGCAACGCCCGGCTGATGAATCGTATCGCCGCGGCGCTGATGTTTGGCGTCGGTATCTGGTTGGTATTGTCTTAACGTACGCAGCGGCGCTTGTGTACACCCATTCGCGCTAGTCAAAACGCCAGATCAGGCTCAGCTGACTCTGATAAAAATTGCGCTGTAGCGGCCAGTTTGCCCATTGTCCGCGCGACGCCTGATGACTGTTCAGCCGGCTGAATTCGCTGAGCAGAGTCCACTGTGCCGATAACGGATATTGTAATGCCACAGTCCAGTTGTGGCCGCGGCCGCTGTTATCATCACCCACGGTCTGGTCGCGATCCCATTGTTGCCAGTGGTCGTAGCGCACGCTGACCTGCCACAGATCCTGTTGATAATTCAGCAAAACAAAGGCTGCGCGGTAATCCACCAATACAGTATCAAAGCCCATTTCAGTGTGACCATCGAGCCATTGGCTGACCAGGCGCCATCTTTCACTCAGTTGTTGCTGCACGGCCAGCTGATTAAAGCGGTTTAACCAGGCATATTGCCCTTTAGCTAGCACCGTCGGATCGGCTTGATTGTCATAGTGGTAAAGCCGAATTTCAGTCTCCTGCTGATACAGATAGTGCAGTCCGCCATACCAGCCAGTGTGGCCGTCGAGTTCCTCAAAGGGTTCTACCCAATCGGGCTGGAATTCGAGCGGAAAACGCCGTAGGCTGGGGTAATGGGCAAAATCAATCCGGCCACCGATGCGGGTTTGCAGGTTATGCACGGCAAAACCGCGCCAGGAAATCAAGGTGCCGAGTGGGTCATTGTCTCGAAAAGCACCCAGCACGCCTTGCCAGCTATGATTGGAGGAAAAACTTCGACCGGGCCGGCTCAGGCTCAGTTCCAGTGTTTTGGCGCGCAGCTCTTCGACGTACCAGCTATTGATTGCCGAAAAAGTGCTGGTATAGGGTGAGCTCCAGACGATGTCGGTATTTTCCAGCGACAATGCCGGATAAAACCAGCCGGCGCGGGCTTTGAGCCGATAACCGTCGATCGGCAATGGCTGATATTGCAGCCAGGCTTCCGTGATGCCACTGGCTCCGTCCAAGGCTGATTGCTGACTCAGATGCAGCTTGGCGGAAAACGGGCTGTCCGTGTTGATTTGTAAGGCTGCTAGGATTGGCCCTGTGGTCAGCCGATCATCGCTGATCGCCAATTGTCCGCTGCCGTGTTGCCACCATGGACCCAGATTGTTGTTTTGTTCGCTGTGTTGAACCCAGCCAAACTCTGCTTTGGCCTGCAGTTCCAGCCACGATGTTAATTCTGCGGTCTTACCTGGCGCTGCAAACAGCATAGAGGTTGTGATCAGGCAAAGCCTGGGAAAGGCGCGATACAGTAGTGTGCTCATGCTGAGTTCCGAGAAGACACCAAATAATTGTAAACTATACCCTTTGTTAAAGGCAGACCAGAGCTATGTCGGTAAAATTTCCGCAGTCTGATAGATTTCAGACTGTTATACTGCCGGCTGAACCAGCTGGCTATCAACTGCGTACCAGCACCCTGTTGGCGTCTTCCCGGAGCAACCAGATGACCTTTCTGAACAAATTGCTGTATTGTGCCTGTTTGCTGCAGGCCACTGTTACTGTGGCAGAACCGCTGCAAATCCGCATCACTGATCAACAGGGCGTGCCACTTGAAGACGCGGTGGCGGAACTGCAGTTACCGAATCCGCCGATATTAAAAACGCCGGCCGAACTGGCACAAAAAGACCTGACCTTTGTGCCCTTTGTCTCGGCAGTGCAAAAAGGTACCGCCGTTGAGTTTCCAAATCAGGACAAAACCCGCCACCATGTCTACTCATTTTCGCCGGCAAAAGTATTTGAACTGAAGCTGTACGCCGGCAAGCCGGAAGCGCCGGTCTTGTTTGATAAATCGGGTGTTATCGCCATCGGCTGTAATATTCATGATTATATGCAAGCGTATGTCTATGTGGGCGATAGCCCTTATCTGGCTGTCAGCCGCTCTGATGGGTCTGCCCAGTTCGCTGATGTCCCTGCGGGTAACTATCAGCTGAAAGTCTGGCATCCATGGCAGGACAGTGATGTTGCGCTGCAAGCACTGACATTGCCGGCCACTGGTGCTGTAGAAATTAAACTGCCGGTGACCCGGCAACAAAAACCGCAAAAACCGAAAAAAGGTTTTGGCAATTCATATAACTGAGTGTGACTCGGCAAATTATAAGGAATCGATATGGCGACCGTAACTTTAAAAGGAAATCCATTTCAGACGGTTGGCAATCTGCCAGCTGTGGGCAGCCAAGCGGCTGATTTTGTGCTGACAGGCGCAGGTTTGGCCGACGTGTCTCTGGCTGATTTCGCCGGCAGCCGTCTGGTATTAAATATTTTTCCAAGTGTTGATACGCCGACTTGCGCCACTTCAGTGCGCAAATTTAACCAGGCATTGAGCAGCCTGCAAAACACCAAAGTGTTGTGCATCTCGGCCGATCTGCCATTTGCTCAGGCACGTTTTTGTGGTGCAGAAGGGCTGGAAGCGGTGCAAAACGGTTCAAGCTTCCGTAGCAGCTTTGGTCAGGATTATGGTGTGACCTTTGCCGATGGTCCATTACGTGGTCTGTTATCCCGTGCCGTTGTGGTGATCGACACTGACGGTAAAGTGTTGCATACCGAGCAAGTTGCAGAGACGGCCGATGAGCCTTCCTACGATGCAGCACTTGCTGCGCTTGCCTGAGCGATATCCGCCTGATCAAACAGCAGCCTCCGGGCTGCTTTTTTTTGCCAAAAATCTATTGAGGGTACGAATGTACACTGAATTACGCATTTTTTTCTGCAAGATATGATTTTCCATCTTAAATTAAATTCATATATATATCAATGTGATGAGTTTTTAATAAATTATATTTCTGGAATTTTGATTATTTTAAGAGTACAAATGTGCGCTGAAATATGTGATTGGTAGTTCGTGCATGAGTAGTATTACCCTACGGTTCTATACCGAGTTGTGTCAGACGTTGTTTCGTCACCCCAGTCTCGTGGACGCGGCAGAGCCGCTGATCCAGCGCGTTTTCCCGTGGTTCCGTGCCGGATTTTATGCGGCCAGAGTGCTGCAAATAAAACCTCAGGCCGGTTGTCTGCGATTGAAACTCAAAGTGGGGCAGTTTTTTCCGATGTTTACGCCAGGCCAACATCTGCAATTGCGGGTCAGCATTCGAGGCGTACCCATGGAACGGACCTTCAGCATTTGCAGTAGCGTGCAACAACTGCATGCACAGCGTGAAATTGAACTGGCGATAAAAATACAGCCGCAAGGCCTTTTTACCGGAGCGCTGAGTGGCGAATTAACACCCGGAAGCTATGTCCACTTGTCGGCTCCTGAAGGCGATTTTGCTTTGTCTCAGGGCAGCGCTGCTTGCCTGGTCGCCGCTGGTAGTGGCGTCACGCCACTCTTTTCGATGCTGACTTCATTGAGCAGGCTCACGGTACCTCTACTGTTTGTTTACAGCTATCGAGGTACTGAGCAGCTACTGTTTGCTGAACACTGGGCCGCATTGCAGGCAAAGTTTCCGTTGTTAAAGCTGGTCCTGTGGGACTCGGCGACCAGAGGGCGGCTAAGCGCCGACCACATATTTGAGGAGTTGCAGCCCGAACTTCGGGGGCAGTTTCTACTGTGTGGACCGGTTGCGTTTACGCAGGATCTTCGTACCGCATGTTTAGCGCGGGGTGTCAGCCCAACCCAGATAGCTGCAGAGAGCTTTGGGGTGATCCAACGCACAGCGGCAACCAGGCAGCCGGTGCGGATAGCGCTGGGTCGACAACAACATGATTTAGGTGGGCAAGGCTCCATCTTACAGCGGGCAGAACAAAGTGGTCTGGTGTTGCGTTATGGCTGCCGCCGAGGTGTTTGTATGCAGTGCCTTTGTGACAAAAGCAGCGGCGTGGTACGCAATCTGTTGACCGGAGAGCTATCGGATGCCGGCGCGGGCCGCATCCAACTCTGTATCAGTGAGGCGGTAAGTCCAGTGGAATTAAGTAGTGAAGGGTTAATAGTCTGATGAATCAAGTACAAAATCCGCAGCTGGATGCTGTGCAACTGGAGTCCTTGGCGTTGGAGCTTGACCAATTGTTGCGCGAGGAAAAAGCTCGCCTCGGTCAGGCCGATGCCCGCTATTTGCAGCAGCTCATTTTCTGGCAACGCTGTGCTGCGCTCTGTGGTCGGCTCGGCATGCTGCTATGTTGGTTTAGCTGGTGGTGGTTAGTACCCTGCGTGCTGTTACTGGCGCTGGCAAAAATACTCGACAATATGGAAATCGGCCATAACGTATTACACGGGCAATATGATTTTCTGCGGCATCCACGGCTTAATTCTCAACAATATGAATGGGATATTGCCTGTGACGCCAAATCTTGGCAACGCACACACAATTTTGAACACCATACATATACCAACATTATCGGTCTGGATCGGGACTACGGTTATGGTCTGCTGCGACTCTCGGCCGATCTGCGTTGGCGCTTACAAAACAGCTGGCAGTTCCTGACGTATCTGACCTTAAGCACATTTTTTCAGTGGGGGATCGCTTATCACGAACTGGCCGCACAACGGGTATTTTTCGGCCGTAAAAAAGCGGATCGTCACAGTCAGGTATCTGATCAACAATTAAAATCGGCTTTTTTCACGAAAGCTCGCCGGCAGTTGCTGAAAGATTATCTGATTTATCCGTTGCTGTGCTGGCCGGTGGCGCTGCCGGTACTGCTTGGCAATCTTGCCGCCAATCTGTTGCGGAACTGGTGGACTGCTACTGTGATCTTTTGTGGTCATTTCACCGGGCAAGCACAGGTGTTCCAACCGGCTGATTGCATTGATGAAAGCCGTGGTCACTGGTACTACCGGCAAATTCTGGGGTCATCAAATTTTACCGGCCCACGCTGGTTGCATATTTTAACAGGACACCTGAGCTGTCAGATTGAACATCACCTGTTTCCAGATCTGCCAGCCTGGCGTTATCCGGCATTGTGTCACGAGGTTCGGGCTATCGCACAGCGATACGGCATTCCTTACAACAGTGGTAGTTTTGGCCGGCAATATCTGAGTGTACTGCAGCGGATCTTGCGTTATTCCCGCCCGTAATGGCTTGACCTGTCTGACAGAAATGTTCAGGCTAACGTTTTGTTCTGGCAGACAGGTTCAATCATGACAGCAGCAACGATCAGTGCCCTGAAACAATTGGCTTATGTAGTCTCTGATGTGCCGCGGGCTGTGGCCTTTTTTCAGCAATTAGGTTTACCGTTATTATTTCAGCCATCTGCGCAGCTGGCTTTTATGGCGATCGGGCCTGTGCGGTTAATGCTGACGCAACCGCAAGGGGCTGGCATGGTTGGGCAAAACTCGGTGTTGTATTTACAGTGCCAGCAGATCGAAGCTGAGTATCTGCGCTTACTGGCGGCGGATATTCCCAGTGAAAAGGCGCCGCACTGTGCGGCACAAATGGGTGACTATGATCTGTGGCTGGCGTTTTTCCGCGATCCGGATGGTAATTTGCTGGCTTTACTGGAAGAAAAGCTGACGAATATTTGATATTTTCTGGCAACAGCGGCAACTGATTGCTATTCGCGTGTAAGTCTGGGTACACTCGGATTCAGAATAACAATAATATTATAAATCTGAGGCTTAGCTTGAGAAATCTATATTCGGGGTTCCTGCTGGGATTGCTGCTCATTTGCTCCAGTCTGTTTTACGGACTGGCCCTGACCAATTCCGATAAAAAATTTCAGCAACAAGCTTCGGTGCTCGATGGCACTTGGCGTTTAGTGTCGGTGCGCCAGTTTGATGCGTCCGGTAAAGCTCTGCCTGAGTCTGCGTCAGCGCAGGCATTGCAATCATTAAAGATTGTCGCAAACCGGCACTTCAGCCGTGTCACGACGGCGGACGATGGCAAAGTGATCAGCACCACTGCCGGCCTGATCGAACTCAGTACAGATTTGTATCGCGAGTATACCGGCTTTAAACCGGATGCCGGCACTAGCCTTGCTTACCAATGGCAACTTGAAGAAGGCCGGCTGACGCAACGGCGAATCGATAAAGAACAGGTGATAGAAGAGGTCTGGCAACTGGTGGAGTGAACGCCTGTCCGCTGTTGTGTTCCGGCCCAGACCGGTTAAATTCCGATATCTTTCCGCGACTTCGTAAATATTTATCTGCAGTTTCTGTAGATTGAATGCAAGGCGACGGAAATGCACTAAGCTTGCTCAGAACGAGTCAAATCGGCGGGGCAAGTTATGAAATCTTCAGGTTTTGTTTGCTTAATATCCGTACTTTTCGTCCTTGCAGCATGTGGTCCTCAGGCGCCAACGTCTGTCCAACCAGAATCTAAACCAGTCAGCAGTACCACTCCAGAAGTCAAAACAGCCGCAGCAGTTGCCGCAACCAATGCAGTCACGCCAGTGGCGGCACAGTGTCAGCTCAAGCTTGGCTTTGAAGCCTGGGAACCCTACCAATACACAGCATTGGATAACAAACCGTCAGGTCTTGATATTGAGTTAGTCCAAGCAATAGCACAGCAGATGGGCTGTGAAATCATTGCACAACAAGGCAGCTGGACAGATTTAATCAGTTCGCTGAAAGCGGGAAATGTCGATTTGTTGCTCGGTGCGTCGATCACGCCGGCCCGTCAGGAATATGCGCATTTTTCCGAACCCTATCGGCAGGAGCAATTTGTGTTGTTTGTCCGTTCAGCGGACGTTGCCAGCTATCCACAAAATAACTTGGCCGAATTTATAGGTGCCGGTAAGAAAGTAGGCATCATCAGTGAATACTACTATGGGACTGAATTTGCAGACCTATACAATCAGGCGCCGCTAAAACAACAATTTGTTGAAGCATCTTTAAGTGAACTGAATCTGGCACGGCTGCTGGATGAGGATATTGATGGCATGCTGGAAGACAGCTTTGTCGGCCATGCGATGCTCAGACGCAAGGGACTGGATAAACAAATTGGTGCTCATTCCATTTCAATGGGCAATACTGATGTGTTCGTAATGTTCAGCAAAGCCACAGTGAAAGCAGATCAAGTTAGTGCTTTTAATCAGGCGCTAGCCACGATAAAAGCCGATGGTCGCTATAACGGCATTATCCAGCGTTATATCCACTAAAGGTTATGAGTCGCCTGTTGCAGGATCTGACTGGTGAAGCTTGTTTTCAGATAAAACCCGCGTGGCAGAGCTTGGACTGGCTCGCCGCCGGGACCAATGGCAAGAGTCAGTGCTTTACTGTTAGCGCCCTTTGGCCGTAACTGCAGAACTTTCCCATGTGCTCCGCGGATTTGGTCTAGGCCTCCCAGCGCCAACAGATCCATCAATTCTTCCCAGTCCTGCTGCAACAGCTGCTGTTGCTGCATGTTGGGTTGCCATAAAAACGCCCGGCCGATCATCCGATCACCTAATGGAATGTCGCGCGCTGCTAACACAGGGACCCACAGTACATGTTGCAGTTTTCGGCATACCCAGGAATCTTGCCAGCGTTGCAGGGTTGCGCCGGTCATTGGCGCCACACACACATAAGTACTTTCCAGCGGCTTGCCAGTCCGGTCGACTGGCAGTGTCTTCAGTTCAACCGCCAGATGCGGGAAGTCAGGTTCGGCCTTGGAACCAGCACTGGCACCAAGAGCCAGCTCAATTAGCTGGCCGACTGTCCCTTTGTCACGACGCAGATCTGCAGGCAAACTCTGATGGAGTTCATCAGCCAATTCAGTGAGGGTCAGACCTGCCAGAGCATGGGCGCGGTGCAATAATTCAGCAGTTGAATCAGGGGGAGAAGGGCGCATATCAATATCCGTATATCACTCTGAACACACTAACATTTTCATCCGGATTTTTCTGGCGATTTTTGCAGCAATCCAACTTATGCACAGAGCTGCACGACTCCTGATGTGAAAAAATGCGTCCTAAATGCATGAAAAGTAATGTATTTTAATATCGAAGTTATTTGGTTTTGTCGCGATGCGGTGAGTTATTCAGGGATAAGAACATGGATATGCACAGTTATATGCACAGTCTCTGTGTAAAAGTGCACAGAGGCATACTGTATAAATGCCAAGTTGTGGATAACTTGAGGGCAAGCAGACAGAAATTCAGTTTGCTGTCCCTGCCACTTTGTGAAAGAATCAGGTCAACGCTGTTGTAAACAAGCCAGAGGTTTGTGTGATCGATGCCGAAGGCTTTCGGGCCAACGTCGGTATAGTGATTTGTAATCACCAGGGACAGGTGTTTTGGGCT
>JACCDS011799544.1_pt1 | contig 38552 bp, 33 predicted proteins | sample 7446441 | NCBI WGS metagenome assembly JACCDS01 (sample SAMN15323445, study PRJNA562643) | freshwater metagenome | isolation source: river surface water | place: USA:Blue River Watershed | collected 2017-08-17
TCGCTGCATCATCTTCAGGGCGCACTCTTCCCGGCACGCTCGGATTATCGTTCGAGGCAGGTCTTCTGGCTCGTTCCCCGACACGCCCCCTTCCCGGTTGCCCAGTGGGTTGTTGCGGCGTGCGGTGGGTCTGGAACTTACAGCTGCGGGTACAGCTCCGGTATTGCACCGGATTCCCTTTTCAGCACGCGGATTGAGGCGTTCTCAGCGCGTGCACCGCGAACGCATCAAAGGTAGTTAAAAAACGCGCGGGCCGCGTTGTGGGCCGATTCCAGCGCCAGCGGCTTCACGCCAAACGTGGCTCCGCGGGCGGTAGCAAACGTGAGCAGGGCCTCTGAAGGCAGGTTGCCAACCAGGTGGTTTTGGGCAAACGGGCATCCGCCCAGGCCGAGCAGCGCCGAATCAAAGCGGCGAATTCCCGACTCCCAAGCTGCCTCGAGCAGCCCGTTCGTAAGGGCTTCAGCCGCAGGCATGTGCAGGTGCAGGCCCAGGATCGAAGCGCCGGCTGCCGTACGCACCGTGGCGACCACGTCGCGAATGCTTTGGGGAGTCGCACTTCCGACCGTGTCGCTAATGGAAAGTACCGAAGGCTGCCATTGGTTCGCGGCCTTATGCGCCCATTCGGCCACAAGGTCGAGGGTATTCGGCTCGCCGTAGGGGTTGCCGAAGGCCATCGACAGGTAGACGACAACCTCTTTGCCTGCAGAATGGGCGCGCTCAATGGACGGAGTCCATTCGTCCAATACCTGAAGCTGGCTTCGGTTGGTGTTGCGGCGCTGAAACTGTTCGCTGATTGAGAACGGAACCCCGACAACATCTACCGCCGAATGCGCCACCGCGCGGTCAATTCCCTGAGCATTGGCGGCGATGACCAGAAATTTGTTGGCACCCTTTACGGGCGCCAGGGCGTCAAGTACCTCGACCGAATCCGCCATCTGCGGAATCGCCTTGGGCGACACTAAGCTCGCCACGTCGAGGTAGTCAAAGCCCACCGCCAAAAGCCGCTTGAGGTAGGCGATTTTATCCTGCGTCGCAAAAACCGTCGGATAGCCCTGCATCGCGTCGCGCGGGCACTCGACCCAAATTAGGCGTTCCATGCGGCGGCAAGTTGGCGGACCATGGCCGGACCTTCGTAGACCAGACCGGAATAGACTTGAACGAGGTCGGCCCCGGCGCTGAGCTTGTCCTGAACGTCCTGGGCGGTGCGCACCCCTCCGACGCCGATTACCGAGGCGGAACCTCCCACCGCTTCGCGCACCCACTCCACGACTTCGGTGGAGCGGCGGGTGAGCGGAGCCCCACTGAGGCCGCCGGCGCCGATGGCGTCAATGCGGACTTGCGGCGTGCGGAGGCCGTTGCGACCGACGGTGGTGTTGGTGGCGATAATTCCTCGCAGGCCGCACTCGACGGCAAGGGCCGCAGTGCGCTGCACGTGCTCTTTGCTCGAGTCCGGATCAATTTTCACGGCTACCGGCTTACCTCCGAGGCGCTTGGCTTCATCGGCAACGGCTTGCAGCAGCGCGCGCATGCTGGCTTCGGACTGCAGGTCGCGCAATCCCGGTGTGTTGGGCGACGAAACGTTGATCGCGATGTAGTCCACCACGGCATACACCGCGTTGAGTGCCGCGAGGTAGTCGTCTACGGCTTGTTCGTTGGCGGTGGTTTTGTTGCGACCGATGTTGCCGCCCACAATGAGGTTGCGGTGCTTTGATGCCTTGATTCGCAATGCGGCCGCCTCGGCGCCGCCGTTGTTGAATCCCATTCGATTAATTAGGGCCTGGTCTTCGGGCAGGCGGAACATGCGCGGCTTCGGGTTGCCAGGTTGGGGCCTGGGAGTGACGGTTCCTATTTCGAGGTGGCTGAAGCCGAGCGCCTCCCAGGCGCGAAGGGCGACGGCGTTCTTGTCCATTCCGGCAGCCAGCCCAAGGGGGTGGCGAAAAGTCAGTCCCATTGCGAGAACTGGGGCGTCGGGGACCGGGCCCACGGCCGCGCGGAGGGCGGCCGTGGTTATTGCGCTCTGGGAAGCGAATTGAAGTCCGCGCAACGCCAAATTGTGGGCGCGCTCAGCGGAAAGCTGAAAAAGCAAGGGACGGATCAGCGAAGAATACATCATGGGCACCTCAAAGGTAGCGTCGGGGTTAGATTTGCAGCATGAATCCGGTCATTCAAAACCGCCGTGCGCGCTACGAATACGTCCTCGAAGAGGAGTTCACGGCCGGCATTATGCTTGCCGGGACCGAAGTCAAGGCCCTGCGCGACGGCAAGGCCAATTTGAGCGACGCCTACGCCTACGTTTCGGAGGCTGGCGAGGTTTGGATTAAAAACCTCCATATTTCAGAATTCAAATTCGGAACCTATGCGAACCACGCCCCGTTGCGCGAACGCAAGTTGCTCCTGAAGAAAAACGAACTTAAGAAGATTCGCAAAGAGCTACAAAACAATGGAATAACCCTAATTCCGTTAAAGCTTTACTTTAGTTCGCGGGGATGGGCCAAGTTGGACATTGCGCTGGCCAAAGGCAAGAAGTTTTACGACAAACGGGCAAGCATCAAAGAGCGCGACATTGACCGCGACGCGGCACGGGAATAGTCTACGGCGCGGCCAATTGGTGCGCAACTGTTGCCCATTAGGTCGTAGCTCTTCAGTTTTTCTTGGGTTTAGCCAAAAAATTCGAAACGATTTCCAAATATAATTTCGGTTGATCCGTGGCCATGTCGTGTCCCGACTTCCTTAGCACGGCCAACTCCGCAGATGGAATAAGATCTAGGTATTCTGCCGCGTACCCGCTTGGCTGGTTGTCGCACTCAGCCATTAATACAAGCACAGGGATTCTCAGCTGGGCAAAGGCCTCGCGCCGGTCGGCAACCTCGTTAAACCTTTGAACCGTCATGATGTGGGCAAAATACCCTGATCCAGGTTGAACCGGCACGTTTTTTTTCGCCGTACAGGTGGTCGATCGGTTCAATTCACGGTCCCACAACGCCATATATTGATCCATTTCGGTGTCGGAGCCCAATTTCGTTCCTAAAAAAATCGCGCCAGCCCTTACCCATCGTACCCGCCAGCTTTTCATGCGTTCGTTTGCGTCGTAGTTGGTTAGCTCCGGTTTAATTGGTACAAACGGTAGATTTTTGGCGGGATTCCTACGCGAAGGGTCAACCGGGAGTATCGGCCCGGGGACCTCAAAAAGTACTTTTTCAATGCGGTCCGTGGGGTAGTTCTGTAGGTAGTTGGCTACGAGAACGGCACCCCACGAGTGACCAATCAGAATGATTTTAGGGGCGTCAATTTGCTGAAGTACCGCATGAAGGTCGGCACTGTGTCGGACGACCGAGTAATCGGTTGGGTTTGCAAGTCGGGCAGAATGTCCACTACCAATTTGATCGTAGAAATACAAATCATGTCCCTGCGCCGTTAGCGGCTTTAATGCCTCGATTTGGACGTCGCGAACCATGCCCCCTGGCCCTCCATGAACGTATACAATGGGCGATTTTTTTAATTGCGAAGTGTGTTCGAGGTGCAGATAGCCAATGTGCGAACCCGTTGTAAGCTCCCAGTAGTTCGTTCCCGCTCGAGTTACGAATGCCGGCACATCATAGGTACGTGGAACACTGCAGTATACACCCCCAAGGAGGATGGCCAAAAAAATGGTCCCATAAATCGTAGTCCGCAAGGATGAGCTCATCGCTGCGTCGCCACGTCTTTGAGCATCGGAACAAAGCGAAAGCTCCCAAGGTCTTCATGAATCCAGCTTCCGTCGGGGGCCCGGCGCACGCGGAGCATGCGCTGCTCCGCCTCTACGTCGCCAACGGGCACCACCAACACGCCGTCAGGCGCCAGCTGTTCCAGCAAATCTCGGGGGAGCTCCGGAGCAGCAGCGGTAATTAAAATCCCATCAAACGGAGCAAACGCGGGTAAACCTTTGTACCCGTCTCCGAACTTCTGGGTGATGCGACGCGTCCCTAATTCCGCCAGTAATCGCTTGCTAAAGTCAAAAAGTGCCTTTTGCCGCTCGATAGTAAAGACTTTGTAGCCCAGTTCTTCGAGCACTGCGGCTTGGTAGCCCGAGCCCGTGCCGATTTCGAGAATTTTAGCGCCTTCGGGCAAACCCAGCGCGCTCGATTGGACGGCCACCGTGTAGGGCTGAGAAATCGTTTGGCCCGCGGCAATCGGAAAAGCCACGTCCTGGTAGGCGAATTCTTCGAAGGAACTTTCGAGGAACGCATGGCGCGGAATTCGCCCCATGGCCGATAAAACCCGTTCGTTATCAATGCCTTTGCTACGCAAGAGGGCGATGAGTTGCTGGCGTTGGCCTTGGTGGCGGGGCAAGTCGGAAGTCACGGGCCGAAAGTACAACCGTACCTTTGGCGCGTATGCGGAACTTCCGGCTTTTTTTCAACGCCCTGGGTGTGGCGGCAGCCCTGAGTACGTGGCCCTTGGTTACGGCCTGCGACCCGAGTGAGGCCAAGCCTGTGGTCTACCTCGAAATCGACAGCTTGACGCTGAAGCCAGACGCTTCACGAGGAACCTCAAGCGCCCACGTGCGCTCGGTTTGGGTAGAGTCCGAGGGGGTATACTTCGGCGTTTTTCCGCTGCCTGCACGAATTCCATTACCGGTAAACGATCCGACAGCCACAGTGCGGCTTTATCCCGGAGTTGAAGTCAACGGAACCAGCAGCTTTCAGGCGCAGTACGAGTTTTATCAGCCCTACGAACGGGCGCTGAACAGCAGTTTTGGTTCCACGGTAACGTGGCCGCCGGCGGGCTCTGCGGTTCTTGAATACGAATCGTGGGCCAACGTCGTTGTAGTAGAGGACTTTGAGGCGGCAGGCATTCAGTTTGCCCCCAGTCCGCGCAGCGACACCGTGTGGACCCGAACAACTTCTGAACGCTTTCCGGCACCGCAGGGCGAGCTCAACAGCAGCAGCGGCATGGTCATTATGAAGCCCGGCCAGCAGATTTTTGAAGCAATCACCCAGCAGGCCTATGTGCTTCCGCGCGGCGGCAGCAACGTGTACCTCGAGTTCAACTACAAGTCCACAATGCCTTTTAGCTTAGGGGTCGTGGCCAACGAGCCCGGGCAAACGACCCAACAGCCTACGGTCACGTTCCGCGACAAAGCCCAATGGTCCAAGGCCTACGTCAATTTGGTGACCGAAGTTTCGGGATTCCCCAATGCCGTGAACTACAACCTCTACCTTGGAGCAGTCCGCACGCGCCCCGACCAAGCAGACACGCTGTGGGTAGATAATTTTAAGCTGGTTTACCGGTGAGCCCACGGAGCCCACTCCTTCGCAAAATTCAGCGGCGATACACCTTGGCATATGTGCTTGCTGACGCGCTGGCTGCCGGGCTCGCTTACACTTGGTTGTACGACTACCGCAAATCGGTCGCCGAACCCGCACGCTTTGGCCTGGAGGAATTGGCTTGGGATTCGTTTTACCCGTTTGGAATGGCCCTTACCGCCCTGCTGTGGATTGCTACGTTGGGCGTGGTGGGGTTGTACCAAAGCGTTTTGCGCAAGTCGCGGCTCACGGAGCTCAGCCGACTCATTCAGGTTGGCAGTCTATTTATCCTCGGGTATTTTTTGTTGTTTTTGCTCGACGATTACGTCAAGAGCTACCAAAATTACTGGGGTGAACTTCAGCGATTGGGTGGCGGACTTCTCGCACTAAGTATTGGTTTTCGCCTGGCGTTAGGAACCCATTTGCGCTGGAAGATTACCCAGAAAAAGATTCACTTCCCTACCCTGCTGATCGGTAAGCGCGACCTCCTCGAGCTGCACCAAGCCAAGCTGCAATCGCACGCGTCGGCCTCAGGCGAGGTACTGGCCGGTTGGATGTCGGTCGCTCCCGCGAGCGCTGAGGGCCATTGCTGCGGACTTCCCCACCTCGGGCCGGCGCGGGACGTAGCTCAGTGGGCGAATCGGCTCAACATCGAAGACGTAATCATCGCCCTGCCGCCAAACGAGCACCAGGAACTCACGCCCATTTTGTTGGAACTCGAGCAGCTCAAGCTGCGGATTTTCATGATTCCCGACACCTACGGAATCTTATCGGGCATGGTTGGGCTCGACGAGCACGGCGTTCCGCTAATGGAATGGCACCACGAGCCCATGGACGCGTGGCAGCGAAACAGTAAGCGGGCCGTGGATGTGGCGCTTTCGCTCGGGGCTCTCAGCCTACTGCTGCCGGTATTTGTGGTGGTGGCGCTGGCGGTTCGGCGCACGCGCGGACCCATATTCTTCACCCAAGAACGCCTTGGCCGGGGCGGAACGCGTTTTCAAATTGTCAAGTTCCGCACCATGCGCGTCGACGCGGAGGCGCTAGGACCGCAGCTTTCGAGCGAAGACGACCCGAGAATTACGCCGGTGGGTCGCGTGCTGCGCAAGTACCGTCTGGATGAACTTCCGCAGTTTTATAACGTTTTGCTGGGCGACATGAGCATCGTTGGTCCGCGCCCGGAACGCGCACACTTTGCCGAGCAAATTCTGGCCCGCGCGCCCCAGTACCGCCACGTGTACAAGGTCCGCCCAGGCATAACGAGTTGGGGCATGGTCCGCTACGGGTACGCCAGTACGGTCGACGAAATGATTCGCCGCATGGAATTTGATCTTTTGTACATTGAAAACATGTCGTGGCGCAACGACTTGAAAGTTTTGGTGTACACCGTCTGGACGGTCCTTAAGGGGCGCGGAAAGTAGGTTTCGGGCCGTACTTTTAGGGCATGAAGCACTGTACCGTACTCGGCGCAGGCACGATGGGCAACGGAATCGCCCACGTGTTCGCCACCAGCGGATGGAACGTCTCGCTGTTTGACATCAGCGCGCCCGCCTTGGAGCGCGCCGTAGCCACCATTACCAAGAATTTAGAGCGCCAAGTTGCCAAGGAGTTGCTAACCGCCGAGGCCGCCGCAGCCGCCGTGGCGCGCATTAGCACCTACACCGAATTGGCGCCGGCCGTGGCCGGGTCCGCCCTGGTCGTCGAGGCCGCCACCGAAAACGTTGACATCAAGCTCAAGCTCTTTGCCCAGCTCGACGAACTCTGCGCGCCCGAAACGATTTTGGCATCAAACACCTCGTCAATTGCCATCGGACGCATCGCGGCGGCGACCAAGCGACCCGAACTCGTGATTGGAATGCACTTTATGAATCCGGTCCCCGTGATGAAGCTGGTCGAAATCATTCGGGGCTACAAAACGTCAGACGCCACGGCGGCTGCCGTGGTTGGGATTAGCCGCGAACTCGGTAAGATTCCAGTGGAATGCAACGATTTTCCCGGTTTCGTAGCCAACCGCATCTTAATGCCCATGATCAACGAAGCGATTGAAGCACTTCAAACGGGGGTTGGCAAGGTAGAAGCCATCGACTCGATCATGAAGCTCGGCATGGCGCACCCCATGGGTCCCCTCCAGCTCGCCGACTTTATCGGTCTGGACGTATGCTTGAGCATTTTGCGGGTGCTGCACGAAGGACTCGGACAGTCCAAGTACGCCCCAAATCCGCTCTTAGTAGCCATGGTTACGGCGGGCGACCTCGGTGTGAAGTCAGGTCGAGGTTTTTACGACTACGCCAACGGAACCAAAGACGCTCCCGTTGCTCCTAATTTTCGCTAACTGCTTTATTTCATGAAAAACCAACTTATCATTAGCGCCTTTTTGGCCACAACGGGGCTTTTTGCGCAGGTTGATTTGATCAACAAAGTTTCGGGCAATGGCGCTCGCGACGGCAAAACTTTTGAATTCACTACGATTTATGACCTCGAGGCGACTCCGGTTAAGGACCAAGGCCGTTCTGGCACCTGCTGGAGCTATTCAGCTACCGGGTTCCTCGAATCTGAGTTGCTGCGCATGGGGAAGCCCGCCATTGACCTGTCAGAGATGTATACGGTGCGCAAAGTGTACCAGGACAAAGCTGAGAAGTACGTTCGCCTGCACGGTGCGCTAAACTTTGCCCAAGGCGGAGCGTGCCCCGATCTGTTTTATGTCATTGAGCGCTACGGTGCCGTGCCTCAATCGGCCTACGCCGGCCTGAACTACGGCACGCCCGGCAACGACCACGACGAGCTTGAGGCCGCCCTGAAGGGCATTGTCGACGCAGTGGTCAACAAAAACTCGGGCACCGTTACAACCGCCTGGAACAAGGGCTTCACGGGGTACCTCGACGCCTACCTCGGGGCCGAACCGACCTCGTTCACCTACGAAGGCAAGCCGTACACGCCGCGCAGTTTTGCTGATAAGTTTTTGGGAATCAATGTCAAAGACTACATTCAGCTAACGAGCTTCACGCACCATCCCTTTGGGTCGTGGTTTGCCGTCGAGGTTCCCGACAACTGGACGTGGGGAACCTCCTACAACGTTCCGCTCGACGAACTGATGGCGACCGTTGACCACGCCCTGGCCAACGGGTTTTCCATTGCTTGGGCCACCGACGTGTCCGAAAAAGGCTTTTCGCTGAACAACGGTGTAGCCGTATGGCCCGCCAAAGCGTGGAGCGACATGAGTGCCGAAGAAAAATCAGCCGTGTTCACCGGTCCGCACGAAGAGGCCGTCGTAACGCAAGCCTCGCGCCAGGCAGCTTTTGACAACTACGAAACCCAAGACGACCACGGCATGCAAATCGTGGGCAAAGTCAAGGACCAGTCGGGGGCATCGTACTACATCGTGAAAAACTCGTGGGGTCCGCGCAAGAACGCGTACCGCGAAGGCTACATCTACGCATCTGAAGCGTTTGTTCGCGCCAAAACGATTTCGATCATGCTGCACCAAGACGGGTTACCCAAGGCAACAAAAAAAGCTGCCGGGCGGTAATTCCCTCAGGATTTAACCTAGAATCCCGGTTCAGGCTGCGCGCCCGAACCGGGATTTTTTAATTACATGCGCTCAGGAGCCTCGATGCCGAGCAGTTCCAGGGCGCTTCGCAACGCAGAGGCCGTGGTAGCGCACAACTCGAGGCGAAAGCCAACCAAGGCTTCGGTTTCGGCATTCAGGATCGGATTCACCTGGTAAAACGAATTGAAGGCTTTGGCTAGGTCGTACGCGAACTGCGCCACGACCGCCGGACTGTAGGTCCGCGCGGCCTGCTGCACCGCCTCCGGAAAACGGTCCAGAGTCTGAATCAGCTCTTTGCTGCGTTCGTCAACCGTAACCTCTGCCCACGACCAAGCTGCTGGGCGGCCCTCGGCCTTGCGCAAAATAGACTTGATCCGAGCGTGGCTGTACTGAATAAAGGGTCCTGTGTGTCCGTTAAAATCGATCGACTCCTCGGGGTTGAACACCATGCGCTTGCGCGGATCCACCTTGAGAATGAAGTACTTGAGGGCGCCATGGCCCAAAACCTGGTAGAGCTTCGCCTTCTCAGCCTCGCCGAGTCCTTCGGTCTTGCCCAGCTCTTCGCTAAGGCTGCGGGCCGTGGCCTCCATCTCGTGGAGCAGGTCGTCGGCGTCGACGACGGTGCCTTCGCGGGACTTCATTTTTCCGCTCGGAAGGTCGACCATGCCGTAGCTCAAATGGTACAACTGGTCCGCCCAGGCGTACCCCAGCTTCTTGAGAATTAAAAACAGCACTTTGAAGTGGTAGTCCTGCTCGTTCCCCACCACGTAGGTAAGTCGGTCGATCGAAAAGTCAGCGAATCGCTGAATCGCGGTGCCGATGTCCTGGGTCATGTACACCGAGGTTCCGTCGCGGCGCAGCACGAGCTTTTCGTCGAGGCCTTCTTCGCGTAGGTCAATCCACACGGAGCCGTCGTCGCGGCGGTAAAATACGCCACGCGCCAAGCCTTCTTCAATGTCGTGCTTGCCCAGCACGTAGGTTTCGGATTCGTAGTAGTTTCGGTCAAAGTGCACACCCAAACGGCGGTAGGTCTCATTAAATCCGTCGTAAACCCAGGAATTCATCGTAGCCCACAGGTGGCGCACCTCGGCGTCGTCCGCCTCCCAAGCGCGGAGCATTTCTTGAACCGCACGCATGCACGGTGCCTGAGCCTTAGCTGCTTCTTCGTCGAGGCCTTGGGCCATGAGTTCGCGCACCTGACCGCGGTATTCCTGATCAAAGCGTACATAAAAATCACCTACGAGGTGGTCGCCTTTTTTGCCGGCGGATTCGGGGGTGATTCCGCCCCCGAACTGCTGCCACGCCCACATGCTCTTGCAAATGTGTACGCCTCGATCATTAATAATCTGAACCTGAACCACTTTGCGACCGCTTGCCTCGAGGATTCGGCTCACGCTGTGCCCGAGCAAAATGTTGCGAACATGGCCCAAGTGCAGGGGTTTGTTGGTGTTGGGGCTGCTGAATTCGACCATGGCCGCGGGCGCCGCAGGGTCGACCGAAGCGGTTCCCCAGGCCTCGGCAGTTCGAATCGCATCAAAGCGCGCTTGAATTTGTTCCGAACTGAGTACGAGGTTTAAAAATCCCTGAACCGCATTGTAGCGAACGACCAAGGGCGTGGCCCCGAGCAGCGCTTCACCAACCTCGCGGGCCGTGTCGGCGGGCGACTTGCGGCTCAGCTTAAGGAACGGGAAAACCACCAACGTGGCATCGCCCTCAAAATCCTTGCGGGTTTCTTGGAGTTCGACGGGGCCATCCCATCCGTACAACGTATTTAAGACCGTCGAAACGGCCGATTCTAAGGCGTCAGCCATGTGCATTAAAGATTGGTACGTCGGCTTAACCGCTCTTGAAGGCGGTACACCGTGTTTTGAAGTAAGCGGAACGCGGTGGTTCCCATAGCGTTGCCGCCCTTGTCTAAAAGCGGATTGATTTCGGTAAACTCCATGCAGCGCACGAGCGGCGCGTCGGCAAAAAGCTCCAGCAACTGCTTGGCTTCAGACTCGTCAAAACCACCCGGGACGGGCGTGCCCGTTCCCACCGAAATGCTGGGATCCATGGAATCCACATCAAACGACACATAAACCATGTCGCAGTCCTTCATTTGCGCCATCACCCGCTGCACCACGGTTGAGATTCCCAGTTCGCGAACTTCAGGCACCCGGTACACCGTCATTCCGTACTTTTCAATCAAGTAGTCTTCGGGCTGCTCCGTGCTGCGAAGGCCGATAAAGGCGATGTCTTCGGGGCGGACGCGCTGCGGGTGTCCCTTGAGTTTGGTCCATGAATCGCGGGTAACCGGACTCGGATCGTTGATTTTGCACTCGAGGTTGTCTTCTCCGAGCGCGGTGGCCAACGGCATACCGTGCATGTTGCCCGAAGGAGAGGTGTAGGGCGAATGCATGTCGGCATGGGCATCAATCCAAACCACGCCCAACCGCGCCAGCGGAAAAGCTTGCTTGATCCCGGCTATCGTGCCGCCCGCATTCGAATGGTCGCCGCTCAGCACCAACGGAAACTGGCCGTCGTCAAGGGTTTCTGCCACGACCGCCGAAATTCGGCGGTACATGCGCACGATTCCTCGAATACGCTTGCCGTAGGGCGTCTCAGGGTGACGGTACAGCAGCGCGTTGTTGGTCTGCACTTTGCGCGGCTGAAGCGCCCTAAAAAACTTGGGCTGAATGCTGAACGACGCGCTGCGAATAGCCGCATAGCCCAGGCTTGAACCTCGGGTCCCTGCGCCCAATTCAGACATCGCGGTGATTAACTGCAGCATAGTCCAAAGGTAAGAATTGGCCTACCTTTGGGCGTAGTCCATGGCCCGAACATCTTCAAACTCCCCTTCGTCGTGGTTGGCTGACGTGAAGTCGGCCTGGCAAGACGTTAAACAAAGTCCCTCCCTTCACTCCGTTTTCGGACTTATCGTGCTGTTAATCGGCATTTTGGGATTCATCGCCAGCGCGTCAACCTTGACCACCTGGACCGCTGACTACAGCGCCATGGAGCTCGGTTTTTCGCAAGTAATTAGCCAGCGCGACGTGGTGATTCACAACCTCCTCGGCTCAATCGGAGCCGCAGTGGGCATGGTGGTCACCGTGCGCGGATTCGGCGCCGCTTCGCTCCTTCTTTGGTCGGTCGTCATGGCGTTTGGCCTGCGCTGGGGCCTCGGTCTCCCCATTCGCACCCTTCGGTTTGCCCGTCGGAGTTTGCTTCGCGCCCTGCTTCTCACGAGCGGACTCGCACTGGTTCCGTGGAACGCCGGCGACGCGGTTGTTGGCGACTACGGTCGAGTAATTGCCGCATGGTCAACCCATTGGGTCGGCACCTTGGGGGCGGTCCTCAGTTGGTTCGTTTTGGGTACCGTACACGTTGTTTGGGTATTTCAACTGCGCCCGCAGCAGCTCGGAGCCCGTTTTGCGGCCCCATCGGCTGCAGATCCGATTCCGCAACCGCCCGACTTGAGCGACGACGAACTACTGGCAGACGAAGCGCCCCTTGTGGTCGACCTCATGGAACCCTTAAGCGCCGACGCCGAAGAGGCGCCCGAGCTGTCGGTGCCCGAACCACTGAGTCCTCCGTGGGACCTCGACGACCCTGAGCCCGCGCTGATCCAACCCAACGACGCGAGCAGCGTCGTGCTCGATGTCGCCCCATTGGCAGATCCCGAACCTCCGGTACTCATACCTCCTCAAGTGGCCCCTGAAGTTGCCAGCGCAGGGCCCTACGATCCGCGCCGCGACCTTTCTCGCTACCAGTTTCCGACCCTACAGCTTCTCAACGACTACGGCCAGACCGTTGCCAAGGTGGACCAAGAAGAGCTCGAGGCCAACAAAGAGCGCATCGTTGACACGCTGCGCAACTACAAAATCGAGATTGCCAAGATTAAGGCCACGGTGGGTCCGACGGTGACCTTGTACGAAATCGTGCCCGAAGCGGGAATCCGAATCAGCAAAATCAAGTCGCTTGAAGATGACATTGCTTTGAGCCTTAGCGCCTTAGGTATTCGCATTATCGCGCCGATTCCGGGCAAAGGAACCATCGGCATTGAAGTTCCCAACCGCCACCCGCAAATGGTGAGCATGCGTTCGGTGCTTGCGAGCGAAAAATTCCAAAAAACCGAAATGGATCTGCCCCTCGCGCTGGGCAAAACCATTTCGAACGAGGTATTTGTTGTTGACTTAGCTAAAATGCCGCACCTGCTTATGGCGGGTGCAACCGGTCAAGGTAAGTCGGTGGGCCTCAATGCGATTTTGGCGTCGATTCTGTACAAAAAGCACCCTGCCGAAGTGAAGTTTGTTTTGGTTGACCCCAAAAAGGTTGAACTTACCCTGTTTAACACTATTGAGCGCCACTTTTTGGCCAAGCTCCCCGGAACCGACGAGGCGATCATCACCGACACGACCAAGGTGATACACACCCTGAATTCGCTGTGCATTGAAATGGACCAGCGCTACGAGCTGCTCAAGTCCGCCTTTGTGCGCAACTTAAAGGAATACAACACCAAGTTCACCGCGCGCAAGCTCAACCCCGAGGAGGGCCACCGCTACCTACCCTACATCGTGCTGGTCATTGACGAGTTTGCCGACCTCATTATGACGGCGGGCAAAGAAGTGGAAACCCCCATCGCACGCCTCGCGCAGCTCGCCCGAGCCATCGGAATTCACCTCATTGTCGCCACCCAGCGCCCCTCGGTCAACGTAATCACGGGAATCATTAAGGCCAACTTCCCCGCGCGGATTGCGTTTAAGGTGAGTGCTAAAATTGACTCGCGGACCATTTTAGACGCCGGGGGCGCCGAACAGCTCATTGGCAAGGGCGATATGCTGATTTCGAGCGGAAACGATTTGATTCGCCTGCAGTGCGCGTTCCTAGACACGCCCGAAGTGGAGCAAATTTGCGAGTTCATTGGTGGCCAGCAAGGGTACCCCGAGGCCTACCAACTTCCCGAGTACGAGTCTGAAGAAGGCGGACTCGGCGGGGGCGGAAACTACAGCGCCGACGAACGCGACAGCATGTTTGAGGAGGCCGCGCGCATGGTTGTTATTCACCAGCAGGGCTCGGCATCGCTTTTGCAGCGGAAGCTCAAACTTGGCTACAACCGCGCGGGACGCTTGATTGACCAACTCGAAGACGCCGGAATCATCGGGCCCTTCGAAGGCTCCAAGGCCCGACAGGTCCTGGTACAAGACGAAGTACAACTCAACGAACGACTCAAAAACCTATGATTTTTCGATCCTTAGCCGTTGCCGCGCTGTGCGTGGTGGGCAGTGCCGCATGGGCCCAGACCGAAACGCCACTCGCTTTTTTGCAGCGGGTTAAAAAACAAGCCCTAGCCTACTCCGACCAAAAAATTAGCTTCACGTCCGTGCTCGACGCTCCCGGACGCAACGGCCAACGGGTGCAGCGCAAAACCAGCGGCGAGGTGTGGGTCAAAGGCGAGTCCGCCAAACTGGTGCTTCAAGGTCAGACGTTTTTTTTCAAAAGCGGCATTGTGACCACCGTTAGTCCTGAAGACGAAGAAATTGTGGTGCGCAAGCTCGATGGTGACGCCAAGCAGTACACTCCGGCGGTTTTGCTAAGCCAGTACGAAAAAAGTTCGTCGTTTGCCTGGGCAGGCACCCAAACGGTGGCGGGGCGCAGCATTAAGCTGGTGAGCATGGTTCCCAAAAACGATCCCGACGTGGCTAAAGTCATTTTGGGCGTCGACGCCAAGACCCTCAAGCTGTACAGCTACACCGAAGAAGGTAAAAACGGCACCAAGTCAACGATTACCATGGTGGCCTACGAAACCAATAAAGGGCTAACCGCCAACGACGTGGAATTCAAGCGTTCGAACTACCCGGCGAACTACGAGTACATCGCTCCCAAAACCAAGTAGCGCTTGGGCAAGCTCGATCGGTACTTCATCGGGAACTTTGTTCAGATTTTTGCCAAGACCTTGGCATTGAGCGTATTCATTCTGCTCATGCAAATGGTCTGGAAGTACATGGACGACCTAGCAGGGCGCGGAATCTCGATGCTTCGCATTCTAGAGCTGATGGGGTACTGGTCGGTGTCCATTTTGCCCATGGCTGCGCCCATCGCCGTGCTCTTTGCCGGAATAATGATCTACGGTCAGTGGGCGGAATCAAAGGAATATGCTGCCGCCAAAGCAGCGGGCTTCTCGTTCCTGCGGATGCTGCAGCCCGTCACCCTGGTTTTGGCCGTGATCGCCGTGCTCATGTTTTTTGTGAGCAACAACTTCATTCCGGTGGCCAACTTCAAAGGCGAAAACCTGCTGCTCAACATCGCCCGGCAAAAACCCACGTTTAAGCTCAAACCCGGCGTTTTTGTGGCAGGGCTTGATGGGTTTAGCGTGAAAGTGGGGCGCAAAGAAGACAACCGCATCTACGACGTGATTCTTTACGACCACCGCGAGCGGGGCCGCGGTAACACCGGGGTGCTCACCGCCCCCGAAGGCGAGATACGCTATCCAGAGGGTAGCCCCACCATGACCCTGGTTTTGCGCAACGGGCGCAGCTACCTCGACGTCAACGAATCGGTTCGCGAAGAGCGCCTGCGCCAAGGCATGCTCGCGGCAACGTTTGACAGCATGGTCGTGCGCATGGACATGTCGTCGTTTTTGCTGGGCGATTTAGGCGGAATTCAGCGCAGCAACGAGTTCAACATGCTCACGCTGTCGCAGCTCGACACCTCCATCGACGTGCTCGAGGTGCAAATCGCAGACCGAATGGCCGAAGTAAGCCAAGGAATGCGGCGCAAACTCGGCGGATGGTCCGAAGACAGCATGCGTCAAGCGCGTGCCGTCGACACCTCACTGAGGGTAGCCACCCGCCTGCAACCCATTCACCGGTACCGAGCGGTGCAAAATGCGGCATACCTCGCCCAAAGCAACCGCGACTACATGAACCAGATTGCGTCTGAACTCGATTGGCGCAACCAGCACCTTGCCCGCCACTACCTCGAATGGCACAAAAAATTCAGCGTGGCCGTGGCCTGCGTGCTGCTGTTCTTCATCGGTGCCCCCTTGGGTAGCGTGATTCAGCGCGGCGGATTCGGCTGGGCCTTCGTCGCGAGCGTGCTGCTTTTTCTGCTGCACTACGTACTCACCATGGTCTCTGAAAAGCTGGGGCGAACGTGGGTTCTCTCGCCCTTTTGGGCCATGTGGGGTCCCAACCTCGTCTTGGCGCCGGTCGCCATGGCCATGACTTGGTGGGCCTCTCGAGACGGCCGCCTCACCCTCAGCCTACCTCGCAAGCTGCGGGCAACGACTCCCGCCGCATGAACATACTGCACCTCTGCAACAAAGTACCGTTCCCCGGCCGCGACGGGAGCAGTATAGCCATGGAGTCGCTGATTCGGATTGAAGCAGGTCTTGGCCACCGCGTGCACGTCGTGGCGTTGAATACCGAAAAACATTGGGTTGCCCACCCCAAGAGTCCGTTTCAGGGCGTAACGCTCGAAGCCCTTGCGGCAGAGACGGCCCCCAGCCTAGCTACAGCGCTGCCGAATCTTTTTGCTCGCGACAGCTACTACGCCAGCCGATTCTGGTCTGCTCGAGCCGCTCAGGTCATTCGGCAGCGGGCCCAAAATGCCGACGTCGTCGTGCTCGACAGCCTGTTCATGGCGGTGTACCTAAACGAGTTGGGCTCGGTACCCATCGTTCTGCGTGCGCACAACGTGGAGCACGCCATTTGGTTGCGCGGACTCGCCGAAGAGCCTTGGTACCGAAGAAGCTACGTTGCCCTGCAGGCCCGGCGGCTTCGTCGATGGGAGGCCGAAATTGCCCGACGGGTGCAGCGCATCTGGGCCATCAGCACCGAAGACGCTTCGTGGTTTGGCGGCCAAGGCGGACCCACGTGCACGGTTCCGTGCAGTTTTGATGCCCTGAACGGCCCGTGGGTTGATTCGGGGGCTGCATCGCCCCGAGCATACCACTTGGGCGCGTTGGATTGGACCCCCAACGTTCGCGGAATGAAGTGGTTCCTCGACGAGGTTGCGCCCCGTTTGGCGCAGGCCCAAGTAGACGTGTACAGTGCCCAATGGCCCTTTGGTCCCGAGCCCAGCGGAATTCGGTACCGTTCTGACGTTCCCGATTTCGAGCACTATGGGGTATTCATCGCCCCCATTCGGAGCGGAAGCGGCATGCGCATTAAGCTCCTAGAAGCCATGGCCCGAGGAAAAGCCGTGGTTACCACGCCGCTCGGCGCGGAGGGCCTAGGGGCCAGCCACGGAACGCACCTAATCTTGGCTGAATCGGCTGCAGAATTTGCCGCGGCCCTTGACGAACTCTGCACGGATCCTGGATTGCGCCAGCGAATCGGGCGTGCCGCCGCCGACCATGCGCGTGCGCACTTCGCTGACCAGTACTTGGCCGAGCACATTGCCGCCGAACTCGCGACCTTTGCTCCGTGATGGAAGCACTAGCTTGGCTACTTTGGGGATTGGCCCTCGTACCCTACACGCTTTACCCCGCTGTGGTGCGCGTGCTGGGGCGTCGACCTGCCGCCGAACCTGAACCGCTTCGCAACGCTCCGCACGTGAGCATCGTGTTCGCCGCCTACAACGAAGAGGCGGTGATCGAAGCCAAACTCCAAAGCCTACTCGCACAGGACTACCCGGGTAGCTTTGACGTGTGGGTCGGGTCCGACCAAAGCACCGACCGCACCGACGAACTTTTGGCCGATTTTGCGGCGCGCGATGCCCGAATTCACTGGATGCGCATGTCCGAACGGAGCGGTAAAGCACAAATTATCAACCGCTTGGTTGCCGAATCGTCGGGAGCATGGGTCGTGGGGACCGACGCCAACATTTGGTTTGCGCCTGACTGCCTCAGCGAACTAATGCGCGAGGCCCAGGCCAACCCCCGCGCCACGGTTGTGGGCGGATCGCTGTTTTACCGCGGATTGACGGGGCCATCCGACCCTGCATCGCCCAGCATTGCCGACGAAGAACGCTGGTACATGAACTGGGAGAACTTTGCCAAACGCGTTGAATACGAGCGCACGGGCTGTGCCATGGGCGTTGAAGGAGGGCTCTACGCCATTCGGCGCGACGCCTTTCGCCCGATTCCCTTCGGAACCTTCATGGAGGACTTCTTTTTGAGCTTCTCGGCCATGCTTCGCGGGGAACACGTCGCGTGGTCGCTTTCGGCCCGCGGAAGCGAAGACGTAAGCCACGATCCGCACCGCGAATTCCGGCGAAAAGTGCGTATTGCTCACGGCAACTGGCAAAACGTCGGGCGATTCGCCATTTCAATGCTCCGGCTGCGCCCTTCAGTGCTCGTTGTGTTCCTTGGCCACAAACTCTTGCGTTGGTTGACTCCGTTGCTCGTTTTGGGCGGAATTTTAGCTGCTGCCGTCCCCGGCGAACCGTGGTCTGAAGCGAGCCAGTGGGCCTGGACGCTGTTTGCGAGCCTTTCGGCCTACACCCTGCTGGTGTACAGCGGAACCCTGCGGGTGCTCGACCGCATCCCTGGACTGCGCACGCTGCACCACCTCCTACTCATGAATTTGGCCCTTGGGCTCGGCTTCGTGCGCTACCTTCGCGGCGGAACCAACGGCATTTGGGAACCCACCCCGAGAACCCCATGAACACGACCCTTTTTTCCTCGATCGACGAGGCCCTTGACGACCTCCGCGCCGGAAAAATGATCATTGTGGTCGACGACGAAGACCGCGAAAACGAAGGCGATCTGGTAGCCCTCGCCGAGGGAATTACGCCCGAGACCGTCAACTTTATGGCGACCCACGCCCGCGGACTCATTTGCGTTCCACTGATTGACCAGCGCTGCGACGAGCTCGAGCTGCACGCTATGGTGGACCGCAATACCGACCCCCACGGCACTGCCTTTACGGTGAGCGTCGACCTCGAAGGCGAAGGCGTAACCACGGGCATTTCGGCCCACGACCGGGCAAAGACCATCAACGCCCTCACCCGGCCTGACACTAAGGCGGAACAATTTCGCCGTCCGGGACACATTTTTCCGCTCCGCGCACGCCCCGGAGGCGTGCTGCGCCGTGCAGGCCACACGGAAGCCGCGATCGACCTTGCCCGCCTTGCCGGAAGCCGTCCGGCCGGCGTAATCGTTGAAATCATGAACGAAGACGGCAGCATGGCTCGCCTTCCCGACCTCGAAGTGATGGCCAACCACCACGGGCTGCGGATCATAAGCATCGAGCAGCTCATACGCTACCGCATGGAGCGCGACCGGCTGGTGCACGAACTTCGTTCCTACCGCCTTGAAAGTCCAATGGGGCCCTGGCACGTGCGCGTCTACGGCCAAACCACCTCAGATCAGCGGCACGCAAGCTTTAGCTTCGGCACGTGGCACGAAGACGACGAGGTGCTCGTCCGCATGCAAAGCGGACCTTTTGCCGCTAGTCCTTGGTCGCACTTTGATCAATCGGGCGCTCCCGACAGCGCCCACTTCGCAGCCGCGATGCGCAAAATCGCGGAGCGGGGCGCGGGCTGCATTGTGTGCCTCAACCAACGCGGATCGGCCACCGACTGGACGGAGTGGGATCCGTCGCTTCCGCTAAGCCCCACCCGATCCATGGGCCACGACCCGCTTGATTACGGTGTGGGCGCCCAAATACTGCACGGACTGGGCCTGCGCAACGTCGCCCTACTCACCCAGAACCCCATGCGGCGGGTTGGCATTGAGGGCTACGGGCTGCACATTGTGCGGAACGTCGCCCTTTACTGATTTCGCGCCGAGGGCGCAATCCTCACCGCTTGCCGCCTTCGAGCAGTTGCCGCCAGGTTGCTCCACTTTGCTCGAAGCGCACCCCGATTCCTTGGCGCTGGCTTCCGACGACACCGGTTTGCATCATGCGGTCGTTGCGTCGCTGGTAGGCTTTGGCGCTCCAGCGGCCGTCTTCGGATAGTTGGTACCGAACCTCCACGTCGCCTAACCCGATGCTTGGCTGCGTCTGGCCAATCGGGATGCCCCATTCGGTCTGAATGCTCAGGCGGTCGTCCATGAAGCGGCGTCCGATACTCGCTTCCATTTCGCGCTGGGCTGCCGCAGAGTTGGTCGAGTAGGCCAAATTCACGTCCCAATCAGCTCCTAAGCCTTGGGTAACAAAGTTGGTGAACTGCGAAGCGAGTACCTGGGTCGTGTTGCTCTCCACCGCCTGCATGCCTTGGGCGGCGAGCGGCGAAGATCCGAGCCAAAACGAACTGATGGTGAGCAAGCTAAGTACTTGGGTGGTGCGCTCGTCGGCGTAGCTCATGCGGCTCGAAAGGGCCGCCTTGGCCACCTCGCCCGCGTTGGGCATGGCGACGTCAAAGGCCAGCTGCGGCTGAAACAAAGGTCCGGTGGCCCGAAGCCCTACGTCAATGTTTTGGCGTCCTGCATCCGGAAGACCGAGGTAGTCTGACGCATCGGCGCGGGTTCGGTAGCGCGCGGTCAAGTTCATTTGGGCCGCATACGGGTCTCCGGTCCATCGAATCGTGCCCCCGGGAACAAGGCTAAAGGGCTTATTAACTAAGTTTCCGAGGGTGAACAGGTAGGTTCCGCGGTCCAGCGTCAAGCTACCGCGGAGCGCCATATCGCCAACCCAGGGAACGTCGAGCTGAATTGGACCGCTGCCGCGGGCCTCGATCACGTCGCCAAGGGTTTCGTCCAAAATCAGGCGCGCAAGCACGTCTTGGGTCACGTCGAGGTCCAGGTGAACATCAAACGAAAAATCGTCGTTGGTCCGCTTGCGGGGCTTGGGAGCCTCGTTGCGGGTGCGGAAGTTTAGAAAGGAGACCTCGTCAAGCGATACGGGGGCATCAAGCGGCAGTGCAAATACCGACGAATCGACCGATTTGGCCCGAACATCGAGGCGGAGCGCACGGCTGCTTCCGTGGAGTCGGCCCGAACCCGACGCCACCATGTAGCCATAAAAATCGGCTTTGCGGCTTGGCGGCAGGTCGAGTACCAGCATGCGCTCCGTTTTAAAGCGGAGGTCGACGAGTTCGCTGCCCGTAAACGAGACCTTGGCCGAAATTTCGGCGGAACCTACGCCGCGGTGGTCGCCAAAACGTGCAGGCCCCAGTTTCAGACCTTGTTCGTTCAATATCCACGGCGCCGTTCCCGTCAAGCCCAAGCCAACCGTAGGAATGCGCAGGTGGGCCGAAGACCAAAATCCGCTGCCGTCGACCTCAACGTTCGAAAAATCAGCGTTGGCGGTAAGTTGCACCCGCCCCTGAAGGCGGCCGTCGAGGTCATCAACCGAACCCGCGGCAAAAGGCCTTGCCCAGCGAAGCGGAATGCTGAGCTGCTTGGTCTTCGCCGTGAATCCCTCGCCGCTCAAGTTGCCCGCTAAGTTCATAAAGACGGTGTCGTCGCGGGCCCAGAGTACCGCCAGGTCGGCCGCTTGGCGTTCTGCGACGTAGTCGAGGTCCACGTTAAGCTGACCGAGGCTTTGGCGTTTGAGGCTGAGCGAATCGGTGCGGAGTCCGCCCGATACAGCCCAACCTGATAGCTGTCCGACCACAACGGCATCAAGCGCGACGCTGCCGCCCAATTCGAGGTCGCCAAGGCCTGCAACCTTTGACCAGAAGGGCACGTCGACGTTGCGGGCTTGCAGGCGCAGCACTTCGCCGTCGTTCGGGCTCAGGGACCCGCCCACCGCGAGCTGGCCCTCGGGGCTGGTCCAGTAGAGGGCGTCGCTGAACGCCAACCGCTGGCGTTCAAAGTCGTAGCTCAGGTGCTTCGCGCCGCGAAACACGCCGTTAAGCCGCACGCTATCGCCCGCTTCAGGGCGGTACCAGGCGTCGGCGGTTCCGGCGAGAAGCCCTCCGTCCCAGACCGTTCCATAGGGCCAGATTTGGGCGCGCAGGTGGATTTGTCCGCCCCGCGCGTGGTTGGCGAGTGCCCGCAGCTCGGCGCGCAAGCTATCTCCCGGCGCCGCTTCAAGGTGTAGGCTGGCCGTTTCAGTCCCCCGCCATGCGAGCTCGTGGCGCACGGAACGCGCGTTGGCGCGGTAAATCCAGTCGGCGCGCTGTCCGTCGGATTGCCACCACGCGGTGCCCACGGTTCCCGTAGGATCGTGGGCGAGGTGGAGTTGGAGTTCGGGGCCCGCGAGGTCGAGCGAGGCGAAACCTAAGGAGTCCAAAAGCCCAACTCGACCGGCGAGCGCCTGCTCCGCAAGCGCCGACGTAGCCAACTCGGGCAGGTTCCACTTATCTGGAAGGCGGTTAAACCGTGCGGTGAGCTGGTACCGGCCCCAGGAACCGCGGAGGTCCCAGACCGATTTCTGAACGGCAGCCACTAAGGAACCCGCGACCTGTACGCTATCAAAGGCCGTGATTCCCACATTATACGGCGTCGCGATTGACCACCGGCCTTCAATACGGTGCAGCGCAGGCAGTCCAAAGCCCGCCCGCAGCGGCGCCACCGGAGCCCACAGGGCCGTTACGGCCTCGAGGGCATAATCGCCTTGGGCTTGAAGTTCGCCGTAATTGGCCTCGCGAAACTTAGCTTGCCACTGCGCCTGGGTGCCCGACATCGCGAGCTCCTGAAGGTGTACCCTGCTGGACTGGAACGCCCCATAAAGGTCTCGGCCCTGGAGGGACCATGCGCCCGAGGTATAGCGGCCTTTCAGGCTTCCGTGGGCCATCCATGAAGCGGATTGGGGAATTTGTGACGAATCGGCTCGCACCCGTACGCTCAGCACCTCGTCGCGCAGCCGCATAGTGGCGTGTAGCCCTGAGCCTTCGAGCTGCAGCGCTGCCCGCGTTCCGCTCCACGAACCCTGGGCCCGTACCGAAATCCCGGCCCAAGCCCAATCTTGGGTGGGTATGCGCCAGGAATCACCATCCTTTGAAACGTTGATATTGAGTGAGTTTGAAGATGTATCTTGAAGTGCTACCTTCAGTTCGCTGCCTCGGTACGACGCCTGCGCCGTGTAGGCCCCCCAGCCCAACTTCAGGTCGGCCGCGTCGCGAACCATGCGAAGGTCTGCCACTACCGATCCTGCTGAGGCCGGCAGCTCCAGCTCGAGATGGGCACGGGCTTGGAGCGCATTGGATTGCCACACCAGCCCGTTGAGCTGCAGCGTCGAGGGAGCAATTAGGGTATCGCCTTCAAGGCTTCGCGCCCAAAACCCGAGCTGAACCTCGCCAAATTCGAGCGCCAGATTAGACGAGCTGGTGTCGGCGGGGTCGCTCCATGGAGCAAACCATTCCGCCCAATGCGACCCCGGTACTCCCGTCACGGTTACCGAATCCAAGCGGAGTGTGCGCGCATACCAGCGCCCGTTTCGCCGCCCGAGTCCATCCAGCTCGACGGATCCAATGTAGACCCCCTCGAGTCCTCGGTGCAGTTCAACTCCGCGCAATTCGAGTCCGCGCAACGGCTTCCAGGCCACCGAGCGAAACGTCAGCTGCGCCGAATCGGCCAAGGGATGCCGCGCAAGGTAGGCCTTGGCCCAGCGCTCCGCCGGGCGGTTAACCCAGCCGGGATTCAAGCAAAGCAGCAGCAGCGCCACTACGGCCGCAGCCAGAACGCCGAAAAGGGTCCATCCGAGAATTCGTAGTCCACGCCCCGCCATGCTGCTAAGTTAGCGCCCTAATTTTGTGCCATGAAGCGGCCTGTGCCCCTAATCCTCTCGATCGAAAGCAGCTGCGACGACAGCGGAGCCGCCGTGCTGCGCGGACGCGAGGTTTTGTCCAACGTCGTCTACAGCCAAACGGTTCATGAAGCCTACGGCGGAGTGGTTCCCGAGTTAGCCTCTCGGGCGCACAGCCAAACGGTTGTTCCGACGGTGCGCGCCGCGATGGCCCAGGCTGGGGTTGCGTTCAGCGACCTCGATGCCGTGGCTGCCACCGAGGGGCCTGGACTGCTAGGCTCGCTGCTGGTGGGGCACGGGACCGCCAAAGCACTGGCCCAGTCGCTTGGGCTCCCCTTCATCGGAGTGCACCACATCCAGGCCCACGTGCTGGCGCACAGCCTTATTGAGCCGGGAATTCAGGACCGCACCCTCGAAGGTTTTCCTTTTCTGGCGCTGGTCGTCTCGGGTGGCCACACCCAGCTGTTTGACGTGCGCGCTCCGTTTGATTTTCAGCTTTTGGGCGGAACTCTTGACGACGCCGTCGGCGAAGCCTTCGACAAAGCGGCCAAAATGTTTGGCCTGCCCTACCCTGGCGGACCCGAGGTCGACCGCCGTGCCGAACTCGGCAACCCCCAGCGGTTTGCGTTTTCGCGCATGCAGACTCCGGGCCTCGACTTTAGCTACAGCGGACTAAAAACGAGCATCCTGTATGCGATCGCCAAAGAGCAAAAGCAGCGCCCGGACACCCTCGAAACCGACCTCAACGACTGGTGCGCCTCGGCCCGAGCAGCCTTGATTCAGCCCCTGCTCGACCGCTTGGACCGCGCCCTTAAGCCCGAACATCGGTACGCCGTCCTTGCCGGAGGTGTAGCCGCCAACCGCTTGCTGCGCCGTGAATTTGCCGCCTGGGGCACCGCCCGAGGAATTGACGTAGGTATTCCGCCGCTCAGCTACGCGACCGATAACGCCGCAATGATCGGGGCGGTCGCCTACTACGCCTTTGAGGAAGGGCGATTTAGCGACCTGGGGCGCGCCGCAAGCGCGCGCCTCGAAGTACCTTCACCGGCACATGGCTAGTCCCAAACGAACCCTCGGCCGAACCGAACTCGTGGGCCTTCCCGAGCTCGGGTGGCTCCGCGTAGAAGCGCGAATCGACAGCGGTGCCTACCACTGCGCCGTGCACTGCATTAACTACCACCTCGACGGAACGGAACTCGTCGTGCGCTGGGCCCACGGAGCCGAAACGCGCCACCTGCAGTTTCGCCGGGCGACGGTCAAGTCGAGCTTTGGCGACCTGCAGGAACGCTACTTGGTGCACTTGACCCTTAACCTGTACGGCGAAGCCTTTACGCAGGAATTCAGCCTGTCGGACCGCTCGCGCATGCGCCATCCCATCTTGCTTGGCCGCACCTTGCTCAAGCGCGGATTTGTGGTTGATGTTCGCCGCCGTAACGCGTCGGCGAAGTACCTTTCTCGCCTAACTACCCAGCCACCTGATTCGCTATGAACCTGATTATCCTTTCGTCCAACCGCAACCTCTACTCTACCCGGCGCCTCGTAGAGGCCGCCGAAGCGCGCGGACACGTGGCCAAGGTGATGAACATCGGGCGCAGCTACGCCGTGCTTTCTGCAAACGAACTCGATATTTACTACGGCGACCACCGCATCGAAGGGGTCGACGCCGTGATTCCGCGCATTGGCGCTTCGATAACCGATTACGGCGCCGCCATGCTTCGACAGCTCGAAATGAAGCAGGTTTTTACGCCTGTCAGCAGCCTGGCCCTGGTTCGTTCGCGCGACAAACTCCGCGCGCTTCAAATTTTGGCCAAAGAGGGCGTGGCGATTCCGCGCACCGCGGTGGCCAAGCAGCCTTCAGACGTCGACGCGCTGATTAAGGAAGTGGGCGGAGCCCCGTTGGTCGTTAAGCTCCTCGAGGGCACCCAGGGCAAAGGCGTCGTTCTGGCGGAATCCAAGACGGCTGCCCGCAGCGTGATCGAAGCCTTTTATTCGCTCGACGCCAACATCTTAGTACAGGAATTCATCAAAGAAGCCAAGGGCGCCGACGTGCGGGCAATTGTCGTGGGAGGCCAAGTGGTGGCCGCCTACAAGCGGCAGGGTCGCGAGGGAGAGTTCCGCAGCAACCTTCACAGCGGCGGCAGCGGCGTGCCCATAAAGCTCAAAGCCAGCGAACGAAGCATGGCCGTGAAGGCCGCTAAGGCCCTCGGTCTCAAGGTTGCCGGGGTTGACATGCTTCAGAGCGCCCGAGGCCCGTTGATTATGGAAGTCAACTCGTCGCCCGGTCTCGAAGGCGTGGAACGCGTTACCGGCATCGATGTGGCCGGACACATTATCGACTACATCGCGGCGCACCACCGCCAGTCCAAAGCCAAGTCTAAAGACAAAATCGGCGCCTAAATGCACCACTTTTGGGGCATACGCCAAGGTTCCGACGTGGCCTTGCTCGAAGAGGAGGCTCGGCACGCGCAAACGGTTCTCCGCTTGCGGGACGGCGACGTGGTGCGGGTGCTCGACGGACTCGGTTCCGCCTGGGAGGGTCCGCTTCACCTGGTGGGCAAAAAGGGCGCCGTGGTGGCTCAGGCCCGCGAGTTGTCCGACTACGGAGCAGTTTCAGGACACCTTCATTTAGCCGTGGCTCCCACTAAAAATATGGACCGCATGGAATGGCTGCTCGAAAAAGCTGTAGAACTGGGGGTTCACGAAGTCACGCTTTTGGAATGTTCGCGCTCGGAACGCCGCCACCTTAACCTTGATCGGCTAATCCGGGTCATGCAGGCGGCCTGCAAGCAGAGCCAAAAAGGTCGTTTGCCGGCGTTGCGCGGACCGCTTCGCGTGGCAGACCTGCTGCGTGAGGCTTCGGGAAACCTGGCGATTGCTGCGCTGCGGCCCGACCAGAAAACGGAATTTCTGCCTACGTTGGTGCGCGCACGCGCCGCGGAACCCTGGACCGTGCTCATCGGCCCCGAAGGCGATTTCACCGACGCTGAGGTCGACCAAGCCCTTGCCCACGGGGCAACGATGGTGAATTTAGGTCCGCACCGGCTGCGCACCGAAACTGCGGGGCTGTACGCCGTAGCGGCCTTTGCCCAGCGCGCTGAAAACGCTTAAAACGCCTGGTTCCCGCTCGCTAGCGACGTAGCGCGAACAAACGCCAACGACGCTTCCATCGCCTCGTGGGCGTAGTAATCGCCAGTCGCTGCGGGATACATCTGGCGAAATTGGGCTTTGAGTGCCTCGAGCTTTGGCCCGAGGTTGCGACCGCTGCGTTCCGAGGCCTGAACAGCGCAGAGCCATTCCATGGCGAGGATGCGCTCGACGTTGCCCAGCACTTCATACAAGTCGGTTGCGGCGTTGGCCCCCATACTGACATGGTCTTCTTGGCCAGCACTGCTGTCAATGCTGTCGGCGCTCGCAGGGGTGGCGCGCTGCTTGTTGCGGCTCACCAAGGCTGCGGCGGCGTACTGCACGATCATCAAACCGCTTTCGACGCCGCTGTCGGCGGCCAAAAACATGGGAAGTCCGCGCTTGCCCAGCGTCAACTGGTTGATGCGGCGCTCGCTGATGCTGCCCCATTCGGCGCTCGCAATTTTAGCGTAGTCAAAAGCAAGGGCCAAGGGCTGTCCGTGAAAATGGCCTGCGCTGACGCCGTCGCCGCTGTCGGTGAATACCAGCGGGTTGTCGGTCACCGAGGCGGACTCCGTTTCGAGCACGCCTACCACGTAGCGCCACGCGTCGCGGCTCGCTCCGTGAACTTGGGGCATGCAGCGAAACGAGTACGGGTCCTGCACGTGGGGCTTCTCGTAGTGCCAAAGCGGCGAAGCTTCAGCCCAATTGCGAACGTTTTGGGCCACGAGCCCTTGTCCTTGGTGCGGACGCAGCGCGTGCACGCGATCCTCAAAGGGCGAAGGCATTCCGTCGAAGGCAAGCAGCGAGGCAGTCCCCGTGGCGTCGGCCCATGCTGCGACCTCAGCAGCTTTGAGCGCCGAAGCCAGACCTACGGCCTGCATAAACTGGGTGCCGTTGATGAGCGCGAGCCCTTCTTTGGCCTCGAGTACCTGTGGTGCCTGGCCGAGCTCAGCCCAAAACTGGGCCGAGGGCTTGCGGGTTCCGCGGTGAAGCACATTGGCCTCGCCCAGCAGCGCCAGCGACAGGTGCGCCAGCGGCGCCAAGTCGCCCGACGCGCCCAACGACCCCATCAAGGGAACCTCGGGCAAGGCGTCTACGCGGTACAGCGCGAGAACGGCGTCGAGCAATTCGGGACGGACGCCCGAGTGCGCCAGCGCTAAATTCCGCGCCTTCGACGCCAACATAAGGCGAACGATGGCAGGTTCCGCGAGCGGCCCTGCTCCTGCTGCATGACTGATGATGAGGTTGCGCTGCAGCGCCTGCAGGTCTTCGCGCGCCACCGCCGTGGTGCACAACGCGCCAAAGCCCGTGTTGACGCCGTACACGACGCGGCCCGACGCAATTCCGCGCTCTACCGCTGCTCGGTTTGCGGCCACGGCAGCCCGATCGACCGAACGGAGCTCTAGCTGCGCCGTGCCGAGGGCGACGCGCTTCCAATCTTCGAGGGTCCAAGCAGCGGTGAGGTTGAGCGGGTGTAAAGCCATGGGGTCAAGGGTTTCAACAAAAGTAGTCCCGGCGATGTTAGCCTTGGTATGAAAACCTACTTTGTCGCGGGGCACCGAAGCGGAATCGGTCGCGCCCTAACCGAACTCCTTCTGAACCGTGGAGATGCGGTGGTCGGACTGTCGCGCAGCGCATCCGGCCTCGCCCACCCCAAGCTTACCGAGGTACACGCTGACGTGCTTGATTGGGACGGTTCAGGCCTCCCAGACCAACTCGACGGGCTTGTGTACGCCCCAGGCAGCATCAACCTCAAGCCATTTAAGGGGTACAAGCCCGAGGAGTTTCGCAGCGATTTCGAAATCAACGCCTTGGGCGCTGCGCTGCTGCTGCAAAAAGCCGAAAAGCCCCTGCGGGCCGGCAACGGATCAGTCCTCTTGTTCAGCACCGTAGCCGTCGCCCAGGGAATGAGCTACCATGCAAGCATCGCCATGGCTAAAGGCGCCGTTGAGGGCCTTGTTCGTTCGCTGGCCGCTGAATGGGCGCCGGCCGTTCGGGTAAACGCGTTGGCGCCCTCGCTCACCGACACGCCCCTGGCCTCAAAGCTTTTGGGTAACGAGGCGCGTGCCGCAGCGGCAGCCGAACGCCATCCGCTTAAACGCGTTGGACAAGCGGGTGAACTGGCACATGCGGGACTTGCCCTGCTGGACAATCCGTGGATCAGCGGCCAAATCTTGGGCGTTGACGGTGGAATGAGCAGCCTCCGCCCGTAAATGCTGACGGCCGAGACTTGGGACCAATGGGAGCCGCGCTACCGGGCGCAGTTCTTTAACTCGTTGGGCGGAGCGCGCCAGGTGGGCCTGCTCACCAGCTTTTCGCCCGAAGGCGTGGCCAATGCCGCCGTGTTCAGCCAAACGCTACATGTAAGTGCCAACCCGCCCCAGCTCGGGTTCCTCTTTCGGCCGCTGACGGCGGAGCACCAGGGTCTTCGCTACGTGCGCGCTCAGGGCTGCTTCGGGTTTCACGTGCTTTCGGGCGGAATTTTTGAGGCTACCCAGCTCCACCAATGCAGCGCCAAGTACCCCGAAGGTGCGAGCGAGCTCGAAGCAGTTGGCTTAACCTGGCAACCATTTGATACGCTTCACGCACCCCGCGTTCGCGAAGCGGTGGTGGCCTACGGACTCCGCATTACCGAAGAGCACGCGTTGGCCAACGGAACCACCTTGGTCGTGGGAGCGGTCGAAGAAGTCCACCTTTCGCCGAGCGTGCATGTGGCCGCGCGCGGACTGGTGCAGCACCCCGAGGACCTGCTGCTTGCTCAAGGCCTCGACACCTACCACCACAGCCAAGCGGTGGTTTCGTTGAGCTACGCCCAACCCGACCGCCAACCTTCGACGCTCTAAAACGTGCGCGGCGTAGCCAAATCCAACCTGCCCCAAAAGGACTGCGCGCAGTGCGGTAGGCCGTTCACCTGGCGCAAAAAATGGGAACGCGACTGGGACCACGTCAAGTTTTGCTCAGACCGTTGCCGGAGCGAATCCAAGAAAAAAACCGAGCAATGATCCTTCGCTTGATTCTGGGAGACCAGCTCAACCCGCAGCACTCGTGGTTTCGTGAAGTTCGCGCCGACGTGGTCTATGCCCTTTTTGAGTGCGTAGAAGAGCTCCGCTACGCCCCCCACCACCGCCAAAAAATGCTGGCCTTTTTGCACGGAATGCAGCAGTTCGCCTCGGAACTGCGGAGCAAAGGCCACCAGGTGGAGCACTGGTCGCTCGACGATCCGCGCCAAAAGGGCAGCCTGCGCGCCAACCTCGAGGCCCTGAAGGACGAGCTCGCTAAAACCGCTTCCTCGGTACATGTGGAGTACCAAGAGCCCGACGAATACCGGGTAGACCAGGACCTGCTTGGCCTTGGGACCCGCGTGCCCAGCGAGCACTTTCTGACCGAACGCGGCGCGGTAGCCAGCCATTTTGCCGGCAAGAAAACCTACCTCATGGAATCGTTTTACCGGGCGATGCGCGTGCGCCACCGCGTACTTCTCGACGCAGCGGGCCAACCCGAAGGCGGAAGCTGGAACTTTGACAGCGACAACCGATCCGCCTGGGACCCAAAGCAGACGGTTCCGACCGAGTGGCGGGCGCACCATGACCTCCGGGAGCTCGATGCCCGCTTGGATCGCCACGGAATTCCGCGCTGGGGCGACGCGTTGGCCGACGATTTTCCGTGGCCGGCCCACCGCCGCGAAGCGCTCGAACTCCTCGACCATTTTGTGGCGCATGGCCTTGCGAAGTTTGGCCGCTTTCAGGATGCGCTCGCCGAGAACCAGGATTTTCTGTTCCACAGCCGGCTTTCGTTTGCACTCAACACCAAAATGCTTCATCCGCGTGAAGTGATTGACGCCGTTGAGTCAGCCTGGCGCCGCGACCCGCAGACTTACCCCCTGCCGGCGGTCGAAGGTTTCGTCCGCCAAATATTGGGCTGGCGCGAATACGTCCGCGGGATTTACTGGGCCAAGATGCCCGAATACGCCAACCTCAACTACTTCAACCACCAACGCCCGCTGCCGCAGTGGATGTACACGGGCAAAACCCAGATGCGCTGCCTTCAGGTCGCGGTCGGCCAAAGCCTCCGCACCGCCTATGCGCACCACATTCAGCGACTGATGGTCGTAGGCAACTTCGCGCTCTTGGCCGGATTCGATCCGCGGGAACTCGACGCGTGGTACCTCGGAATCTACATCGACGCCCTCGAATGGGTCGAAATGCCCAATACCCGCGGCATGAGCCAGTTTGCCGACGGGGGAATCGTCGGAACCAAACCCTACGTGAGCAGCGGTGCCTACCTGCACAAGCAAGGCAACCACTGCGGGTCGTGCGCCTACTCGGTTACCGAAAAAGTCGGTCCCAACGCCTGCCCATTCAATGCGCTGTACTGGCATTTTTATGCGCGGAATCGCGACCTTCTCGAGCGCAACCCGCGCGTGGGAATGGTGTACCGAACTTGGGACAAAATGAATCCCGATCACCGCGAAGCTTTACTTGAGCATGCAGATCTTAGTTTACACAATATCAATACTTTATGATTGTATGGTGGGTTCGTCACGACCAGCGGCTAAGCGACAACCCCAGCTGGGAATTTGCGCGCAGGCAGGCCGAGGAAACAGGCCATCCGCTGCGCGCAGTCTATGCCTGGAACGGGCTCGATTCCGCCCGAGGACTCGGCGGAATTCCGCGCATGAGCCCCCAGCGCATTCAGTGGACGCGCGACGGCCTTGACGCCCTAGCACACGAGCTTGACGCGCTCGGAGTAAAGCTGATCCAGGCGCCGGGAAGCATGGCCGAATGGCTCCGCGTCCAGCAGCCCAAAATCGTGGTTTACAGCCGCGGCGTAGCCACCGAAGAACGGCAGTACGAAGCCGACGTCGACAACCTAGGGCTTCAGGTACGGCGATTTTGGGCGCACACGCTCCTGACGCCGGACCAAATTCCCGGAGGCCTCGACCGGCTTCCGCCCACGTTCACACCGTTTAGGCACCGAGTAGAACGCGAAGCGTTTGAATTTGAGCTGGATGAGCTTGCGGTGGAACCTATCACCGCGAGTCCCACGTCACCCGATCACGCGTTTCCCTTTGCCGCCGGCGAAGCCTCGGCCCTGGCCCGACTAAACGCCTACCTCGCCCATCCTGAAGGGGCTGCCGCCTACAAGACCCGCCGCAACGGCCTGATGGGCACCGAATTCTCGACCAAATTCTCGCCGTGGCTCGCCTCGGGTGCCCTCAGCCCCCGGCGCATTTGGCAGGCCTGCCTTGACCTCGAAGACCAGCTCGGCGGGAGTCCGGACGTCGAGTGGATCCGCGTGGAACTGCTGTGGCGCGAGTACTTTCAGTGGGTGGCCTACCAGGCGGGCCCTCAACTTTTTCAAAAGCGCGGATTTCGCGAGGTTCCGCCCAAAAACGGATTCAACGCCAAGGCTTTTCAGCGCTGGGTTGACGGCACCACTGGAGACGCGCTGGTCGACGCGGGCATGCGCGAGCTCGCCGCAACGGGATTCAGCAGCAACCGAGCCCGCCAAAACCTAGCATCGTTCCTCATTCACGACTTAGGACTCGACTGGCGCTACGGCGCGGCCTACTTTGAATCGCAACTGCTTGACTACGACCCCGCGAGCAACTGGGCCAACTGGGCCTACATTGCGGGTGTGGGCAACGATCCGCGCCCCGTGCGCCGCTTCAATACGGCCATGCAAGCCGCAGACTACGATGCTAATAATGCGTTTCGCGCGCATTGGCTCAGGGCTTAAAACGCCCCAAGTTCCGCGCTAAATTGCGGCATGCAACACGACCTAAAAATCATCGCCCTCTATGTTCGCGGGCTGTTTTACCGGTACGACAATCCGCGAAGCGGAATTCTCTTGAACGACACGTTGCTGATTCAGGAAATGCTTCGCCGGCGTGTGCTGGCTCCGCACCCGCTCGACGATACGCGCGGAATTCTAACCTCGCGCGGCGAACGCTGCGCCAAAGACATTGTGCACAAGCTCATTCGTCCGTTGCTGTACATTGTGTTCAGCGCCTTACTGGCTATGGCCCTATTTCGGTCGTGAGGGGAACAGCTGCAAGGTTCGCCGGAGCCGTCAGTGCGTGGATCCTTTCTACCGCCCTGCTCTTCGGACAAACCCAGGTGTGGGTATCATCAACGCTCAAATTGGGCCTAAGCAAGCGAGTAGATTGGGTGCCTTCCGTCGAACAACGCTGGCGGAACAACGAATTCCAGCACTTTGCCGATTTGCGCCTCGCCTACACGACCCGCTCTGACCTCAAAGGATTTTATGAATTCCGCGCACCGCTGAATGCCAACGTTCGCCCTCGCCACACGCTAGCTGTCGAGCAAAAACTCAAGCTCAAAACCTTTGGAACCCGTTTAGCGGACGTCACCTTGGGCGCCCGCTACCATGTGAACCGCGCGGCTTCGGTGCGCTACGGAATCTACCTCGAACGCAAGTGGGGCCGATGGGCGCCCGAGGCGAGCGCCGAAGCCTGGTTTGAGCAGTTCAACCCCGCTTCGCCGTTGCGGCGTACCCGCTACGTGGCCGGAATAAACTACTTCCCGGTGAAAAAATGGCGCGCTTCGCTAGCCTACGGCCTCCAGCACGACTTCCGTGCCTCGGGCGAACTCGATGAAACGTTTCCCGTGGTCCGTTTGGGGCTTCGCTACGCCCCCTGATTCCAATCGAAATGGGCGAGCTCAGATCGCCGAACGCTAAGCTGAACGCCCGTCGCCAGGTTTTTAAGCTGCACGGAATCGGCCGCCTGCTCCGTTGACCCCGTTAAGGCTACCCAAGAAGCTCCGATGCGCTCGGCGTGGTCGAACTGCTTTTTAATTTTTGCGGGCTCAGGGTAAAGTACCGTGCGGACTCCGGCGGCGCGCAGATCCGATGCCACGAGGTAGGCGTAATCGGCGTCCGCGTCGCTAAACTGCACCACCAGCACCTGCGGACCCGAAGCCAAGCTCGGAACGCGGTTCAGCTCTTCCAGGCAGAGCACGATGCGGTCCAGCCCAAAGCTGATTCCTACTCCGCTCAAACCTGGAACGCCAAAAATTCCCGTGAGGTTGTCGTAGCGGCCGCCGCCGCCCACACTGCCCATCGCCACTTCGGTCGCCTGGACCTCTAAAATGCAGCCGGTGTAGTAGTTGAGTCCGCGCGCCAAGGTTATATCAAGGGCCAAATCCCCGGAACGTCCGGCGCGCTCAGTCAGCCAATGCAGTTCGTCAACCGCCTTCGTTCCCTGTTCTGAGGTCGACAACCAGCGGCGCATTTGCGCGAGGGTTGCTTGCAGGTCGCCCGAAGAATGAAGGGCAGGTTCCAGCGCGGCGCACTGGGCGTCAGTGAATCCTCGCTCCCGCCATTCGGCACGCACACCGTCCGCGCCAACCTTGTCGAGCTTGTCAAGCGCCACCGTAAAGTCGACGAGTCGGTCGCCAATTCCAGCGACTTCAGCGATTCCGGCCAGCAGCCCGCGGTGGTTCACGCGGACCACAACGTGGAGTCCGAGCGCCGCAAAGGCTTGGTGGTACATCGCCACGAGTTCCACCTCTTGCCACAGGCTGCGGCTGCCCACCACGTCGGCGTCGCACTGGTAAAACTCGCGAAAACGTCCTTTTTGCGGGTTATCAGCCCGCCAAACAGGCTGAATTTGGTAGCGGCGAAACGGCATCGCTAGCTGCCCGGCGTGCTGGGCCACGTAGCGGGCAAACGGCACCGTCAGGTCGTAGCGCAGGGCCTTGTCCGCCAATTCTGACGCCTTCGGCTGCTGCAGGTCGGCCACTGACTTCATGAAATCGCCCGACCGAAGAATTTTAAAAATCAAGCGATCCCCTTCTTCGCCGTACTTACCCATCAGGGTGTCCAAGTTTTCAAACGACGGCGTTTCAAGGGGCGCAAAGCCGTAGCGCTCAAATACCGACTGCAGCACGCCTACCACGTAGCGTCGGCGCAGCACATCGGCGGCGGCAAAATCACGGGTTCCCTTGGCGGGCCGAGCCTGACTCACTTTACTAACTTTTTGTATTTGAACTTCTTGGGCTCAACTCCGCCACCAAGGCGCTTCTTCTTATTCTCCTCGTAGTCACTAAACGAACCCTCAAAGTAGTACACCTCAGAGTCGCCCTCAAACGCCAAAATGTGGGTACACACGCGGTCAAGGAACCAGCGGTCGTGCGAAATAATCACGGCGCAGCCCGCGAAGTTCTCGAGGCCTTCTTCAAGCGCGCGAAGGGTGTTGATGTCGAGGTCGTTGGTAGGTTCGTCAAGCAGCAGAACGTTGCCCCCTTCCTTCAGCGCCATGGCCAAGTGCAGGCGGTTGCGCTCCCCTCCCGACAGCACACCCACTTTTTTCGATTGATCGCCACCGCTAAAATTGAACCTCGAGAGGTACGAGCGCGAATTCACAATCTGACCGCCCATCTCAAACTGTTCCTGGCCGTCGGCGATGATTTCAAAAATCGACTTGTCAGCAAAAAGCTTGGCGTGCGTTTGGTCGACGTAGCTGATTTTCACCGACTCACCTACCTTAAACTCGCCCGCGTCGGGTTTGAGCTGGTCCATCACCATCCTGAAAATGGTCGTCTTACCCGCGCCGTTGGGCCCAATAATGCCCACAATGCCGGCGGGCGGAAGCGTGAAGTTCAAATCTTCGTACAGCAGCTTGTCCCCAAACGCTTTCTTCACGTGCACCGCATCGATGACGTGGGTGCCCAAGCGCGGCCCGTTGGGAATGTAGATCTCCAAACGTTGCTCCTTGTCCTTCTGTTCCTCGCTCATCAACTTATCGTAGTTGTTTAAGCGCGCCTTGCTCTTCGCTTGGCGTCCCTTCGGATTCATGCGCACCCACTCAAGCTCGCGCTCCAAGGTCTTGCGGCGCTTGCTGGCTTGCTTTTCTTCTTGCTCGAGTCGCTTGGTCTTCTGGTCGAGCCAGCTCGAGTAGTTTCCTTTCCACGGAATTCCCTCGCCGCGGTCCAGCTCCAAAATCCATCCGGCCACGTTGTCGAGGAAGTAGCGATCGTGCGTCACGGCGATTACCGTACCCGGGTACTGCTGAAGATGGTGCTCCAACCAGAGAATGGATTCCGCATCAAGGTGGTTCGTCGGTTCGTCGAGCAACAAAATATCGGGATTCTGCAGCAGCAATCGGCAAAGGGCCACGCGGCGGCGCTCACCACCCGAAAGCACCGAAATGGGCGTGTCGCCGTCGGGCACCTGCAGCGCGTCCATCGCACGGGCCAAAACCTGGTCCAGTTCCCACGCGTTGGTGGCGTCAATCTTGTCTTGAAGTTCAGCCTGGCGGGCCATCAGCTTGTCCATGGCGTCGGGGTTTTCGTACACCTCCGGGAGCCCAAACTGGTCGTTGATCGAATTATATTCCTCAAGTACCGCCACCGTCTCTGCCATGCCCTCTTTCACGATGTCGATAACGGTCTTTGACTCGTCGAGCTGAGGCTCTTGTTCCAGGTATCCGATGCTGTAGCCCGGAGAATACACTACGTCTCCTTGGTAGCTTTTGTCGATGCCCGCGATAATTTTGAGCAAGGTTGATTTACCCGAACCGTTAAGACCGATAATACCAATTTTGGCCCCGTAGAAAAATCCGAGGTAAATGTCTTTAAGGATCGCTTTATTGTTGTTCGGAAGGATTTTACTCACTCCCGACATCGAGAAAATAACTTTCTTGTCGTCTGCCATGATTGATGCGGATTGAACCGCAAATATCGGGATTATCTGCGGGCGGCCGCGGCATAATTAATGTACTTTAGCGAGCCATGCGGAATTTTTTATGCATCCTGGCGCTGGCCGCTGCGCTGCCTTGGGCCCATGCGCAGCAGCGCGTGGTTTTTCAAGGGTTCGTCACCGAAGAACGGTCTGCCGAACGCGTGCCCGACGTTATGATTGTCAACGCCCGATCTGAAGAACGCGTGGCCACCGACCGAAGCGGTCGGTTCCGCATCGAAGCCCGACTGCACGACACCCTTGTTTTTAGCCGTCCCGGCTACGGCTACCGCTACCAAGTGGCCCGCCAGGCTGATTCCGTTCACGTAACCTTACCCCCGCGCAATTTTCTCCTTCAAGAGGTACCCGTAACGGCCTACAAACTGACGAGCAACCTTCCGCGCGAAATCGAACTTAAGGAACCCGCACGCCCGAGCGGAAGCGCGATCGTCGTGCCCAAACCGGCGACGCCCACGCTCGCCAATCCGATTGACTTCCTGTACGATCAATTTGGCAACCGACCCCGGCAGCTGCGCGAACTGGCCGCGCTTGTCGAATCCGATCAGTACCGCAACCAACTGAACGAGAGCCGCAACCGGGTGGCACTATTTGAACTCACGGGGCTTACCGAAGCCAAGATGGAAGAGGTTTTGCTCTTTTGCCGCTACAACCAAAACGCAATTCGCACGGCAACCGACTACGAGCTCTTGGTGAGCCTGGTTGCGTGCTACCAAGAGTTTGAACAGCGCCAAGGGCTTCAGCCTTAGCGGCTGTAGTTCGGCGCCTCCTTGGTAATGGTTACGTCGTGCGGATGGCTTTCAGCCACCCCTGCGGCCGTAATGCGCACGAACTGGGCCTTTTCTTGAAGCGTTGCGATGGTAGCCGCCCCGCAGTAGCCCATACCGGCGCGAAGTCCGCCCACAAACTGGTACATGACTTCGTTGACGTGGCCTTTGTAGGGAACCCTGCCCACAATGCCTTCAGGAACCAACTTTTTGACGTCGTCTTCAACGTCCTGAAAGTAGCGGTCCTTGGACCCCGCTTCCATGGCTTCGAGCGATCCCATGCCGCGGTAGCTCTTGTAGCGACGTCCGTCCAATATAATGGTGTCGCCGGGAGCCTCCTCGGTTCCGGCGAACATGGAGCCAAGCATAACGCTGTCGGCGCCCGCCGCGATGGCCTTGACGATGTCGCCGGTGTAGCGAATTCCGCCATCGGCAATTACCGGAACGCCCGAGCCCTTGATGGCTTGCGCCACCGCCATGACCGCACTGAGCTGCGGAACGCCCACGCCCGCGACCACCCGGGTGGTACAAATTGAGCCGGGACCAATACCCACTTTTACGGCGTCGGCGCCCGCCTCAACCAGGTACTTAGCGGCTTCGGCCGTGGCAATGTTGCCCACCACCACGTCGAGGTGCGGAAAAGCCTTTTTGATTTTTTGCAGCACATCGACCACGCCGCGGGTATGCCCGTGCGCCGTGTCGACCACAATGGCGTCGACGTTGGCGTTGACGAGTTCGGCTACGCGCTCCAGAACGTCTCCGGTCACTCCGACCGCCGCGGCCACGCGCAACCGGCCAAAGGCGTCAATGTTGCTGAAGGGTTTCGTGCGCTTTTTGCTGATGTCGCGGTAGGTAATCAGGCCCAGTAGCGTTCCGTCAGCCTTGACCACAGGCAACTTCTCGATTTTGTTGCGCTGCAAAATGACTTCGGCCTGCTCCATGGTCGTGTTTTCGGCGGCCGTAACCAGTCCTTCGGCCGTCATCACCTCGCCCACGTGGCGGCTGTCGTCGTGCTCAAAGCGCAGGTCCCGATTCGTGATAATTCCGATTAGTTTTTTGGCTGCGTCAACCACGGGAATTCCGCCAATGCGGTATTCGGCCATGAGCTTTTTGGCTTCGCCAATCGTCGCGTCGGCCGTCAAGGTGACGGGATCGAGGATCATGCCCGACTCGGCACGCTTGACTTTGCGCACCTCCATGGCCTGCCGCTCGGCCGTTAAGTTCTTGTGAAGCACGCCAATTCCGCCCTCCTGCGCCATCGCAATCGCCATGCCTGACTCGGTCACGGTGTCCATCGCCGAAGAAACGATGGGGACTTTAAGCTCAATATTGCGGCTGAACCGGGAGGCCAAGCGCACGTCGCGCGGAAGCACTTCAGAAAAAGCAGGAATGAGAAGTACGTCGTCGTAGGTGAGGTACTCTCCGAGAATTTTGGAACCGAAGTCAGCCATAGCAACTTTAGATTAAGTTGCATGCAAAAATACGAAATCCGCCCCGAGGCCGGGGCGGATTCCGCAATAAGTTATGAACCTATTTACCTAGTAAAGCA
>JACCDS012417715.1_pt1 | contig 38439 bp, 39 predicted proteins | sample 7446441 | NCBI WGS metagenome assembly JACCDS01 (sample SAMN15323445, study PRJNA562643) | freshwater metagenome | isolation source: river surface water | place: USA:Blue River Watershed | collected 2017-08-17
CGGCGGCCACGCGCGCAAAGTGCAGCGCGGTCAATGGCGTCTGCTCGCTGGGCTTCAGCACCACGGTATTGCCGGCAGCGATCGCAGGCGCCACCTTCCATGCGGCCATCAGCATCGGGTAATTCCACGGGGCGATCGAGCCGACCACGCCGATCGGGTCACGCCGGATCATGCTGGTGTGACCAGCGAGGTACTCACCGGCTGCGGTGCTGGTCATGCAGCGCGCAGCGCCCGCGAAATAACGGAAGCAATCAGCAATCGCTGGTATCTCGTCATTCAACGCACGGTCATAGGGCTTGCCGCAGTTAAGCGACTCGAGCCGCGCGAAGGTCTCGGCCTGCGCCTCGATCGCATCGGCCAGCTTCAGCAACAGACCGGAGCGCTCGGCAGGCGTGGTCCTGGACCAGCTGTCGAAGGCGCGTGCAGCCGCACCGACGGCGCGCGACACCTGCTCGGGCGATGCTTCCGGCACTTCGCACAACGCGGCACCGGTGGCCGGATTGATGACCACCTCGACCGCACCCTCGCCGCGCACGGCCTGGTTGTCGATCAGCAGTTCGGTGGGGAAGGCGATGGCGGGTTCAGCGGGGTTTCCCATGGTCGGCTCTCCTTGGTAGTTAGGCGCTACAACAGATTATTTTCGGTCGCCGTCATCACCGGCCTGGGTCAGCCAGTAAGCAGCGATGATGGGTACAAAGGTCAGCGCAATGATGAACACCGCGACGACATTGGTGACCGGCCGTTGCCTTGGCCGTATCAGTTCCTGCAGCATCCAGATTGGCAGCGTGGTCTGCTGGCCGGCAGTAAAGGTGGTGACGATCACTTCATCGAAACTGAGCGCGAATGCGAGCAGCGCACCGGCCAGCAGCGCCGAGCCCAGCTGCGGTAGGATCACGTGCCAGAAGGTCTGGAAGGCGTTCGCGCCAAGGTCCATCGATGCCTCGATCAATGACGGCGACATGCGCCGCAAGCGCGCGACCGCGTTGTTGTAGACCACCACCACGCAGAAGGTTGCGTGGCCGATCACGATGGTCCAGAAACTGAACGGAATGCCGCCTGCGTGATACGCAGAGCGCAATGCAATGCCCGTCACCACGCCAGGCAGCGCGATCGGCAGGATCAACAGCAGCGAGATTGCATCACGGCCAAAGAACTGGAAGCGCGCCAACGCCCCGGCGGCCAGCGTACCCAGCACCAGCGCGATACCGGTCGACCACAGCGCGACCTGCACCGACAAGGTGACGGCTTGCCATACATCCTGCCGGCCGAGCGCGACCGCAAACCATTCGGTGGTCAGGCCCGGCGGCGGAAACACATAACTCTTGTCCTCGCTGCTGAATGCATACAGGATGATCAGCGCCAGCGGCAGGTGCAGGAACAGCACGCCGGCCAGCGTGGCCAGCTTCAGGCCGAGCGATGCACCGCTGGCTGTTCGCGCAGAGGTTCTTCCAGTGACAGGAGCGTTGGCAGTGACGGTATCAGAGCGCATCAAAGGCCCCTTTGCGTTTTGCCAGCCACAAATAGACGGCGATGATCACGATCGGCACCAGCGAGAACGCTGCTGCGAACGGCAGGTTGCCGGCCACGCCCTGCTGCCGGTACACCACCTGCCCGATGTACAGCGTCGAATTACCGATCACCTGCGGGATGATGTAATCGCCCAGCGTCAGCGAGAACGAAAAGATCGATCCGGCGGCCACGCCCGGCATCGCCAGTGGCAGGATCACTTGCCAGAAGGTCTGACGCGGACCGGCGCCGAGATCTGCCGAGGCTTCGAGCACCGACGCCGGAATGCGTTCAATCGCGGCTTGTATCGGCAGGATCACGAACGGCAGCCACATGTAGACAAACACGATGAAGGTGCCCAGCGGCGAAAAACTCAGCGAGTTGCCGGCCACCACCGGCATCGACAATACGCCCTCGAGCAACCATTGCAGGTGCAATTGCGCCACCAGCCAGGCGACTGCGCCCTCCTTGGCCAGCAACAGCTTCCATGCATACAGCCGTACCAGATAGCTCGACCACAGCGGCAGCATCACCGCGATGTACAACAAGGCCTTTTGCGTACCGCGTGCATGGCGTGCCATATAGTAGGCGATCGGGAACGCAATGATCACACTGGTGATGGTCACCAGCGTCGACATCACGAGGCTGCGCGCGACCACGTCGAGATTGGCCGGTTCGAGCAGTGCGATGAAATTCTGGATGCCGACCTCGTACACCACAACGCCGGAAAAATCATCGAGACGGAACAGGCTCTGCGCAAGCAGCGCAAACAGCGAGCCGAGATAGATCACGCCAAACCACAACAGTGGCGGCGTCAACAGCAAGGCCAGCACCATGCCGCGGCGGCGGAACAGCAGGGCCGAGACGCGATCGGCCAGCGTCGGCACGCGGGCGTTCAGGTCGGCGATGGCGGAGGCGGTGGCCATGGGCTCAGGGGTGGCGTGGACGCGTGAAGGCGTTCGTCAATGCTCGTCCAGCGGATGCACGGCCGATGCATCCCAGTGCAACTGCACGCGCGCGCCGGGTGCAGCGCGTGTCGCATCCAGCGCGAGATCGACCAGCAGGTCGTTCGCGCCATCGCGCGCGACCGTCATGCGCCAGAAGGCGCCGAAGTACTGCAGTCCCCTCACGGTGCCGCTGGCGGTGTGGACTGCGGCATTGGCAGCGGTGTCAGCCTCCCCCGCGTTCACGACCCGGATACGCTCGGGCCGGATCATCGCGGATGGCTTGCCGCACAGGCGACGAGCCTCGGCCTCATCCAGCAGATTGGCGGCACCGAGGAATTGCGCAACGAAGCGCGTGGCCGGACGTTCATACAGCTCGGTGGGTGTGGCCACTTGTTCGAGGCGGCCGCGGTTGAACACGCCGATGCGATCACTCATCGACAGCGCCTCATGCTGGTCATGCGTGACCAGCACAAAAGTGATGCCGAGCCGACGCTGCAGTTCTTTCAGTTCGCCCTGCATCTGTTCACGCAGCTTCAGGTCCAGCGCACCGAGCGGCTCGTCCAGCAGCAGCACCTTGGGCTCGCTGACCAGCGCGCGTGCCAGCGCGACCCGCTGGCGCTGCCCGCCCGACAGCTGCGCCGGCTTGCGCTCGCCGACATCCGGCAGGCGCACCAGCTCCAGCAGTTCCTGCGCGCGACGGTGGCGCTGCGCTCGAGCGACGCCCTTGACCATCAATGCATAAGCGACGTTGTCCAGCACACTCATGTGCGGGAACAGCGCGTAATCCTGGAATACGGTGGTGACCGGCCGCAGGTACGGCGGACGGTCGCCGACAGCTTCGCCATGGATGCTGATACGGCCTGCAGTCGGCATCGTGAAGCCGCCGATCATGCGCAGGCAGGTGGTCTTGCCGGAACCGGAAGGACCGAGCAGCGTGAAGAATTCACCGGGCTCGATGTCGAGGCTTACGTCATCGACGGCGGCGAGCGCACGTCCACCGGACTGGAAGACGCACGACACCCCGCTCAGGCTGACGGCATGAGTCATCAGGAAAGGCTCCATGGTGCGCGGGCGTACCGGCCGTGGCCGGTACGCCCGCGTCAGGCGGCAGGATCAGCGACCGCCAAGGATCGCGATGTAGTCAGACACCCACTTGTGATAGGGCACGCACTGGTTGTTCTGGCTCTTGCATTGCGTGACCGGGGTACGCCAGAACGAGATCTTGTCGAAATCGTTGTAGCCCTGACGTGCGCAGCCATCGTCGCCGAGCAGCTTGTTGCCCTTGCAGGCAGCCGGCACGGCAGGCACCGAACCGAACCACGCAGACAGGTCACCCTGCAGCTTCGGGTTCAACGAATGCTCGAGCCACATGTACGCGCAGTTCGGGTGCTTGGCTTCGGCATGCATCATGGTGGTGTCGGCCCAGCCCGATGCGCCTTCGACCGGCACGACGGTTGCGATCGGCGCTTTCTTCGAGCCGAGGATGTTGGCCTGGAACTGCCACGAGCTCGATGCAACCACGCCCTCGTTGGTGAAGTCGTCGATCTGCACAAACGCATCGTGCCAGTACTTGCCGACGATCTTGCGCTGCGCGCGCAGCAGATCGAGCGCAGCCTTGTACTGGGTCTCGTTCAGCTCGTACGGATCCTTGATGCCCAGCTCGGGCTTTTTCTTCTTCAGGTACAACGCAGCGTCGGCGATGTAGATCGGACCGTCGAAGGCTTGCACGCGGCCCTTGTTGCTCTTGCCGTCAGGCAGAGTCTGCTCTTCGAACACCACGCTCCAGCTGGTCGGCTTCTTGTTGCCGAACACCTTGGTGTTGTACATCAGGACGTTCCAGCCCCACTGGTACGGCACGCCATAGTGGGTGTTGTTCTCGTAGTGCCACGGCGCTTTCTGCAGGCGCGGGTCGATGTTCTTGTAGCTCGGGATCAAGTCCACATTGATCGGCTGCACACGCTTGCCGCGGATCAGTCGGGTCGATGCATCGCCGCTGGCGGTCACGAGGTCAAAACCACCTTCGTTCATCAGCGCCACCATCTCGTCGGAAGTGCCAGCGTTCTTCACGTTGACCTTGCAGCCGGTCTTCTTTTCGAAGTCGGTCACCCAGTCGAAGTTCTTGTCGGTGGCGCCACGCTCGATGTAGCCGGGCCAGGCCACGATGTCGACTTGTCCTTCGCCTTTGCCGATCTTCTGCAAGGGTGCCTGCGCAAAGCTGGCACCGGAAAACGCGGTCAAGGTGACCAGGGCTGCTGCTCGCTTGAGTTTGCTCATGGGTCTGTCTCCGAATGTAGTGGTGATGACGCGATGGGAGCTTGCTGTATTACCTTTCTGACATGTAGGGTCCAGCCATTGCCGGCAGGGAAAGCCTGGCAACGCTGCGGGAACCTTATGCCTTGACCGGTGCGACCGAAAAGTTCAATATTTCAACAGCTCGCCTTCACTTTTTTAGATAGCACTCTGCTGCCCCCACCGGCAGGTGTGGCCAAAGCAGCAACGGCGCAGGAGCAACGTGCATAAACACTTTACGCTCAAGCAGTTCCGCTACTTTCTGGCGGTGTCCGAGTCGGGCTCGATCGCGGCCGCCGCGCGGCTGGTCAATATCGCGCAGTCGGCGCTGACGAAAAGCATTCAGGAATTAGAAGGCACGCTGGGCTCGCCGCTGTTCGAGCGGCAGCCGCGCGGCATGGTGCTGACCCAGGCCGGCTATCGTTTCGAGGCCAGCGCACGCAAGGTAATCGCCGCCGTCGCACAGGCGGGCGCGATCAACAGCGACACCGCCGACGAACTGACCGGCACCCTCAACATTGGCGTCACCAGTCTGATGGCTGGCTACGGCCTGGCCGACCTGCTATCGCGTTTTCAGCGCGCACATCCGGAAGTGCGGGTCAACATCCTTGAAGACTCACCGCCCTTCCTCGAACACTTGCTGGTGAATGGTGAGGTCGATCTCGCGATCATGGTGGTGAATGCGCTCGACAACCCGCAGGCGCTGGAAGTGGAAACCCTGTCGAGCTCACCCAACCGGGTGTGGCTGCCGCCCAGTCACCCGCTGGCCGAGCGCAACGAGCTGACACTGGCCGACTGCGCGACCGCACCGCTGATCGTACTGGAAGCCGACCGCATCGAAGACATGCAGCGCGCGGTCTGGCGACGGCACGGACTGACGCCGGAGGTAAAGCTGCGCACCAGTTCACTGGAAGCGGTGCGCTCGCTGGTGGGCGTCGGGTCCGGCATCACGATTCTGCCGGACTTCCTGTACCGGCCATGGACGCTGGATGCGGAACGCATCGAGGTACGCAAGCTGCGCGATGCGGTGCCGGGCGTCGAGATCGGCGTGGTGCGCCGTCGCGGCATACGCAACCGCGACGTGGTCGACCAGTTCGTGCAGATCGCACGCAGCCCGGGCAGCGCTGCGCGACGCTGAAGCTCTGCCGCTGAAACTCTGCCGCTGAAGTTCAGCCCGTATGCCAGCTGTCGATCCAGTGCGCGGTATCGTCGAGCGCGCGTTGCAGCCGCGCGAGCAGTTCATCGATCTCGGCGTCACTGATGATCAGCGGCGGCGAGAATGCGATGATGTCGCCGGCCATCGTGCGCAGGATCAGTCCATGCTCCTGCGCCCGGCGCACCAGATATGCGCCGACACCGCGCTCGGCCGGGAAAGGCTGGCGCCGCGCCGGGTCGGCGGCCAGTTCGATCGCACCGATCAGTCCCATGCCGCGCACATCACCGACATAGCGATGACTACGCAGCTTCTGCAGCCCCTGCTGCAGTCGCGGCGCTACCTGGCGCACGTGCTCGATGATGCCGTCCTGCTCGTAGATGCGCAGTGCTTCAAGCGCGACCGCACACGCCACCGGATGGCCGCCATAGGTATAGCCATGGCCGAACACACCGACGCCGGCACTCGCGTCGGCCACTGCCTGATACACACGGTCGCTGATGTACAGCGCCGACATCGGCACATAGGCCGAGGTCAGCATCTTCGCGACCGTGATGAAGTCCGGCTGCAAGCCGTACACCTCGCTGCCGAAACGCTCGCCGAGGCGGCCGAAGCCCGACACCACTTCATCCGCGATCAGCAGAATGTCGTATTTCTTCAGGATGGGCTGGATCAGTTCGAAGTAGCGCGGCGGCGGCACGATCACGCCACCCGCCCCTTGCACCGGCTCCGCAATGAAGGCCGCGACGGTGTCCGGCCCTTCACGCAGGATGGTGTCTTCCAGTTCCTGCGCGAGACGTTGCGCGAACTGATCCGGCGTCTCGCCCTCTTTCGCGAACTGGTAAGGATGCGGACAGCTGACCCGCACCACATCCGGCATCGGCAAGTCGAAATGCGTGTGCATCGTCGGTATGCCCGACAGCGCCGCTGCTGCCAGCGTCACACCGTGATAGCCCTTGTTGCGGGCGATGATCTTTTTCTTTTGCGGGCGGCCGGTCGCATTATGGTAGTAGCGCACCAGCTTAAACGCCGCATCATTCGATTCCGAACCCGAATTCGCAAACAGGATGCGCGCCATCGGCACCGGCGCCCAGGCCATCATTTTTTCGACCAGCTCCGCGACCGGGCCGGACGACTTGCCGGAGAACGTGTGGTAGTAGGGCAGTACCTGCATCTGCCGGTGGGCTGCCTCGACCAGACGCTGCTCGGAAAAACCCAGCGCCGCACACCATAGACCGGCCATGCCCTCGATGTATTCCTTGCCGTGCTCGTCACGCACATGCACGCCACGACCACTGACGATCACGAGCGCGCCGTCGCGTTCGACCTGGCGTGGATTGGTGTACGGATGAAAGTGAAACTTCGCGTCTGCTTGTGCTGCCGGGGTGAGCGCCATGAACATGCCTCCGTGAATTGACCGGCGGATAATCGCACGCGGCGGCAAATTTTTCACGGAAAGCCAAACAAAACGGGCCGCATCCCGAGGAAGCAGCCCGTTGTCTTTGAAGCAAATAATGACGCAGCTGAAAGAAAGTTTCGCCTGAGCTGCACCTGCTTCAGTGCCCGACCAATACCGCCAAGCCCTTGATTTTATTTACTTAAATCGGGATTCGCGGTCAGCGTTCAGCGGCCAACCGTGAACTGCCCGGCTGGCGGCAACACTGCAGCCGGGCAGCGGCCGACCTCAATCATTCGCGACATGCTGGCGTCGGAAGCGCAGCGACGACCACACCGACGCGAGAATGAACGCGATGCCGATCAGGCCAGTCACGATCTCCGGGATGTGATAACGCATGCTGAAGAACATGATCACCGCGAGGATGCCGATCGCATAGTGTGCACCGTGCTCAAGGTACACATACTCATCCAGCGTGCCTTGCTTGACCAGATACACGGTGGTCGAACGCACGAACATCGCGCCGATCGCCAGGCCCAGCATGATGATCACCACATCGTTTGTGATCGCGAAGGCGCCGATCACACCATCGAACGAGAACGATGCATCAAGGATTTCCAGATACAGGAAGCCGCCGATGCTGCCGCCCTTCACCAGGCCGCCCACGTCGACATCGGTCACTTCCTCTTTCTCCAGCATGTTGCTGAGGATGTCGACACCCACGTACACCAGAATGCCCCAGATGCCGGCCGTCAGCACCACCAGTTCATGGCCGGGCTCGACAAAGGTCAGGCTGGACAGCACCACGATCAGCGCGATGAACACCGGCACTGCCGCGATCTTGCCGTAGGAGGAGAGCTTTTTCTCGACATTGCCGAGCCAGTGCAGCTCCTTGTCCGCATCGAAAATGAAGTTCAGGAACACCAGCAGCAGGAACACGCCGCCAAACGCTGCGACCTCGTCATGATGCTTGGTCAGGTAAACCGAAAACTCGCGCGGATTGTCCAGCGCCAGGTTCCAGACTTCGGCCGCGCCGAGGTCGGCGGTCTGCGCGACGATCACCAGCGGGAACAGCAGACGCATGCCGAACACCGCCACCAGGATGCCGACAGTCAGGAAGATTTTTTGCCAGAACTCGCTCCATGTCTTCAGAACCGAGGCGTTCACCACCGCGTTGTCGAACGACAGCGATACCTCCATCACGCCGAGAATCAGCGCAATGCCGAATGCCGTCGCCGCACCGGCCGGGCCGCCATGCGTATAACCCCACCAGCTGGCTAAACCCAGACAGACGATGGTGACGATTATCGATACTGAAAAATGCCGCACTTTGTTCTCCGTTTTTTCAAAACCCCGGCATTTTGCCAAATAATCAATCGCCGCGCGTACATTGCGCGATGAGCGCCACAAAAAAACATTTTTGAAAACATCCGGCGCAAACCACCCGATTTCAGATCGACATCCGCAGCGAATGTTCGCGCCTGATCAGCGATTGTAAGTATTTCCTCAGGTTCAGATTGTTAAAATAGCGGTTTTCCGATTTTCCGGCGCCGAAAAAAATCGAACAAAAGCATCGGAATTTCAAGAAATTCTCAATCGTAGCAAAGACTTAGGACGGATCCGATCCAATGGAAGACGCAATCAGCACGAGTAACTGGAAACAATCGATCGAAAATTTTGTCGGTCACCCCATGGTGCAACACACACTGGTGGTGCTGATTGTGGTGAATGCGATCATCCTTGGCCTGGAAACCAGCCACACGATCATGGAGACCATGGGCGATTTTCTGCACATGCTCGACCACATCATCTTGTGGATTTTCATCGCTGAATTGGCATTGCTGATGGCCGCTCGTGGTGGCCGGTTCTTTACCGATGCATGGTGCGTGTTTGATTTCATCGTGATTGCGATTGCACTGGTACCGGCCACTGGTAGTTTGTCCGTGCTGCGCGCATTGCGCGTGCTGCGAGTATTGCGTCTGGTCAACAAGATCGAGAGCATGCGCAAGGTGGTTGCGGGCCTGTTGCACTCCCTGCCCAGCCTGGGCTCGGTATTCGGCCTGATCCTGGTGATTTTTTACGTGTTCTCGGTGATCGCGACCAATATGTTTGGTGTGGTCTTCCCGGACCTGTTCGGCGACCTTGGCACCACCGCCTTCACGCTGTTCCAGGTGATGACGCTCGAGAGCTGGTCCGAAGGTATCGCGCGCCCGGTGATGGAGCACTTCCCGTACGCCTGGATTTACTTCGTGATGTTCATCTTCATCGCGACCTTCGTGATCGTGAACCTGTTCATCGCCGTCATCGTGGACTCGCTGAATTCGAACAAGACACTGTCACCCGCCGACGCCGTCAAGAAAGACCCGGTACTAGCCGAGCTGCAAGTGCTGCGTGCCGAACTGGCCGAGTTGCGCGCCCACGTGCAGCATCGCTGACAGATAGTTATCGCATCGGCGTTGAGGATTCCGCGCCGATGCGGCGGTGATTATCACTCCGGCTGGGGCTCGGCCGGGACCGGCCGGTGGGGCCCGAATTCATCGTAGGCTTCCTGGAACAAGCTGTCGAGCAAGCTGAAGTTCGCGCTGATTGACTTGTTCTCGCCCTTCACCGAAATCTTGATCAGGTTCAGTAGCGCCAGCGCTTCCAGCGTATTGCCGATCTCGATCACCGACAAACCCGTCCGTCGCGACAACGCAATCAGGCTGGTGCCGTCCGGCCCCGCATCCATCAAGGCCGAAACGATATTGACGCGCTTCTCCGTTGAGAAGGCCCCGAACAGCCTTGCGTATTCTTTAGCGTCCATCTGCCCTCTCTCAAGACATGGGTCTGCGCAACAAGCGGCGCAGACATGAACCCTGCATGCTTGCACCGCCAGCACGCCATTCTAAACAATCAGGGCCACGCTGTACCGATCAGGTGCGCGGACTGGCTTCTGCCACCAGCGCCGGCATTCGCTCCCAGCTCATCATCGCCTGCGCCTGTTCAGGCGTCGCTTGCAGCCAGTTCGCATATTGGTCGGGCGCGAGGATGACCGGCGTGCGCTTTTCGTCGCCCGGCTTGTGAAACCGCTGCATCACCGGATGCGCATCGGCATTCGTGGTCAGCATCGTGAATGACACTACCACCTCACCCGACGCCGGGTCCGTCCAGCGCTCCCATAAACTGGCGATCGCAAAGGGCTCGCCGGAGGCGAGTGCGATTTTCCAGCGCACCGCCTTGCCACTCTCGTAGTTGGGTTCGAAAAAATGATCGACCAAGACCAGGCCGTAGCGGCGCTCGCGCCACGCCTGCCTGAAGCTGGGCTTGCTGGCCACGGTCTCGCTGCGCGCGTTATACGTGTGCCTCGCAATGCTCGCATCTTTCGCCCACGCCGGGATCAGGCCGAAGCGCGCAAGCCCACAGGCGACACGCCCCGTCTGATGGCTCTGCACTACCAGTGGCGATGCATAGCCGGGATAGCTTTCCGGCGGAAATTCTTGCGGCAAATCGACCCCGAAATGCTCGCGTGTCCAGATGTCATTGCGGGTCGGCGTGTAGTTGGTGCACATGGGGCGACTATAGACCAGTAGCGTCGTGGTCGAGCGAGATAGCCAGTTACCGCCGACGTTGAACCACATTACTCGTGTTGTTCATCAAATCTGCAGACAGGAGTCTGATCCGGGTCTCAGCCCTCGGCATTATTCTGCAGCTTGCGCGCCAGTTTGCGGCGGTCCACACCGGCAAAAGTTGACTTCACGGTGCGCATCGGCTTGATGCCGAACACCGCCTCGCAATAGATGTCGAGCACATTCACAGCAATTGACGCCTCGCGGCTTACATAGCCCCCTGCCAGCAGCACATGCCGCAGCATCAGCACGATTTCTTCATATGCATGCTGGGTGATGTTGTTGCTCCGAAAAACCTCGCGCATCTCCGCGAAATCGTAGCCGTCGGCCGGCTTGCCCAATGCCATCGCAAACAGCGCGAAGCTGTGCCGGATGACTTGCGGCATCGGCGTATCCCCGTAGCAGCGACGGGTCGATGGGGTCGAGAGCACCCGTGTGCAGAAATCCGTCACGATCGGCTTCAGCGACGCCGCACCCCCGCGCTTGTCGAGCAAGTTAGGAATCGGGTCCGTCAGCCTACACGCAATGTGTTCCCAGTCAGTCATTGATCGATCAATGCATTGTTTGTTTTTTTGCGATCGCCATCCCTGACGCACCTGCCGTTGGGGCAGCCGGTGCCGACAGGCACTGGTAGTTTAGACTACTACACCAAAGTTGGAGGGCTAATCTCAAGACATCGAGATCCATGGATTGATGACGTCAATTCCCACGCCCTCGAAGTCCCCGACATTTCTCGTCACAACCCTCATCCGGTGTACAACCCCGGTAGCGGCAATCAACGCATCACGGTCCGCCCGCTTATCCGGCACATGCAATTCGGCGCACTTGCGCGCGATCGCAATATCTACCGGCAGCACGCGTCCCTCAAACGCGCGGAATACCTGGTTCTCCAGCCACTGTCGCAGCAATGCGCCTTGTGCCGGGTCGCGCCGCTCCATCGTCAGCACGCCCATCTCCAACTCCAGCACGGTGATCACTGACAGGTAGAGCGTTTCAGGCGGCACAGCGCTCGCCCACGCCACCACATTCGCGTCAGCCTTACCCGACCCCGCTTTCCTCAACTCTGAAACGACGTTGGTATCGAGAAGGAACATCAGCTCAGGTCCGCCGGACGGCTCACGTTAGCCAGCTTCGGTGGCTCGAAGTCAACGTCGCCCGGCATCCCGAGCATGTCGACGATATTGCGCGGCCCGGCAGCCATCTGTTGATACAGCTCGAAAGACAGCAGCACATGGGCCGGCTTGCCGCGATCGGTAATGAACACCGGCCCCTCACTGGCGGCGCGCTTGGCGCCACTGGTGTCCTGATTGAATTCCCTGCTGGAAACTGTTTTGCTCATCATGGCGCACCCCCAATTAATGTAGATACGTTACTACATATATCTTCAGAGTTCTACCCCTTTCTAAAAGATTACAGAATTAACATCCGGTACCGAATCGGTTCCGTCACCCTCTTGTCGATAAAGTCCTCAATCACCTTGCTGGTCGTTCCGCGCTGCGCTTCGCGCACAAATCGCCAGCGCGAACAGGCCGATCAGGAATTGCAAGGCGCTCTGCACTGCCGCACCGTGCGGCGCGGTCAATGCGCCGGCAAATTCCAAGCTCTGGCAACGGGACTGTGCGAGCGCGAGGGTCAGATCAGCATCGCGCGGGCATGTGCGCGACCTGCGGTACACGGTGGGCATGCGGCTACTTGAAAGCAGCGCCAAGCGGGAGACCATCGCAACGGTGCGATGGCACTCGAATGAGTCCATTCCGGACCACTGCTCACCACTACTCAATGGCGATGGTGAGGGAGATCTTTGTAGCGCTGGAGAAGATCAAGGACGCAAGCGGCAGCTGGAACAAGTCGCTGCAGACCCTGATGTTTGAGACGCGGACACGAAATGTCCACAAAATGTCCACGCAAATGAGAAAAACGGGTTAGCGCTTGCGACGCTAACCCGTTGAATTTACAGCTTTAATTATGGCGCGGCTGGCAGGAATCGAACCCACGACCCCTTGGTTCGTAGCCAAGTACTCTATCCAGCTGAGCTACAGCCGCCAAGAACGAAAGTATAACAGCCTTCCGCTCGTTTGGGAAAGCTTTATGGAAACTTTCCGGGAATCTCAGGGGCCCTGCCGTTTAGGCCGTTGGTACACATCATGGCCAGCCTCGTGGATCTGCTGGCGCAGTTCGCGCCTTTCCTCCGGTGACAGTCGCGGCGGCTGGCGGTTGCCATGATCGTCACGCCGGCCTTCATCGCGCCGCGCTTCGTCGCGCGCGCGCTCACCCTGCGCGCCGTCCGGACGAGGCTTGCCCTCCCGCCCCGGGGGCGGTTCGGCGTGCGCTGATCCTAATGCGAGCAGCAGCGCGGTCAGGCTCAACCAGAGTGTCGGACGTGTCATGCCCATAGTGTACTTTTGTTCGTTACCCGCGGTCGGGAAAGCAGGCTTCGAAGTTTGTAAAGCTTTGTAATACCCCGGCGCGGATCATAGGGCGAACAGCGGGTTCGACGTTACCATAGGGCCATGAACCCGACCAACTCCGTGAAGTCCGTTCCGTCCAAACGCACCCCGGGTGCGCAGGCCAAGCTGTTGGTGGTGGACGATGACGCGCGGCTGCGCGATCTGCTGCGCCGCTTCTTTGCCGACAATGGCTATGCGGTGCAGGTCGCCGCGAGTGCCGTCGAGATGAACCGTCTGTGGATACGCGAGCGCTTCGATCTGCTGGTGCTGGACCTGATGCTGCCCGGTGAAGATGGCATGTCGATCTGCCAGCGATTGAGGGGCGGCGGTGATCAGACGCCGATCATCATGCTGACTGCGAAAGGCGAGGATGCAGATCGCATCGCCGGCCTCGAACTCGGCGCCGATGACTACCTCGCCAAGCCCTTCAATCCGCGTGAATTGCTGGCGCGCGTCTCGGCGGTGCTGCGACGTGCGACGCCGGATGACATTCCTGCGGCGCCGTCCGACCATCCCGAGAGCTATGTGTTCGGTGATTTTCAGTTCGACCTGGAAAAGCGCACCCTGACGAAGAAGGGTGAGCCGGTGCCGCTAACCAGTGGCGAATTCTCGGTGCTGAAGGTATTGGCACGCCATGCCCGGCAGCCGCTGTCGCGCGAGAAGCTGATGGAGTTGGCGCGCGGGCGCGAATACGAGGTGTTCGACCGCAGCCTCGATGTGCAGATCTCGCGGCTGCGCAAGCTGATCGAACCGGACCCGTCGACACCGCGCTTCATCCAGACGGTCTGGGGACTGGGCTATGTGTTCATCCCGGATGGCACCAAGTCCTGATGCACCGGCCCGACGCGAGGGTCCCGGCGGCCCCGACACGCCTGCGGGCGGCACCGACATTGGCGGCGATGTTCACATGAACATCCGCGGCCCGGCAGCGCCTTCTGCAGACAGCATGCGCCCCTCCCCTGTGCCACAGCGCCTGCTGTGGCTGCGCAGCGGCCTGTTCTGGCGCACTTTCTTCCTGCTCGCATTCCTGATCGCCGCCAGCATGGCCGCGTGGGTTGCGAGCTTTCGCGTGGTCGAGCGCACGCCGCGCGGCGAGCAGATCGCCGCGCAAGTGGTGTCCATCGTCACGATCACGCGCGCGGCGCTGATGCACTCGGCACCCATGCTCAGGCGCGAGCTGCTGTTCGAGCTGGCCAGCAGTCAGGGCATCCGTGTGTACCCGAAAGAAGTCGAGGATGAAGTCGAACCACTGGCTGACCGCGAGCTGATCCGCGTCGTCGAAGACAATGTGCGTGCCCGACTCGGCGCCGACACGCAGTTCGCCGGCTCGGTCAACGAGATTCCGGGCTTCTGGGTCAGCTTCTACATCGATGACGACGATTACTGGCTGATGCTGGACCGTGAGCGCATCGAGCGCGCCTCCGGCATCCAATGGCTGGGCTGGGGTGGCGTCACGCTGCTGCTGTCGCTGGTCGGTGCGGTGTTCATCAGCCGCCTGATCAACCAGCCGCTGGCACGGCTGTCGGCAGCGGCACGTGCGATCGCGCGCGGTCGTGCCCCGGCGCCGCTGCCCGAGAAAGGGCCGGCCGAGATCAGCGAGGCCAACCAGAGCTTCAACCAGATGGTGCGCGACCTGCAGCAGGTGGAGTCGGATCGCGCGGTGATCCTGGCCGGCATTTCGCATGACTTGCGCACGCCGATCGCGCGAATGCTGCTCGAGGTCGAGATGGCGAAGTTGTCGGACGAAGCGCGGCAAGGCATGCAATCCGACCTCGCGCAGATGGAAGCCATCATCAGTCAGTTCCTCGACTATGCGCGGCCGGCCGACCCGAGCCAGTATGCGACGCTCGACCTGTCCGCGCTGCTGGAACGCACGGTGCGTGATGCCGGCCGTTCCAGCGAGCTGCAGGCAGAGGGCGCCATCGAACCCGGCCTGACGGTGCGTGGCAATGCCACCGAGCTGACCCGCGTGATCGAGAACCTGATCGAGAATGCACGTCGCTATGGCAAGACGGCTGGCAAGGCTGTCGCCCATGTGTCGGTCACGGCGCGCAACGACGGCAGCGAGGTCATGATCGAGGTCGCCGACCGCGGCCCCGGCTTGCCCGAAGATCAGGTCGCCAACCTGCTGCGGCCCTTCACGCGGATGGATACGGCGCGCAGCCAGGCCAATGGCGCGGGGCTGGGGCTGGCCATTGTCGACCGCATCGTGCAGCGACATGAGGGCAGGCTGGAAATAAAAAACCGCGAGGACGGTGGCCTCGCGGTTCGGGTGTGGCTCAGGTCAGCGCGGGCAGCGCGCTGAGCGGGTCCAGCAGGTTCAGCTGAGATCCTTCAGCAGCGCCGACAGCGTTTCCTGCGGCAGTTCCTCGACATGGGCCGGGTAGTTCGGGTGGTCGCAGCCCACCATCATCTGCGCGCCGCCCTTCAGCGCCGCCTTCATGTCCGGCGTCAGTTCGAAACGCACGAAGTGCACGGCCGAGGTTTTTTCCTCATTCTCGCGGTCCAGGTCTTCATCGGCGATCGCATACACGCGGCCTTTGCCTTCGACCTGCACGAACAGGCGGTCTTCGATGCCGATCAGCTTGGCCAGAGCCGCCTTGCGGTCGGCGACGTTCGAATACTCGATCAGCATCGTCGCCTTGAAGTTGCTGCCATCCGGGCACAGCGGGTTGTACGCATCGAGCTCGGACTGGATGCCCTCTTCTTCGAAGATCTTTTCGATGCGCAGCATCTCCTGCACCTGGTAGCGCAGCGTCATCTCGTCCTCGAACAGCAGCGTGACATGGTTGCCGAGGTGGACGGTACGGTGCTTCTTGTGTTCCATCACCTGCTTGCGGAACTCGGGGCGCTGCTTCGCATAGGCCTCGAGGGTCATCAGGCTTTCACGGGAAATGATCATGGTGAACTCCTTGCTTCGTATCGATTCGTGAATGGTGGTCAGGTTCGCGTCGTGAATATCGACGTATCGACTAATCAACGTTTCGGCTTGTCGGCGTCGCAGCTCAGATGCCGTAAGCCTTGCGCACCAGGGTCAGCGGGTGCGCCATCTCGGCCTGCTTCAGTCCACCGGCTTCCATGCCCTGTGCAATGTGATGGCCGGCCAGCTGGCAGTCGGACGAGATGTAATCCGGCTCGTCGTTCGCCATTGCCTTGAACACCGGCTTGCCAATCTTCATTGCGTTGGCGTGGAATTCCTTCTTCACGCCATAGGTACCGGCATGGCCCGAGCAACGTTCGACGACATTGAGCTTGGTGTTCGGCACCAGTTGCAGCATGTCGGCGGTCTTGCGGCCGACGTTCTGCACACGCGAGTGGCAAGGGATGTGATACGACACATGACCCAGCTCCTGCTTGAAGTCCGTCTTCAGCAAGCCGTCGCGGTTGCGCGCGACCAGATACTCGAACGGGTCCCACATCGCTTCCTTCACCAGCTGCGTGTCAGCGCAGTCGGGGAACATCAGCGGCAGTTCCTGCTTGTACATCAGCGTGCAGGACGGGATCGGGGTCAGGATCGCATAGCCCTCTTTCGCCAGTTTCGCGAGATGCGGGATGTTGATCGCCTTCTTTTCTGCCACACCCTGCAGGTCACCCTGCTCCAGCTTCGGCATACCGCAGCAGGCTTCCTTCTCCACCATCACATACGGGATCTGGTTGTGATCGAGGATGGCCAGCAGATCATGGCCGATGCCCGGCTCGTTGTAGTTCACATAGCAGGTCGAATAGATCGCGACCTTGCCCGGTGTGGTGGCACCATCCTTCACCGGGTGCTGACGCGACACCGCCGCACCGTTGCGGAACTTGGTGGTCGCGAATTCCGGCAGCCATGCATCCTTGTCCACGCCGAGCACGTTCTCCACGACCGAGCGCGTCGCCTTCGCTTTGTTCACCGCGTTGACCGTCTGAGTGACGATCGGGATGCCGGCAAACATGCCGAGGCCATCGGTATTGGAGAGGAACTTGTCGCGTGCCGACACCTCGCCCTTGCGGAACTTGACCGCCTTCGCACGCAGCATCAGGTGCGGGAAGTCGAGGTTCCATTCGTGCGGCGGCGTGTACGGGCACTTGGTCATGTAGCAGAGGTCGCACAGATAGCACTGGTCGACCACCTTCATGTAGTCCTTCTTGTCGACGCCGTCGACTTCCATCGTGTCGGACTCATCGACCAGATCGAACAGGGTCGGGAACGACTGGCACAGCGACACGCAACGACGGCAGCCGTGGCAGATGTCGTACACACGTTCGAGTTCCGCGTTCAACGCTTCTTCGTCGTAGAACGCTTCGCTCAGCCAGTCCAGCGGGTGCCGGGTTGGCGCTTCCAGGTTGCCTTCACGTGCCATGGTGCGGTCCTTGGGTGTTGTAGTGTTTGTGGGGGTGGGTCAAACGCTGTTGTGGGAAGCGCAGCGGGGAGCGCGCTGCGCTTCGCACAACCCTCTCGGGTGAGAGGGTCGCCTGTCTGCGCCAGTCTTAGTCGACCAGTGCGTCCAGGGCTTTCTGGTAGCGGTTCGCGTGCGAACGCTCGGCCTTGGCCAGGGTCTCGAACCAGTCGGCGATCTCATCGAAGCCTTCTTCGCGAGCGGTCTTGGCCATGCCCGGGTACATGTCGGTGTACTCGTGCGTTTCGCCGGCAACGGCGGCCATCAGGTTCTGGCGCGACGAGCCGATCGGCAGGCCGGTTGCCGGGTCACCGCACTGCTCGAGGTACTCGAGGTGGCCGTGCGCGTGGCCGGTTTCGCCTTCAGCGGTGGAACGGAACAGGGCAGCGACATCGTTCTGACCTTCAACGTCAGCCTTGTTCGCGAAATACAGGTAGCGGCGGTTAGCCTGGGATTCGCCTGCGAAGGCGTCCTTCAGGTTCTGCTCGGTCTTGGAACCTTTGAGCTTGGACATTTGCTTCTCCTCATGAATCACGGGTGAATCACACGGGGGTTTATGCGCCGTTGCCCCTTTGTGGGGCAACAACGTACGACCACGACTGAAAACCGACTAATGAGTCAGAGTTTCCGGATTCGAATTGTGGGGCGGGAGATGCGGAATCTCAAATTGGCTATTTCAATTCAGCCGATTGAGAAATTCAATGGATTAGCGGAAATTGCTTAATGAGAACTATTATCACTTGGAAAGCAGGAGTGCTGCTGCCTGTGCGGCGATTCCCTCCTCACGCCCTTCCCAGCCCAGGCGTTCATTGGTCTTGGCCTTCAGATTGACCTGCGTGACCTCGATGTCGAGGTCGGCCGCGATATGGGCAATCATGCCCGGCAGGTGGGGCGCCATCTTCGGCGCCTGAGCGATCACGGTCGCATCGATGTTGCCGATCTCGTAACCGGCAGCGCGCACGCGCTGCCCGGCCTCTTTCAGCAGCACGCGCGAATCGGCACCGCGGAAACGCTCATCGGTATCAGGAAAATGCTTGCCGATGTCACCCAGCCCGGCCGCGCCGAACAGCGCGTCCGTGATCGCATGCAGCAGCACATCGGCATCGGAATGACCGAGCAGACCGGCACGGTGCGGGATCTGCACGCCGCCGATGATCAGCGGGCGTCCGGGCACCAGCGCGTGGCAGTCATAGCCTTGTCCGATACGAAATGGCGGCTTCATGCAACTCCTCGTGGTTATCGTTAGTTCAGATAGTGCTCGATCACCTACACGTCCTACGCCATCGTCACCTTGAAATTGCGCGCGCTGCCCTCGACCAGTTTGGGATGCAAACCCAGCGCCTCGATCGCACTGGCTTCATCAGTGATGTCCTGCGAGCGGCGCAGCGCGTCCAGCAGCTGCTGGTACCGAAACATCTGCGGTGTCTGTGCTGCCCACAACAGATCGCGTGCAACGGTCTGCTCGGCACGGCCATGGCCATTGCTGCGCTTGATGGTATCGACCACCGGCATCGCCAGCAGCCCACCCACCGGATCATCCTTCACGAACAACACCAGCTTGTCGATGAGTTCGACTGTCAATCCGGGGCGCGCCGCATCATGCACCAGCACCCAGTCATCTGCATCGGTCCGGTCCGCGATCGCGGCCAGTCCGTTGGTGACTGATGACTGCCGGGTCGCACCGCCACAGCGCAGGATCGTGGTCCGTGGTAGCACCGGCAGGTCATCGATGTACGCATCATCGGCACTGACGACCACATACACCTGGTCGATCTGCGGAGATGCAACAAAGGTCTCCATCACATGCTGCAACATCGGCTTGCCGGCCAGCTTCGCATACTGCTTGGGAAGCGCCGCGCCCATGCGTGCGCCGACACCGGCCGCGGGGATCAGCGCTACATAGGAGGGGAAGCTCATGGCGGGCTGCTCATTTATAATCGCGGTTTGTCCGCAGACGCCATTGTAGCTTGCCACCCTGCGCCTGCCGCCCGTTTTCATGCCCGCCGACACCGCCAGTCCTTCGCTGCTGCATCCGCCGAAACCCGGCCACCGCTTCGTGCTGCCCGCACTGCATGGCGCAGCCGAGGCGATGGTGCTCGCACACGGCGCGCATGCGCTGAAAGCGGAAGGCCGGATGATGGTGGTGGTGGTGGCCGATGCGCCGGCCGCGCAACGCTTGCTGACCGAGATCAGCTGGTTTGGCCAGCGCGCTACGGCAGGCGAGCCAGGCGGTGAACCGTCTGCGCACGCGCTGCGCTGCCACCTGCTGCCCGACTGGGAAACCCTGCCTTACGATGCCTTTTCGCCGCACCAGGACCTGGTGTCCGAGCGCCTCGCCACCCTGCACGAGATTCGTTCCGGACAATGCGACGTGCTGATCGTGCCGGCCACCACTGCGCTGGTACGCATGGGCCCGCCGTCCTTCCTTGCTGCCTACACCTTCTTCTTCAAGCAGGGCGAAAAGCTGGATGAAGCGCAACTGAAATCACAGCTGACGCTGGCCGGCTATGCGCATGTGACGCAAGTGATGTCGCCGGGCGAATACTCGGTGCGTGGCGGCCTGATCGACCTGTTTCCGATGGGTTCGGTCCTGCCCTACCGCATCGATCTGTTCGGCGACAGCATCGACACCATCCGCACCTTCGATGTCGACACGCAGCGTTCGCTGTATCCGGTGCGTGAAGTGCGGCTGTTGCCCGGTCGAGAATTCCCGATGGATGAGGCTGCGCGCTCGGCCTTCCGCAGCCGCTGGCGCGAAGTGTTCGAAGGCGATCCGTCACGCGCCACCATCTACAAGGACATCGGCAACGGCATCGCGTCGGCGGGTATCGAGTACTACCTGCCGCTGTTCTTCGAGCAAACCTCGACCCTGTTCGAGTACCTGCCCGAGGGTGCCAGCTTCGCACTGGTCGGCGATATCGATGCCGCGATCAAGCGCTTCTGGTCCGACACCCGTTCACGCTATGGCTTCCTGAAAGCCGACCGCGAGCGACCACTGCTGCCGCCCGAGGACATCTTCCTCGGCGATGAAGATTTCTTCACGTTGCTCAAGCCCTACGGGCGCTGGGTGGTGCAGGAAAGCGGCGACGCGTCCTCGCTGTCGGCACCGCTGCCCGACATTGCGGTGAATCGCCGGCTGGATGACCCGCTGACCAACTTGCGCTCCTTCCTGCTGCAGACCAACCGCCGCGTGATGATCTGCGCCGAGTCTGGCGGCCGCCGCGAGACGCTGCGCGATTACTTCAACGAATACGCATTGCCACTGGCCACCTGCGATTCATTGGCTGAATTCCTCGCGTCCGACGACAAGCTGGCACTGTGCGTCGCGCCACTGCATGCAGGTGCGATGCTGGACGACACGCTCGGTTTCGGCAAGATCGCTTTCGTCACCGAGACCGAGCTGTATGCCGGTAGTGGCCGCCGTGCCGGTCGCAAACGGCAGGAAGGTCCGACCCAGGTCGATGCAATGGTGCGCGACCTGTCGGAGCTGAAGATCGGTGATCCGGTAGTGCACATCAATCACGGCATTGGTCGCTACCAGGGCCTGGTCAGCATGGACCTCGGCGAAGGCGCGACCGAATTCCTGCACCTCGAATACGCTAAAGAATCCAAACTCTATGTGCCGGTATCGCAACTGCACGTGATCTCGCGCTACTCGGGCGCCTCGCCCGATGATGCGCCGCTGCATGCGCTGGGCTCCGGTCAGTGGGACAAGGCCAAACGCAAGGCCGCCGAACAGATCCGCGACACCGCGGCCGAATTGCTGAACCTGTACGCGCGCCGTGCGGCACGCCAGGGCCATGCGTTCCAGTATTCCGCGCATGATTACGAAGCCTTCGCCGACAGCTTCGGCTTTGAGGAAACGCCCGACCAGTCGGCGGCGATCCATGCGGTGATTGGCGACATGACCTCGGGCCGACCGATGGACCGCCTGATCTGCGGCGATGTCGGTTTCGGCAAGACCGAAGTCGCATTGCGCGCGGCATTCGTTGCTGTCATGGGCGGCAAGCAGGTCGCGATCCTCGCGCCGACCACGCTGCTGGCCGAGCAGCATGCGCAGACCTTTGCCGACCGCTTTGCGGATTGGCCGGTGCGCATTGCCGAGTTGTCGCGCTTCCGTACCGGCAAGGAAGTCACGCAGGCGCTGAAGGGCCTGGCCGAGGGCACGATCGACATCGTGATCGGCACCCACAAGCTGCTGTCGCCGGACGTGAGCTTCCAGCGCCTGGGCCTGGTCATCATCGATGAAGAACACCGCTTTGGCGTGCGCCAGAAAGAAGCGCTGAAAGCGCTGCGCGCCGAGGTAGATGTGCTGACGCTGACCGCCACGCCGATCCCGCGCACGCTGGGCATGGCGCTTGAAGGCTTGCGCGATTTTTCCATCATCGCGACTGCGCCGCAGAAGCGCCTTGCGATCAAGACCTTCGTGCGCAGCGAATCCGATTCCGTGATCCGCGAGGCCTGCCTGCGTGAACTGAAGCGTGGCGGCCAGGTGTACTTCCTGCACAATGAAGTCGAGACCATCGAAAACCGCAAGGCCAAGCTCGAGGAGCTGCTGCCCGAGGCGCGCATCGGCATTGCGCACGGCCAGATGCACGAGCGCGAGCTCGAAAAAGTGATGCGCGACTTCGTATCGCAGCGCTTCAACATCCTGCTATGCACCACCATCATCGAGACCGGCATCGATGTGCCGACCGCGAATACCATCATCATGCATCGCGCCGACCGCTTCGGCCTCGCGCAATTGCACCAGTTGCGCGGCCGCGTCGGCCGTTCGCACCATCAGGCATATGCGTACCTGCTGGTGCATGACGTGCAGGGGCTCACAAAGCAGGCCGAGCGCCGGCTCGAAGCCATCCAGCAAATGGAAGAACTGGGCAGCGGCTTCTACCTAGCGATGCATGATCTCGAAATCCGCGGCGCCGGCGAAGTGCTGGGCGAGAACCAGTCCGGCGAGATGACCGAGATCGGTTTCCAGCTGTACTCCGACATGCTGAACGCTGCAGTCAAGTCACTGAAGGCCGGCAAGGAGCCGGACCTGGCGGCGCCTTTGTCGACCACCACCGAGATCAACCTGCATGTGCCGGCGTTGTTGCCGTCCGATTTCTGTGGCGACGTGCATGAACGGCTGTCGATCTACAAGCGGCTGGCCAATGGCGAATCGCAGGAAGCGATCGATGACTTGCAGGAAGAATTGATCGACCGCTTCGGCAACCTGCCCGATGCGGTGAAGGCGCTGATCGAGACGCATCGCTTGCGGATCTCGGCGAAGACCGTGGGCATCATCAAGATCGATGCGCATGCCGAATCGGCGTTGCTACAGTTCGAGCCCAAGCCACCGATCGATCCGATACGCATCATCGAACTGATACAGAAGAGCCGCCATGTGAAGCTGTCCGGCCAGGACAAGCTGCGCATCACGGCCAGCATGCCGGACCTTGCTGCGCGCGTGTTGCAGGTGAAGACCACGATACGCGCACTGGCAGCCTGAAACCCCTAGGCGCATGATCCCTGCCCCTGCCCCCGCCCCTGCCCCTACAGCCAAGCAGCGAAACCAAATACCGAAACAAAGTAACCGAACCACCTGAACCTGATGCCTGCCACCAACCCGATGAAACTGATCCTGCAGGGCCCCGCGCTCGACGCTGAAACCGCAACGCGTATTGCTGCGCTGGCCGGTGCCGCGTCGGTCACGCCTGCCGCGCCGCAGGTATTCCGCGCCGATGGCGTCACCGATACACCGGCCACCCGGCAAGCGGTGGCGGCGGCATGCCAGCAGGCTGACTGCGATGGCGCATTCGTGCGCGCCGACCTGCGGCTGTCGGATTTCAAGTTACTGGTGATGGACATGGATTCGACGTTGATCACCATCGAATGCATCGACGAGATCGCCGACCTGCATGGCCGCAAGGCTGAAGTCGCCGAGATCACCGAGGCGGCGATGCGTGGCGAACTTGATTTCCGCGCCAGCCTGTTGCGCCGCGTATCCTTGCTGGAAGGCCTGGATGCATCGGCGCTGAATGAAGTGTTCAGCCGCCGCCTGCAACTGTCGCCCGGCGCGCGCGCGATGCTGAAGCACCTGAAGGCCGCCGGCTTGCGCACGGTGCTGGTGTCCGGTGGGTTCACCTACTTCACGCAGCGCCTGCAGCAGGATCTGGGGCTGGATGTCGCGCATGCGATCGAGCTGGAAATCATCGACGGCAAGCTGACCGGCCGCGTGCTGGGCGACATCATCGATGCAGACGCGAAGCAGGCGACGGTCGAGGCCGAGTGCGCCGCGCTTGGTGTGCCGACCCGTGCCGCAATCGTGATGGGCGACGGCGCGAACGACCTGAAGATGATGTCGGTGGCCGGCCTGTCCGTGGCCTACCGCGCGAAGCCGGTGGTACAGGCGCAGGCCAGCGTTGCGCTGAACCATGCCGGCCTGGATGGCCTGCTGAACCTGTTCTACTGAAACGGCCGCTTGCCGAGGCAGCGTCGACCTGAGTTAGCATCGACCTGAAATAGCATTGACCTGAGATAGCATCTGGCTGACGCAGCGCCGACCGGCGGCGGCAGCGACCGGGAGACCGAGCGATGGATGAGCAGACCATTTACGACGAAGCCACCGAGGCCCGCAAGACGCTATTGTGGTGGCTGTACCTGATGCATGGCGCATCGCTGTTCTTTTCGCTCGGCGTGTTCTCATTCATCCCGCTGATCTTCAATTACCTGAAGCAGGACGAGACCACCGGCAGCTGGCTGCGCACGCATCACAGCTGGCAGATCCGCTCGTTCTGGTGGTATCTGTTCTGGGTGACCGTGGGCTGGATCCTGGCGCTGACCATCCTCGGCATACCGCTGGCGCTGCTGATCTTTGCCGGCGCGTTCATCTGGAAGGCTTACCGCCTGATCAAGGGTTTCCTCGACCTGAACGACGGCAAGCCTATGCCAATGCCCGAAGCGCCTGAGTCAGATCTGCAATGAGGTCTTGCGGGTCTTCCAGCCCGATATTGAAGCGCACCAGCTGGCCCGCATGCTGCCAGTGTCGCCGCATCTGCGCGATGCGATACGGCACCGCCAGGCTGTTCGCGCCGCCCCAGCTATAACCGATCCTGAACAGCTGCAGGCTGTCGATGAAACGATCAGTTTGCGCCTCGGTATATGCGGGATCAAACAGCACCGAGAACAAGCCGCCGGCGCCGCTGAAATCCCGTGTCCAGATGTCGTGTCCCGGGCAATCTTCAAACGCCGGATGCAGCACCGTCGCGATCTCGGGCCGCGCCTTCAGCCAGCCGGCGATCCTGCGCGCAGCGGCATCATGCGCATCGAAACGCAGCTTCAATGTCGGCAGGCCACGCAGCACCAGATAGGTATCGTCGGCCGACACCCCCATGCCCAGACGCATGTGCGCGCTCTCCATCTTGCGCAGCAGGGACTTGTTGTCGTCGCTGTCGCGCGTGATCACCGCGCCCATCAGCACATCCGAGCCGCCCGAGTGATACTTGGTCAGCGCTTGCATCACGATATCGACGCCATGGTCGAACGCGCGGAAAGCGATGCCGGCCGACCAGGTATTGTCGAGCGCAACCGTCACGCCCTTCGCTTTCGCGGCACGGCAGATGGCCGGAATATCCGGCATTTCCATCGAGACCGAGCCCGGTGCTTCAGTCCAGATCAGCTTTGTGTTCGGCTGTATCAGCGCGGCGATGCCTTCACCGACCAACGGATCATAGAAGCGCGCGCTGATGCCGAAGTCCTTCTGCAACCAGTTCGCCAGTTCGCGGTTCGGGTTGTAGACATTGTCGGGGATCAGGAAGTCATCGCCGGCTTTCAGCAATGCGAGGTCGATCATCGCGATCGCTGCGAGGCCACTGGGTGCGAGCAGGCAGTCGGTGCCGCCTTCGATCTCGGCCAGCCGTGCTTCCAGCGTGAAGGTGGTCGGCGTACCGTGCAGGCCGTAGGTGTAGGCGCTCTTGTCTTGCCAGTTGCGTGCGCGCAGCGCGGCCACATCCTTGAACAGCACGGTCGACGCGTGATGGATCGCGGTCGGGAACGCGCCGAAGCCCTCGGGCGGACGATAATCCGTCGTCGTCAGCAAGGTCTGCAGGGATTTCTTGTTATCGTCGGCCACCACGATTCCTTAGGCTAGTCCGTCCTTGTCAGACAGGGCGTGCGATCCCGGTCCTGCATCCATGCTCAGTCGATGCTGGCCCACATGTCATGCGCATCGGCGGCGGTGATGCGCACATCGATGAACTCGCCCACCTTCAGTTCACGGCCCGGCTCGTACGGCAGCTTCACATACACCACGCCATCGATCTCGGGCGCGTCCGCGGCCGAGCGCGCAGTCGCGCCACTGCTGTCGACCTTGTCGATCAGCACACGCAGCGTCTTGCCAACCTTGGCCTGCAGGCGCTGCCGCGAAATATCTTCCTGCAGCTGCATCACACGTGCACGACGTTCTTCGCGGACTTCATCGGGTACGGCACCCGCCAGATCATTGGCAGCCGCTCCATCGACCGGCGAATAGGCGAAGCAGCCGAGACGGTCGATCTGCGCTTCCTGCAGGAAGTCGAGCAGATACCGGAATTCTTCTTCGGTCTCGCCGGGGAAGCCGGCGATAAAGGTCGAACGTATCGTGATGTCCGGACACGCCGCGCGCCACGCGCGGATGCGCTCGATGTTCTTCTCGCCATTGGCCGGGCGCTTCATGCGCTTGAGTACTTCCGGATGCGCATGCTGCAGCGGCACGTCGAGATAAGGCAGCACATGGCCGCCGTTCATCAGCGGGATCACCTCGTCCACATGCGGATACGGATACACATAGTGCAGGCGCACCCACGCGCCATACTGCTTCGCCAGCTCACCGAGCGCAGTGACCAGATCGGTCATGTGGGTACGCACCGGACGACCATTCCAGAAACCGGTGCGGAACTTGATGTCCACGCCATACGCGCTGGTGTCCTGCGAGATCACCAGCAATTCCTTCACGCCGGCCTTGAACAGGTTCTCGGCTTCCAGCATCACCTCGGCAATCGGGCGCGACACCAGGTCGCCGCGCATCGACGGGATGATGCAGAAGCTGCAGCGATGGTTGCAGCCTTCGGAAATCTTCAGATAAGCGTAGTGCTTCGGCGTCAGCTTCACGCCGGCCGGTGGCACCAGGTCGAGGAAAGGCTCATGCGGCTTCGGCAGGTGCACATGCACCGCATCCATCACCTCACCCAGCGCATGGGGGCCGGTCACGGCCAGCACCTTTGGATGCACCTTTTGCACGATCTCTTCGCCACTCGCGTCTTTCTTGTGGCCGAGGCAGCCGGTGACGATCACCTTGCCGTTCTCGTTCAAAGCTTCGCCGATCGCATCCAGCGATTCCTGTACCGCGGCATCGATGAAGCCACAGGTATTGACGATCACCAGGTCCGCGCCGTCATACGACTTTGCGGTTTCGTAACCTTCGGCACGCAACTGCGTGAGGATCTGTTCGGAATCGACCAGCGCCTTCGGGCAACCGAGTGACACAAAACCGACTTTGGGGGCGGGGGAACTGGACATGAAACTCTGGAATTCAGAATGAAAAAACAAATGGCGACCACGCTGGGCGCGGCCGCCATTTTACCTGTTGCTGCTGCCGGCCTGCGGCAGCTGGAAAATCACTTGCTCTCGGCCTTCTCCGGCGCACGCGCACCGTTCACGCCGGGGAACGGGAATGCACCGAACACGTTCTTGGCCTGGCTTTGCATCTGTTCCTGCATCTGCATGAACAGGCTCTTCGATTGCTCGATGTAGTTGCTCATCATGCCCTGCATCATCGGCGCCTGCACACTCATGAACTGGGTCCACATCTCGGGGCTGAAGGCTTTTTCGTCCATCATGCCCTTCGAGTTCTCGGCCATCTTGTTCTGAATGTCGATGAACACCTGGATGTTCTTCTCGAGGTAGTTGCCCATCATGCCCTGCATCGCATGGCCGTAGTAGCGAATGATCTGCGACAGCGCGCCGCTGGAGAACATCGGCTGGCCGTTCGCTTCTTCTTCGAGAATGATCTGCAACAGGATGCTGCGGGTCAGGTCTTCATCCGTCTTTGCATCGACCACCATGAAGTCCTCATTGCCCAGCACGAGTTGCTTGACGTCGGCGAGGGTGATGTAGGAGCTGGTCTGGGTGTCGTACAAGCGGCGGTTCGGGTACTTCTTGATCAGCCGTTCGCCGGCCTTTTTTGCGGTCGTCATTAGGGGGATCCAGTCTATTGCGTCGCAATGCAAGCTTGCGATCTTATGAACAAACCCGGAGGGATTTCCGTGTCTCCGAGGGCATTATAGTCCCGAAAAACAACTGCTTGTCCAGCCCCCGGCCCTTTCGGGCAAGGTCGTGGTGCAGCGCACAGCAAATTCGGGGATCTTGCGCGTAGTAAACACTTAGCCCTGAATTGCAGCCTCTGCGATCTGATCGACAACAAGCGGCGTATCGGGGCGGGCGCTACGCGCGACGGTCTCAGGCCTTGACCTGTACATAGCGCCCCGGCGCCGGCTCGATGGGCTTGTGTTTCGCATTGCCGTACTTCGCCGGTGCCGCGCGCTGGCCACCCGCGTGCTCGGCGAGGAACGCAGCCCATTCGGTCCACCAGCTGCCCGGATGCTCGGTCGCGCCCGCCATCCACGCATCGGCGGTGGCCGGCAATGTGTCATTGGTCCAGTAGCTGCGCTTCTTCTTGGCCGGTGGGTTGATCACGCCGGCAATATGGCCGGACGCGCCGAGGATGAAACGGTTGTTGCCGCGCTTGCCCTTGTTCAGCAACGCGGTCGACAGATACGCGCTGTTCCAGGGCACGATGTGATCTTCACGCGACGCATAGATGAAGGTCGGTGTCTGCACCTTGCCGAGATCGATCGTATCGCCGTTGACTTTCAAGGCACCCGGATCTTTCAGCCGGTTTTCCAGGTACATGTTGCGCAGGTAGTAGCAGAACATCGGGCCCGGCAGGTTGGTGCTGTCGGAATTCCAGTACAGCAGATCGAACGCCGGCGGATCCTCGCCTTTCAGGTAGTTCGATTCCACATAATTCCACACCAGGTCATTCGGACGCAGGCTGGAGAACGCGGTCGCGAAATCGCGGCCGGGCATCAGCCCGCCCTTGCCGATCGCGGCCTCGCGCTGCTGCACCTGTGCCTCGTCCACATAGACCTCGATCGCGCCGACATCGGAAAAATCCAGCATCGTGGTCAGCAGTGTCAGGCTCGCGGCCGGCTGCTGTCCGCGTGCTGCAAGTACCGCGAGCGCCGTCGACAGAATGGTGCCACCGACGCAGAAGCCGAGGGTATTGAGACGGTCTTCGCCGCTGATGTCGAGCGCAACCTCGATCGCCTTGATCGGTCCCTGCTCGATATAGTCGTCCCAGCTCAGATGGCCGAGCGACGCATCTGCATTCACCCAGGACACCACGAACACCGTGTGGCCCTGCTCGACCGCATAACGGATCAGCGAGTTCTCCGGCTGCAGGTCCATGATGTAGAACTTGTTGATACAGGGCGGCACGATCAGCAGCGGGCGCTGGTGGACTTGCTTTGTCAACGGCCGGTACTGCAGCAGCTGCATCACATCGTTCTCGAACACCACCGCGCCTTCGGTGGTGGCGACATTCTTGCCGACCTCGAATGCGGTCTCGTCGGTTTGCGAGATATGGCCCTTCTTCATGTCTTCCAGCATGTGCATGATGCCGCGCGTGAGGCTCTCGCCGCGCGAATCAACCAGCTTCTGCTGCGCTTCCGGATTCGTCGCAAGGAAGTTCTTCGGCGACAGCGCATCGATCGCCTGCTGCGTCGCGAAGCGGATCTTGCGGCGGGTTTTCTCGTCTGCCTCGACCGCATCCGCGAGATCGTTCAGGAACTTCGCATTCAGCAGATAAGCGGCTGCATTGAATGCATGTAGCGGATTGGTCTTCCACGCGGGATCGGCAAAGCGACGGTCACGGATGTCCGGCGAGCGCTGCGCAACCAGCGCTGTCCACAGCGTGGACATCTCTTCCATGTAGTCCTTCTGGATCTGCTGCAGCTTCTCGGGCGGGATCATCGCACCCAGCGCCGGCGGCGCGGACAGGCCGGGCATCATCGGCATGGACATGGGCGGCATGTTCGTCATGCCAGGCATGCTGGCCATGTTGGCCATATTGGGCATCGCGCCCATAGCGGGCAGCCCTGCCTGCATCAGATTGAACATCGACTGCCACCCTTTGGGGTCGGTCATCTGTGCCAGCCAGTCAGCGGCGGATGGCTGCGCTTGTTTTTTCGATGATGATTGATCGTCGGCGTGCTTCATCTGGCTGCTCCCCCCGGCCTTGCCCGGTCTTGTTGTGTTTCACTGTGCTGTTACGGCGTCACTGCTGCACAGGCAATGAACATGCACTGCGTTCGATCGCACGCAGCCTGGTCAACGCACGCATGACAGCGCGCTTCGGTGTCTGGTGCTAGCATCCCTCGTTATTCTGGTTCTGGGGCAGGCATTCGATGCACATAGCAGCAGTAGGATGGCTATACGTGACGCTGATGATGGCGATCACCGAAGAGACGGTGGTCGCAGGCATTATGACGTTTTTCCTTTACGGTGTGCTACCGACCTTGATAATTTTGTATGTCGGCGGCACCGGCCAGCGCAAGCGCCGCCGTGAACAGGAGCGGCTGGAAAGGATCGCCGCACTCGAGGCGCGGCAGCAGCCGCCGAACGACGACACGCCCCCGGCCGCGCCCGCTTCAGGTCGGGCGAATCCAGATCAGTGACGCCATGCGGCCGGTCACACGGTCGCGGCGGTACGAGTAGAAGCGCGACGCATCGCTCACGGTGCAGTCGGTGCCGCCATGGATGGCGGTCACACCGGCGCGTGTGAGTGCGATCCGTGCCAGCTGCGGCAAGTCGCCAAGGAATTTACCGGGCTTGCCTGTCAGCGGCACAAAAGCCTGCGCCGCATCAGTGCCGAGCCGCGCAAAGGCCGGCGCCACTTCGGGCCCGACCTCGAAATGGCGTGGACCAATGCCGGGACCGAGCCATGCGGTCAATTCACCCGCACCGGCAGTGCGCATCGCAGCGACCGTCGCCTCCAGCACACCGGCAGCCAGCCCACGCCAGCCGGCATGCGCGGCGCCAACCACCTTGCCATCGACATCGGCCAGCAGCACCGGCATGCAATCCGCCGTCATGATCACGCACACCACACCGGCGGCCGTTGCGATACTGGCATCAGCCTCGGGAGCGGCACCGGTTTTACCCGTCGCCCCTGCCCCACCTGCTGTACCTGCCGCGGCGGCATGCATCGCGGCGACCTGCGCGGCATCGACCACCGTGCTGCCGTGAACCTGTGTCAACCATGCCGGTTCGGCCGGCAGCAGCGCGCGCAGCAGCGCCCGGTTGTGCGCGACCGCCTGCGGCGCATCGCCGACATGGGTGCCAAGGTTGAGCCCGCGATCACCCTGCACGTCGCCATAGGGCCCGACGCTGACACCGCCGGTGCGCTCCGTGGAGATCGCACCTACCGAGGCCGGCAGACCGGGCCAGTGCGGCGAGATCATGCGATGCCGGCTTGCTGCAGCAATGCCGCCATATCGGCCGGCACCGGCTGCTGCCATTCGACCGTGTGACCATCAGACGGATGCACCAGCGCCAGCTTTTCCGCATGCAGTGCCTGGCGCGGGAACACGCTGATCAGGTGATGCTTGCCATACACCGCATCACCGACGATAGGAAATCCGATCGACGCCAGATGCACACGGATCTGGTGCGTGCGCCCGGTTTCGAGCTTGCAGCGCAACAGGGCCACCGGCCGGCCATCGAGGCTGCCGCTGGCGACTTTCTGGTAATGCGTGATCGCCGGCTTGGCCAGCGGTGATTTGCTGACGGCCATTTTCGTGCGCTCACGCGGATGGCGGCCGATCGCGGCTTCAATGCGGCCGCTGGACACCGGCTGGCCCCACACCAGCGCGAGGTATTCGCGGCCGACGCTGCGGTGCTGCAGCTGGCGCACCAGATCGGTCTGCGCCCGCAAGGTTTTCGCAACGACCATCAGCCCGCTGGTGTCCTTGTCGAGCCGGTGCACGATGCCCGCGCGCGGCACACCGGCCAGGTGCGGCCAGCGATGAAGCAAGCCATTGAGCAAGGTGCCGGTCCAGTTGCCGGCGGCCGGATGCACGACCAGACCCACCGGCTTGGCGATCACGATCAGGTCATCATCTTCATGCACGACCTCCAGCGGCACCGCCTCGGGCTGGTACGCATGATCGGCATCGGCCGGCCTCGGCTGCACATGCACGGCTTCGTCGCCGAGCATGATGGTCTTGCCCTTTGCGGGCTGGCCATCGACAGTGACGAGGCCGTCATCGATCCATTGCTGCAAACGCGCGCGCGAAAACTGCGGCAGCAGCGTGGACAAGGCCTTGTCCAGTCGCTGGCCTCGGCTGGCATCGTCCAGCCGCAATTCGATCGGTGAAAAATCGGACTCGGACGCCGCCGGTGCATCAACGTCGTCCTGATCGTCGAAATCGTCCAGCGCTTCGGAGAGGGTCTCGGGCTGCGGCCCGGCTGTCTTGCTGTGTGGTTTCACGCGTGTTTCCATCGGCTATAATCGCCGCTTCAATGCCATTCCCCGGGTTTCTCCCATGTCGAAGCTTCCCCTGAAACTTGCTGTGTTGATGCTGGCCTTCGTACTGGCGGCCTGTGGATCGCTGGGCGAAAAAGCGGATGAAACCAAGGGCTGGACGGCCGAGAAATTATACGCCGAGGCGAAGGACGAGCTTAAGGGCGGCAATTACGAAAAGGCGATCCGCTACTTCGAGAAACTCGAATCACGCTATCCGTTCGGCGCGTATGCGATGCAGGCGCAGATGGAAATCGCGTATGCCTACTACCGGCAGAACGAACAGGCGCAATGCCTGGCCGCGATCGACCGCTTCATTCGCCTGCACCCGAACCACCCGAATGTGGACTACATGTACTACCTGCGCGGGCTGGTGAATTTCAATGACAAGAAAGGCCTGTTCGATTTCATCAGCGAGCAGGACCCGACCGAGCGTGACCCGAAAGCGACGCGCGCAGCATTCGATGCATTCAAGCAGCTGGTCGAGCGTTTCCCGGACAGCAAATACGCGGAAGATGCGCGCGACCGCATGAATTACCTGGTCGAAGCGATGGCACAGTATGAAGTGCATGTCGCGCAGTACTACCTGAAGCGCGGCGCCTATGTGGCCGCAGTCAACCGCGCGCAGAACGTGATTCGCGACTACCCGAGCTCGCCGTCGGTCCGGAATGCGCTGCGCATCCAGATCCGCGCGTATGACGCGATGGGCATGAAAGACCTGCGCGACGATACCGAGCGTGTGTTCGAGCTGAACTACAAGACCCGGTCGGACGTGCGCGAAATACCCACCGGCGGCGACAAGCCGTGGTGGAAGCCCTGGTAATTCGCTGCCCGCCTCACTCACTCAAGCCGCGCTGATGCGCGGCTCGTCCATCGGTCTGCACAGCGAGTCTTCAGGCCTCAACCCGACGCCTGAATACCCAGGTGCCGGCGTCCGACGCTGCGGCGTCATACGCATAGCCGTCGCTGTCGAATGCCTTCAATCCTTCCGGCTTCGTGATCTTGTGATCGATCGCATAGCGGGCCATCAGGCCGCGTGCGCGCTTAGCGAAGAAGGAAATGATCTTGTACTTGCCGCCCTTCCAGTCCTCGAACACGGGCGTGATCACGGGCACCGTCAGCTCCGCCGGCCGCACCGACTTGAAATACTCTTCCGACGCGAGATTCACCAGCGCCGTCGATTTGCTGTCCGCCAGCGCCGCGTTCAGCGCCTCGGTGATCTCGCTGCCCCAGAACGCGTACAAGTCCTTGCCGCGCCTGGTCGCGAGTCGGGTGCCCATCTCGAGACGATAGGGCTGCATCAGGTCCAGCGGCCGCAGCACGCCATACAGGCCGGACAAGATGCGCAGATGCTTCTGCGCCCAGTCCAGCTGCCGCTGGTTCAGGGAGCGCGCATCGAGCCCGTCATACACATCACCATCGAAGGCCAGCACTGCCTGCCGCGCATTGGTCTCGGTGAAGGTCTTGCGCCAGCTGGCGAAACGCACGGCATTGAGCTGCGCGAGCGTATCCGAAATGCTCATCAGGCTGCCGATCTTTGCCGGCGACATGTCGCGCAGCACCGAGACCAGCTCCGCCGAGCGCGGGATAAAATCCGGCAGCGTGTGCTTGGTCGCGGCAATCGGCGATTCATAGTCGAGTGTCTTTGCAGGGGACAGAACCAGGATCATCTTCAGGCACCGTTCATTTTTTTGCACGCATGATACCGAAACCCGACGAAAGCCGCGCCGAGCCGCCGCGCACCTTGGTGCTGGACACCAATGTCTGCCTGGACTTGTTCGTCTTCCGTGACCCGCGCTGGCACGCGCTGCTGTCGGCCCTGCGTCAATCGCAGGTGCGCGCGTACACCCGCGCCGACTGCCGGATGGAGTGGATGCTGGTGCTCGCGTACACGAAACTGGGGCTGGACGCCGATCAGCAAGCTGCGGCGCTGGCCGAGTTCGATCAACTGATCGCGCTGCTCCCGGGCGATGCCGCGCATGACAACAGCGGCAGTAGTTCAGGCAGCAGCGCACACGGCGATGGATGCAGCGATGCATGCAGCCATGCAGGCAGCCATAAGCAAGCCAGCCTGCCGCTGTGCCGCGATCCGGATGACCAGAAGTTCATCGAGCTGGCTGCGCAATGCGGCGCCGGGGCGCTTGTGACCAAGGACAAACTGGTGCTGAAGCTGGCGCGCAAGATGAAGAAGCTCGCGCTGTTCCGCATCCTGTCCCCCGAGCAGTGGACTGCCGAGTGGCTTGCCAGCCCGGCTGCAGCCACCACGCCTAACAGCAGCGCGCTTGTGCAAGGCGGCGTGACAGGTGACGCGCCGACGCTACAATAACGCTGCTTCGTACACCAGCATATGCACGCTCAAGCCCAAGCCCATGTCTTTGCACGCCACTTCAGCAGCCAACGATACGCCCCTCGCGCCACTGGTCTCGCGCCTGCCGCGGGTCGGCACCACGATCTTCACCGTCATGTCCGCGCTTGCAGCCGAAAAAGGCGCGGTGAACCTCGGACAAGGTTTTCCGGATTTCGATTGCGATCCTGCGCTGCTCGATGCCGTCAATGACGCGATGCGCGCCGGGCACAACCAGTACCCGCCGATGGCCGGCATCCTGCCGCTGCGCCAGGCAGTGGCCGACAAGGTCGCGAAGCTCTACGGTCGTCACTATGACCCGCAGACCGAGATCACCATCACCGCCGGCGCCACGCAGGCAATCCTGACGGTGGTGCTGTGCTGTGTGCATCCGGGCGATGAAGTGATCGTGATCGAGCCCGTGTATGACAGCTATGTGCCGGCGATCGAGCTCGCCGGCGGCAAGCCGGTGTTCGTTCAGATGGAAGTCAGCGACGATGGCTACCATGTGCCGTGGGACAAGGTCGCTGCGGCGGTCACATCGAAGACGCGGCTGATCATGGTGAACTCGCCGCACAACCCGACCGGCAGTATCTTCGACGCCGACGACATCGCGCAGCTGACAGCGATCGTGCGCGGCACACAGATCCTGGTGATGTCGGATGAAGTGTATGAACACATGGTGTATGACGATCGCCGCCATGAATCGGCCTGCCGCCATCCCGAGCTGGCCAAACGTGCGTTCGTCGTGTCCAGCTTCGGCAAGACCTACCACGTGACCGGCTGGAAGATCGGCTATGTGGCAGCGCCGGCGATGTTGTCGGCCGAATTCCGGCGCGTGCATCAGTTCAATGTGTTCACCGTGAACACGCCGATGCAGCACGGCCTCGCGACCTACATGGCAGATCCGGCGCCCTATCTCGACCTGGCGCCGTTCTATGCGCACAAACGTGACCTGTTCCGCGACGGTTTGTCTGCCACGCGCTTCAAATTGCTGCCGTCGCGCGGCACCTACTTCCAGTGCGTCGACTACAGCGCGATCTCCGACATGCCCGAGGCCGAGTTCTGCCGCTGGCTGACCACCGAGATCGGCGTGGCCGCGATACCGATCTCGGCCTTCTACGACCGCCCGCGCGAATCCGGCATCGTGCGCTTCTGCTTTGCGAAGAAGGACCAGACGCTGAAGACGGCACTGGAACGATTGTCACGGCTGTGAGCCGACTGGTCGCGGACCTTGCTGCTTCGAGAGTCCCTGGATCCCAGTGAGCTGCCCGCATCACAGAAAAGCCCGGCTTTTGAAAATAAAAACGGCATCCACAGGGATGCCGTTTTGCCATCTGGCCTGGCCGCACCGGCGTACATCAGGCCATATCGGCGACGCGATTGTGCAATCAGGCCGGACGCATGCGCTGGCTCATCAGCACCGCGTTTTCCTTGCGGTCCGCGTTCACGCGCTGCATGGTCGGACGCTCGCCCATCATCTTCGTGTACTCCTTGACCGGATAGTCGGCCAGCATGTCTTCGCCATAGATCGCCTTGGTCGCCATGCTGGCCAGCGGCAGGTTGACCACGGCCGAGCAATCCGCCAGCGTGAACTCGCTGCCCGCAATGTAAGAACTGAACTTCGCGAGCTTGCCCAGCGCGGCGACATTGCGCTTCAACAGCTTGCGCACGCGCTCCTTGGTCTCATCGGTGATTTTCCCTCCGAAAAACGCCTCGGCGTACAGCTCACGCGCGACCAGTTCGATGTGCAGGTCGATGAACTGCATCAGCTCGCGCACCTTCGCTGCAGCCAGCGGATCCTTCGGCAGCAGCGGGTTCTGCGGATACGCATTCTCCAGATAATCGACGATCACCTGCGATTCGCACAGCGTATGGCTGCCGAAATCCAGATAAGGGATCTTGCCCAGCGGTGACTTCGCCAGCAACTCGGGCGTCTTGTCGACCCAGACCAGTTTTTCTTCGAAAGGGATTTCCTTTTCGAGCAGAACGAGCTTGACCTTGTTGTAGTAATTGCTGGCTGAGAAGCCGCACAAAGTGATCATGATGTCTCCGGTATCTCGGTTGTCTGGGTGGCGCACGCAGTTTTAACGGCACGAAGGCCGGGTTTGGACACCCCTGCGGGCGGATGCAAACTGGCGCTGCGCAGTCTATCATTGCCGGCAACAACAAACCCGGCGAGCCTTCGCCCTGCTTCCCTCCCTCCCATGGCTGCTGAACTGCTCGCTTCAAGGCGCGACGCCACCCTGATCCTGACCCTGTCCAACCCGGGCGCGAAGAATGCGCTGCATCCGGACATGTATGCCGCCGGCGTCGAGGCCCTCGAGACTGCCGAGCGTGACCCGGACCTGCGCGCGGTGGTGCTGACCGGTGCCGGTGATGTGTTCTGCGCCGGCGGCAACCTGCACCGGCTGCTGGAAAACCGTGCGAAAGAACGTGCCGTGCAGGCCGAATCGATCGACCAGCTGCATGGCTGGATTGCCGCGATTCGCGATTGCAGCAAGCCCGTGATCGCCGCTGTCGAAGGCCCGGCCGCCGGCGCCGGCTTTTCGCTGGCGCTGGCGTGTGACCTGATCGTCGCTGCGCAGTCCGCAAAATTCGTGATGGCTTACGTGAAGGTCGGGCTGACGCCGGATGGCGGCGGTTCCTGGTTCCTGTCGCAGGCGCTGCCGCGGCAGCTGGCGACCGAGATCCTGATCGAAGGCAAGGCAGTCAGTGCTACCCGCCTGCACGACGCCGGCGTGGTCAACCGCGTGGCGCCGGATGGCACCGCGCTGGACGCGGCATTGGCCTGGGGCGACGAACTGGCCCGGCTGTCACCGCATGCGATGGCCAATATCAAGGGCCTGCTGCGCGATGCGCCGTCCAACACGCTGCCCCAGCATTTCGAGGCCGAGAAACGCAGCTTCGTCGACAGCCTGCACCATCGCGACGGACTGGAAGGCATCACTGCCTTCCTCGACAAACGCGCGCCGCAGTACAAGTGAGCAGTACCAGTGAGCGAGCGTCACCAACGATTTTTCATGAGCGTACCCGCATGAGCTTCAATCCCCGCCGCCGTGTGTTCCTGATGCGCCATGGCAGCGTCACCTACTTCGACAGCGCCGGCAAACCTGTGCTGCCAGAGCTGGTGCCACTGAATGAACAGGGACGCGAGCAGGCCGCTGCCGCCGGCCGCACCTATGCCGCTGCCGGCATCCGCTTCGACCGCGTGATCGTGTCGGGACTCCCACGCACCGTCGAGACCGCACAGCGCGTGCTGGCCGAGACCGACCAGCAGCCCGAGATCGAGGAATGGCCGGGACTGGTCGAGATCCGCGGCGGCAAGCTGGCCAACATTCCGGATGCAGCGCTGAAGGATGCCTTCACCGGCGCGTTCGAAGGCATTGCGCCGGAAGACAAGCGCTTCCTCGGTGGCGAGAGCGTGGGCGAGTTGCTCGACCGCGTGCATCCCGAGATCGACAAGCTGCGCGCTGCCAGCGACTGGGATACGGTGCTGATGGTACTGCATGGCGGCGTGAACCGCGCGATCCTGTCGTATGCCCTCACCGGCCAGCGCCTCTTTCTCGGCAACCTCGCGCAGACCGGCGGCTGCATCAATGCGCTTGATGTCGGCGAAGCACCGAACGACTGGGTGGTGCGGCTGATGAATTACTCGCCGCCGTCAGCGCTGCAGCATGAATCACGCGGCACGACGATGGAGGCGCTGTTCCACCAGTACCGAAAATCACGCGGACTTTGATACTCAGTAAAACCAGCCACAAGCAAACCCAC
>JACCDS010945503.1_pt1 | contig 38434 bp, 41 predicted proteins | sample 7446441 | NCBI WGS metagenome assembly JACCDS01 (sample SAMN15323445, study PRJNA562643) | freshwater metagenome | isolation source: river surface water | place: USA:Blue River Watershed | collected 2017-08-17
AAGATGCCGCTCTTCTTTTCATCACTCATCACGCAACTCCTCAACCACGAACAGCTGCGGGCTGGACTCGGCATCGACGACATCGCCGTTAAGCATCACGGCCGTGATGCCCGGACGGTAGAACTGGGGGGGCGCGACCACGGCGGTCTGTCCGGGCAGCGCAACGAGAGAGAACACCAGGATGCGCTTGGCAGAGCCGTCACTCCAACCCGCCAGCGGAACAACAGTGAACTTGTCGAATTTGGTCGGACGCGGCAACTTGACCGGGTCAAAACCCGACGGCGGCTCATTTCGCGCCATCATCTGCTTGAGCAGCTCGATGTCTTCGCCGCGCGGAGCAGCGCTTTGCGGCGCGTCGCCTGCCGCGGCCTTACGGGCGGCGAGAGCAGCGGTGCGCGGACGGGCGCCGTTGATTGCATGCGTCACGCCAGCCACAGGCTTGGGAACAACACGCATCGTGACAACGTCGCCGCTTTCGAGCTCCGCCACCATTTGGATGGGTTTGTCGTTGCCCTTGGCGAACTGGAGCATCACTTGCGTGTTCTCAGCCAGGTAGACCGGCTTGCCGACGACGGGAGACCCGGCGGGGAAGAAAATGCGCTTGATGACGTCGGGAAAGACGAAGGTGTTGAACTCGTAGTCGGAAACCGTGACCGCGCCAGAGACCGGCGCCTCGAGCTGGCTTCCTTTCGAAGTCGCGCGCTTGCCTTCGGCCGAAGCTGGCAGGCTGACGCCCAGCAGCAGGCCCAGGCTGAGCGCCATGAGGATTGGCTTATTTCGCATCGGATTTGACTTCAGACTTTTGGCGCAGGTCGGAGACATGCAGGTACCCCTTGAAGACGCTGTAGGTCAGGATGTAAGTGACACTCGAGCGCAGCGTTTCTTTGCTGCCCATCCAACGAATCTGAGTGCCACTGATTTCCACCTTGGTGGAGTCGCTGCTCACCTTGACGTTGTCGGGGTAGAACGACTGCGTCACCGAGCGGCGCTTGAACTCTTCCGCCTGCACGAGCAGGTTCTCGCGCTGTGCTCCGTACAGGTCTTCAGTCACACGGTTGAGGAACCGCTGGTGCTGCGTCAGTACGTTGTCGGGGGTGAAGTTCAGGATGAGCGTGAGGTCGGACAGGCCGGTGTTGGCCATGTACTCGAAGCTCGTACCGCGAATTTCTCCATTCGTGGCGACCGTCATGGTCTTGCCTGCGGTCGCCAGGTCATGAGGAACGAGGATGACCGGGGTGTTGCGAGCTTGGTAGACCAGGGCGTAGGCCAGGAAGGCAACCACACCGGCCAATACCATTGCGGACATTCGCCAGGCCTTGGCAGTGCTGAAGGCGTTGGCGACGACGTCCAGATAGCGAGAATTTTTTTCTGTCATGGGTGGCCCGCGGCGCGCTTAGTCGATGAAATCGTTAAGCCACGCTGGTTTAAACTTTTTGGTCAGAGCCGGGTCCATCTGGAGGCCATGCGCCCAGATGAAGTGCTGCATGGCTCCGCGCTTGGCACCTCGCTTGAGATAGCGGGAGCCCATGAGGACGCCCGCGCCCCCCAGCAAGCCGACCACCCAGAGGTGAGAGATGATTCCGAAACCCATCAGACAGATGGCCAAGACGAACTCGAGCGGGTCCCAGAACATGATGGGAATCGGCGCCTCGAGGTCGAAGGGAACTACGTGAGATTCTTGGTCCATGCTTAAGTCCGATGCTGTTAAAAAACAGGGGCGCTAGCGCCCCTGCCATACATGGGCACAGGGTTGTTTAGACCAGAGCGCCGTTCAGCATGATTTGCTGGATGATGTTCGGGCCCCAGTGCAGGAAGGCAGCACCAGCGACACCGGTCAGGGCCGGCATCGGGCTGTTCTTCGCCACACCGATGGCTCCGCCCATCAGCAGCATCGTGGTAGCCAGGCCAACGCCCAGGCCACCGGAGGTCCAGCCGTCCACGGTCTGCCAGAACGAGTGAAACGCGTCGGCAGAATCGATGGACTTGGCCGAAGCCAGGGAAGAAGCCAGCGTGAGGGCGGCGCCCAGCACAGCGGTCTTCAGGTGAGAGAATTTCATTGAGAGCTCCATTTACGGTTGAGTGTTTGCAAACACGCTGCGGGCTTTTAAACGCCGCAACTTCCCGTATAGCGAGCCGTTTATACAAAGTGAGGCTCAAGCTGCCTCGAGCGCGCGATTCAGCTGAAAATCGAGACCCTGTCGGCATCAACAAGGTCGGCGCTCAACGTCTGCGCTCCTAGGGCTGGAGTGCCGGCGCCTCGAACACAAGGCTTTGCGCCTCTTTGGAATGCGCCTTTGAAGGGGCCACGGCCTGAGCCTGCGAGGGAACGCTTTGACGCTTCACCCCATTGGCAGCGTCAACATAGTTCTGGAAGCCCCACCAGGTCCTCACGACGTCTGAGGCATAGCCGTAGCCCACTTGATAGCGCGCCTGGGTCCAGTTGTTGGGGCCGATGTTGTACGCGACGATGGCGTTGAACCAGTTGCTGTTCTTCTTGTTGTAGTTGCTGCGCAGGATGTACGCGGAAGCGTGCAGGTTCGTGCAGGTATCGCCCAGCAAGTGCTCGAGCTTGATGCCGTACTTGGAGAAATACGGCACCCAGGACGTGTTGATTTGCGCCAAACCGCAGTCGTACGTCCCATTCTTGTTGCGCGAGCACTGCCCCATCCGACCGTTCTCCTTGAGAACGACGGAATGAAGCAGCAGCTCTGGCACGTCATAACGCACAGAGGCCTGTGCAATACATTGCACGGCCTCTTGTGTGATGTGAGCGTACGGGGGAAGGGACGGTGCGACGTCCATTCTTGCTCGCGACGTCCGATTATTCGGCGTCGCCTGCGCCGTCAGCGCCTTCCACGAACACGCGGTCAGCGACCAGTTCGGTGGTGAAGAAGCCGTCATCCATCATGGTCTTGAACACGCCTTGGAGGTGGCCGTTGATTTGGACTTGCTTGCCGACGCGCAGCTTGTCCTTGATTTGCGGGTACTTGTAGCTCGGCACGCGGACCATGACCGCATTGACGAACTCGACCGGACCGCCGGTGGACTCGCGAGTTGCACCGTATTGAACCAGCAGAACAGCGCTGGCGTTTTTCTTCGGGTCCTTGGGTTCAGAGACCTGAATCTTCTTGATTTCCCCGACGAGGAAGAAGGCGTGAATCACAGTAGTAGCTCCTGATAGATGAGGTTGACACAACCGACGCTCGTCGGTTGAGGTTTATAGACAGGAGCTTTTATATTGAGCTTTAGGGCTTAAGCGTTTTAAGCCCCGCGGACAGTTTCGCCTCAGGGGACGTACACCTCGACGCGTCGGTTCACTTGCGCTTTGAACGGAGAAGCAGTCAACGGCAGCTCATCCCCGAAGGCACGAACGGTCTCGACTCGCTTGCCTTGCTTTTTCAAGTAGGCGGCCACGGCGTCTGCGCGCTTACGAGCAACCGACTCTGAGCTTTTCTCACTCGGGTCGGCATGGCCGGCTACGACGACGGCGACACCTTTCGGGACGGCGCGCAAGGCCTTCTGCCCATCGACCGGCACCAGTGCGCTGTTCAGGGCAAAGCGGACGGTGGTGTGCGGAGCGGACCCCGGCATCTTGTGCTTCACCTGGTAAGGGGTCACTGCCAAGACTTCTTCGCTGACTCCCGCCGGGCGCAGAGGCTGCGGGTCCGGCATCGGAGCAATCGGGGTGGCCACCGCCGAGCGGGCCAGGTCCCAGTTGGTGCCCCCGACCACGCGGACTCCGTTTTGAACATGGTCCATGTGGCGGACCTGGGCCGGTACTTCAGGATTGAAATCGCTCATTGCTTGCTCGATTTGGAGAGTGCTTCCACGCGGGCGATGACATCGTCACGCAGCGCGGTAAGGTTGTTGTTCTTGGAGGAAGGGTCCAGGGCAGTCTGGACCTGGCCGTTGACCAGGATGATGTAGGTTGGAAAGTTTTGAACACCCGCGTTGAGCGCCAGCTTGACCGCCCGACCAACCGACTGGGCACTCGTCTGACCCTGGGCCGCTTTCAGCAGCGCGTCCATTTGGCCGTCATAGGCCGGAAGGTCTTGCTGCAGCCAGGAATACACCTGCAAGAAGTCGGTGAGCTCCAGCCCCCGGTCTTGCACGCCCTTGTACAAGGACGTCTTCACGGCGTCCCCGAAGCCAGCCTCCAGGTCACGGGCGGAGTAGTACATACGCTCGCGCACCCCGGTGTCTTCTTCGCGGCTTGGAATCGGTGCGGATACAAAGCGGCCCGCGCCGGCGGCGCGCACGGCCGCGGCGATAAGGCGGTCATGTGCTTCGGACGCCAAACAGACACTGCAAGAAAAGCTCATGACCTTGACCACGTCCACACGTGAAGTGGACTGTGCCCAGGCGGGCAAGGCTGCGGCCGCCAAGAGGACCAGCAAGCTACGACGACTGCTGGTCCACCTCATTTGGTGGCCTCCCCGGCGCTCGGAGCGGAAGCGGGTGCGCTAGCCGGTGCGGAAGGTCGAGCGAGATTGGGCTGTGTCACCGCAGCACCGGCCCCCTGCTGCTGGCTGGCCTTCCACTGGTTGTACGACTCTTGGTAGAAGAGTCGCCAGACCGTGTAGCGGCAGCCGTATTCGACCTTGTCGAACCATTTTTCGACGGTCTTCTGTTGGTCCGGCAGTACCAGAGCCGACAACGAGACGACGACGTTGCCCGACCAGCCGATGGGCCGGCAGGCGTTTTCAATGCGTTGGGACGGGGATGAGGCCGCGATAATCCAGAAGACAAAGCCCAGGAAGACGAGACCCCAAAATTCTTTGTGAAGCATACAGAGGCACCAGATGGTCGGATGCCTGCGTATAGAACTCCTCTTTTATGCCCGGGCGGGAGGGTCGTGGGGAAGTACACGCCGCCGCTTGAAGGCCGGCAGTGCGCCCAGCATCTTCAGCCCCCACTTCGTGTAAAGCAGTCGCTTGTCGAAGACAGTGATTCGTCCACGGTCGGTCTCCCTGCGCATGAGCCGCCCCACCATCTGGACGAGTTTCACCAACGCATCCGGAAGCGCTCGTTTGGCGAAATACTCGCGACCCAGCTCTTCTTGCAGTTCCTGCTCTACGGGGCTGATGGGCACCGTGAATGGCAGTGCCACGATGACGACGTGCGTGCAGTAAGCGCCTGGCAAGTCCAAGCCCTCTGCCAGCGTGGCCAGCCCACACAAGATGCTCCCCTGCCCTGCGTCGACGCGCTCCTTGTGGGTGCGCACGAGCTCTTTGATGCCCATGTCCCCTTGGACCAAGATTTGCCGGCCGAACCGCGCTTTGAGCGCAGGCAGGACGTGGCGCATCAGCATGCGGGAAGGGAACAGCACCAGCGTGCCCTCGGCCGGGTCGATGAACTTCGGCAGATGGTCCAGCAGCTCTTGATGAAAGCCTTCCTTCTCCTCTTGTCGAGGGCTGTTGCGCATTTCGACAAGGTAGAGGCTATTTTCCCGGTAGGGGAAGATGTGCGGGAGTGCGCACGTGCGCAAGCTGTCGGGAGCGCCTGAGCGGTCCTTGAATCGGTCGAATCCGTCGAAGTCCTGCAGCGTCGCTGAGACCATGCCCACCACGGCGCGCTCGGAGTTCCAAAGCAAGTCGCGCAAAACCGCAGCGCCTTCCAAGGGAGACGTGTGCAAGCTGGTCGACTCTTCTTTTCGGAACATCCACCGCACGGCGCGTTCGTCCGATGTCATCAGCGTCAAGGCCTTGTGGACCTTGCCGAGCAAGGCGTTGATGCCCGCGGCCTGGAACAGCAGTTCCGCAACGACTGGCTTCAGGGCCTCGTTCTTCTCCGGCAGGTTGGTCTGTTTCAGGGCCTGGCCTGCGTCCTGCATGGCGGTACGCAGGAGTTCGCACTGCACCAGGGCCAGGTCCAGTGCCTTTCGAAGTTCGTCGGGGAGCGCGCCCTTTTCAAACCGGTGCTGACCTGTGGCTTCGTCGACTTCAAACGTCATCAAAATCGACTTGACGGCGGTTAACGAGCTCATCAGTCCATTGGGGTCGAAGTCGATGGCGTAGAGCTTCTGTTTGTCGAACAGCCGCGCCAAGTCTCCCTGGCGTTGCCATGCCTTGTTGAATCCTGCCATCTTCGGCAGTTCTTGTTCGATGGTTGCAAGCTCAAGCTCGGCGGAGCCGGCGTCAAGCGCCTTGTCCGGCAGGTGGTGAGCCTCGTCGAAGATGACAAGGTACTTTCCCCCTGGGAACAGCGGGTCCTGACCGTCCTTGGCCATGGCCAAGTCCGATAGCACCAGGTCGTGGTTTGCAACGATGATTTTGGCTGCGCTCAACGCTCGGCGTGCGTTGAAGAAGGGGCAACTGTTGTAGTGCTCGCACTTGTGACCAACGCAGGTTTCACTGGACGCTGCCACCTTGGGCCACTCCATCGGAGGCGTGCCGGTGTAGCTGTCAACGTCCCCTGTCCAGGAGTGGCCGTGCCAGTTCTCGAGCATCTCCCGGAGTTCGTCCAGCGACTCAGAGTCCCGATTGCCCTCCTCATCGAAGAAGTCGACTTGCGCGGAGGCTTCCTTACCCTCGGTCAGGCGCTCCGCAGCCATCACACAAAAGTAGCGGCCGCGGCCCTTCGCCAGCACCGAGTCGTTTTCACCGATGATGCCCGCTTGGACCAGGCGAGGAAGGTCGCCCATGAGAATTTGACTCTGAAGGCCCACTGTCGCGGTGGCTACCACGATGGGGATTTCCTTCACGTTCTGCAGCTTCTCACCTGCAGCGATGGCGCCGAGCAGGTAGGCGATGGTCTTGCCCGTCCCGGTCGGGGCTTCCGCAGCGATGGGCTCCCCTGCTACCAGCGCTTTACAGATGGCGTAAGACAGGTCCCGCTGCCCCGGGCGCACGATGAAGCCCGGCAACGCAGCCAGGCGCGAGTAGCACTCGTCGATGAATGTAAGTGCCGGGTCCCCGGCTACCACGCGAGTGGCTTCTTTGATGGCTATGACCTGTCCCATGTGACCGTGTAGTGGCGCTACGCTTTTCAACTTGGTCAGTTAAGGCAGGGCCTTTAAACGCCCTCTCGTTATGATGGAAGCCTGGAGCGTTATGGAATGGGGCGCTCGCGGAATGCGGACCCAGAGTGTTTCACGCGATTTCGCAGTGCCGCGGAGAACAAGCTAAAATCTCAGTCCCGACAACCACTTAGCCGTTATCCGCGGGGCTGGGGAGCGAATGTTTCACGGCCTGGGCGGGCTCTTTTCCACCCCTGAAGGCCTTCACTGGCATTCCATAATGGCGGCGTTATGGTCAAACGGTCGGACACACGCGCTCTCGTAGCCCAGGCGGCTCAGCATCTCTTCGAACAGGGGCGAGAGCCGACTGTGACTTTGGTTCGTGAGGCCTTAGGAGGAGGCAGCCCCAACGTCATCGTCGAAGAGCTTCGAAAGTGGCGGGAGGCGCGGGTTTCTGCCACCGAGACCCAAGGGCTGGAGCCCCTCCTCCCTCCCCTCCCCTCCCCCGCTCCTGCACAAACGAGCTCACCTTTGGGTGAACAGTCCGCGCTCGAGTTGGCGTTGCTGGTTCGCGCAACGCGGGAGTTGGTAAAGGAGCAGACGGACCACCGTGCGGAACTGTCGGCCGAGCGAGCGGAAATGAGGTTGGCGGCAACGCAGGTCGCGGAAGGTCTCGCTCAGTTGTCGAAGCTCATGGCGGTGCTTGAAACGGAGCGAGCAACCACTTCGGGGATTCTCGAACGCATGGAAGCTCGGTACGAAGGCATCCGAAAGCACATGCTGCTGGCCATCGAAGAGTCTCGGGAGGAGGCCAGGCAGTGGCGCGAACGCGCACGGACGGCTCAAGGGGAGCTTGAGGTGTGGAAGGACACATTGCAGCGGCGTATCGAGGCGCTGCTGACTGAGAATGGTGAGCTGCGGGGACGGCTCCAGCCTTCTTCTCTGCCCGCAATCCCGCACAGCTCCGTCCGGCCGGGCGCCTCACTTCCCTCCGCCTCTGCGCGTCAGGTAGGTTCGCCACCGGATGCCGCGGACTATTCGGAGTAGTACCCGCTGGTTCGGTGTGTTGGTGTCCAGTCCTGTAGCGCAGACTGGGCATCTGTTATTTCAGAAACGCACCACCGCGAGCAAGCCTCTGCACAAATTGACTCACCTTTAAGCCCGCCCACCTTGAACCGGCGGCTGCACAAAACAGCTCACCTTTGAGAGCAGAACTCCGGCTGCTGCTGCGAAGCTGTCGTTAACGGAATCAAGTGGCGATGCACTCTCCAGTTGCGCAACAACAAAAATGCTGGCCGACAACGTCAGCACGGAGCTAGAGCTCTGTTGCTCCTGCAGACCAGCTCCACGCGTGCATGTCGGGCCCCTACCTCCCAGAAGGTCAGAAGTTCGCTAAGTTGTTGATTTATAAGACTATGCCAAAAGCATAGAGGTCATTGCGGGGACACTTTCGCACCGACGACATGTTACGACGCAGGCTGCACAGGACATCGCAATTGCAACCCGGCCACTGACGAGGCCGAGCCGAGTAGGCGGTGCGGCGACCCCTTTTGCTGGGCACTTGCGGTGCCTACCGAAGTGAAGTGAAAAGGCTCGATTTGGCACCCGAGGAGAGTCTTCAGCCACGCTCATCCTTTGTCCTTGATGACCTTTATTCCTGCCACAGGACTGGCCAATCATCATCGCGACAACCGCGGCGCGGGTAGCGCCATAGGGAGTTCGTGGCTTGCCGCTCGTCAGTCCGTTGAAGTGCCGACAGTGCGAAGCTGTTGTCGCTGCGGAGGACCGTTCCGCCATTTCGGTGATTCTGCACGGCATACTGCCCCCGCCCTTGGGCACTGCTTCACGGAGCAAACTGTCCTCCACGGGAGCTGCGGGCAATGATGCAACACAGGGGTAGCGCAGACACCCCGCGCCTGTTGCGCAGGAAGGTCCTTGCCGACTCAGGAGCATGACCCTGGAGGAACCGCGACGCCATCATGCCGAACTCAGCCTGGCAGCGTCATTCGCTGTATGAAGCGTCTGGGCTTCCGCGCCTGAAATTGTTGTAGCCAACGGTGCTAGTGGTCGCCCTCGAACGCTCTGCCCTGGGCGAATTGCTGCGCCTGGATACCAAGGGTTCTGGGCGGCATCGACGGCGTCGAATACCGCATCACAGTTGACTGTCCGCTCAACCACAATCCCGGCACAGGCGGGGACATGGTGCCCCAGGCAATCGAAGGCCACTCGCCGCCACTCGTTCTCCCTCATCAAGGCCGACGAGTTCGGCGAGACCTGCACGCTGGTCCGGCACGAAGCGGTGGCTGATTACGCCAGCTCGGAAGTTTGCAATGACCACGTCATGGCCGACAACGCCTATATCTCCAAGGCGTTCCAAGCGTCCCGCACCGATTTGAGCGACCTTGCGCGAGTTGGCATATGTCCGCCCTGCGTCAGCTGAGCACAGCGAGCGGCTGCCCTGCAGCTGCGTATGAGCCGAATTCCGGCCTTGAGCAACCGCTATGAGCCCAACACCTAGCGCGTCTGAGGTTACGGGAGAGCCACCATGCCCAAGAATGCACGGAATACAACCAAGTCGTGCCGTGCGTCAGTCACCCTCGACGCGCGCTGCCACACAGGTTCCGCCTAAGTGCTTGATTTATAACGATATGCCACTGGCATAGCGAAAAAGAAGGGCCCTCCGAAGAGCTAGACGTCCGGTAAAAGTGTTGACCGATTTAGTCGCTTTGCTTTTCCAAATGTCTTGGTGTTACACGGATGCAAACGGAAGGGACTGCCCTTCCGATTGCTCGTCAAACTGCAATGGTCCCATGAACTCCGCCCAAGACATAATTGCCTGCACGCTGCAGAAGCTCCGCCCGCTGACCCATACGATTCACGAAAGCGCTGGCAGCGGCTGGCAGAAAGCTCAGCGCGCGCTCGCCAAGCAAGTCGGCTGGGCGTTCTACTATCCGGACATCGAGGCGTACTTCGAGAGCCAAGGGCTGACGCTCGTCCTGGATTCAACCTGGGTTGGCTTTGAGGGTGAACGTCGCGCCGGCATCGAGCAACTGCCAGGCCACGTGCTTGTGTTTTGGCCGGGACGCTGGTACCTCAAGATGGGCTTGGCGCGAGTGCCCACTGAAGCGACCCAACCGGGCTGTGGACTGACGCATACGAGCGACCCGTTGCTGCTGAGCAAGACGGGCCTGGGCTGGAAGTGGCTGTGGGAGGGGTCGACAGTCAGGGCAGCTGCGGTCGCAATGCGTGCAATTCACGAGCCGACAATTGAATAGGTAGGCGCCGACAGCGCAGCCGAATGTAGTCGCCGTGCACCGGCGCTGCGCCGGCCACCCGCTTGCGTTTCTGGAAGGCCAGACGCCTCGCATCGGACAGCCTTGCAGAAGTTAACCTGGACTCCGTCGGCTGGGGCAGGGAAGCAGTAGCCCGCAGAAGAAATCTTCGCCAGAAAAATGCCCCTGAACCATTGTGGCTCAGGGGCAAGTTAGTGAATCAAGGCTTCGACGTCAACACGTTGACCGAACGCCTAGCTCCCGAAGAGGGCCCTTAGATGCACCTGTAGGCGCGCACTAATCGGCAGAAGCGCTGACCGCCTTGAGCGTTTCGATGAGCTTTTCATTGCAAGCCGAAGCATCCTCCGGTGTCGAAAAGCTGATGACCACCTGGGCACCCCTGCAACGCACCTCAGCGAACCGACTCTTCCCGCGCTTGACCAGAGTCTTTGCAGCCGGCGCGGGCGCAGCGCGCTCGGAGGACTTTACCCATCCAGGCGCCGCGCTTGCAGTCAACTTACCTGCGATGACTCGGGAGAGCGCCTCCACGACTCGTTCCTCATAAGCCGTAGCCAGCGCAGCCATCTCTTGGAACAACCGCGCGCCCACTTGGCCAGGGCTCGCCTTGACGAGCTCCTGCGCTGCAGGAGGAAGCTTCTCGAAACTTAAGAGCCGGGAAACAACTGACTGAGCGACCCCCGCCTCCTCCGCAAGTTGCTCCTGCGTCAATCCTCGAGAAGCACGACGAGCCGAGAACCCAAGGTACTTGTCGTAGTCAGTGAGCTCGGGAGCCAGCAAATTGTCGTAGAAGACAACACGCTCTGCCTCGTCGTCGCTGAGTTCCCGAACCACAGCTGCGATGTCACTGCGACCGAGCTTGCGGAAAGCTTCGGCGCGATGGTGGCCAGCGACAACCTCGAAGACATCGTCTTCCGAAGTCGGGCGGACAACAATCGGACTGCTAAGGGGGTTCTTCGCGAGGTTTGCAACAAGTGCTGCCACTCTCGATTCCACAAGCGGACCGAGCTGGTACGGACTTGACCTCAGCTGCGAGAGGCGAAGCTGCACGCCCCCAGCCTTCTGCTTCTTCAGCGCCTCCATCTCGCGCTGCATGCCTGTCGCTTGAAGAATCTGCGCCGGCGCGCTTCGTACGCCACCCGTCAAGGGCGGAGCGATTGGGACGTCATCATCATCGTCGTCGAGGTTTGCCATTCGGCCTGTCATGCCGCCCAAGACTCCGCTCTTCCGTGGTTTGGTTGTCATGGAGTCCCCTTTCAAGTGCGTGTGGACCACACGTTCTTATGCGTGAGGAAGTCGACTTCGTCGACCAACTTGTCATAGGCCTCACGCGCCCTCAGCAACGTACGACGGTCCCCAATGTACTTGCTGATGTCATAGACGCTTTCGAGACGAGCGCCACCAACCCGCACTGCCGCGGTCTCCGGAATCTCGGTGCTGGCCATCATCTCTCTGTAGCCGCTCTTAATCATGGAGACAAGCTCCTTTGTGTGCAGCTTGGTGTTGTCCACCTTGCTCGGGACGACGCGAATCCACTTGAAAAACTTCTCTTTCGCTTCATACCCGCTCGTCTCTTCGGCCATTTCACCCAGCATCTTCCAGAACTGCGCCGACGAAGCGAAATCGATGCCCTCTGGCGGCAGTGGCAAAAGCAACGCGTCAGCAGCCCAGAACGTCACGAGGGTCATGTAGGACAACGCGGGCGGCGTGTCAATGATGATGTAGTCGTACTCTTCGCGCAGACCGGCATCAAGCGCCTTGTTCAACACCTCCCAGAACAGGAAGCCGGGTTCGGCCTTGGCGGCCTTCATCTGGCGGGATGGCAGGTAGAACTCACCATTGAACAGCGAATGGTTGCCTGGGATGAGGTCGACTCCGCTCCAGTATGTGCCGCGAATCGCATGCTGAAGCGTGTCCTTCGCCACTGGGGCAGACTTCGGGTACATCAGCGGCACGACGGTCTCCTCTTCCGGCACGTCGCCAGGCTTCACGCCCAGCAGCGATGTCAACGAGCCCTGCGGGTCGAAATCGATGCACAGCACTTTGTAGCCTCGAAGGCTCAGGCCTTGCGCAATCGCACCAGCGATGACGGTCTTGCCCACGCCGCCTTTGAAGTTGCACACAGTGACCGTGCATCCGGGCATGCCTTCCGGCCGGCGCTTCCACGTGTCCACTTCCCGAATCCAGGCTTGCACGTCGGCCAGGCTGAAGACCCTTGACCGGCCGCGTCCTGTCGTCTTGGACTCGGTCCCGTCCTCGCTGGGCTCCAGGCCCGCTGGAAGTCCCTTTTCGGCTGCACGCTCAAGCAGTCGCCCCATCTGGTCGGGCGTCTTGCCGCAGAGCTCCGCCAGCTGCGTTGCATTGAAGGAGGGAGCGCGCTTTTGCCCCGTAGGAACGGTCGATTCCTCCTTCCACATCTGCAGAATCTTGTCCAGACGCCGGCTGAGCTTGGGAATGTCCGACATGGACACCCAGGAGTCTCTGCCCTTGTTTCCGCTCGGGACGTCCGCTGTATCCTCAGCGAGCAAATTGGTGTCGCTCATGGTGAATGTGCTCCGACAGTGTTGAAAGCTACCTCCCACGTTGTTCGCCGGCGCCCGGTCGAACCAACCGAGGGAGAGTCTTCGCATTGTGCCCTTGGAAGCACGGGGCCGCATCTGTTTTTGCCCGCCACAGCCAAAACTGCTGCGTGCACCTCTTCTGCGGCCTGAGCTCGCAACAGCCGCGTCTTGCACAATCGAGCTCACCTTTCGCAGGAGGGGTAAGTCGCGAGGGGCTGAGGAAGGGTGAGTGGATATGTGGGGGATAAGTCCGCGCGCGGCCAGAACGCGCCCGCACATATCAACTCACCCGCTTGCACAACGGAGCTCACCTACGTATCGGTGGCTGACCATATCAACTCACCCGCCTACACAACCGAGCTCACCGAAGTGCACAAATCGGCTCACCTGACCAGCGGCAACCTCATGTCAGAGCTCAGTTTTCCGGCGCTTCAACTCTCTAAGTCTTCAAGTTGTTTACTTCTTCAAGTACTCAAACGGCCGGTCGTCCAGAAGTGAGACAACTTGGTCCAACCCTGCGGTGAGGCGTATCCGCCTCGGATAGCTGCAAAGTCCTTGACGCGAAGTCGCCATAGCGGTTCCAATCTGCAGCTATGGCGCCAAAAGCATCCTCACCGTCGTCTGAGCGTTCCAGCTCAGAGGCAGAGGCGCCTGCCCAAACTGACGCCGACGCTCTTCGCATTCCGGGACAGGTGGATGCCAAGCGACACGTCACAGCTAACCCGCTGGCCGACCTTCGCAAGCCTGTGGAAGCCATTCTCATCACGCCCCACAAGCGCAAGTTGACATTGCTTTCGCGAAGGTTCTTCAACGTGATGCTGCGGCACGCGCAACAGCATCCTGTCCCCGCTGGCGACTACCACGAGATTTCGTTGGCGCAGTTCATACAGGACGCGCGCTACCCAAGTCGGAACATGGAGCACCTCGCCGAGGTCCTGGAGTGCTTGACCAGCACTTCAGTGACCTGGGGAGACAGTCCGAAGAACCTGAAAGGGCCCAAGTACGAACGTACTTCCGCCAGCCTGGTCAGCTTGGCGCGCATCAGAAAGTTGGAAGGCCAGTCACCTACGCTGCTTTACGACTTCCAGAAGGAGGTTCGGGAGCTCCTGCTCAACCCCCGCGTATACGCATCCATCGCGCTGTCCATGAACGCGAAGATGAAGACGCAGCCTGCACTGGTCCTCTACGAGTTAGGCATCCGTTACCTGACGAACAAGAACGGCCTGACGATGCGTATGCAGTGGCGCGATTGGGTCGCGCCTCTGACGGGCAACCCCGACGTAGGCGAGGACCTGGAATACAAGTACTTCGCGCGCGACGTACTGAAGCCCGCGCTGCGTGAGGTCAACGACGCTCAAGACGAGTTCGAGCTGGTCGCACTGCCTGGAAAGGTCTCACGTCGCGTCGAAACGCTCCAGTTCCAAGTGGTTCGCAAAGGTGGCGGCACGCCGCAGTCGGCCCCCGCGGTGCTGGCAGGCATCGACACCGAGAGCCTTGGGCTCATCGGGCGCATGCTGAACTTGCGCATCAGCCAGGACGCTGCGGAAAAACTGGTAGTCAAGTACGGCTCCGAGAGAACGAGGCAAGCGCTTGACGTGGTGGAGGCGGCTGGCGACAAGGTTCGAGCACCGTTGCCATACCTTCGCACGGTCTTGGAGAAGGGCGACTTCCCCAACGCTCCCCTGGACATTGATTTCAAGCCAGTGCCGAACACGCGACTTGAGGAGGGTCTGCTTCAGCGCTGGAAGAAGGCCTACCTGGAGCATGTGCGGAACGATGCTTTGAAGGTGTACATGGAGGGGGGCACGGACCTTCAAAAGGAGTTCTTGAACAGGTTTGAGCAAGAGCGGCTCGTGACGCTCAACGCACCGATACAGAGGGCGTGGAAAGAGTTCCGAGCACAATGGCCCCACAAGGTCATGAGCGCATTCGTTGCTGTGCCGTTCAAGGAATGGCTGGCAGCTGCCTACGCCAGTCCGACCGAAGACGAAGTTGTTGACTGGGCCAGTCGTGCCGGGTTGCTTCAGACAACAGCAGAAGAGGCGTAGACCTTGCCGCGCGGCAAGGACCAGGCGTCTTGCCGCGCGGCAAGACCTTACAAGCAAGCGCACGGAGCCATAGCTTGCGGCGGTTCTAAGAAAGACCCAGAAAAATGACGGTGGTTGTGTTCGGAGCAGAAAAGGGCGGGGTGGGAAAGACGTCCCTCGCGCTTAACTTCACAGTGTTGGCTTCCCAGCAAGGAGCTGACGTCGTGCTGCTGGACACTGACCGGCAGAAGACGGCTAGCAACTGGCTGAGCCTTCGAACCGAGGAGGCGGCAGAGGAGCTCAGCCCGCTCTCGGTCCTCGCAAACTCAGCCGACCCCCTGCATGAGATTGAGAGTTTGTCCCGTCGTTACGAGCTGGTCGTTGTCGATATCGGCGCGCAGAACTATCGCGCGCTCGTCGAGTGCGCGATGCTCGCGGACGTGTATGTCGTTCCAACCAGCACCAGCGCGCTGGACTTGGATACGACCGAAGACCTGTTTCAGCTGCTGCGCCGCCTGAAGACCAAGGGTCGACGCAAGAGCGTGGATGCCTGCGCAGTGCTCTGCAAAGTTCCGATTCACCCTCACTCGCGCGAAGTGCTTCGAACGCAAGCGCGCCTGGCTGAGAGCGACGTGGACCTCCTGCAGTCCACCCTGCCGCTGCGAAGTGCCTGGCGAAGCATGGCCAACACGGGCAGGGCGTTGCATGAACTGCCTGGTCGGCACCAGGACGATAGGGCGACGGACGAGATGCAACGGTTGTACGACGAAGTCGTCGCACGGCTGACCACATAGAGACCTTGGAGACCCAATGACTGCAGCATTCAAGAAGCGGAAGGTCGACGCCAGTCGCATCCTTACGGCCGCACGCGACAGTCTGAGCGCGGTGGTTGTCAAGACCTCAAGCTACGTCGTGGGCCAGGTCTACGATGTTCCCCTCAAACGGCTGCGAGCAAACCCCGCCAATGCTCGAGCCCTGTATGCGGCTTCCGGGCTGGATGAGATTTGCCGGTCAATGAAAGAGCAGGGGCAGACAACAGCGGCCAGCGGCTTCGTTGATGAGGACGGCGACGTCGTGCTGATTGACGGTCACCGGCGCCTCAATGTCAGTGACAAGCTGGGTTGGTCAAGTCTTCGGGTGGAAATCCGACCAGTACCCGAAAGCGAGCAGGCCCTGTACCTGGCCTCACGAGCAGCCAACGTTGAGCGCGCCGAGCAGACGCCGCTAGACGACGCGCTGGTGTGGCGCCGACTCCTGGACCGAAAGGTGTTTCAAAGCCAGGTTGTACTGGCCAAGACACTGGGCTTGTCCGAATCTGAGGTAAGCCGCACGCTGGCTCTCGCTGATTTGCCTGGGCGGCTTACACAGGCGCTGGCCGAACACCCCGACATGCTCAAGCTGAAGATGCTCAATGCGCTGCGTGAGTATTACCAGTCTCAAGGAGAGGACAAGACTTTGGTGTTCATCCTGGAAGTCGCCTCCGAGTCACTCAGTTACAGAGAGGTGGAAGCGCGCAGGAAGGCTGCGGAGCATGGCCCGGCAGCGCGCCCCCGCGCGGAAAAACGAACGCTACAGTTCCGCGGCGCCACGGGGGTGATACGGACGTTCGAAAAGGACGGCCGCCTCGAGGTATCGCTGAAAGGGCTGAAGCCGAAAGACGCCTCTGAGGTGCTCAAGAAGCTCGAAACAGTCTTCAAGACTTGATAGGGCAGGGCGCCTGTTACGCGCTCTGGAGGTAGCCGTTCGGTTACACACCAGACGATTCTCGGCAAAGAAAAACCGCGCCTCAAGGGCGCGGTCTGGAATCAGGCTGGTTCGATATGCTCGACCAACAGCTGCAGGTTCGTCTCGTCGCGGAACGTGTTCGCGTCCAACTTGAAGACTGCACGAATCTTGGTCGGCGGGAGCCCGTCTGCATGGCGGAACTTGACAGCTTGGAACCGCTGCCCCTTCTTCTCGAGTACCAGGCGCAGGTGAGCGCCGCCTCCGATGGGGCGTGATTCGGCCACACGGAACTCGTCGCAAAACGCCGGTTCCGGGAAGGCTTGACCCCAAACCTGGTCCTTCAGAATCTTCACCGTTTCCAGTGTCATCTCTGCAGGGTCCAGATTCCCGTCCACTTCTAGATTTTGAAGCAGGTCGGCAGGGCGCAGCAGCGTTCGCGCAACTTCTTCGAAAGTTTGGGCAAACAAATCGAGACCGCCCGCTCGCACTGTGACGCCTGCGGCCATCGCGTGTCCACCAAATTTGACCAGAAGGCCTGGGTGTCGCTTATCGACCAAGTCCAGAGCGTCTCGCAGGTGGAATCCCGGGATGGAGCGACCCGACCCCTTCAGCTCATCGTTCTTGCCCGTGGCAAGGATGAACGTCGGGCGCCAGATGCGCTCCTTTAGTCGACCGGCGACGATGCCGATGACACCTTGATGCCAGTCGTTCGAGTGCAGGACGGCTGTGAATCGGTCCGGCTGGACGTCGGTCAGCAACCGACGAACGGCCTCTTCGACCATTTCGCCCTCGATTTCCTTTCGACGGTCGTTGATGTCATGCAAGACCTGGGCGAGGGCTTCGGCGCGAGCAACTGAGTCCGTCGTGAGGGTCTCGACGCCAGCGTCCATGGACTCCAATCGCCCCGCCGCGTTGATACGCGGGCCGATGCCGAAGGCGATGTCACTGGTCGACAGTTCCCGCGCCGAACGGCCAGAAATGCGCGCCAGCGCATCCACGCCCGGAAAGGAGTGTCCCCTGCGAACCTGGCGAATGCCTTCGTTCACTAGGATGCGGTTGTTGCTGTCCAATGCAACCACGTCCGCGACGGTGCCGATGGCCACGATGGGCAGCAGGTCTTCAACCGCGAAGTTGGTGTCCATCCGTTCGTAGTTGTCGGCGCCGCGGGCGATGAGCTCGTCCTGCAACGCCCACATCACGTAGTACATGACCCCACAGCCCGCCATCGCCTTCGAGGGAAACTGGCAGCCGTGCTGGTTCGGGTTCACGATGACCATGGCTTCCGGATGCGTTGCCGCCGGCAGATGGTGGTCAGTCACCAGCACCGGCACACCCAGTCGGTTGGCCTCCGCGATGCCCGCGTGTGAGGCGATGCCGTTGTCGACAGTGATGATGTAGTCCGGCTTCGGAGATGCGGCGCATGCGATGCGCGCGATTTCCGGCGTCAGCCCATACCCATGCTCGAGGCGGTTGGGGATGAGGTAGCCAACATTCGCACCGAATGCGCGCAAGGCGCGGACGCCCACTGAACAAGCGGTTGCTCCGTCGGCGTCGTAGTCCGCCACGATGAGCAGGCGTTTTCCCTGCTCAATGGCGTCGGCCAGGATGGACGCCATCTGGGTGGCACCGGTGAGTTGCGTGTAAGGGATGAGGTGGTCCAGCCCGAAAGCTGCCTCGTCCTTTGTCTTGACCCCGCGAGCGGCCAGGACACGGGCCAGGACGGGAGAAACCCCCGACTTGACCAGGGCCAAAGCCGTGGATGGGTTGAATTTTCGTTCGACGATGTTCATTGAAAGCCTTCGAGATTTTCCTGGGATGTATAGCTCCAGGCCTTAGCCTTGCGAAACTTTAGGCAAGACCCTAAAACTGTGGTACAATTTTAGCATAGAATGACAGCACGCGCTACCTTAAGGCAAGAGCCTATAGAAGGCTGGCTGCTTCACAAGGACAAGACGATGATGAACATCCTGACCCCCTACCTACCGATTCTGCTGATTGGCGGCGCCGTGGCGCTGACCGTCATCGGCTACTTCGTCGCCGAACGCGTGAAGGCTCGCCACCTGGGCGACTACGGTTACGTCCAGAAGCGCTTGCTGACCCCCAACGAAGTGGACTTCTACCATCGCCTTCGCCGGGCCCTGGGCCCCCGCTGGACCGTGCTGGCCCAAGTTTCGATGGGAGCGCTCGTCGATACGTCTCTCAAGCGTGCCCACCCGCGGTACTGGGACGTACGCAATAGCTTCGCCAGCAAGATTGTCGATTTCGTCGTCGTCGATGCCCAGACGCTGGCGCCGCAGCTCGTGGTCGAGCTGGACGATGTCATGCATGACTTTGGGAAGGACGCGCGTCGCGACACCCTGACGACCCTCGCGGGCTTCCGCACGGTGCGATTCTGGTCCCGCAACAAGCCGACGGATGAGGAGCTGCGTACGGTGTTGGCCAAGAAACTGGCGCTCAACTGAACGACACTGTTGACCAGCTAAACACATTCATCTATAATTTACAGACTACTTCCTGGAACCGCGATGTCGACCCTTCCCCGTGAACTTCAAGCACTCGCACAGGTGCTCAAGGACTTTGACCCGAACAAGTTGACTGCAGAAGTCATCAAGGTTGGTGAGGAGTGGGCCGACCAGGATGCGGCTGCATCCGCACTGGAAGAGACGAAGAAGACCATGCTCGCCAAGCTTTCCCTCGAGTACATCGAGGGCGGCTCGCGCAGTGGCGCCCTGGGGGAGAAGCCCAAAGCGATGTCTGCAGCCCAGGCCGAAATGAAGGCGCTGGCGGACCCCCGTTATGAGCAGCACCTGGACCTGATGGTGCAGTTGCGCAAAGAAGCGCACCGCATGCGCGTGCGCTACGACATGGGCAAGATGAAGCTGGAGCTGATGCGTTCGCTCCAAGCCACGATGCGAAACGAAATGCGCCTTTCCGGCCAGATGACCTGACCCAATGACGACTCAACAAAAAACCTCCGTCCAAATCCTGGACGACCAGAAGCGGCGCTTGGCGTCTCTGCAGGAACGCCGCACTCGCGTCCAAGTCCGAATCGAGACCGAGCGTCGAGCGCTGCAGGAGACGCAGGCCGAGGCGCAGGCCCAGTTCGGCACGTCCGACCTGGAGGCTTTGCGCCAGCTCTATCGCGACCGCCAGTCCGACAACGACCGCAAGGTGGTCGAGTTCGTCATGGCCCTCGATGAAATCGACCAACGCCTGAGCGACATCGAGCGTCAAATCAACTTCTAAGGAGCGGTTCTGCGATGGACTCGCTCAATCTGCGACAACGCTTGCACCAACTCAGCGTGCGCGCCGCTCAACTCGAAGGCGCGCGCAAGGCTGACACGTCCCGCAACGAACAACTGCTGCGCGATGTCGGGCTGGCCAAGGGCCGCAATGGCCTGGGTGAAGAAATTTCACGCATTTTCGACGCCCTGCAAAAGCGCTCGCACGAGCGCAGCGTGGGCGCGTTCGAGCGCTTGCTGTCGGCCATTCTCAATGACGTGCTTCCGGAAGAGGGCTTGGTGCGGCTCATCCCGCAGTTCAAGAGCAACACCACCTGGCTCGATATCGCGCTGGAGAAGAACGGCGCGCTCGAAGACGTTGTCGACGGCAACGGCGGCGCCGTGACCAACGTGGTCTGTGCCGGCCTGCGCTTTGCGGCATTGTCGCGGACCGATAATCGACGTCTGATGATTCTGGATGAGCCCGACTGCTGGCTCAAGCCGGAACGCGTCCCTGCTTTCGTTCGAGTGGTCTCGCAAGTGGCGGCTCAGACGGGAACGCAGACGTTCTTCATCACTCACCACGACCCATCTCTATTTGAGGGCAACGTGAACCTGGTTCGGTTCACGGCCGATGAGAACGGCAAGGTTCATGCCCAGGCGCTGAACCCGCTGGTGGCACAGTGGGAGGACGACGCGCAGCCAGGTGTGCGGGCCATCGAACTGGTAAACCTGCGGCGGCACGAGCACACCTTCATCCCTTGCTTTCCGGGTGCGACTGCCTTCATCGGCGACAACAATCTCGGGAAGTCGACAGCGGTCGTCACCAGTTTCAAGGCGCTAGCCTATGGCGAGTCGGATGACACGCTCATTCGGCACGGCTGCGATGAAGCACGCATCACCTTCTACCTGGAAAACAATCGTCGCATCGAGTGGTCGCGTTCGCGCAAGCGGTCGCCCGCCGTGCTGTACCAGCTGTGGAACGGAGACACGATGGAGGCCGAAGGGCGTCCGAAGTCCCGCAACCAGGCTCCCGAGTGGGTCACGGACGTGCTGGGCGTTGCACGAGTGGACGACCTCGACATTCAGGTGGGCAACCAGAAGAGTCCTGTCTTTCTGTTGAACGACAGCGCGCCTCGGCGAGCCCAGATTCTGTCCGTTGGCCGGGAGTCTGGCCACCTCAAGACCTTGATGAAGAAGTACGACGAGGTGAAGACCTCGGACCGCGAAATCGTCAAGCAGGGAGAGCTGGACCTGGCCCGCTTGAAGGTTCGGCTGGGCTATCTCGCGAAAATTGTGGGAGTTCCTCAGCAGCTTGAGGACCTGGCCACGCAGTCGGAGAGCCTGCTGAGCCACCTTGAGCAACGCGAGCGACTGGAGAAGGCGCTGGCTAAGATTGAGGCCTCGCAACAAGCACTCACCCGTCTGGAGGCAGAAGGCAAGGTGCTTCTCGACCTGCCGGAAATGCCTGTCCTCGTGGAGGAGACGGTAGTCGCCAAGACGGCCGACCGCATCGAGCGCCTGAGCAGGGTGATGAGGGTGCCGGAGCTGCCTGTCCTGCCCGCCGCCCCCGAGCTGCAGGAATTGGCCAGCGTGCTAACGCTGGGTCAGCGCCTGTCGCAATCGCAGAAAGTGCTCAAGGTCTGCGCGGCGATTCCCGCGGAGGTGCCCGCAATGCCTGAACTGGCTGAGATGGATAAGCTGGCCGCATCGACTCAGAGGCTGTTCACGCAAGGCCAGGGCGTCAGGACAGCCGAACAAGAACTCGGCAAGGTCAACACCGAGCACGAAGCAGTGCATCGGGAGCTGGAGAAGCTGAAAGAAGAGTTGGGAGGCGAATGTCCGCTGTGCGGCGCTGCGTTCCCGGAAGAAGGAGTCGAGCACCATGTTCACTGAAAACGCCAAGGGCTTTCTGTTCATCGGCGACCCGCATGTGAGCAGCAAGCGCATCGGGCGTCGCAAGGATGACTACCTAGGCAGTGTGCTGGGTAAGCTCTCCCAGTGCGCCGCACTGGCTGCGAAGCTGCAACTCATCCCCGTCATCCTTGGGGACCTGTTTCACCGCAACGACGACAGCAACCTGTCGATGCTCAATCGACTCATGCGCGTCCTGCAGGAGTTTCCCTGCACGCCCATCGTGCTGGAGGGGAATCACGACAAGGAGCAATCGACCTTGACCGCATCGGACGCACTGGACCTGCTTCAGCTCGCCGGTGTGGTCAAGGTGGCGTCGCGCCCTGAATTGATTCAGGAGTTCTGCTTTGACGGGCGTTCGGTGCGGCTGTGGGCCTGCCCCTACGGCAGCGACGTTCCCGACCAATTGCCCGCCTTCGCCGGCGTCACCGTGATGCTGACGCACCATGACCTGGCCTTCGGGTCGGCTTATCCGGGCTCCAAGCCGTTGAAGCCCGTGGAAGGCTGCGACATGGTGGTCAATGGCCACATGCACGACACCAAGAAGTCGGTGCTACAGGGTCAGACGTGGTGGCACAACCCGGGCAACATCGAGCCACTGAGCATCGACTTGGCCGGGCACGTCCCGCAGGCCTGGGCCTGGTTTGCGGATTCATCCGTCGATAGGCTGGAAGGCCATGCACTCGACCATGGCGTGGACCTGTTCGACCTGACTGGCGTTCAGGTCGAGGCAACCGACGGCCTCATTGCCGTCGAGCAGTTCAAACCGGTGGCAAGCGAGTTCGCCCAGCTGCTCAGCGCGCAGACTTCGATGGACGCAGCTCGCACAGACGACGCAACCATCCTGCTGGAAGACCTCAACGATGCGCTTGACGCTTCGAGTGTCTCGGAGGCTTCGCGTCACTTGATGCAGGCTTTGGCTGCGGAGCTGGTCATCGAGGTGACTGCGGCCTGACAAACAGCCGTGTACGGGCAAACAAAGGGGAGGGGAGGGCGCAAGTCCTCCCCTCCTTGCGCTTTGTTGCGAGCCCCACACGCGTAGCCCTAAGAGACACTGGCGGCCTCCCCAATGAAAAAGACCGCATCACCAGGTGATGCGGTCTTGGAAGTCAACAAGGTAGTGGGGGACACTGCCTTGCCGACCTTAATCAAGAAGTGGCGTTGCTCAGGCCATGGCGTTCGCTTCAGCCCGGACTTTGTCCAGGCGCTTACGGTAGGCAGCAACTCTCTTGAAGTAGTCTCGAGCGTTGCCAGAGTATTTCTTGAGCGCGCGCGGGATGTTTCCCTGCTTGCTGGTGATGTACTCCGCGAGAATTTGCGTGCCGACCCGGATGTTGGTTTCCGGGGTCAGCAGCTCTTCCTTGCTCTCGACGTCTTCGAGCTTGTCCGTATGGAATCGGGGAACCACCTGCATGAGGCCCATGGCCCCGTAGTAGTTCACCGATTCTGGCTTAAGACTAGACTCTTTCTCGATGATGGCCAGAACGAGTGTCGGAGGCAGCTCATTGCGACGCGCCTCACGGTACGCAGCTCGTACAATCCGCTCCACGAGAGCCAGTGGCTTGGTGTACTTGCTCGACAAATGTTCAACCAGGGCCTTCTGCTCCGAAGATAGGGGAACGGGTCGGGGGACCTGCACCTTATATTCGGAGTTCCAGCCGGGCTGCATCGGGGTCAGATTGGCGGCGGTTCCTGCGAAGAGTAGAAAACACAGGACCCAGCCGCCAAGCTTTAGCTTGGCAGTCATGGGGTCTCCCCTAGTTGAGGTCTACTGTCTAGCGAACGGCCAGACAGTGGTGTACTTTAGGCTTGGCCAGGCTTCTTGACGACGAGTTCGGTGAACTCCATCACCGTGCTGGACGGGGGCGCCGGGTGCCCTGTAGTGCGCAGCAAGTCGCCCAGGCCCTGCTGGAGGTACACCAGCGACTCCATCATGAGATTCTGGGCGTGGACGGCACGCTCCATCGGAGAGCCCGCCTGAGGGGCGCACAGCGTTTCAACGAGGGCCTGAAGGGCAGGGCGTTGGTGCTCGGGGGCGGCAGCCACGGCTTCCATCAAAACCTTGCGGCGATTGGCCTCGAAGTCGGCGGGCGCCGAAGCGGCGAGGTTCTTCCAGTAGTCAAAGTCGAAAGCGTGCATGTCAGGCTCCTTTTGAGCCTCGTTTAGGGAGCCGTTTTAGACAGAGCCGAGTTTAGGAGACGAGGCCAGGGTGCTATAATGTGTTCGCGTTTAAGTGGATGTCACCCATGGGTCAGAACAAGCAATACTCCGAATCCGCCATCAAAATTCTCGAGGGACTGGAACCCGTCAAGCTGCGGCCTGGCCAGTTCACTCGCACGGACAGTCCGCTGCACATCGTGCAGGAAGTCCTGGACAACTCCATCGACGAAGCCTTGGCTGGTTTCGCTAAAAACATCGTGGTCGAGCTCTTGCCCGGCGGCGAGGTCAGCATCAGTGATGACGGCCGAGGCATTCCCGTTGGCCTGCACCCCGAAAAGAAGATTCCGGTGGTCCAGGCCATCTTCACCATCCTCTATTCGGGCGGCAAGTTCGACAAGGCCTCCGGAGGGGCCTACAGCTATTCCGGCGGCCTCCATGGCGTCGGAGTGAGCGTCACCAATGCACTTTCCGAGTCACTGACTGCCGAAGTCACGCGGGATGGATGGCTCTGGAGAATTCGTTTTTCGAACGGCGACGTTGTCGAGCCGTTGAAGAAGGTCGAGAGGCGCGAGGGTTCCGGCACGAAGGTCATCGTGAAACCGAACCCGAAGTATTTCGATTCGCCCGACTTCCCTGTCGGCGAACTGCGCGAACTGCTCAAGAGCAAGGCCGTGCTGTTGCCTGGCTTGCAAGTCACGGTCCGCGACGCTCGCTCGCAAGGGCAGGAGAAGCACGAAGACTTCTTCTACGAGAATGGGCTGCCGACGTACCTTGCCGAGTTGGCGGGCGAAGAGCCGTTGGTCCCGGTACTACAAGGCGCAGCCTACGCCCAGGAGGGCGAAGAGAACTTCGCTGCAGGGGAGGGCGCTGCCTGGGCCTTCTCGTGGTACGAAGGCGGGGACGGCTCCGGCCGCTCCTACGTCAACCTCATCCCGACTCCGCAGCATGGCACCCACGTCGCGGGCCTGCGGGCGGCGCTGTTCAATGCCGTGAAGCTGTTCATCGAGCATCACTCGATGTTGCCCAAAGGTTTGAAGCTGTCCGCTGATGACGCGTTCCGGTGCGTTCGCTTCGTGCTGTCCGCGCGCATGCTCGACCCGTCCTTCGACAACCAGACGAAGGACCGCTTGAACTCGCGTGACGGCGTCAAATTGGTCGAGAAGATGGTGCAACCTTTCATCGAGGCGTGGATGAACCACAACCCGGTGCAGGCCAAAATCGTTGCAGAAATCGTTATCCGGTACGCGATGGCCCGTCAACGCTCGGCGAACAAGCCCGAGCGTCGCAAGTCATCTTCGGTGGTGACCCTTCCCGGCAAGTTGGCCAGCTGCGAATCGGACGACCCCGATGTCACGGAGCTGTTCCTGGTGGAGGGGGACTCCGCCGGCGGCTCGGCCAAGCAGGCTCGGTCGAAGGAGAACCAAGCCATCCTGCCGATGCGCGGCAAGGGCCTGAACGTCTGGGAGAAGACCAAGGACGAGGCCCTGGCCAACGAGGAAATTCACGACATCTCCGTGGCCATTGGCGTCCAACCGCATACCCTCAAGGATGAGGTGGACTGGTCCAAGCTGCGCTACGGCAAGGTTTGCATTCTCGCGGACGCCGACGTGGACGGGTTCCACATCCAGACCTTGCTGCTGACACTGTTCTACCGGCACTTCCCGCAGATGATTGAGCGAGGCCACATCTACGTGGCGCGGCCGCCGTTGTACCGATTGGACGTCGAGTCCCAAGGCAAGAAAAAGCAGGGCCGCAAGGTCTACGCGATGGACGAGAGCGAGCTGCAGATGTGGCAAGACCGCCTGGCCAAGGAAGGGTACAAGAACGTCAACGTAGGTCGTTTCAAGGGCCTTGGCGAAATGAACCCGCCGGAGCTGTGGGACACCACGCTCAACCCCGACACACGGCGTTTGCTGAAGGTGCGCCTGCCCGACGAGATGCGAGAAGACGCCCTGCAGGCGTTTGACAACCTGATGGGCAAGTCTCGGTCGGGCTGGCGTCGCGACTGGATGGAGCGACGAGGTAATGAGGTCAAGGCCAACTGACCCGGCCCGCGCTTTCCCCCTAGCAAGAACACGGAAGAATCATGACACTACAACATGAACTGGTACTGCACCAGTACACAGAAAACGTCTACCTCGAGTACGCCCTGGCAACGGTGAAGGGCCGTGCGTTGGCGCAAGTCCAGGACGGGCTGAAACCGGTCCAGCGACGCATCCTGCACACGATGCGCCAACTGGGGCTGAGCCCAACGACCAAGCCCGTCAAGTCGGCCCGCGTGGTCGGCGACGTGCTGGGTAAGTATCACCCGCACGGCGACCAAGCGGCTTACGACGCGATGGTCCGCATGGCGCAGGACTTCACTCTGCGCTATCCCCTCATCCAGGGCCAGGGAAACTTCGGCTCGCGCGACGGGGACAGCGCCGCGGCGATGCGATACACGGAAGCCACGCTGTCGCCCTTTGCGGACCTCCTGCTGCGCGAGCTGGGGCAGGGCACGGTAGATTTCAGCCCCAACTACGACGGCACCCTGCAAGAGCCGGACTTGACGCCGGCGCGGCTGCCGATGCTCCTGCTCAACGGGACGATGGGCATTGCGGTGGGGATGGCGTCGGACATTCCGCCGCACAACCTGCGCGAAGTGGCTCAGGCCAGCATCGTGGTCATGAAGAACCCCGAGGCCACCCTCGACGATGTGCTGGAGCACATCCTGGGCCCCGATTTTCCGGGTGGTGGGCATCTGGTGTCGGCCCCGGAAGACATCAAGTCGGTCTATGCCTCAGGCCGAGGCGGCCTGCGCTGCCGCGCCCGCTGGGTAAAGGAAGACCTGGCCCGCGGCCAGTGGCAGATGGTCATCACCGAGCTGCCGTACCAGGTTTCGACCAAGCAAATCCTTGAGCAACTCGACACGCTGACGAACCCTCAGCCGCCGGCTGGCAAGAAGACCATCACGCAGCAGCAGTCCAACCTGAAGCAGCTTGCGCTGGAATACCTCGAAAGGGCATCCGACGAGTCCGACAAGGACAATCCTATGCGCCTGGTTCTCGTTCCGCGCACGAGCAAGGTGGACCCCGAGCTCATGATGGCCTTTCTGCTGGCCAACACCAGCCTGGAGGATTCGGTTTCGGTCAACATGACGCTGGTCGGGCTCGACGGCCGCCCCCGCCAGACGCCGCTGCTGACCGTGCTGAAGGAGTGGGCGCAGTACCGGCTGGAGACTGTACGCCGCCGCTGCGAATACGAGCTTGAAGGCGCGCTCAAGCGCATCCACATTCTGGAAGGCCGCATGGCGGTCTATCTGAACCTCGATGAGGTCATCAAGACCATCCGTACCGCCGAGGACCCGAAGGCCGACCTGATGTCCAAGTTTGGGCTTTCCGAAGTCCAGGCCGATGACATCCTCGAGATGCGCCTGCGCCAGCTGAACAAGCTCGAAGGCTTGAAAATCGAGAAGGAGCTGGACGAGCTGAACAAGACCGTGGCTCGCCTGCGGGAACTGCTGGGCAACGAAGTGCTCATGCGCAGTGAAATTGTCAGCGAGCTACAGGCCGATTGCGACAAGTACGCGGATGACCGCCGCACGCTGGTCAAGCACGAGCCGAGGACGCAGGCGGTGGTTCTTGCCCGTACGGTGGTCGAAGAAGACCTGACCATCGTGGTTTCCAAAAACCTGTGGGTCAAGGGCTACAAAGGCAAGGGACTGGCTGAGGACAGCTTCGCTTTCAAGGCGGGTGACAGCCTCGCGTTCAAGGTGGAGACCTCGACCGTGCATCAAGTCCTGGTGCTCGATTCGAAGGGGAGGGCGTACAGTTTTGCCAGCTCCGTGGTGGCCACGGGCCGCGGCGACGGTGCCCCTCTGTCTACGCTCATCGAGATGCAGCCTGGTGCCAAGCCGTTTGCCATTCTGTCCGGTACCGGAGAGGAGACGTACCTGTTCTGTGGCGCAAACGGTTACGGCTACACCGCTCAAGCCAAGAACCTGGTCGGTCGGCAGCGCTCCGGCAAAGCGTTTCTCACGCTGGACGAAGGTGAATCTCCGCTGCCTCCGCTGCTGATTCCGAGCTCCGAGGCCTATCTGGCCTGCGGCTCTACCGAAGGCAAGCTGCTGGCGTTTCCCGCCAAGGAAGTCAAGGCCCTCCCCAACGGAGGAAAGGGTGTCATGCTGATGGCGCTCGACGCGCCTGTCGTGCTCGCAGCCGTCATGACGACCGAGGCGGGCGCATTTAACGCCACGGGCCGCATCGAGGGGGGCAAGTCGGTCCCCTTGAAGCTGTTGGGCGATGAATGGATGAAGCACGTCGGCAAGCGAGCACGCAAGGGAGCGTTCCTGCCGAAGAAGGCGGTCCTGCAGCGCGGCTGACGCTCGTTACAGCGCGGTCGATTTCGACGACAACCAGAGGGGCTCCACGCCTCTCTGTTGCTTCCCGGGGCTAAAGGTATGCGCTATTCGAAGGAATGCGCCGCTTCCTGCCTGCCCTGCCCGTTTGGGCTGCCCCCTTGTTCATGCTTGTCGTCCTCCTCGGGGCACTGGCACTTCAGCACCTGCTGGGCTGGCTGCCCTGCCCCTTGTGCATTCTTCAGCGGCTGAGCGGTATCGGCCTGTTGCTGGCCCTATCGTTGGCGGCGCTTCCCCTTCCCCGTAACGGAGCCAATGCCGTTCGCTTGCTGGCTTGCCTGTTTGGAGCGGCGGGGCTGGTTGCGGGCGGTTCGCACTTGTGGCTGCTCGCCCAGCCCGCGTCAGGCAGTTGCGGTCCCGGCCTGGCGAGATTGGTCGGTCACCTGGTTGACGCGCTTCCGGGCTCACAGTGGCTCCTCGAGGGCGCCGGCGCCTGCGAAGACGTTCGATACCAGATTCTTTGGATTCCCCTTCCAGCCTGGTCGATGGGTGCGCACGCCGCCGCCCTTGGCATGGGGTGGTTGGCTTGGCGCCAGACACGCTCTCCAGAATGCAATTAACGCGTTTTTGCCCTAAGGAGCTTACAGTTGTAGCTCACAACGGCCAACCTGCGTTAATTGCACTATGCAGCTTCTTCTGGAACGTGCCATCGAGGTGAGTGGCAAACGGTTTCGGCCGTCGAGCGTCGCGGTCTACCGCAGTGTGTGGAAGCGGCTCGTGTCGGAACTTGGGCACCTCGACAAGGACTACGCAGTCCTCGTCACGCCGGCTCAGTTGCGCCAGGCTCTGCTTAGGTGCGGGTCCTACGCGTCGGGCAAAAAGGCCCTGGGCTTGTTTCGGTGGGTCAGCGAGACACTCGCAACCGAAGGCCTGCACCTCGGTGAGGCCTATCGGGAAGTCGAGCAGGAATACTGGGCCGACGAGCGGCCTGAGCATCACGTTGAGCGGTTCGAGAAGGCTGCGCCCGCGCTTGCGGAGGCGGCACTTACCTCCGCCAAAGACTGGAAAGGTCTGCGGTTGGCTGCCATCGTTCGCTTACTCAGCGATACGGGTCTTCGTCGGGAAGAGCTCTTGGGCCTTCGTCGCTCCTTTTTGACGCTGTCAACGCAAGGGGGCTATGTGGACGCAGGAAAGGGGGTGCGCAAGCGCCGGCTGCCCGTGAGCCTGCTCACACAAGAAGCGTTGGAGGCATGGTACGGGGCCTGCCCTTGGCCGAACAGCACGTTAGTGTTTCCTGGTGGGCCTGACGACAAGAAGATGGATGCGTCGACCCTTTGGAGACAACTTAGGCGGGCCGAAGAAGTGGCGGGACCTGCCGACAAGACCCTGACGGGCCCTACGGGCTACCGCGCCGGCGTTGCGCGCAGATTGAAGGAACAGGGTGCCAGTGTCGCGGACATTCAGAAGGCGCTGGGCCACCGGTTGGCGTCGTCGACCGAAGACCTTCTCAAGCGCGTTTGAATCACACCAAGAAAAAGGTCGGCGCGAGGCCGACCTTGAAGAGAATCACGCGGCCATCGTGAAGTCGATGGCGGGATGGGACTGATAGTTCAGCATCTTGATGTCGTCGGGCTGGATGCGGGTGAGCGCTCCCGGCACCTCGTCGACCGAGATGGGCTTGATGTTGTCCGACAACCAGAGCTGCGGCGCCGGATAGTGCTCACGGGTGAGTTGCTCCTGGACGCCCTCGATGTGGTCGACGTACACATGGACGTCAGCGAGGAACATCGTCAGTTTGCCCGGCGTGTAACCCGTCAGCCGCGCCAAGATGGACAGCATCAGTGCAGCGGAGCAGCAGTTGAACGGGATGCCCAATGCCAGGTCGCAGCTGCGTTGATACATCGTCATGTTCAGCACGCCCTCCGAGACGGAAGGTAGGGCCTGGTACAGGACATGGCAGGGTGGAAGCGCCATGCGGTCAAACATGTCCGGGCGCCAGCCGCTGACGACCATTCGGCGGTCGTAGGGGTTGGTCAGCAGCGTGTGCAGAATCTTCTCGAGCTGGTTCAGCTCGCCCTTGACGACGGCGACACCCTTGACCGGGTCGCTGGCCACTTCTCGGTAGCCCTTGGCCACCCAGGAGTCCAGGGCTGCGAGAGGGACTTCGCGCCAGTCGGCCCAGCGGGTCCACTGAACGCCGTAGATGTCTCCCAGGTCATCCTCACCCTTGCGGGCAGGGTTGTTGACCCAGCTGGCAGTCTCGTTGGCGTTTTTGTCCCAAATCTTGCAGTTGAGCGCGCGGAAGTCAGCGGCGTTGTCGTACCCGCGGAAGAAGCCCAGCAGCTCGCCCTTCATGGCGTTGAAGAACAGCTTCTTGGTAGTGACAGCCGGATAGCCGTCCCGCAGGTCGAACGCGAGAGACGCGCCTGGAATGGTGAGGGTGTCAGTACCCGTGCGATTGGGTTGCCGGACGCCTTCGGCGAGGACCTGGGCCAGGAGGTCGTGATAGGCCTGCATCATGGAGAGTGCTCCTTTAGGTGTTTGTCCTCACGGGTATAGCGAGTCAGCATCTGGGGGTCGCTATACAACGCTTTAGGACACTTCACCTAGCACAAGGAGCTAGCATGCCGCGTAAGGCCAAGACCCCCACGAACACCTACACCCAAGACCGCGCCGCCGGCACGGAAGCCGAGCTGGACAACCTGCTGGACGATACCGACGAGGTGCTCAGCCGCCAGGACGCCCTGCAAGCGCTGAACGTTCAAGGACGCAATACCCGTAGCCGCCTCAGCAGCGACGAGTACTTCAACTACGACTGACCACATTCCACCCCAAGGACGCCCGCTTTGTGCAGGCGTCCTTTTGTTTTCAGGCGGCCATGCGGGCGGCCCAGCGGGCGCGCATCTTGTCGGTCGCGGTACCCATGATGGCGTCCACCGGCACTTCGAGCAGATGCCGGAAAATGTCCAGCGTCTCGCATCCCTTGTCGGTGATGCAATAGCCGAACTGGGGCTTGAGCCCCTCGGTGATGCTTTGACTTTTGACAAGACCCTGAGTTTCGAGGCCCTGCAAGGTCTTGGTGTGGTGACTTGACCGGTACGCGCCGAGGTCCTTGGGTCGCCACAGCGTCGAATCGGAAGTCTGTTCTTTCAGTTCACAGAGGCATTTCAGGACCTCAAGTTGTCGCGGTGTCAGTAGTCCAATGAGCTTGCAACGGGAAAGCATTCAGGCTTGCAATTTGAAGTGGTCAGTGTTAAAATTTCGCTTCCACACGCACTCGTCGTCGCTGGAAGTCAACTCGAAGTATCGTCTACGAGTTTAGCCGTGTAGCAACACCCTAAAACGACATCACCCGCGCTTGCTACACCTTAAGAGTCATTACTGGAGCACACGCATGGACTTTGGACCTTTCCTCTTCGTCATCGCCCCCGTCGCTGTCGCGGTGGTGGTGGGTATCACCCTTCAACTGCTCTGGCCCCAACCGGTGGCTGCTGAACGGTCGGACGAGAAGAAATCGAAGCGAACCAAGCACGAGGATGTGGTCGACGCGTCGACCAAGGGCAAGGGCGTCATCAGCCGCGCGCAAGCACGCAAGGCGGAACGACCGGATGAAGATGAGCCGGTGCGGCGCCCCGTTGCCGACAACGAGCCTGTCTTCGAAATGCCGACTGACTTCCGCCTGGCGGAGTACAGCGGACGAGCAGCGGACTGACGCACGCTTTGATTCAACCCCCTGGACCTGCCTTGTGCAGGTCCTTTTTCATGGGTCTGCAGCATGCGTACGAGGCGTTCGCGGGATACCCCGCCAAAGGCCGAAGGGGCCCCTCAGGGCCCCGTGGACTAGCAGCGTGAAACGGACTCAGCTAGGCAGCGTCAGCAGCGCGCATCCGACACCAATGAGACCGTTGACCAAGGCAGTCGCAACATAGCGGCGTGCATCGCCCGCCCCCCACCCCAGCAACGTGAGCTGTCGACCGAGAACGAAGTGATAAAGCGTCTTCGCGAGCGCGGCGGATAGAACCGCGGCCCAGATGGTGGAAGTGGCGCCAACCCCAATCCCGAAGTGAGAGGTAACGGCGGCAATGGCGAACAGGGGCGCACCGAGTTCGGCGAGCAGGTTCGGAAAACGCACATCAAGTGTGGTAGCGGGCATGTTACTGTCCTTGGTCTAAAGCTCCTTTCAACTGCGCCTGGGATTGCAGTTGTGGACACTGTACCACAATTTTAGGGTGTTTGCAAGTGTCTCTAAAAAGAAATCTCCCCGGCAAGCGGGGAGATGGTTGAAAGAGCTTTACGCCCGGACGTACTTCGCACGGTTGAGTGTGCGGTGCTTGTCCGTCCTCAGGTTGACCCAGACAGTTCGAACGAATCCGTCCTCCATGATGGCCATCACGATGTCGCGCTTGTCATCCAGCGGTTGGCGCCAGAGCTGCTTGACGACCTTGTCGACGTCGGTGTCGAAATCGACTTCGATGAGTTGAGCCTTCGAAGCGTCGAAGACCGCGGGCAGTGGGATGCTGCCGTACCGGTCCATCTGTGCCTCTTCACGCGCATGACGGCGATACTTCAAAGGACCCTCGTAGATGGGCGCCTTGTACCGCTCCGGCATGTTCACTTCCACATGAAACTGATAGATGCTCATGGCTGCTTCCAGCGTTGTTTACCTGGGACGTGTAGCGACCGTGAGCAAGGCCTTCGGCTAAAAGCACATGCTAGATATTCAAACTCCTTCTGGTACTTTCTCTTGACCTCCAACCCCTTCGTAACTTTCCTTGTCGAGTTGATGCATCCCCGCACCGGCGAGCTTGAGCAATCCGACATCTGCGTGCGGCTGGATACGGCTGTGGAGCAGGTCTATCAGCATCTGCAGATGCACCCCGGCCTTGCCGTCGACGTGGAGGTGTCCTACGACGAAGACAACGAGCTCGAAGGAGTCGGCTTCTTCGATGAAAGCCACGAGATGCTTTCATGCATCACCGTCTACCACCTCGAACGCGACACCGAACAGCCGCGTTTGAAGAGCATCGCTGAAGCCTGTGCGCTAGGCGGCATGCAGATGGAGCAGGCCCTCAACCGAATCTTTTCCAGTTAAGAATTGATGAACTTCAGCACGGTCTACACCCAGGCCCGGTCGCGCAAGACGCTTTCACACGCTCAAACGCTCATCGCCCTCATCGAGGCGCAGGAAGCCTGGGCACAGTCGCTCGACGCCGCACAGCTGGTCACCGCCTTCAAGGGCCTTGCAAAGGCGTCCTCACAAGAGCGGCTGGTCAAGGGATTTGCACTCACGCGAGAAGCAGCGCGGCGTTCGCTGGGACTGCGGCACTTCGCCGTACAACTTGTCGGCGGAGTTGTGTTGCTGGAAGGCAAGCTCGCCGAAATGCGCACGGGCGAGGGCAAGACGCTGACCATCACAGCGCCGGCGGCAGTGCTCGCCCTGCAAGGCCAGGGCGTTCACGTGGTCACGGCTAACAGCTACTTGGCCAAGCGCGATGCTGAGCTGATGCGTCCGGTGTACGAAACACTAGGCCTCACGGTCGGGCACATCGATTCCGACCAGACGCTGGCAGACAAGCAGGCCGCGTACCAGTGCGACATCACCTACGGCGTAGGCAGCGAGTTCGGTTTCGACTATCTGAAGGACCACTTGGTCGACAGCGCGGACAAGCGAGTGCAGCGGGGGCATCACGCCGCCATCGTGGACGAGGTGGACTCCATCCTCGTCGATGAAGCCCGCGTCCCGATGATTATCTCGGACCGCGCTGCAGATGTTTCAGAGGTGGTGACGGTCTTGAACAGCTGCGTGCGAGAACTGCAGCCCGGCGTGCACTACCACGTCAACCTGAAAGAGCGCACCGCGCCCCTGACCGAGGTCGGCTACCAGGCCGTAGAGGGCGCGCTGGTCGAGGCGGGCGTGCTGACGACGGCAAGCCAGCTCTATGACACCGCACACCTCCACTGGGTGCGGCGACTGCATTCCGCCGTCAAGGCCTACGCCTTGTTCCGTAAGGACCGGGACTATGTCATCCAGTCCGGCGAGGTCGTGCTGGTCGACACCGGCACTGGCCGAAAAATGCAAGGCCGTCGCTTGGAGGACGGGCTTCACGAAGCGCTGGAGGCCCGCGAAGGCGTCGAGATTCAGCGGGGCACCGTCACGAAAGCAACGGTCACCTATCAGAACTTCTTTGGTCTTTACGCCCACCTGGCGGGATTGTCGGGGACCGCGTTGACCGACGCTGAGGAGTTCTCCGAAATCTATCGGCTGGAGACTGTGGTCATCCCCCCGAACCGTCCTGTTCAGCGGGCCCAGGCTGAAGACCTGGTCTACCTCACCAAAGCCGAGAAGTTCGCAGCCACCGTCGAGCTCGCTCGACAACGCAGCGCCGCAGGGCAGCCGGTGCTTATCGGGGTGGCGACCATTCGTGATGCTGAGGTCGTAGACCGCCTGCTGACCGCAGCGCATCTGCCGCATGAGATGCTGACCGCCAAGCACATCGAGCGCGAGGCTCACACGATTGCGATGGCCGGCCGGCCGGGAGCTATCACCGTGGCCACCAACATGGCGGGCCGCGGGACGGACATTTTGCTGGGCGGAGAGAAGCCAGTTCGGGCGGATTTTGCAGACGAAAACGCGTTTGCCGCTGCGCAGTTGTCGTGGGAACAGGCACGGGATGCTGTGCGCGCCGCCGGTGGTCTGTTTGTGCTCGGAACCGAGCGCAATGGGCTGCGCCGAGTAGACAACCAACTGGCGGGCCGCAGCGGACGTCAAGGCGACCCGGGGCAGGTCCAGTTCCTCCTGAGCCTGGAAGATGAGCTCCTGCAGACCTTCGGCCGTAGCAGCCAAATGGTGATGATGCGCAAAATGCTGGAGGCCAGTGGCAGCGCATTGGGCGGTGCCACCGTCGCCAAGCTGGTGACTGCCGCGCAGCAAGCCGTGGAGAACCAGGGGTTCTCTGCACGCAAGAGCCTGATGCAGTTTGACCAGGTGCTGGCAGACCAGCGCAAGGCGGTCTTTGTGCTACGCGATGCTCTGCTCGAAGGGGATGCCCGCGCTCATGTGGAAGGCAGCGTATCGGCCGCGGTGTCGACGTGGGTCGAACGGAATTTTCTGCGAGACCCGAACGTAGCCAATTGGCCCGCTGCGGACCTCAAGAGAGAACTGCTGGAAGAGTTCGGCGTCAACGTACCGCTGTTGGGCTGGGTCGGCAAGGACGCGCTGGAGCCGTCAGAGATGGCGCGCCGCGTTGAGGCGCTGTGCGCCCAGCAACTCGCCACCGAGCTACCGGACGAGCAAGAATGCTTGCGCCTGGCCCTCGAGACACTCGACACCGGCTGGGCCGAACACCTGACGGCCCTCGGTGACTTGCGCCAAGCGGTCAGCCTGAAGTCGAAGACGGGGTTCAACCCGGTCTATCAATACCACAAGGACGCGTTCGAACTGTTCCAGGTCTTCGAGGAGGCCCTGTCCCGGCAACTTGCAGCCGCCGTGCTCAGCAAATCGCGCAAGCGCGCACGTGCTGAGGCAGAGGCGGCCAAGCAGGCCCAGCGTGAGGCTGCCGAGAAAGTCGTCCGAGCGTTGGAGCAGCGATGGGTGCCACGAAACGAAGCTTGCCCCTGCGGTTCCGGAAAACGCTTCCGCGAGTGCCACGGCAAGCTGAGCTGAGCGCCCAACGAAGCCCGTGCCGAGAATGGCCTCACCCGGCTTTCCAGCCGGGTGTTTCGTTTTAGGACGAGGGCTTCGGCGAGGTTCCTATACCCCGGGTGGACAACTAAACCCAAGGAAACCTCATGCTGACCATCGCTGTATCCAGCCGCAGTCTGTTTCATCTCGAAGACGGGAACGAAATTTTCGCTTCGCAAGGCCAGGCGGCCTTCAACGAGTACATGCGCAGCAAGGAGAATGTTCCTCTGCGCCCCGGCACTGCATTTCCGCTGGTGCGCAAGCTGCTGGCTTTGAACGCTGTTGCCAATGGCGGCGCCCGTGTCGTGGAAGTGGTGCTGCTGTCGCGTAACAGCCCGGATGCGGGTATGCGCGTCATGAACTCCATCCAACACTACGGCCTGGACATCGAGCGCGCGGTCTTCAGCCAAGGCGCGGACCGCTTCCGCTACGCCAAAGCGCTCGGCGCTCACCTCTTTCTTTCGGCGAGCCCGGAAGACGTCAAAAAGGCCGTCGACAAGGGTCTGGCTGCAGCCACGATGTGCCCCTCCGAGCGCATCGACGACGGTGACGACACTACGGTACGCATCGCCTTCGACGGCGATTCAGTCCTGTTCTCGTCGGAGGCTGACGACTGCTATCGTGAGCAAGGCCTGGAAGCGTTCCGTCAGTCGGAAGTCGCCAATGCCAATGTGCCTCTCGGCGCGGGGCCGTTCAAGCGATTCCTGGAGATTCTGCATGAACTGCAGAAGCTCTTTCCGGAAGAAAACGGGCCCATCAAGGTGGCACTGGTGACCGCACGCGGCATGCCTGCGCACGCGCGGGTGCTGCATACCCTCCGGTCGTGGGACATCCGCATCGACGAGGGCATTTTTGCAGCCGGCTGCCCCAAAGGTCCCCTGCTGGACGCCTTCGGCGCAGACATCTTCTTCGATGACACCCAGAAGAACATCGACAGCGCCGTGAGCTGCAACGTCGCCAGTGGCCACGTGCCGTTCGGCAGTGGCCACGGCATCGTCGGCCAGGAGCTCAAGCGCGCCGCCTGACCTCAGCGTCTGACGACTGATTTTTCAAACGGTTCCGCCTTTGTGCGGGACCGTTTTCTTTTCCGTCTTGGCTAAAGCCTGGCGCCTAAACGAGGTATGAAGGTCAATGCAATCGCGTGGGCGTCAGGCGCCGCGCTCATCACACTCAGCCTCCTCGGCACGGCTCGTGCGCAGGACGTCAATGACGGCTACGAATCCGCATCCGGTGCATCGTCGTCAGCGTCCACGGCCAAGCAGCGACTTGCTCTTCCGCCTCCTCTGCCCGCGAATCCAGGAAAGCCGGCTCGACTGCCTGCTCCACCCCCGGGCTCGCGGCTGTTGTCCGCTCCGCCATCGGCGACTCCGTTGTCTGTCGTGACGGACAGCGTACGGAAGAAGAGCTGCACGGTCGGCCTGAAGCGTCCTCCCGCTTTGGAGGTCCCTGCGGATGCCGCGGAAATCGTCGTTACCTTCACTCGGGAGGCGGGCACCAATTGCCTGAATGCCGCGTCTGCCGAGGCTCGCTGGGTCGATGCGCAGCTCGAATCGGCCAACGACCGGGTCGTCCTGGTCATCGAGGCAAACCCAAAGGCGATTCCTCGTTCAACGGCGGTTTACGCCGTCACCAATTCCCAAAGCTTCGTTCTGCGCGTTCGCCAAGCAGCAGGGCAGGGCACGACCACCGACCAAGACGAATGAAAGTCATCAACCTATTCGCCGCGCCAGGCACCGGCAAGACGACCACCGGGCAGATTCTGAGTGGGCTTCTCTCCATGGCTGACTACAAGGTGGAACTCATCCCCGAGTTTGCCAAGTTCGCCACTCTGGCCAAGAACCATGCCGCCCTTTCCGACCAGATTTACATGTTCGGCAAGCAGGAGAACCGGCTCAACGTCCTCGAGAAGGCAGGCCTTGACTACGTCATCATGGACGGGCCGCTGCCTATCGCACTGCTGTTCCAGCCGGAAGGGTACTTCTCCTGCTACGAGCCCCTGGTCATGGAGGTTTTCCGGTCCTATGACAACGTCAACTTCTACCTGCGCAAGAATCCGCAGCTGGCCTACAAAGCACACGGACGCAACGAATCTGAAACCGAGGCCGGGGCACTGGACCTTCGCCTGCGAGGCCTGCTCGCCAAACATGCCGTGACCTGTCAAGAGTTTCTGGTCGAGAAGTCCCTGCCGTTCCAGTTGTTCAGGGAGTTGACGGGGCAGGAGCCTCCGTTGCCCCATGTAGGCTGACCTCCTGCGGGCGCAACGCCCTGCGCTCTTCATGAAGCAAGACGGCCCGCAAGTGCGGGCCGTTCGTTTGTTCACGCCCCTCTCGAAGGGGCCATTGGCATCAGCTCACCCGCTTGAGCGCAGGCTTATCCACGCTCTTGACCGGCGTGATGAACAGACGCATGTCGTCGCTGGCGTTTCGAGCGTCCTCCACCGAGCGTACGGGGGAGGCCGGGGCCGAGGGAGCCACGGGTCGGCTCAGGTCGACCGCAGCCTCCCGGCTGTCGCGCGGTGCGCCCGTTGCAGCAGCGTCTTGCGTGCCCTCCGGAGATGCCTC
>JACCDS010623087.1_pt1 | contig 38408 bp, 32 predicted proteins | sample 7446441 | NCBI WGS metagenome assembly JACCDS01 (sample SAMN15323445, study PRJNA562643) | freshwater metagenome | isolation source: river surface water | place: USA:Blue River Watershed | collected 2017-08-17
GAGGGTGCCAAAACGGTGATCGCATCCAAGGCCTTCGCCAAGATTTCGATGCGGTTGGTTCCCGACCAAGACCCCGACGAGGTTACGGAGCTGTTCGCCACGCACTTTAAAAGCATTGCGCCGTCGAGCGTGAAGGTCGAGGTGCGCCCGCACCACGGGGGCCACGCCTACGTGTGCCCAACCGACCACCCGGGGTACCGAGCCGCCCACAAGGCGATGGCCGAAACCTACGGCCGCGAGCCGGTTCCGACCCGCGACGGCGGATCCATTCCCATCGTGGCCCTTTTTGAGCGCGAACTCGGCGTCAAGTCGATTTTGATGGGTTTTGGTCTGGACAGCGACGCGATCCACTCGCCCAACGAGCACTACGGATTGGACAACTACTTCCAGGGGATTCGCACGATTCCACGCTTCTACCTGCACTACGCAGAAGAGGCCCGCGGCTAACGCACTGTTCCAACGAACAAAGGCGCCCTTGGGGCGCCTTTTTTATTCGAAGTAGGTCTACCCGAAGTACACGCGGTGCACTCGGTACATCAAGGCGGTCACGTCGCGAAGTTCCATGAGCAACTTGGACTGAAGGCGCGCTTGGCGAGTAGAAATCTCGCCTTGGCGGTAGTGCTGAAGCGCCCAATCTATGGCGCGCTGTACGTCCTGCAGAATCCGGCGCTTAGCTGCTAAAAGCTCAGCATGGGGCTCGCCAGTCCCCGACTCAAGAGCTTGAACGATACGGGAGCTGTACGCCGAAAACAACGTGATTGATTCGGCATAGGCCAGCAAGAATGTGCCGTGCGGGCGCTCATGGAGGTTCATGAGGTGGTCGTACTGGGCATTAACCAGTGATTGTGCCGAATCAGACATGTCTGACACATAGTCAAATGCCAGTAGGTGTGAACGAAACGCCGCTGTTCCGTCCCCCTTAAAGTCCTTGAGAATGCGCACCATTCGAAGCTCAAGAGATTCTTGGCGCTTGATCAGTAACTTTATTTCGCGGCGAAGGCGCGCTGTTGTGCGCTTCTGGTTGCCCGCCAACGCTTCAGATGCCATCACTACGACATCTGCGGTGCGCTGAAGATCCGAAGCCATGAGCCGACGGCTCTGCTCCATTGGGGCATCCGAATTTGCAAGGCGCTCAACCACATCGTCAAGAAGGTTTTCAGCCTTCATCTGCTCTGCGAATCCCATGTGACTTCGCACTACAAGTCCGAGGGCAAATACCGTTAAAATCAGCGCGGCAATGAATTCTCCGAAGTAAAGAAACGAGGCAAAAATGGCAGAAGCTGTAAAGGCAATCACCGCCGTGAGCAACCAACTACCGATAACATTCACAACACCCGCAACTCGATAGACCGCAGACTCTTGCCCCCACGCTCGGTCTGCTAGCGAAGTTCCCATACCAACCATGAACACTACAAAAGTGGTACTTAACGGCAAACCCAAACTGGTGGCGTACGCAATTAGTGTTGATGCAAGGAGTAGGTTTACGCTTCCGCGAACAAAGTCAAATGCTGGCTGATTTCTAATGTCTGTGTTGGCAGCTATTGGCCCTTGATCAAACCGCTCGTCTGTCCATGAGCGCAGCCCAGCTCCCGTAAATTTTGTAAAAATTTTTGCTACCGCAATTGTAGAAGACGTGATTCCACGGCTTACCACATTGGGCTTGAACTTTTCACTTCCTTCTCCTTGACGAGCGAGATTGATTTCGGTTTCGCTCACTTTGCGCGCTTTTGTATTCGTCCAAAGTGTCACAATCATAATGGTTCCGGCCGCCATAAGTAAGTAAAATGGGGTGGAAACCTCTTCTGCCATTGAGTCCATCATGAGTAAGCGTGGATCCATGCCACTTGACACGTACACTTGATAGGCCTGAAATGCGGCCAGAGCCGGACCTATAAAATTCACCAAGTCATTCCCGGCAAAAGCCATGGATAAGGCAAACGTTCCGAAGAGTACCACAAAGCGAAGTGGGTTAATCCCTCGAAAGACCGCAAACTGCGCGAGAATTGTAAAGCAGACAAAAAAGATCAGCAGAAGTACGTTCTGATTGGATTCCAACCAAAGGCCTAGTTCTGCGTTTACTAAAACGCTTCCTTTTAATCCTTTGAAAATAAGATAGTTAAGAATAAATGTGGCCGCAAGTCCACTGAAAACCCCGCCAAAATATGAAAGCGTTTTTTCGAGACGGTAGGTAAACACTAAGCGCGCAATCCATTGAACCGTTAGACCCGTAATAAATGCGACACCTACTGACGCAAATATTCCGTTGATAATTCGAACGGTACTATCAATATTCAAGTATTCTGAAAACACGAAGGGATTGAGCCCCCTGTCTAAGGCCGTGAGAAATCCGATCGCGGTACCTGCACCGAATAATTCAAATACCAAGGATACAGTGGTCGAGGTAGGGATTCCAAAGGAATTGTAGACGTCAAGTAAAATAACGTCGGTCAGCATCACTGCCACGAAAATGAACAGTAAACTGTGGAATGAGAAGTAGGATGGATCAAAGACACCGTTACGCGCAACTTCCATCATTCCACTCGAAAAAAGTGTGCCCAGTACCACGCCAAAGCTGGCAACAGCGAGGATTACGCGAAAACTTCCAGCCCGAGTACCCAAGGCCGAATTTAAAAAGTTCACTGCATCGTTTGCTACACCGACAATCAAGTCCAATGTAGCCAAAGACATCAGCAGTAAAACAAGTAAAAAGTATGGATCCATAGCTGGCAAATTTACCTTTAATTACTACCCGACATGTTAGGTGGGCGTTAAAATTAGACCCCAAAGAACGAACTAACTTCGTAGTATGAATCGCCTTAAACTGGCCGCAAGCAGTTACCTATTGCAGCACGCCGACCAGCCCGTACATTGGAACGAATGGGGCAACGAAGCACTTGAGGGTGCCGCTGCCAAGGGGCAGTGGCTTCTGGTGTCGATTGGTTATTCTACTTGCCACTGGTGCCACGTCATGGCGCACGAGGTGTTTGAAGATTCTGAAGTCGCCGCCTACCTCAACACCCACTATACGAGCATTAAGGTAGACCGCGAGGAGCGCACCGACCTCGACCATGCCTACATGGCGGCATCGCTTGCGATGACTGGCCAAGGCGGATGGCCACTTAACGCAATTTGTTTGCCCGACGGGCGCCCTGTATGGACCTGCACGTACCTACCCAAAGATCGGTTCCTTAAGGCCCTAGTGGAACTTACTGCATTGAAGCAGACCCACTCGCTGCGCGCCGAAGACTATGCCGAAGAGGTGCGGCTTGCCATTCAGGAGGCGCATCGGGACCCCGATGATGGTGTTGAGCTCGACCGTTCGTCGGTGCGCCAGGAGATTCCCGCTGCGTGGGATGCGTTTTGGGGCGGATTTCGCGGCGCTCCCAAGTTCCCACTTCCCGGCACCTGGTCAGCGGTGTGGCGCTGGGGGCTACTTCAGGATTGGCCTGAAGGCCGTGCACACGTTCTGCGTACGGTGGACACCCTGGCGGTTTCAGGTACGTACGACGTGGTTCGGGGCGGAATCATGCGCTACAGTACGGATGGGGCATGGGTGGTTCCGCACTTCGAAAAAATGCTGTACGACAGCGCACAGTTTGCCACACTGTGTGCCGCGGTTGCCAGCCCGTTAGCGCTCGCCTGCCTCGAGGAGACCTTAGTGTTTATGGAGCGCGACCTCCTGCGGGCAGATGGGCTCTTTTCAGCCGCCCTCGACGCCGACCACCCGGACGGCGAAGGGCGCCACAGCACCTGGACCGACACTGAACTCGATGAAGCATTGGGCCGCACCGACGCCTCGTTGTGGCGCGAACATCTCGTTCGCGAAAGCCGCGTGCACGAAGGGGGATGGGTTCTCGCATTCGGGCCCGCGGGCGGAACCAATCCACGGCACCTTTCTGGGTTTGCTGCCCTGCGGGAAGTGGGCCTGCGCCGCCCCCTACCTACCCGAGACCCCAAGTGCATCATGGGCTGGAACGCCCTGGCCGTAGCCGCCTTTGCCGACGGAGCCCAACTGAGCGGCATCCCCTCAGACCTTGAACGCCTTCGCCGACTCGCGTCGGCGCACGCGAATGCCTTTGGCAGCGGCAGCGTCCACGTCCACTACCCCGACGGCCGCACCTTTGGCCCCGCCTTTCTCGACGACGTGGCGTACAGCGTGCACATGGCCATTCGATGCGGACAAGTTTTGCTCGACTATGCGTGGATTGCCACGGCCTCGCGCTGGTTTGAGCGCAGTATTTCCGAGTTTTTTCGCGGCGGAACCGCGCACTACTCAGTAGAAGCACCTGACGCGGCTGCATTTGCCGCTCCGCTCGGTTGGGACGACGACGTTTTGCCGAACCCTCGAGCAGTGTGGGCCGAATGCGGACTGATCCTTGGCCACCTGCTCGGGCGTCAGGAATGGGTCGATTGGTCTGAGCAAATGCTGCGGCAAGGTCTCGAAATGGCACGCAGCACCCCGTCGCGGCACTGCTCGTGGTTGGTTCTTTCAGAGCTCATAGGGCCCGAAACCGAGCACTGGCTCATTGCCCCAGGCGGCACACTGGGCCCTCGACCGATTGCGGCTTCGCCCTTGTGGGGCCCCATGGAGCGCGAAACATCCGTTTATGCCCAGCTCTGCCGAATGGACGCCTGTACTTTGGTCGCTGCAACTTCAATCGAATTCGACAATGGCCCAAATCCATTCAAACCCCCACAATAAATGCCCCTGGTGCCTTGGCGACCCACTAATGGAAGCCTACCACGACCGCGAATGGGGCGTCCCAGTGACCACCGACCACGGAATGTTTGAGCACCTCGTGCTCGAAGGCTTTCAGTCGGGGCTCTCCTGGCGCACGGTACTGCACAAACGCGAAGCCTTTCACACCGCGCTTCACGGATTTGATGCAGAATCTCTGCTACGCTTTACCGACGCCGAGCGAGATGCCTTCTTGGCCAACCCTCAGGTCATTCGCAACCGGCTCAAGCTGGACGCCGCACTGCACAATGCCCGAACCCTCGTCGCGTTTCGGGAACGCAACGGGCAAGGCTTTGCCGACTTTCTCTGGGACTTTGTGGGCGGAACCCCGCTCGACGGCGCTCGCGAAGGCTCGTGGCCCGCGACTACTAAGGAATCCGATGAACTGTCCAAGGCCCTAAAGTCCGAAGGATTCAAATTCATTGGGTCCACCACCCTGTACGCCCACATGCAGGCGACCGGATTAATCAATGACCACTGGCTGAGTTGCCCGCGCTACCGCGAGGTCAAAGCGCTTGCCCAAACATTTTGAGGTAGCGCGGTTCCCACGTTGCTAGGTTTTCTGACTTCCTGTACCGTAGCGCGCCGGCAAGGGCATGACGCGCACGGGCGTAGCGCACGCCACTGTCCCGCAACTGCGGCCAGTGCTCGAGTACTTTCTCGACGCCGTCTCCGCCCGCGAGGGCGACGGGACGTTCGGCCCACGTGGAATCAATTACCTCAGGAATGTCTGCAGACGACCGCTGGCCGTCAGGAAGGAACCATGCAGCATACACCTCACTGCGGCGCGCATCCATAGCCGACCAAATGGGCAGCTCAGACGGGTGCGCCTCTCGAACTGCCTCGGCGATGAGTTCAAGTGAGTCGATTCCGTAGCAGGGTATGCCCCACGGCAGGGCCAGCCCCTTTGCTGCGGCCAATCCAATCCGGAGCCCGGTGTAGGATCCCGGACCCTGAGCAGCAGCAATTCCAGATAGGTCCCGAATGCGCAGCCCTGCATCAGAAAGTACAGCCTGAATCATGGGGTTTAAGGCCTCGGCGTGCCGGTATCCCTTGGGGTCGAGTTCCTCGTGTTCTGCCACAACCACCCCATCGATCGCCACTGCAGTACTGCAGAGCCTCGTCGAGGTTTCAATGAGCAGCAGTGCAGACATTATTCTCCTTTGCTTCGCTCCACGACGTCGCCGTCTTCGAGCTTGCGCGAAACTGCCTCAAAGGGGCCGCGCACAACTTCTTCTCCGCCCTTAAGGCCGGTGACGACCTGGATGTAGTCCTCATCTTGGATTCCGGTAGTCACGCGCACTTGGCGGACCTTGCCCTCGTCCCACACAAACACCACTTCCACGGGATCGGTCTGGGTCGAATCGCTTCGCAATGCCACAGCCTCTACGGGCACCGAGGGAACACCTTTTTCGATCTTCGTACGCACGTCGACCGTTGCGGTCATTCCGCTGCGAAGTGGCTGCTCGCCGTAATCCTTTACCAATGAAGCGTAACTCGCCGGATCTACCTCAAGGGTCACCTTAAAGTTGGTCACTTGGTTCACCCCAGCCGCCGCATTGACGTTCGCCGCATTGCGAACCTCTGTAACCACCGCCTTGAACTTATGGCCCAAAAATGCGTCGACCTTCACGTCTGCGGAATCGCCCACGTTAATGCGTACGATGTCGTTTTCGTTCACGTCAACCACTACCTCCATGCGCCGCAGATCTGAAATCCGCATGAGGTCGGTACCTGCCATTTGTGCCGTCCCCACGACGCGCTCGCCCAACTCGACGTTCAGGCCGGTCACGGTTCCGTCCATTGGAGCAATCAGCGAGGTGCGCTTTAAGTTGTCGCGCGCCTCTTTGAGCGAATTTTCAGCGGACTTCACTTGGAATTCTGCAGACTTTACGGCCAATTCAGCAACCTGGAATGCGCGCTGCGCGGCTTCCCACTCGGCCTTTGAAAGAACGTTCTGGTTGAACAGACCCTGATTGCGCTGGTAGGCGGCGGATACTTCGACCAACTGTGCCTTCGCCTGCATCAGACCTGACTTTGACTGATTGACGAGCGCCTCGGTGCGGCCTACAGCAGACTGGTAGAGGTCGGGGTTGATGCGCGCAAGGAGCTGACCCCGCCGAACGGACTGACCTTCTACGACCGCCAACTCGATGATTTCACCACTTACTTCCGGAGAAATTTTAACCTCGACTGCCGGTTGAATGCGGCCTGAGGCACTGACTGTTTCAACGATGCTTCGCGCCTCAACCTTGATGAGCTCTACTGAGACTACCTCGTCGGTCTGCCCCCACCATCCTTGTTTTTTGCCGACAACTCCGACGACCAGTGCCACTGCGGCCGCGCCGCCAATCCACCAAATTCGTTGCTTCTTGTTCATAGTTCGAGGGGATTATTGAGGTAGAACTCTACCACGTAGTTTTTGAATTGACTGTCGTACAGCGCACGGACGCGGTTGGAAGCCGCCGCCAAGTAGTTGTTTTTGATGGACACAAAGTCGTACACATTGAGTCCGCCTTGATCAAAGCGGATTTGGGCATCTTGGTAGGCGCGTTCGGCAGAGCGTTCGGTCGCTAAACTGGCGTCGTACTGCTTCCAGGCCGCAGCCGCATCGGCATGTGCCCGCTCAATGTTTTGGCGGTAGGCATCGCGTTGCTGCATCACCTGAAGTTCCGCGTTTTCTTCAGCAAGTTGGGCGCGCTTCACCGCATTAGTGATTCGGAACCCATTGAACAGCGGCACCGAAAGGTTCAATCCGACAAACTGCCGTACGTTTTCGCGCAGCTGGTCTTCAAAGGTGAACTCTCCGAAACTTGGCGTATTTACAAGTGTATATACCGGAATCTGGTCTGCTCCATCCAACCAGAATCCGACGGGAAGGACTTGAGGGGTAGTCCCAAGGTACTTTTGGGCACGGTCAGAATAGCTCGTCGAAAACTGTCCAGAAACCGAAAGTGTCGGTATGCGCGCGCCCTGTGCACGCTTGACCGCGAAGTGGCTTGCCATGAGCTGGTGTTCTGCGGCGCGGACCGCCGGTTGCTTGGCCACAGAAGCTGTAAATATGGCCTGAGGGCTGAGGGCCATTACCGCGCTCGGGGCAGTCGGTAAATTCTCGGGTCGCTGCAGCACTAAATCTTGGGTTCCACTCAAACCCAAAAGCTGTTTGAGAACTAACTGGGCAAACTGAAGTTGGTTCTCAGAAGCCACTACGCGCTGGGCATCCACCGCCCACTGTGCCTCAACCGAGAGGTATTCGTTGGGCGCAATCGCGCCTGCACTCAAAAGTTTTTGACTGCGTTCCTTTTGGCGCTCTGAGGTCGTGAGCTGCTCTTGCGCAATCCGAAGTGACTCGTCGGCCAGGAGGACCGCCAAAAACTGAGAGGCCGTATTCAATGCCACCACGTTGCGGGCATCGTCAAGCTGTGCAGCGGCAAGTGCTACCTGAACCTGGCTTTGGCGAAACGCGTTCCACGTCTGAAACCCGTCAAAAAGGGTCCACTGCGCCGAAAGTGACCCGCTCGCCGTCGACAAATTATTTCGGTTTACCTCATTGGTTACCGGGTCAATGCTCAGACCTGAGTTCCAAAAGTTTCCGGCACCCGCGTTTATCGACGGCAGGAGTCCGCCAAAATTCGCAAGACGATCAGATTCGGCCGCCTTGACGTTATTGGCTGCCTGGCGGACGCTAAACTGGTACTCAAGTGCCTGATCGACACAATCTTGAAGCGTCCAGGTGTCGCGATCTGTACCCGATTGGGCATAAAGTTTTGCGCCGCCAATCCATAGACTGAGGGTTGCAACGATGAGGGTGTTCAAGCGCATGCCCGGAATTTTGCAAATACCGTGCAAAATAACCCTAAAGGGTGGCAGATTTCTTTTTTTGGCTTCGGTACCACGCAATTCCCACGGCCGCCATGATGAGGTATGGAAAAGCCATGAGGTACAAAATTCCGGAATTAAGGCCCTCTGCCTCTGTCGAACCGGCCGCTTGACCCGATTCTGCCGTCGCCTTGCACATCGCGCACTGAGCCCACGTCGAAATGGTCGTGAGCACGGTGAACGCGATCATCAACATCTTTTTCATTGTGGGTAGTATGGGGCCATAAAAAGATAGACGAGCACGCCGGTAACGGCCACGTACAACCACACAGGAAAGGTCCACTTCACCCACTTCTTGTGCGCCGCAATCTGGTTGTTGAGCGCACGGTAGATGCTGAACATCGCCATGGGCAGCACCGGCACACTCAGTACAATGTGGCTTATCAAGATAAAAAAGTACACGGGGCGAATCCACCCTTCGCCACCAAACTTCGCATCGGGATTGGATAGGTGACTTACCACGTAGCTGACCAGAAACACCGCAGACAGCATAAACGCCGACAGGTTGGCGAGTCGGTGCGCGGCTACGTTTTTGGTCTTGATCATTCCAAACCCAACAAGTAAGAGTACTGCGGTCGATCCGTTCAGAATTGCATGAAAGAAGGGCAGGCTTCGCACATTGGCGTTGCCCCACTGAATCTTCCAATCCTCAGGCAGCAAAAAAAGCAAGGCCACCGCGATGGGGACCACCACAGACAATCCCACGATTAGGGGAACAAAAACGCGGTCGCGCGGGTGGTTGGCTGTGGTCATTTACCCATTTTTAGCTGGCGGTACTCTTTGACTAAAACACGCAAGTCCTCGACAAGTTCATCGACTTGCACCGGTTGCGACACATCATAGGCCCCGAGGATTTGGTTCTGGTCGTCGAGTCGTGTGCGAATGTCTCCGTTCCAGTCAACAATTACTGCCGACTGCGAGTGGGTGTATCCTCCCTCTGCCGCAGAATCCTTCATGGCCGTCAAAAAGTAGGCCTGCGCGAGCTGGTAAATGATCTCACGGTCGCCGGTGATGAACCGCCATTTTTGGCTACCGCCAACGTCGAATCGCTGCTTGTAGGCCTCGAGGACGGGCGGCGTATCTGTTTCGGGATCGATGCTGTAGCTCACAAACACCACGTCCTTGAACGCGTACATGCGGTCGTGTGCCTGCTTCAAATGAAAGTTCATTGCAGGGCAGATGGTGGGGCAGCTCGAAAAAAAGAAACTGACGACCGCAATCTTGCCGTCGAGGCTGTCTGCGGTCCAAGGCTGGCCGTTGGACTGCGTCAACGCAAAGTCTCTGAGCGGATGCCCTTCTGCAGTTGGTCCTTGACCGATGTTCTCAAGGGTCCGAAAGTTCACGGCTCCGCTAATAAGCAGCGAGCCGAGGTACATCGAAACCGGCAGCAAGAGCAGTGCCGCCAAGATCAGTTTTTTGGCGACGGGGTTGGCCATACTAGTATCCAAACACCTTAACTCCCTCGAACAGGGTGATGAAGGTGAGGTACGGAATCAGAATCAGCACAGGCAGGTAAATCGAAGATCGAAAAGTGGAATCTTCGTACTTTAAGTGCATAAAGTACTGAACGATGTAGCCTGCTTTAACCAAAGTGAGACCGATAAAGATCAGGTTGAGAATACTGGTTCCGGCAACCTCGTGCAACAGCACTGTAGGCTTAATGATGCCTAAGGCAACCTCTACGCCCGTGACGATGAGCAGTAGCCAAAATACGTTCCAAATCCAACGGGTTCCTGAGGGAGAATGTTCGTCTGCCATGATTACACGAGGTAAAAGAAGGTGAATACAAAGACCCAAACAAGGTCGACAAAGTGCCAGTAGAGTCCGACTTTCTCGACCATAAGGTAGCTTTTGCGGCGCTCGTAGGTGCCCAAGAGGACGTTGTAGAACACAATGATGTTCAGAATCACGCCCGAGAATACGTGGAACCCGTGGAATCCAGTGATAAAGAAGAAGAAGTTGGCAAACTGCTTCTGACCGTATTCGTTGCGCTTCATGTTGGCGCCCTGAACCACCTCAGCACTACCCAGTGCGGCTACCGACTCTGAGCGGGATAGCTGTTCGTGCCCTTTGCCTGGGGATTGAAGAACTACTTCATCATTGGCGATAAACGCTTGCTGCACTTCAGTCATGGTAAACGTTTCTGAGTGGTTGGAGGCATGTCCTGCTTCCCCGTGGACGAGCTGGCTGAGCGACAGCACTTCGCCGGTTTCTGCCTCAGCTACTTTGAGTACCCGACCGTCGGCTAATTCAATTGCCCCTTTGTCACCGATAATGAAGTGGTACCACTCCCATGCTTGTGAGCCCAAGAAGATGAATCCGCCCACGATTGTGGCGATCATCCACCAACCCACTGCGCCTTGCTTGCGCTCATGACCTGCGTTCACGGCCAGCACCATCGTCACCGACGACATGATCAGAATGAACGTCATCAAGGCTACGTACAGCAGTGGTTGTTCGCCTGAGATTCCGGGGAAGTGCGTAAAGACGTCCTCAGCAATGGGCCAGGTCTTCTCGTTCGCGAAGCGCATAAAGCCGTACGCGGTCAAGAAACCCGAAAAAGTAAGGGCGTCAGAGATGAGGAAGTACCACATCATCATTTTGCCGTATTCGGCTTTCATCGGCTCGTTGCCTCCGGACCAAGTTCCTGTCGCAGCTGGTTGTGCCATGTAGTTAGGGGATTGTCAGTTTAGGGGTCGCGCAAAATTAACGCAGGATGAGCAAAAACCCGAGCAGGTACAGCCAAAGAAATCCGAGGAAGTGCCAAAATTGGGATCCGAGGGTAAAGCGAAGGACTTTGGGACCAGTGTAGTAGCCTCGCGCCGTGCGAACAAGCATGAGACTTAGGACCAAAATACCTGCAAGTACGTGCAGCCAGTGGAACCAGGTGATCACATACAGCCAGCTCGCTTCGGGCTTGCTGCCTTCACCCGTAAAGTAGATTTTTTGGTCGATGAGGTCTGCCCATCCAAGCACTTGAAATACAGCGAAAAGCACTCCAAGAAGGAGTACCGTTGCGACGGCGGAAGTTGGCTTGCGTTCGACCGAAATCTGCTTTTGAGCGCGGTGAAGTACAATGCTCGAAAGCACTACAGCAGCCGTGCTGAGGTAAAACCACGTCGGGAGCTCGATGGTCTGCCAGTTGCTTGCAGCCACGAGGGAAGATCGCGCTACCACGTAACCAGATGTAAGTCCAGCGAAGGCCATGCCGATGCTCGCAAGCCCGAGGTACAGCAGGGGCCGAGAAGCTTTTTGTTGGGGAGTGAGTTCCATAATCTTACTGAATGAACCGATCTACCACCCATAAAGTTTGCACAAGGGGCAAGTAGCGGATGGTACTAAACATAAGTGCGCGCGCTGAGGTGTCGTCGGCGCGGCGAAAGTGCTGGACGGAGTGGTACATCACGTCAAGTCCGAGGACGCCTGTAGCGATGGATGCCCACAGCGAGGTGGTGAGGGTTCCGGCCAGCCCAAATGCGGGCAGCAGTGAAATGAGCACCATCCACAGGGTATAGAACACCGTCATTCGGGTGGCCAATCGGTCTTTGGTACGGTTGGGAAGCAAGTAGTACCCAGCCTTAGCATAGTCGTCAAAGGCGAGCCATGCGATCGCCCAGAAATGCGGAAACTGCCACACAAACTGGTAGGCGAACAAGACGCCGGGCTCAAGTCCGAATGAACCCGTAGCGGCGACCCATCCGAGCATGAAGGGAATGGCGCCAGGAATGGCTCCGACCAAAACAGCCCATGGTGACTTTGCCTTGAGTGGCGTGTAAATAAGGACGTACAGCAGCAGGCTGAGCGCACCAAAACCCGCTGTTTTGAGATTGAGCATTGCCAGTGCAGCGATACCTGCGATTCCGAACGCAAAGGCCCAGATCAAGGCTCGGAGTGACGTCATGCGGCCAGATGGAATAGGACGATTTTGGGTGCGGACCATAAGTGCGTCCTGTTCAACCTCCCATACCTGGTTAAAGGCGTTGCTCGAGCCTACTACGGCAAAGCCGCCGAGGGTGAGCAGGATGAGTTCCGACCACTGCACCTGAGGAGTGCCGAGCAGGTAGCCCGCCACGGCAGAGATCACGACCGAAAAGGCCAGGCGAAATTTGAGCAATAGCCCGAGGTCACGCATCCCCACAAAGATACGGGGCAGCACAGGCAAGGAAGGGCGGATTCAGTAAGTTTTCTTTGTTGTACCGAAGGGGCGAACCGCGGCGAAATCCAAGTTCCGGGTGCGGCACGAGCTCGTAGAGTTCCATTCCCGCTCCGCGGAGCACGGCGTGGCCGGCGGCCGTGTCCCATTCCATAGTAGGCGCTGCGCGCGGGTAGGCATGCGCACGTCCCTCAGCGACCAGTCCGATTTTGAGCGAAGAGCCCATGCTCACGCGCTCAATACTTCCGTGCGAAGCCTCCCATCGGGCAATGAGTGCTTCAGTCTCAGGGTTTGCATGCGACCTACTGGCGACAACAGTCACGGTTTCGGGTAAGCGCGCCGGAAGTTGCTGGGCATGCGCCCATAGTTCATCCCACGTCACGCGCACCATTGACTTGCGGGCGCCGAGCCCCTCTCCCCCAACGTACAGCCAGCCCAGCACGGGGGCGTACACAATTCCAAAAATGGGCGCACCATTGCGAACGAGGGCAACGTTCACTGTGAATTCACCGTTCCGCTTAATGAACTCTTTGGTACCGTCCAGCGGATCCACTACCCAAAAGGTATCCCAAGCGCTGCGTTCTGCATAGGGAATACTTCTACCCTCTTCACTGAGCACCGGGAACCCAGCCGCCGAGAGCACCGGATCGAGAATAGCGTGCGCCGCGTGATCAGCTGCGGTCACGGGGCTGTTGTCGGATTTCACTTCGACATTCATGTCCTTGTGGCCCTCGTAGACTTCGAGAATGGCATCCGCAGCGCGGTAGCAGGCTTCGAGGACCGCCGGTCCCCATGAATTAAATTCTGACATGAATGTGGTGCAATAAAAAACCCCGGGAGACCCGGGGCAGTAAACAAGTTCGGTAGACTACTGAAGTCGGGCGTTGATCGGCAGCGTGTAGCTCATTTTTACCGGACGACCACCCACCTTAGCAGGCGACATCTTTGGCATCATCCGCACGACGCGAAGCGCCTCTTCGTCCAGCAGCTTGTCAACTCCACGGTCAACTTTGACGTTGGTCACCCTGCCATCCTTGTCGATGACGAACGAAACCCAAACCTTGCCCTGAATACCCATTTGCTTGGCCATCTCGGGAAACTCAAAGTTTTTGCCAATGAACTGACGCGCTTTCAGATTGAAGCAGTTAAAGCGCTCGTCTTCGGTAGGTAGGTTTTCGCAGCCAGGAAATACGGGACGGTTCTCAACGTTTACGAAGCTAAATACTTCTTCTTCGGTGCTCACCTCCATAATTTCAATCGCAGATTCGTCATCGATCTCTGTTGATACAAGGTCAATTTCAACGATGTCAATCTTGTCGTCTACAATTTTGAACTCCAACGTTGCCGCAGGAGGTGGCGGTGGGGGCGGCGGGGTATTGCGGTTAGTGACGATCATTTCTTCGTCTTCGAGTACGCCTTCAAGTGTGCCCAAATCCATGGGACCTGTTTCGTACGTCTTCCATTCAAATGCCATCCACGTGAAGCCCAAGGCAATCACGAGACCAAGCTGCAAAAAGAGGCCCTTGCGAGCGTCGAGGTCTGCACCAAAATTTTTACGCGGGTTCATACTACGTCGTGTTTGGGGTTAAAGATACGCTTTCTAAGGAATCGGGCAAGAAGCATGCCGACCGCGATACCCGCGGTATTTGCAACGACGTCGGACCACGAAAACATACGACCCTCGGCAACAATAGGTTGCAAAAACTCAACCGCTAGACCGTACATAAAACTTAACAAAAACACTTTCCAAGGACCCGCCTGTGAGCGGCTGTAGAGCATTAACGGAAAAGCGATTCCGGCATAGGCGCCAAAGTGCAGCACCACATCGCGAAGCATGCGAAAGATTCCGGGCAATTCGACACTCGGTTGAAGCGAGTAAAAAAGGACAATGCCCGCCCATAGAAGGGCGAGCATTAGCCAAAACCAGCGCTGCTGGATTATTTTTTGCACGAAAAACGGGTTATGCTCCGACCAATGCGCGGTAGGCGTCTACATCGAGAAGCGCCTCAACGTCTGCGACTGAAGCCACTTTGATGCGCACCATCCAGCCTGCGCCGTAGGGGTCCGTGTTGACTAAGTCTGGCTGGCCGTCGATGGCTGCATTAACTTCAACAATCTCGCCGGCCACGGGCAGGTAGAGGTCGCTCACGGTCTTTACGGCTTCGACGGATCCGAATACCTCTTCGGCAGCGAGGGTTTCGCCTTCAGTAGGGATGTCGACGAATACAATGTCTCCCAATTCTCCTTGGGCAAAATCGGTGATGCCAACGGTGGCAATGTCGCCGTCCAGGCGAATCCACTCGTGGTCTTTAGTGTAGCGTGCGTTGCTGGGGAATTCCATAGCGCAAATATAGGAAGGCGCAGGCTCGAATTATCCGCCAAGATTCAGGCGAAGCGCGATGCCACTTTGCCACTGATTGGTGGGGAATGCCTGCGAAGTTTTGAACGAACTCACCGTCTGGTCGTAGTAGAACTGGGTCGTTAGTCGGCGACTCATGCGGTAGTCGGCCGTCAACTTGATGGTGGTCCGCGTTTGGCCGGCGGTCGCTTGGTTAAAATCTTCGAGAATTCGGCGAATTACCGTTTGGTTGTCGCTGAACTTGACGTCGAGTTTTAGTTCGAGGTTCGACTTAATGGTGCGCGGAATTCCGCCATTCTCGACAATGCGGAACTGCACATCTTTAACAATGTAGCCGACGCCTACCGTTACATCCTTGGACTTGCTCTCTGTGAGCTGGTTGTTGGCCATACTAAGGTTCAGCTGGCGGGTCATTCCGTAATTGAGCTTAAAAGAGGCATTGGTCTTGGTGCGCAGGTCCACTCCGAGCAGCGGCGACATGGATTCGGTGACCGAAATCTGCCCCACCTGGCGGTCTGGCATAATGTCAAAGTTGTCGTTGCGCGGGAAGGGATTCAAGGGGTTGTCCTGAAGGCGCTGGGCACGCAGCATGTGCGTTTGAAGACCCGTGACGGTCATGGTACTGGCATACGAGTGGCTAAGGCTGAGTGCCGTGAATACGTTGCGCACGGCTTTGAGGCGCATGAGCCCGGTGTAGGTCGCATTCCAGTTCGGGAAGAACGGCAGAGCCGCATAGTTGCCCATGGGGAGGTTGGCGGTCCAGCGGTTTCCGTACGCCGTCAAGAAGGCATTGGCGAGTACGTCGGTGTGGAGGACCGAGAATCCGTCGTAGCCGTAGCGCGACGAGTCCCCAAAGTCGATGAAGTTCGCTATGTAGTTGGGGTCGCGCAGGAGTTGCTCATCTGCCAATCGCTTCGAGGCGTCCAGGCGGGCCGCCTTGAATTGGTCGTAGGCCGCACTTTCAAAATCAGGTCCCTTGCTGACGTCAAAGGCGGTTGGCCACGACAGCCAGCTACTGCTGTAGGTGACCACTTCCTGCGGATTAAAGGCGTGGAAGCCTTCTGCAAACAGCGTGTCAATTCCGGTCCCCGTGGAGTAGCGGTACGTGTACGAAGCCTGACGTCCGTAGGTCTGGGTGGCATTTAAGGTGATGCGCATGTCTTGAAGGGGCTCAAGCTGGGCGCGTAGGGTGATGTTGCGGGTCGTGGTTTCGCTCGCGCGCAGCGGCTGGCGTGGGTTTTCGAGCAACCAGCCACTTGCTGCAGCCAGCGACGGCATATCGTGCGGAAGTCCGAGCGCGGCCTTCCATCCCGGAGCCCACTGGGCCGAAGGTGACATTCCGCTGAGCACTGGAGTCGTTGAGAATCCAGGGAGGAGCGACCCCGTATTTAGGCTCGCAGTGGCATTCACGCTCTTGAGCATCGTCGCAAAGTCGACGACTCCCACAAGGATTGTTTTGGCCAACTTCGGCTCGTCGGATTTATCGTTTTTGGTGTTCGCCCCGGCGGGCTGAGCTGGAGCTTTTCCGCCGCGCGCCGTAGCCCCACGAGAGGGCTTCTTCAGCTTGCTGTAGCCTGGAATTAAATTGTACAGCGTCGCCATGTTCGCGTTGGCTGACGCGTTCCACTTGCCACTTGACTCAACTGTGTTTCCGAAGTTCAGAGAATCCAGACCTGGACGGCTCGCCCAGAGGGAGTTGGTCTTCCAGTCCAAGTCTGCGGTGTAGCGCACCTGAGTTTGCAAAAATCCCATCAGCGGGAGCTTATTAATCGGTATCGCCCACGTGGTGTTGATGGTGTGGTGGTACTCTATGGGGCGACCGCCTGCGCGAAGGTTTTCGTTCAAGAAATCCCGCACACTGTCCTCGGAATTAGGCCCAGGGAGCTCGTCAAAACGCAGTCGAATACGCGAGGTGTAGTCGAGCTTCCACATTTTCGTCGGATCCCAAATCACATTGGTGTTGCGGTCCATCGTAAAGTTCTTGCTGTAGGTAATGGGCAGCTGAAACTTCGGATTGTCCACATTGCGCATCTGCATGGTCTGCTGGCTTCGAAGGACGTCAGCCCTGAAGCTCACGCGCGACGGTGTCAGGTTTAGGTTCGCGTCGCGAATCAGTGCGAGGCTCTTTGGCTTTAGGTTTTTAAAGGGCTGAATATTTATCGGATTCGTTTGGTAGGCGTACGCCAGGCTGGCGCGGTTCTCGACCCTGAGGTCCTGGAGCGTGTTGGCGTCACGGCGCAGCACTTCATTAAATGCATAGGTGGCGCTGAGGTTTTCGACGTCCCACGGCATCGGCTTTTTGGGAAGCTTGGCGCTGCCTTCGCCGGCATTGAGACCTTGGGCTTCAGACTTTGATTCGGAATCTCCCATACCCGGTGGGCCAATGGCGGGGCCACGGCCCCCAGCGGCTCCGCCAGTTGGCGCGCGGTCAAGTCGAACATTGGTGAAAGCGACCGCACGCCGCTGCATGAAGTCACTGACCATGGTTCGCAGCGAATCCTTTGCCTGAGCCCCCGGAAGGTTGCCTATCGCCTTACCCATTTCGATGTCGGGACTGTAGGGATTGAACATGGGCGTCTTCCAGTCCTGAGCATGGGTGACAAACATCGGCAGTCGGAGTCGGCTGTTCCCCGGTAAAAAGCGGTGCAGGTCCAGGTTGGTCTGCATGTCGTAGTTGACCGAACTAAACTTATTGCGCTCGTTGGGAGCCATATCGATTCCTCCAAATCCGGGCGTCGAGAAGCCTCCGCTCAGCGCCACCTGGCCGAGGTCGGCCAGCTTGGCGGTTCCGCGCGCAATGCCCGCCACGCCACCGCGGTTATCAAAGTCGGTCATTCGGAGTTCGTTGATCCACACTTCCGCGCACTTGCTCAATCCGTCGTCGGTAGGGTTGGATGAGGAGCGGCGCGGATTGCGAACGCCCACCATCATCGTGCGCACCCACCCGAGGTTGGGCGTGCCCACGACACGGTACACCCGATCTCCATCAACCCGCTCGTACGGCATTGCGGGAGTGATGTTCGGATTGGTGCGCATCGCAGCATCGCGCTCGAGCTTGAGTGCCGTCCAAATTGCGAATTCGATGTCGACATCGTTGGCCGCTGGCCAGACCACATCTTCTGCCGTGCTCGCCCAGGGTGTTACGGTAAGGGGCATTTCGTATTCGTAGTAGTTCTGACTGTAGTCGTTTCCGAAGCGCACAAAAAGACGCAAGTCTCCGTTGTTTAACGCATTTGGATCGTCACCTGCCTCGGCGTGCACAAACATTTTTACACGTTTGTTCATACGCATGTCGACGCTGGTGTTCTTGAAGACCGCGCGTCCGTCTCCGTCGCGCAGCCCGCAGGTGCGCAGACTTAGCGACTGCTCATTCTGCTGAAGGATTGAAGTGTTGCCCAGCAGCACCTGACGGCGGATTCCCGGAGGCATCACGTAGGCCACAGGAACCCGGCCGCCGTTCTCTTCAAGGTTAACGGCATTGACGGCAAACGAGGTTTCGTCGGATTCGTCCACGGGAATCATTTCGCGGGCCGCGTCAAGGCTGAATCGGTAGCGCCTCCATTCGCCGCGCACCAGGTCCAATCGCGCCATGCGCAGTACCACGGGCTGCTGCCAGTCGCGCAAGATCCAGCGGGCGAAGCGCACCGACCTGAAGTCTTGGGCTCCATTCACCTTTTGGTCGGGCTCAAAGACCGGAATCTTGAACTGAATCCACCGCACTGGCTTGCGGGTTTGGTCGGGCAATAAATCAGTGGTCGTTTCGTAGATGTCGGCGATGTAGTTCTGGCCAACCACAAAGTCCTCGGGGCGCATTGAAATGCGGTAGCTGAAGTACTGCTCGCTTCGGTTGAGGGTGGCGTCTCGGTTGACGTCCTCTTTGTCGGGCATATTGGTACTCATCGCGGGCTGGCCGTCGACAAGGTCGGTGCGCGAGTTGCCGTCGGGATTGTTGAAGTAGCGGTAGCGCTCCAAAATGTTTGCGTCGGCCTGGTCCTGGTTGGTGCCGCGGTAAAAGACGAAGTTGTCTGCGGCCGGATCGATTTGTGCGGCAGTGTACACGGGGCTCCCGGGGCCAAACGCGGCTTGAATGCGGTCGAGGTAGGTTTGGGATCCAGGGCCGAGCCAACGTCGCTCGTCGTCGTCGCGGAGCCCGTCAAGGCCCACATCTTGGTTGGGACGCGAGGCCCCACTGTTGTCAAAGGCGTCGACCACGGGTTGGTAGCGAGAGGCATAGCCCCAAACCGAGGAATCCACATCTGTTCGCGATCCGTCAGAAGGGAGTCCGTGCTCGAACGACTGCATTCCGTCCTTGAGAATGTCCTCAGACACGTTGCCAAGGTGCAGGTATACATCGCCGCCCGGCGCAGTGGGGTTGTCCAAGAAGGGGTCCATCACCCAGAACTGTACGAATTCAATGTTTTGCTCCTCAAAGTTGTTGATGGTGAGCTGGCGCATGATTCCGCCCCAGCGACTGCGCGGATCTTTGAGCGTTCCGTCGGGGTTCAGACCCGCAGAAATTCCGTTCAAGCCCTGAACGTCGTAGTTGTACGGACCGCGTTCGGTGGGGTCAAACTGCAGGTCAAAGGTGTTGATGTTGCGCGCCTGGCTCGGATCCAGGGTAATGTTGGGGAACACCTCTGCAAACGGAACCATGCGCTGGTAGTGGTCGCTGGTGATGGCGGGGTTGTCGCGAATGTTTTGAGGCGTAATGCTGGTTCCGGTAAAAAACGAGTTGTCAATCATGTACCAGGCCATGCGGGCGCGGTTGTAGTTCGACGCCCAGTCGTTGGCCATGGAAGCTTCAGGAAAGAGGTCGGGCTGGCCGTCGGGCACAGAGGCGAGCTGCCAGGTGGTGGTTCCGCGCAGGTCAATCGCCGTTTGACTGCTTTCGAAGTCGTCGAGGTAGGTGGTCGGCTCACCGTTGACGTTGATGATGCGCGGTGACCCCGGAAGGAGCTGCGCAACCTCTGCCGTGAGCATGATGCTTGACGGTGCCTTTGTGGACACAAAGGGAAGCTTGTCAAGTGCGCGCGTCAACCCCGGTAAATTCTTCTCGTACTGGGTGTTGAGTCCCCAGATGGCGTTGCGGACGGGCTCGTCGCCGGCGCTCACTTTTTGGGTGAGTGCCCCCTCTCGAAGCTGCAGTAGGGAGCCTCCGACCACCCAGTTCGGCTGGAGCTGGTGGTTGACTGTGAGTCCCGTAAACGTTTTTGCCTGAAAGTTGAAGAGCGAATTGTTTTCAAAACTAACCCGTATCGGAACCCCACTCTGAACAATAGCCTCGTTGATGATTCGCACTTGACCCAGGGCATAGTCCACCGTAAAATCTTGATTTTCAGTAAGTCGATTGCCCCCGGCCGTGACCGAAATGGATCCGCGGGGAATGTTAAAGGAGTTGAGCTGTATGACGGATCCGCCCGCCGACTTGTAGCGGCCGCGAAGCATGAATTTGTTGCGCTGGGTTTGTTCCTGAGCGCGGAACAGCGTGGAGTCGTAGAGCTCCTGGTAGACGTAGCGCTTGCGCTCGTCGGCCGACGAAAGCTGCTTGGACAGCGAAGAGCCAAAGGGCTCGAGCGCCGGCAGAATGATGCGCCCCGTCGACGTCAACACGGTGAGGCCCTCTACAAAATCAAATAGTCCGTCGGGAAATGGGTCGCCGTTGCTGTTCACCTTATCGGTCTGAAGGACCTGAACAAGGAGCTGGTCCTTGACACTTGACTTGGGCAAGAACGGAATCGGCAGTCCAGTCTCGTCGTTGACGTAGAGCAGTTCGAGTCGAAAATCCTCGGGGCTCAACTGGAACGCGTTGAGGTTGTACACGTTCTTCATCATGAGGTCCCAGGCCGGGCTGCGCACATTGAGGATTTGGTGCTTTAGCAACTTAAGAATGAGCGACTTTGGAGCGACGATTCCGTCGTTTGAAAACTCACCCACCTGGTAGGTTCGGCCGTTGACGGTGTACTGATAGGCTACCGCGACCACCTCGTCTTGATTGAGAGCGGTGTTGAGTGAAAGGTATCCGAGCTGGGGATGAAAGCTGTACTCATTGGGCTGCAGCATTCGAGCATTGGTGAGCTGTGCGTACTCAATGTTGCCGTCGTAGCCGCTCGCATCAAGAATGGATCCTGCCGAGGCGGCATCGCGAATTGAGGCATAGCGCTGCAGCATTTCTTGCGGATCCAGTCGGTTGACGCGGTTGCTGGGCCAGGGGTCTGCGCTGGGTCCCGGAAAAATCGCTTCACCCGACAGACTGCGAGCGGTATTTCGGTAGGCGCCCCCCTCCCCTTCACCGAGATCCAAGAACGCGATAAGGTTGCGGACTTCAGTTGGGGTATTGCGGCGGTTGGTCACCCACACCTCGACTCGGGTGATTTGTACGGGGGATTGGATGATGGGGCGGGTTCCGACCCACTGCTCGTAGCGGTCGCGAAAGAACTGCGACAAAAAGAAGTGGCGGTTGGCCTCATAGGCATCTCCCTGAATCAGAAACTCTTGCGTGGAGGCTCCGCCCTGAATATTCATACTTTGACTCTGCGAGCGCTGCTCGGCAAGCACCGTGGTCACCGTGGTCTTGCCAAACTGCATCTGGGTTTTGAGGCCAAAAAGGCTCTGAACGCCGGTGATCAGGCTTCCGTTGGTCGGCAGGCTGACGTCGCCCATCTCGAAGCCCTTGAGGATGTCATCTTCTTGGCCCTTAAAGTCGAGCTTGATTTTGTTCTCAAACGCAAAGGTGGCCTCCGTATCAAAATTAAAGTTCAGGTTGAGCCGGTCACCGAGCTTTCCGGCGGCGCTGATCTGCATCTTTTGGTCGAAATCAAACGCCATGGTACGGCGGTTACGTTCCGGAACTATCGGGTTTTTGATGTGCTGGTAGCGCAGGCCAAACCGAATTTCGGCACTTCCTGTAGGGCGGATTTCAAGTTGGTCTGAACCAAAAATATCCCGCAGTACGGGATTTGTGATGTTCATGTCGGGCACGATACTCGATCCGTCGCGGTCTGAAGTGCTCGTGCCTTGAGCCCAGCGCTGCTGCCAGTAGTCAGATTCCAACTGACTGAACTTGAGCTTTTGGTAGTCCGCCGCACTCAGGTAGCGCGGAGCTCCGACGGGAACCCCCGCCACCGTGCGCTGCAGAATGTAGAACCCGGTCACTGGGTCGTAGGTCACCTCGGTCTTCCAGTTTGGCGGAGTCGGCAGGCCCGGCATCGGCCAGCCCGTACTCGTGGTGTCTTGTGCTCCAAGGCGCAGAACTGCCAGCAAGCCTAGCCCAACCAGTACCCCACGAATGTTCATCAGAGTCGAGCTAAAGCGCGTTTGATCAAATCTTCAACATTGGCATCTGCCGCCTCTGCCGCCAAGGCAGACAGCGCTTTTTCAACTGCGGGACGCGCAAATCCGAGCACGAGCAGTGCCTCCAAGGCCTCATGGCGAGCCGAGGGTCCTCCTGCAGAAAGTGGGCTCGATGCACCCAGTTTGACAGCCTTGTCGCGAACGTCTACGACGATGCGCTGCGCCGTCTTGGCGCCAATGCCCTTGATGCGCTGGAGGCTCCCGGAATCCCCATTCGCCACAACGCTCAGGGCCTCTTCGGGGCGAAGCGTGGACAAAATGACACGGGCAGTACTGGCTCCGACGCCCGAAACCGAATTGAGCATGAGAAAGACCTCGCGCTCGAGTTCGGAAGCAAAACCAAACAGAAGCTGCGCGTCCTCACGGTATACCGGATGCAGTAGGAGCTTGACCTCTCCGCCATCAGGCAGTTGGCCAAACGTCGTCAACGAAATGTGGATGAGGTAGCCCAACCCGCCGCATTCCACCACGACATGTGTGGGGGTTTTCTCAACGAGAGTTCCGCGTAGGTGGTGAAGCATACCCCGTTTAACGCCGGCTAAGGCGAATTCGTATGCTTAGTTGACAGTAACCTTAACTGTGCGCGCACCGTTGGTTCCTACCACTCGAGCGAGCCACAGTCCGCGCTGGTTGGGAACCGCTACCGAGCCGTCAGAGGCGACCGGGGCTGTCAAGGCGACGCGACCGAGTGCATCGACCCATTCGACGCGTACAGCGTTTGTGGGTAGGCCAAACATACGCGCACCACTGCGCGCAGGAGACGGGTAAAGCTGCATTGCTGAAACCTCAGCCTCAGGTGTCGCCACGTAGCGGTTGAAGGCATAAACAACCTGAACACGAAGTGAGTCGGTAGCATCGGCGGCATTGATAAAGCTGTACCAAATGGTGTCTTGACCGTTAGCCGAAGTGTCGCGAACGTAGGCGTAGCCGCTGAAATCGTTCGCAGTATTACCGGCGCCGATCGTGACTGTACCCTGGCTCTGGTTGGCCCACACGGGGTAGCACAAGTCCCAGCAGAAGTAGTTTGAATCAACCAATCCAGTGGTACCGACCTTGCGGCGAACCACGATGTAGTCCTTACTAGCAGTCGAAGTGTTGGTCACCGACACATGGGCTGTCGCCTGGATGCCGCTGTGGCTGTTGGTGGACGCAACGCTATCCATGGATGCGACGGTCAAGCTTTGCGCTCCGGCGGCGCTTGCGGCCAGAAGGGCGCATAAGAGTACGAACTTTTGCATTGACCAAAGGTACTTAGATTAATACTTTGCACCAATGCTGCCGAGCGCGTTCATTTTTTGCGTAGTTTTCGGCCGCTTAACCCTTATATAAAAGCCCTTTCAAATGAAGCACCTTACGCTGACGGCACTTGCCGGTCTTTTAAGCCTTAGTGCCTTTGGCCAAAACCGCATGGTGTTGGTAGAGCACTTCACTCAGGCTTCGTGCGGACCCTGCGCCACGCAAAACCCCGCACTGAAAACACTCCTCGATGCCAATCCAACCAAAGTGGTGGCACTCAAGTACCAAGTTAGCTGGCCCGGCTACGACCCCATGTACCTCCAAAATCCAACTGAGGTAGATGCCCGCGTGCAGTACTACGGTGTGACGGGCGTACCTAATTCTGTGATGGACGGTAGCGGTCCTGGATCTCCAGGTACGATCGTAACTCAAGCGACGATTGACAACCGCTACAACACAGCTGCCCCATTGAACATCACGGCCAGCCATCAGTGGACTCCAGGTTACGACTCAATACAAATCGGCGTGTTTATCGCGAATGCGGGGTCAACGACCGTTACCTCAGGTGCTGCAGGTTCGTTGAAACTTCACGTTGCCATTGTAGAAGAAGAGATCAACTACCCTTCGGCCCCCGGTTCAAATGGTGAGACGAGCTTCTACCAAGTAATGCGCAAAATGGTTCCAAACCAGAGCGGAACCACCCTGGCCGATACATGGACCGGAGGCCAGACGCAAATGCTGAGCTTCAAGGTTGCAGCCCCTGCCTACTTGGCCAATTTGAATGAAGTTGCCATCGTGGCATTCATTCAAGACAACCAGGGCAAGGCTGTACTGAATGCTGCCAAAACCACTCCACAGGTAATTTCTGGTCTTCCGGACCTCGGAGTAACTGGCTTCACTGCCGCTACCGCGGGCCTCTGCAACGGAACCACAACACCAACTATGACGATCAAGAACGAGGGTAGCCTCGCGATTACGTCTGCAGTGGTGGGCTACAGCATTAACGGCGGCACACCCGTAACTCAAAACTGGACTGGCAACCTCGCAGGTGGTGCTACGGCAAGCGTGAGCTTCCCGCAAGTGACACTTCCTGCTGGCGCTAATTCAATCGTAGGTACGGTATCTGCTCCGAACGGAACTGGCGACTACAACGGAATGAACAACATGTCGGCTCCTGTGATGGCTGCGGTCTTGAACAACACGCCCACACCTGCACCGTACATGCAAGACATGGAATCTGCAGCATTCAATGAAATCCCATCAGACTTCATCATGACGTACAATACGTCTGACGCTCCACTTGTTACCGTAGTTTCGAAAGCAAACGTGAACGGTTTGACATGGGAATTGGGCGGATACGGCCAATCACCCAAGTCGCTCATGGTGGACTTCTACACCATGACTGCGGGCGACCAAGCGAGCTTGATCACGCCAAAAGTTGGTGGAATCACGGCCAACCACAAGCTGCGCTTTCAGCACGCTTACGCCTCGTACGCTGGTGAAGCCGACGGTTTGAAGGTATATGTGTCCACGAACTGTGGCGCCTCTTGGACCAACATCTTTGACAAGGCCGGAACGGCGCTTGCTACTGCACCCAACGCTACCAGCCGATTCTTCCCACAGCCCACGCAGTGGTACCCGAACGAAATCAGCTTGGCTTCGTACTCAGGTCAGGAGGTTCTCTTCAAGTTTGAGTGCAACTCAGCCTACGGAAACAACCTGTGGTTGGACAACATTCACGTTGGAACCAACGCGATGGGCGGTGAAGAACTTGAGCTCGCAACCGCACACCTCTACCCTAACCCTGCTCGCGATGCCGTCAAGGTTCTCGTAGCGGCTGTAGAAGCTGGTGATGCAAGTGTTGAAGTATTCAACCTGAACGGACAACTCGTGCTTTCAGCTTCTGAGGCGGTGGCCGCAGGAACGAACGAACTGAACCTGAACGTTGCGGGACTTGCCAACGGCATCTACACCGTAAAAGTTGCGATGAGCGACCGTGTAGAGACCCTGCGCTTTACGGTACAGCACTAAGCGAGTAGCTCAATTGATGGGAGCGCCCTGGTCGTTTGGCCGGGGCGCTTTTTTTTGTGGGACCTTCGGACTTGGCCAAGCCCCGCGCCATGGCGTACCTTGAGCACATGAAAACCTTGATCACCACCCTATTGGTGGCTTCGGCCACTCTAATTTCCGCACAATCGCTTCCGCACGTGTCGGTACTTAAGCTCGACGGAAGCAAAACTGAACTGACCAGCCTCCGCGAAGAGGGCAAACCCATGATTGTCAGCTTTTGGGCAACGTGGTGCAAACCCTGCATCAACGAACTGAACGCAATGGCTGAACTCTACGACGACCTGCACGAAGAAACCGGTGTAACGTTGGTTGCGGTGAGCATCGACGATTCACGCACGAGCCCCAAGGTTGGACCCTTTGTCGCCGGTCAGGGTTGGGACTACACGGTCGTCCTTGACCCCAACAGCGACCTTCGCCGCGCGATGGGCGTCAACAATGTTCCCCACACCTTCTTGCTCAATGGTGCTGGCGAAGTCGTGTGGCAGGCCAACAAATACGTTCCGGGCGAAGAAGAAGTGCTCGTCGCTGAAGTTCGCAAGCTCAAGTAAGCCATGCGCCGAATTGCAGTAATAGTGGCGCTTGCGACCGCAGGTTCCGCCGCAGCGCAAACGGGGCAGACTGATGCCTTGGGCGGAACCCTTCGGGCCGTCGTCCAAATGGATGCACAGATGTACGTACGCGACTCTGTGCTCGATCCCGCCGGAGACTACTACCCCGACGAACGTGCGCTGGGCCAAGGTTGGGCCCTGTTTACCTACGAGCGCGGAAACCTTCGCATGGGCTTGCGCTACGAGAACTACCAAAATGCCATTCTCGGGTTCCCGACCGGATACCGCGGAGAGGGAATCACGTACCGCTACGCCCAATGGCAGCAGGGCAAGTTTGACATTACCGTGGGCAACTTTTTTGAGCAATTTGGTCAAGGATTGGTCTTTCGCGCCTACGAAGAGCGCGGCCTCGGTCTTGACAACGCCATGGATGGGAGCCGTATCATTGCCCGCCTACCGAAGGGACTTACGCTCAAAGGTGTAATCGGTCGCCAGCGCGTCTACTTTGCGAACAGCGACGGAATTCTGCGCGGAACCGATGCGGAATGGGCGCTGCGCGAAGCGGTACCGGCCTTGGACAAGATGGGGCTTGGCGTTACGCTTGGGGCCAGTTTTGTGTCAAAGTTCCAGCGGGGTTTTGACCCCTTGCTGAACCTACCTGCCAATGTGGGGTCGTGGGCGTACCGCTTTGGTGCCAACTACCGCGGAATTGATCTCAAGGCAGAATACGCCTACAAAATCAATGATCCCAACTTTGACAACGGCTACATCTACAAGCCGGGCGAAGCATTCGTCGCCACGGCCACCTACAGCCGCAGGGGTTTTGGCGTGCTTGCGATGGCAAAACGGATTGACAACTTCAGCTTTCGTTCCGACCGCAACGCGCAGCAGTTTGACGCATTGGTCAACTTTATTCCGCCCACCGGCAACCTGCACACCTACGCGCTACCCGCCCTCTACCCCTATGCGACCCAAATCAATGGGGAGATGGGCTACCAGTTCGACGTCAACTACCTGATTCCGAAAAAGACCAAGCTCGGAGGCAAGTACGGCACCAAACTCGCCCTGAGCGTCGCCGCCTCGCAGAGCATTAACCGCCGACCCCTCGAAGACGGAAGCTTCGGCGACAAAGGCACGCAGGGCTACCTCAGCGACGCCCTGACATGGGGTGAGATTCCCTACTTCCGCGACGTGAACTTTGGAATCAGCCGCAAGTTCAGCTCGAAGTACAAATCCCAGCTGACCGCCTACCGATTCGTGTACAACAAGTCGGTGCTCGCCGACGGAGTCAACGATTACGCCATTCTCAACGCACCCGACAGCGACAGCGTCTTGGTGGTTCCGGCCGTCGTTTGGGAACAGCAGTTCTCGCTACCCCGCCACCAAACCCTGCGGACTGAATTCCAGTGGTCAGGCGGCGAAGGCTTTCGCGGCGCGTTGGCCATGGCCTTGGCCGAATGGACCGTTTCAGAGCATTGGGTACTTGCGGTTCAAAACATTTACAACTACGGCCACCCTTCAGAATCGCGCCGCATTCACTATCCGCTGGTTTCGGTGGTCCACTTTGACGGTCCGACGCGGGTGCAGCTGGGCTACGGCCGCCAGCAGCAGGGAATTTTCTGTGTGGGCGGAGTGTGCCGGGTGGTTCCGCCGTCCAACGGCCTCAGTTTATCGCTAACGACTCAATTCTAATGCGGAACCTTATTCTCGCCGCTCTAGCGCTCGCAGCCGTCGCTTCTTGCGACATCATCGACGAACCCTTTCGCAACCCCAACGGTGGCGGTTCTACCGAGGCTAACGGGGATACCGTCCTTCAAACTGAACGGGCCGTGCTTGTGGAAGACTTTACCGGCCACCAGTGCAAGAACTGCCCGAAGGCCTCTAAAGTGCTCAAGCAACTGGACAGCCTCTACGGTTCAGCTAAGGTGATCGGACTCGCCATTCACGCCGGGCCAGCCAACTTTACGGCCGTTTCAGCGGACTACCCCACCGACTTCACAACCGAGGACGGCGACGATCTCGCTAGCTTTTTTACCGTGTGGGGTTTGCCGCTTGGAATGGTCAACCGACTTGACTACCCTACAAACGCCCACCTCAAAACCTACAGCTCGTGGACGGCCTTAGCGGCTACAGAACTGTCGCTGGCTCCTGAAATCTTGTTCAACGCCTACAGCGGATTTGACAGTGTTTCTCGCGTCGGAACCCTTCGGGTCGAACTCCGTGCACAGGCCCCACAGTCCAATGCGGTTGGACTTGCCGTATACCTCAAGGAATCCGGAATCGTGTCTCCGCAGTTAATGCCCGACCAAACCCGGGACGCAAACTACGTACACTACAACGTATTTCGCAGTGCACCCTGGGGCCCATTCGGTCAAGAAGTTTGGGCAGCAGGAACCACCACGGCCCAAAGCACGGCAACCTACGACGTTTCGGCCACGCTTGATGCCGGTTGGGACGCCCACCACATGCATTGGGTCGCTATTGCATACGACCGCAGCACCTACAGGGTGCTGCAGGCCGTGCAGATCGACGTCAAGTAAGGGATTCGTCCTTGGGTCCAAATGCGGCTGCAACGTTGCGCTGAATCCGCTCCAGCCCGGTGCGCGCGGCGGCGGACTTCCCAAACGCGGCATTAAAAGCACTCTGGCTGGCCTCCCGCCAGTCGTCGAGCGACCATTCAACCCAGCTTCCCGGAACCCATGCGGGTTCTTGATGGGGCTGGGCGTGCCGGTTCCAGGGACACACTTCTTGGCAGATGTCGCAGCCAAACACCCACGAATTCAGGGATTCCGCCATATCGCGCGGAAGTGATCCATGCAGCTCAATCGTTGCATGACTGATGCAGCGCGCACTGTCCACCACCTTTGGAGCTACAATCGCCAGCGTTGGGCATGCATCGATGCAGCGGGTGCAGGTTCCGCAGTGGTCGGCCACCTGAAGGTCCGGAACAAACTCAACGTCCAAAATCAGCTCGGCCAAAAAGAAGTACGACCCTGTGTTCTTGCGCAGAATCAACGAATTCTTGCCGACCCAACCCAAACCGCTGCGTTCGGCCCAGGCCCGTTCCATCACCGGGGCGCTGTCCACGAAGCAGCGCCCGTCGAGGTCTCCCAATGCAGAACGAAGCACATCCAGCAACTCAAAAAGCCGGTCCTTGACCACGCGGTGGTAGTCCTCGCCGTAGGCGTAGCGAGCTACCCGAGGGCGCCCGTCTGCCTCGAGCTCTGAAGGTTCAGGGTAGTAGTTGAACGCCAAGCTTACCACCGACTTTGCGCCAGGCACCAGTACGCGTGGGTCCAATCGCTTGTCAAAATGCTTCTCCATGTAGCGCATACTGCCGTGCAGCCCGTTCTTGAGCCAGTCCTCAAGGCGCGGAGCCTCACTGGCCAAAAACTCTGCCCGTGCTACACGCGCCTCCATGAACCCAAGGCGCTTGGCCTCGGATTTGAGCAGCGCCGTCGCTTCGGTACGCGTCATGAAAACAAATCAGGGCCTCCAGACGGAGTTCGACCGAGGTGCTTGTATGCTTTGTCCATTGCCATTCGGCCGCGCGGGGTACGCGCCAGGTAGCCCTCTTGGATGAGGTAGGGCTCGTAGACCTCTTCGAGGGTCTCGGCTTGTTCGCTCACCGCGGTAGCCAGCGTGCTTAAGCCCACAGGGCCACCCCGAAACTTGTCAATCAAGGTCGTCAGGATCCGGTTGTCCATCTCGTCAAGGCCGTGGGCATCAACGTCGAGCGCATCCATTCCGAAGCGCGCCACTTCAAGGTCAATCACCGTCTTGTCTCGAACCTGTGCAAAGTCGCGCAAGCGGCGAAGCAGGGCATTGGCAATTCTCGGGGTTCCCCGACTGCGTCGGGCGACTTCAATAGCAGCGTCGGACTCGATTCCGACGTTTAAAATATTTGAGGAGCGTTCTACAATCGTCGAAAGCAGCTCGACGCTGTAGTACTCCAGGCGCGCCGCGATTCCGAAGCGGGCACGAAGCGGAGAGGTCAGCAAACCACTGCGTGTGGTGGCACCAATCAGCGTAAACGGCTTCAAGCGAATTTGCACCGAGCGCGCGGCAGGCCCTGATTCGAGCATGATGTCAATTTGGTAGTCCTCCATCGCGCTGTAGAGGTACTCCTCAACCACGGGACTCAATCGGTGAATCTCGTCAATAAACAGCACGTCGTGGGCGTCGAGGCTCGTGAGAAGCCCGGCCAAGTCTCCGGGCTTGTCGAGAACTGGGCCACTCGTGAGCTTGAGTGCGGAACCCAGTTCACCCGCAATAATGTGCGCCAACGTCGTCTTTCCAAGTCCCGGAGGGCCGTGGAGCAGCACGTGGTCCAGAGCTTCTTCGCGCTGGCGAGCCGCCTGAACAAATACCTTGAGGTTCTCAAGCACCTTGGCCTGACCGGCAAAGTCGTCAAAGCGCGCTGGCCGTAGCCGCTGTTCCGCCTCGCGGTCGTCCATTCCCGCCGTGGAGGCGTCGTGCAGAAAATCCACCATAGCACAAATGTAAACGGCCGCCCGTGGATTCCGGGCGGCCGTTCAACGAACTTATAAACGCTTAGTGGGCTTGCTCGCCGTCCTTGAGCGGAGTAGTCTGAACCACAAAGTCCTCGTCGTGACCAGGCTTACTGTAGTCGTACGCCCAACGGTGTACCTCAGGAAGGGCACCTGGCCAGTTGCCGTGGATGTGCTCCACGGGGGTCGTCCACTCCAAGGTATTTGACTTCCACGGATTCTGTGGGGCCTTGGGGCCGCGCCACATTGAATAGAAGAAGTTGAAGAAGAAGATCACTTGAGCGATACCGCCTCCGATGGCAAACATTGTGATGATCACGTTAATGTCCTGAAGCTCATCAAAGATGGGGAATTCCGCGTTGCTGTAGTAGCGGCGGGGCAAACCAGCCAATCCGGTAAAGTGCATCGGGAAGAATACTCCGTAGGCACTCACGAAGGTGAGCCAGAAGTGCAGGTAGCCCATAGACTTATTCATCATGCGGCCGTACATCTTGGGGAACCAGTGGTACACCCCTGCAAACATTCCAAAAATCGCCGACAGACCCATTACAATGTGAAAGTGCGCTACCACGAAGTAGGTGTCGTGCACGTTGATGTCCAAGGCAGAGTCACCGAGAATGATACCCGTCAGACCACCCGCCACAAATGTGCTCACGAGCGCGATTGAAAAGAGCATCGCGGGCGTAAACTGGATGTTGCCCTTCCACAGTGTGGTGATGTAGTTAAAGGCCTTTACTGCAGACGGAATCGCAATCAGAAGCGTCGTAAAGGTGAAGACCGAACCGAGGAACGGATTCATACCCGTCACAAACATGTGGTGACCCCACACGATGAACGACAGGAAGGCAATCGCAAGGATTGAACCGATCATTGCACGGTACCCGAAGATCGGCTTGCGTGAATTGGTCGCGATCACCTCAGAAGTGATTCCGAGCGCCGGAAGCAAGATGATGTACACTTCAGGGTGGCCCAAGAACCAGAACAGGTGTTCGTACAGCACCGGGCTACCACCTTGGTTGCCGAGCAATTCGCCCGCTACCATGATGTCGCTCAGGTAGAACGAGGTTCCGAGCATACGGTCCATCATTAGCAGCAGCGCAGCGCTCAACAGAACCGGGAACGACAGTACCCCGAGAATGGCGGTCACAAAGAAGGCCCAAATCGTCAGCGGAAGGCGCGTCATGCTCATTCCCTTCGTGCGAAGGTTGATCACCGTCACGATGTAGTTCAGCGATCCAAGAAGTGAACCCGCGATGAACAAGGTCATCGACACGAGCCACAGCGTCATACCGGCTCCAGAACCTGGCATCGCCTGAGGAAGCGCGCTCAAAGGAGGGTACACGGTCCATCCGCCCGAAGCAGGACCCGTCTCTACAAAAAGTGACACCACCATCACTACTGAAGATGCGGCAAAGAACCAGTACGAAAGCATGTTCAGGAAGCCTGAAGCCATATCGCGCGCACCGATTTGCAATGGAATGAGCAGGTTTGAGAAGGTTCCGCTGAGGCCCGCAGTGAGTACGAAGAACACCATGATGGTTCCGTGAATCGTCACCAATGCGAGGTACATGTTGGGGTCCATCACTCCTCCTGGAGCCCACTTGCCCAAGAAGGTCTCAAGAATGGGGAAGCTCTCACCCGGCCATGCGAGCTGCAGGCGAAAGAGCATGGACATAAACACCCCGATGAGTCCCATGAACATACCGGTGATCAGGAACTGCTTCCCAATCATCTTGTGGTCCATCGAGAATACGTACTTCGTCCAGAAGTTCTCGGTGTGGTGCTCGTGATCGTGGTGTGCGTCGTGAGCGTGGTCGTGTGCGTGGTCAGCCATATTCGTCGTTCGTTTCAGGTATTACAACAATTCAGCAATAGTCTTTTGTTCAGCAAGCCATTTCTGGTATTCTGCTTCGGTCTCTACCACGATGTTCATTTGCATGTTGTAGTGGGCGGAACCGCAGATCTTGTTGCACAAAAGGATGTAGTCGTAGGCGTAGGCCTCTTCACCTTTTGCGGTACGGATGTCGTTGATTCGCTTGACTTTACCCACGACCTCGGCATCCTGGCGCATTTCGGCCGTGGTTACCGTTGGCGTAAACTGGAACTGGGTAGTCATACCCGGAACACAGTTCATTTGGGCGCGGAAGTGCGGCATGTAGGCCGAGTGAATCACGTCCTGCGAGCGGAACTTGAACAGTACCGGGCGACCCACCGGAAGGTGAATTTCGGTCGCAACCTTATCGTCTGCAGCGAGCGCATCAAGGGTATCGACACCCAGCACGTTTGCATCTTTAATCAAACGAACGTTTGCAAAGCCAAGCTTGTTGTCGGCACCCGCGTAGCGCGCTGTCCACTTGAACTGCTGCGCATAGACTTCGATCACCATCGGCTCCTGCTCGTTCTTTGGGTTCATGGTCTTTGACCAGGTCGTCATACCGTAAATGATGAGTACGGCAAGAATCAGCGCTGGAACAATCGTCCAAATGAACTCCAAGCGGTTGTTGTGCTCGTAGTACGTTGCCTTGCGGTTTGAAGATCCGCGGTACTTCCATGCAAAATAGAACAGGATGGGCTGCACGACCACAAACATGGCCATGATGACGTACATCGAAATGTTAAAGAGGTTGTCGATGTCGTTGCCGTGTTCAGACGCGGACTTCGGAAGCATCACCTTGCTCCACGTCGCCAGCATCCAAAAAAATGCAACCATGAGGCCGATTCCGAAGAACAGCATCAACCATCCTTGGTTGTTGTTGTCTTTGTCGGTAATCTCATACTCGGCACGCTTGCGAGCCTTCGACGAAAGTTCAAAAATGCGAATAAGCTGAAGTGCCGTAAGCACGGCCAGCACGAGGACGATAAGGGTCATAGTTCCAGACATAAACGTTTCTTTTCGGGCGTCCGATTATTGATGGAAGTGCTCGCTTTCGGTGAGCATCGGGTGGTTCTTTAACTTGAGCGGAGCTTTTGCCAACTGGCTCAGCGTCACCCACAAAAAGAGGCCGGCATAGAACAAGATTCCACCTAGTTCGGCAAAACCAAATCCGTAGTCGTAGCCCACCGCTCCAGGCATAATCATGATGTAGTGGTCGAGCCAGTGGCCAGCCAGTACAAAGAATGCAGCCAAGCCAATGAATCCAAAAATTCGCTTGGCATCTCGCGACATCAGCACCAAAATGGGGAAGATGAAGTTCATCGCGACCATGGCGACAAACAATGGCTTGTACTCGCCCTTGAAGCGCGGTAAGTAGTAAGTCACCTCTTCAGGAATGTTCGAGTACCAAATCAGCATGTACTGGCTGAACCACAGGTAGGTCCAGAATACGCTGAAGGCAAACATGAATTTTCCGAGGTCGTGCTGGTGGTTGGCATTGATCCACGGGAGGTGGTTGTTAATGCGCAGGTACATCACCAGCAAGTTGAGGACAGTCATGGCGGTTACGAACATGCCGGCAAAGGTGTACCATCCAAAGAGGGTCGAGAACCAGTGCGTGTCAATGGACATCACCCAGTCCCATGCACTTGTCGAAGAGGTCACGGCATAGAGCACGATAAACGTGGCTGCCAATTTGCGCTGCGTAAAGAACATGTTTTGACCCGCGGGCAATGCGTCTTCACGAAGGCTGTTGCGGCGAAGTAAGTATGCGGCACCCGCCCAAATGACCAAGTAGGCCAGCGTACGGATCGTGAAGAACGGAAGGTTCAAGTAGCCTTCCTTACCCGCAATGATGGGGTCGTAGTTGGCACTCGCAGGGTCCATGATGCCTTCGGCCATCCAGTGCCACAGGTGGTGCATGTGCATCCCTCCGGTCACGGCCAAAAACAAGATTCCGAGAATTGGGATTCCGACGTACATCGAAACCGCCTCAAAGACACGGATCAGACCCGCAGACCAGCCCACCTGTGCAGCATACTGAATGGCGAGAAAGAACAAGGTTCCGATACCAATACCCAAGAAGAAGATACTGTTGACCAAGAAGGCCGCCCAAGGACGGTTGGCACTCAGATCGTGCGATGCGCCGTGGCTGTCGTGGCCCGCGGCTTCGTGGCCCGCAGCTTCGTGGCCCGCGGCTCCGTGGCTGTCTGCTTCATGGCCCGCAGCTGCGGGATCGGCAACCGTGGCGTCATCAGTATGCGCTTCTTCAGCATGTGCTTCGTCGGCGTGAGCTTCTTCAGCATGTGCTTCGTCGGCGTGAGCTTCCTCGGAATGCGCTTCGTCGACGTGAGCCTCCTCAGCTACAGCAGCAGCAGGAGCATGCGATGCAGCATCGTGACCTTCAGAATGTGCGGCCACAGCGTCACCATGACCCTCGGCCGCGTGCGACGAGTAGTCTGTATTAAAGCCGATGAGCAAGAACACCAAACCCACTAGAGTCAGCGACCCCGCGAGCAATTTCATTTTTGAAGTGAATACAAACATGTCTTCTTAGGCTAATAAATTAGGCAGCAGGTTGAGCTGAAGCTGAGGAGTCTGCAGCCGGTGCTGCTGCGCCTGGAACTTGGTCTTCACGAAGCTTCCACACGTACTTGATAATCTTCCAGCGCTCCTCGTAGTTGAGCTGCGAAGCATGGCTACCCATGTTGTTCTTGCCGTACATGATGACGTGGTAAATGCTTCCAGGAGTGATGTCCGGAAGCTTATCTGCACCGTAACCTGGGATGCCCAAGATCTTTTCACGCTGCATCAGGATTCCGTTGCCGTCACCCTTCTCGCCGTGGCAGTGCGAGCAAAATTGGGTGTACAACTGCTTACCTGATTCCGCATCAAGGGCGGCATACATTGCTGGCACCTCGGTGTTGGCGCGCGACGCCGCATAGCCTTCATTGCTATTCGGAATCGTGTAGGGCACGTAGCCACGGGGGACCGTGCCTTCGACCGGCTCCTTGGCCGTTCCAGGCTCGTAGGTCTGGTGCGACGGTGAGCGGTACATGTCGTCCATGTAGGTGTAGCCCGGAGTGGACTTATCCCAGTTGCACGAGGTTAGCGCTACCGCACTACCTGCAACCCAAAGAAGTGTATTAATACGCATATCGCTTAGGCTTCAGCAATTTCAACAGCACCCGACTTCTTGAGCACGTCCACAAGGCCGTCGGCCGCGGGAAGTTCCACCATGAAGTGGTCGTCAGTGGTACGTGGATCTGGATTCTGGGCGTCAGAACCAGGGTACAAACCGTTAATGATGAGGTAGGTCCACACCATCAAGTGGGCCGCAAAGAACACGGTCAACTCAAACAAGATGGGCACAAATGCCGGCATGTTCATGCCCCAGTTGTAGTTGGGCTTGCCACCAATGTTTTGTGGCCAGTCACTAATCATCATGTACCAGGTCAAGGTAACGGCTACGGTCAACCCGAGCACACCGTACATGAAGGCTGCCATCGCAATGCGCGTCTCCTTGAGGCCCATGGCCTTGTCGAGCCCGTGCACCGGGAACGGCGTGTAGACTTCAGAAATTTTGTATCCGGCCGCGCGGATCTCCTTCACGGCCGAGATGAGCACGTCGTCATCGTGGTACAACGCGCGGACTACCGGGGTAGGCTCAGTGGTGTGCGCCATGGTCGCTGTGGTGTTTTTTCTGGGCTTCGCCCGAAGTTTTCAAAATAGTCTTGAGTTCCGCCTGAGCGATTACCGGGAAGGTGCGGGCGTACAGCAAGAAGAGGACAAAGAAGAACCCGATGGTGCCCACGAAGATGCCCACGTCGACGAACGACGGAGAGAACATCGACCAGCTCGAAGGCAGGTAGTCGCGGTGCAGTGAGGTCACGATAATGACAAAGCGCTCAAACCACATTCCGATGTTCACGACAATCGAGATCACGAAGGTGAACACCAAGTTGGTGCGCAGCTTCTTAAACCACATGAACTGCGGGCTGAAGACGTTGCAGGTCATCATCGACCAGTAGGCCCACCAGTAGGGACCGGTAGCACGGTTCAAGAACGCGTACTGCTCGTACTCCACACCGCTGTACCAGGCGATGAACAGCTCGGTGATGTAGGCCACGCCTACAATAGAACCGGTCACCATGATGACGATGTTCATCATTTCGATGTGCTGAATGGTGATGTAATCCTCCATCTTGAACACCTTGCGCACAATTAGCAAGAGGGTCTGTACCATGGCAAAGCCAGAGAAGATGGCGCCCGCCACGAAGTACGGAGGGAAGATGGTCGTGTGCCATCCCGGAATCACCGAGGTGGCGAAGTCCATAGATACGATCGTGTGTACCGAAAGTACCAGCGGAGTCGCCAATCCGGCGAGTACCAGCGATACTTCTTCAAATCGCTGCCATGCCTTGGCCTTACCACCCCATCCGAACGACAGAATCTTGTAAATGTGCTTCTGAACCGGGTTCACGGCGCGGTCGCGCACCATAGCAAAGTCCGGAATCAAGCCCACGTACCAAAAGACCACCGACACCGACAAGTAGGTCGAAATGGCGAATACGTCCCAAAGCAGCGGCGAATTGAAGTTGACCCAAAGGGATCCGTACTGATTGGGAATGGGAAGAACCCAGTAGGCCATCCATACCCGACCCATGTGGAATACGGGGAACAAACCTGCCTGAATGACCGAGAAGATGGTCATCGCTTCTGCCGAACGGTTGATGGCCATGCGCCAGCGCTGGCGGAACAGCAGCAGTACCGCAGAAATCAGCGTTCCGGCGTGGCCGATTCCGACCCACCATACAAAGTTGGTGATGTCCCAAGCCCAACCGACCGTCTTGTTCAGACCCCAGACACCGATACCGGTTCCGACAGTGTAGGCAAGGCAGCCCACGCCCCAAAGGAACATGACCAGCGCAATGCTGAACACCATCCACCACGAGCGGGGAGCGGGATTTTCAATCGGACGTACAACGTCTTCAGTAATCTGGTTGTAGCTCTTATCGCCTAGGATAAGCGGCTGACGTACAGGTGATTCGTAGTGCATAACAGGTTAGGCGTTGCGAACTTTAGTCATGTAGAATACCGAAGGCTGTGTGCCCACTTCTTCGAGGAGGTGGTACGCTCGGGCGTCCGCTTTGGCGGCACGCACGGCGCTCTTCGTGTTGTTGACGTCGCCAAACGTAATGGCTCCGCTGTCGCATGCTTCCGCACAGGCCGTGGTAAAGGCTCCGTCGGCAACCGGCTGGCCAACCTTCTTTGCTTCGAGCTTGGCGTACTGCACGCGCTGGATGCACATCGTGCACTTCTCCATGACACCGCGCGAACGAACCGTCACGTCGGGGTTGAGAACCATGCGGCCGTAGTCGTCTTGGGCAGGGTTTACGTCGGCAAACTGCTCGTTGGCCATGTAGTTGAACCAGTTGAAGCGGCGAACCTTATACGGACAGTTGTTGGCACAGTAGCGCGTACCAATACAGCGGTTGTATGCCATGTGGTTGAGGCCTTCGCGCGAGTGTACCGTAGCACCCACCGGACACACGGTCTCACAGGGAGCGTGGTTGCAGTGCTGGCACATGACAGGCTGGAACACCACTGAAGGCGACTCTGAAGGCTCCTCCATTTTGGCGTACATCTCGATTCCGCCAATGTTCTCGTCTTCAGCGCGCTCTTTGCTCA